>Ga0209047_1000783_pt1 | contig 26205 bp, 30 predicted proteins | sample SaaInlV_165m_DNA_3_FD_184681 | JGI IMG/M metagenome (GOLD analysis project Ga0209047, IMG submission 184681) | Marine microbial communities from expanding oxygen minimum zones in the Saanich Inlet - Saanich Inlet SI037_S3LV_120m_DNA (SPAdes)... | ecosystem: Environmental > Aquatic > Marine >...
ATATGATGAACACCAAATTGAAAAAGTTGGTAAAGAAATGCGTAAAATGATGTGGCCTGATTCCACAGAATAATCTTTTTTCTTATATTTTTCAAATTTTTACTATTTTGATGAGGTATTCCCAAAAATGAGACTTTCACTATCTCTTTTTTAGCAAAAATGCACCTCATAATATAGTGTATTCAGAAAATTACCTTTTCTGTAACTCTTGCGTATTTTTCCTAAATGATATTTTAGCAATTGAAATCATCTATGATGTAAAACACCCTACATCTAAAAATTCTATGAGGATCTTTTTATGACTCTTGAAGAAAAAAGTACTGAAATTATTTCTTGTTGGGAATGTGGTTCTGATATTGTTCAATACTTTGAGGTGAGATATGCTGGTAGACGAGGAAGATGCCTTACTTGTGAAATTGACTTTCCTTTAGATTGATTACATTGAAAAATAATTCACTATAACATTCATAAATTAATTTTAGATTTTTCTTAATTTTGATACGCCAGTATTGATATGTTCGACAATTGTAGGCAATGTTGTACCTGGACCATACACATGATCCACTCCTGCTTTGATCAAATCTTTATGATCAATATCTGGAATTACCCCTCCTCCGACAATTAACACATCGTTGATTTTTTTCTTTTTGAGTTCTTTTACAACTCTTGGGAATAATGTTCCATGTGCGCCATTAAGCAAACTCATTGCAACTGCATCTACATCTTCATCTTCTGCAATTTGTGCAACTCTTTCTGGTGTTGCAAAAAGACCTGAATAGATTACTTCCATTCCTGCATCCCTGAATGCTCTACATAACACCAGTGCTCCTCTGTCGTGACCATCTAATCCTAATTTTGCAACCAAGATCTTAACACTTCGAGATGCGGTTTTTTGTTTCATAATGCTACTGTTATTTTATACATTTTAAAGCCTTTATTTGATTTTCTAAAATTCTCATGGAAAATCTACTTAAAGCCTAACCAAATTATCACAGTCGTGGATACAAATCCAATTAATTACCAATTAACATTTGAACCAGATTTAAAGAAATTCATTTTTTCTGGAACTGAAATCATCACTGTATCTTGCAAAAAGAGCACTGATTTGATCACTATGCATTGTGCTGAATTAAAGATAAAATCTTGTCAGGTTCTTTTTGGAACTAAAATAATTGATTCTACTCCTAAAACCAACGAGAAAAAAGAGGAATTATCTATTAAACTAGGACAAAAAATTAAGGGTAAAGCTACAGTCCATTTGGAATTTCAAGGAATTCTAAATGATAGATTATTGGGCTTTTATCGTAGTCAATACAAACAAAATGGCAAAACCAAATATCTTGCAACAACCCAATTTGAGGCAGCAGATGCACGTCGTGCATTTCCATGTTGGGATGAACCTGAGGCAAAGGCAACCTTTGAAATTTCAATTATTGCAGATAACAAATTCACGGCAATCTCAAATATGCCTGTTGTCTCAAAGAAAAAAATTAAAAACAAAACTCTGTACAACTTTGGAAAAACCCCCGTGGTTTCAACCTATTTGATTTATCTTGGTGTTGGGGAATTTGAATACCTTACTGGTAAAACAGGTAAAGTACAAATCCGTGTCGTTACCACAAAGGGGAATAAATCCAAAGGAAAGTATTCTTTGGATTTGGGAAAGAAACTTTTAACTTCTTATGAACAGTATTTTGGAATAAACTACCCTTTACCTAAATTAGATTTGATTGCGATTCCTGATTTTGCAGCAGGCGCAATGGAAAATTGGGGTGCAATTACATTTAGAGAAACTATTTTACTTTATGATCCTAAAACGTCTTCTACTAGGACAAAACAATTCATTGCCGAAGTAATTTCTCATGAGATTGCACATCAATGGTTTGGTAATTTGGTTACTATGAAATGGTGGAATGATTTGTGGCTCAATGAAAGTTTTGCAACATTTATGGCAACAAAGTTTGTTGATAAATTCTACCCTGAATGGAATTTGTGGGATCAATTCATTGAAGACGCAATGAATAGTGCAATGGGATTAGATGCTCTAAAAACTACACACCCAATTGATGTTACTGTGAACTCTCCTGCTGAAATTCGAGAAATTTTTGATGCCATATCTTATGATAAAGGAGGGTGTGTTTTGAGGATGCTTGAAAATTATGTGGGTGAGACTAATTTCAGAACTGGTCTGAAAAAATACCTATCTTCTTTCAAATACGCTAATGCTAAAGGGCAAGATTTGTGGGATGCCATTGGTAAGGCATCAAAAATGCCTGTAAGTGCAATGGTTAATTCATGGCTAAAACAGCCAGGATTCCCTCAGATTGACATTACTCAAAATGGCAAATCACTGGTTCTGAAACAAAGTAGGTTTTTGATGGAGCCTACTGCAAAAACTCAGAAAGGGCTTTGGCAAGTTCCAATAACATATGGATTGGGAAATGAAACTACGACTAAATTATTGACAAAAAAATCCACTACTGTCAAAACCCCTGACGGTCCTGGGTTTGTTGCAAATATGAACAGAACTGGTTTTTATAGAATAAAGTATGATGATGGAATTTTACTTGATCTTAAAATGCTAGTTGATCAAAAACAAATTTCAGCCGTTGACAGATGGGCAATTCAAAATGATTTGTTTGCATTGTGCGTTGCAGGAAAAGAAGACATTCAAAACTATCTTGATTTCACAGATGCCTATTTTGATGATGATTCTTATCTCCCACAAACAAATGTCGCACACAACCTGAGTTCCCTATCCATGCTGACGTATTTTGAGGATTTCACTGATGAGATTAGAGAATACACGATTAATTATTTCAGAAAAATTTTATCTAATCTTGGTTGGGCGCCTAGTAAATCTGACAAACATACTGATGCATTTTTGAGAGGATTTTCTATTTCTGTATTGGGTAAATTAGGTGACGAATCTATTTTAGATCAAGCTAATTTAAAATTCAAAGCATTTTTGAAAAACCCTTCAACACTACATCCTGATATACGTGAACCTGTATTTTCTCTTGTTGCTTGGACTGGAAATGCAAAAACACATTCTCAATTTGTAAATTTGTATAAGAAAGCAACTACTATGGAGGAGAAATTACGTTTCTTAGGTGCGTTGTGTAGTTTCCGTAATGAAAGATTGTTGCTAAAAACATTAGCATTTTCTCAAACTTCTGAGGTACGTTCACAAAACATGCAATTACCTATAATGAGAATTGCCGCTAATCCGTATGGCAAAAAAATTCTTTGGCCTTGGCTAAAGAAAAATTGGGGCAAGATGAGTAAAAAGGTAGGTTATGGAAATCCTTTGTTTAATAGAATCGTTGCAAGTATCACTTTGATTGCAGATGATTCGATGGAATCTGACATTAAAACATTCTTTAAGAAAAATCCTACGCCTGGAACTGAAAGAACTCAAACTCAGACTCTTGAAAAAATTAGAATTCATTCCAAGTTTTTGAGAAAAATGAAAAAAGACTTTAAAAAATAATCATGGCAAGAAAAATTCTTCCTGTGATTTCCCTTGGAATTATTACCGTTTTTGCAATAGTCTTTCTTAGCGGTGGTGGAACTGATGATAATGATATACTTTCTCAAACATTTCAAGTAGATGCAGTTTACTATGATTCTGGAAATGTCGAGATATCCTTTCTTGACACCTCTGGGAAAACGGATTTTGTAATTATGGAGATACTTGGAATGGATGAATCTTTTCAAAAATCTTTTGGGGGTTCACAATTTGTGGAAACTGTTTCATTTCCTAACCCTCCAAAATATGGTTGGGCAATACATCCAATAGTTTTAGAAATTGAACATCTGGAATTTGGACATGTTCAGCTAAAAACTGAGATTCACCCTCCTGATCAACCTGTTCCTCCAGTCATCTATTCTAGGCCTTAGATTGGATACAAGATTGGATTGCTAAATTTTTTAATGAATCGATATAATAGAAGCATTTTCACACACTAATCATTGACCATAAATCATCCTAAAATTATCGGAATTAACCTATTTGAAATAATCAAAACACTATACGACAATAAAGAAAACTCCATGTATCTAAAGGAACTTTGTTCAACACTGCGTAGGGAGTACAAAGATGTCAAAGTCGATGTGATGTATCTGGATAGTTTAGAGTATGCCAAATCTGATTTTATTGAAGATACCGTTAATCGAAGAGTAGTATTGCTAACTACAAAATCCATGAATGTCATGGGTAGAACAACACCTCCAAGAGACTATGATGAATTTATTCAAATGTTTGCAAATCCTGAGAACGATTTTGGTGATCCTGTAATTTCTAACAATGAAAGCAAACTCAAAAGAGCTTTCAGATTTCTTAAATCAAATTAGATCAATTGATCTAGTCCTCAATAAAATAAATTATTAGTTAGTTCCAAACTGCTTATCCAGTTTTTTAAAAACATCATTAAGTTAATTCACGCCTGCTATTTGTTAATCTGATAATATTATACAAGATTTTATTGCACCTCTGAAAACTTTACTGTGTATTGGATTCTCTTACTGATTTAAAAAAAGGCAAACGTGGAGCAATCGCAAAAACTATTTCTCTAGTTGAAAATGATCCAAAAAATGCAAAAAAATTACTAAAAAAAATTTTCAAAGACACTGGGAATTCCATGATCATTGGAATTACAGGTCCAGCTGGTGCTGGTAAAAGTTCACTAATTAACAAAACTGCTGTTGCTCTTAAAAAATTAGGTACAAAACCTGCCGTTCTTGCAATTGATCCTACCAGTCATGTTACTGGTGGAGCAATTTTGGGCGACAGAGTGCGAATGACTGAATCTACTGATTCTGGAACATACATTCGAAGTATTGCATCTCGTGGTGCAACAGGTGCAGTATCTCATTCACTTCGAAACAGTATCCGAGTTTTAGAGTATGCTGGATTTAATCCGATAATAATTGAAAGTGTTGGTGCTGGACAAACAGAAGTTGAAATCTCAAATATTGCTGATATCACTGTGGTAGTTTTTAATCCAAACACTGGTGATAGTATTCAAACAATTAAAGCTGGTTTAACTGAAATTGGCGATATCTATCTTATTAACAAAAGTGATCTTGCTGGAACCAATCAACTCTTTGATGCTGTACGTGACTTTATTGGGGATTCAGAACGAAACCCAGTAATTCTCAAAACATCTGTAAAAAAGAATTCCGGGATCTCAGAATTTGCTAAAACTCTCAAAACTTTAATGGCCTCAAAAAAGAAATTAAAGAAACAAAAAGATCAAGAACGACTAGAATCTGAACTAAAAGATATTGTTTTAAAGAACATCAAAGAAAAGATTGATGACGTGCTTGATTCTGATAAGACATTTTCAAAATATCTTAAAAAATTACAAACTAAAACCATTGATCCTTTTGAAGCTGGAGACAAGATTACAAAATCTTTGATGAAATAATATGGCCACAAAAAAATCCTCCAAACCCGCATCTGCAAAGAAACTCTTCACTGATTCAAATTTTGAAGTAAAAAGAATTTATCAAAAATCATCCAAAAAAAGATCTGCTGAGGATTCTGGAAAATACCCTTACACTAGAGGAATCCATCCTGGGATGTATCGTGAAAGATTTTGGACCATGCGTCAATATTCTGGATTTGGAGATGCCAAATTAACTAATGAGCGATTCAAATTCATGCTTGAAAAAGGCCAAACTGGTCTTAGTATGGCATTTGATTTGCCAACTCAAATTGGATATGATTCTGATTCTCCACAAGCTGAAGGCGAAGTAGGAAAAGTCGGAGTCTCTATTACCTCTATCAAAGACATGATGACTGCTTTTGATGGCATTCCTTTGGGAAAAGTAAGCTCATCAATGACTATCAATTCTTCTGCATCAACTTTACTTGCATATTACATTGCAGTTGGAGAATCACAAGGATTCAAAAGTCATGATCTTCGTGGAACTACTCAAAATGATATTCTAAAAGAATACATTGCAAGAAATACCTACATCTACCCTCCTCAACCTTCGATGCGATTGATTGGTGATATGATTGGATATTGTGCAGAAAAAGTCCCTTCATGGTATCCTGTATCAATATCTGGATATCATATGAGAGAAGCTGGTTGTACTGCAACACAAGAAGTTGCATTTACTTTAGCTAATGCAATTGCATACATCCAAACTTGTCTTGATGCTGGACTGAAAATCGATGACTTTGCGCCACGTTTGTCATTCTTCTTTTGTTGTACTATAGAGTTCTTTGAGGAAGTGGCAAAGTTTAGAGTTGCAAGAAAAGTTTATGCAAAAATCATGAAAGAAATGTTTCATGCAAAAAATCCTCGCTCTATTCAGTTAAAATTCCATACTCAAACTAGTGGCGAATCATTAACTGCACAACAACCAAATAACAACATCATTCGTGTTGCAATTCAAACCATGGCTGCAGTAATGGGCGGCACTCAATCACTTCACACAAATTCTAGGGATGAGGCATTGGCACTTCCTACACAGGAATCTGCAAAGATTGCATTAAGAACACAGCAGATTGTAGCAAATGAGAGTGGTGTTACAAAGACTGCAGACCCTATGGGCGGTTCCCACTATTTAGAAGAATTATGTGATCAGATTGAGGCTGATGTTTGGAAATACCTTAAAAAAATACAGAAAATGGGTGGTTCAGTTAAAGCCATTGAGAAAGGATTCTTTCAATCCGAAATTAGAGCAAATGCATATCGTCTCAAAAAAGAAGCAGATTCTGGTGAGCGAGTAATAGTTGGTGTCAACAAGTATGACGAGCCAGAAGAGCAGCCTGAACTACTTAGGGTGGATGGACGAATTGAGATTGCACAAAATAAGGCAATAAAGAAACTACGTGCATCTCGTGATAACAAGAAATTAGAAAAAGCACTTTCTGCAATGAAAAATGCAGCTGACACTGATGAGAATTTGATGCCATACATTGTAACTGCAGCTAAAGCCTTTGCTACAACTGGTGAGATTAGTAATACCTTCAGAGAAGTCTTTGGTGAATACCGTCCAAAAGAAGTCTTTTAGTTAGACCTTTCATAAAGTTAATAAAAAAATTTCAGGATCAAAATAGTTTCATATCCATTGTTACATCATATTTTCAGATGGCAGATTATGATGAATTAGGCAGATTAATCATTTCCAGGGCAAAACAGTTGGATGAAATTCCCGAAACATGCTATAGTTGCAATGGTGATGATCTTCAAATGATTATGACGCATGTTGATGGCGGCAGCTGGATATGTCTAGACTGCAATTGTTTGAACTCGTATGAGCCCTCTATGAGATTAACAAAGGATATGCCTTTTTCTATGTTGAATTTGGGAAGGGATGAAATTATTTTTATTCCTGAATGGGATTTTGACTGACTAAATAAAAATTAAAAACCACTAATTGTACAGAATAAAAATCACTGTAACGTTTTTAAAATCATGTTTGATCTCTCAAACATTGAAATTACAATTTTTGATATTGCTTTTGATATTTGTACCAGGATTGATTGGTTTTGCTCATGCTCACACCGTTGATGCTGTTGGTGAATATAGAGTGGAGATTGGCTGGATGAATGAACCAGTTGTCTCTGGAGAAACTAACGCCATTGAATTTTATGTCAGTCCGTTAATTGTGTGCCCTGAAATTCCTGAATCCATAAAATGTGCTGAATCTCAAGAATTTCAAAATGGCATTGAAGGTCTAAAAAAAACTGTAAAAATGCAATTGATTTTCAAAGATGAAACCATTACTCTGCCCCTTTCCCCTGATCATGACATTCCTGGAAAATACTATGCGTTTGTGAATCCCACAGTATCTGGTTTCTACCAAGCTAACATGCTTGGACAAATAGAGGACACTTCAATCAGCCTATCTATGCATCCGCCAAAAGTCGCTGAACGTGCGTACATTGAATTTCCAGAGCCATCTGATCTTACAGTGACCCAAATGATTGATGGCCATACTGCATTAATTTCAGATATGAGCACTCTGAAAGAATCCGTAGATGCTCTTGAAGGTGCAAATGGTTCTGTCAATGCTGGATATGTGGGAATTTTTATCGGTATGATTGGAATTATTATTGCAGTTATTGCACTGGTGAGATCAAAATCTAAAAATGTTTAATTTTTTTGTACTTTGATTTTTACAAAATTATTTTGATTGAAAAATTAAACTCATTAATACTGTAAATTCCTAGAAATTTTAATTGAAAATTGATCATATTGCAATTGCAGTAACTGATGTAGAAGAATCCGCAAAAGTATACCAGCAAGCATTGGGTGTATCTGATGTGGAATTTGAAACTGTAGAGTCTGAAGGTGTTAAAGTTGCAATCATTCATTTGGAAAATGGCAGGATTGAATTAATGCAACCGACAAATGATACTAGCCCTATCAAAAAATTTCTTGATAAGAAAGGTCAAGGACTGCATCACATGGCATTAGATACTGGGGATATCGAAGGCGAGGTTGAACGTATGGAAGGATGTGGAATTCAGTTTTTGGGAAAAATTAGACCTGGTTCTGCTGGAACTAAAGTCACATTCATTCACCCAAAATCATTACATGGTGTTTTGACTGAATTGTGCTCTCATCCTAAAGAATAATCTGACCGACATGAGTTTGTCTATAATTGATAATTCAGAACTTGGATCAAGGGAAGCCTACTTGGTGAATAAACTATTTCTTTGATTTAAAATCATGTCAGAAAGTATTGCAAAATTCTTGATTGTATTCATTATTGGGGTTGTTGTGATTGCTATTGGCATGACTATATCATTACTTGCAGTTGTTTTACTAGGTGGCTTGCTATCTGGTGTTTCAGCATTGATAATACTAGTTAGTGTTTTGGCAAATAGATAATGTGTTTGATATATTACACATTTGACTGGATTGGATGATTTCTTTTAGATGTGAACGCTTGAAAATCCTGTCATTTGACTAATGAATACGCTTAAGTTCATAATTCTTGTAGAAAATTTGTGGATGATACAAAATTCTATACTTGTAAAAATTGTGGAGCAGAATTTCCCGCAACTGAAGTTAGGCTTTATTGCAAAGTTTGTAAATCAAATTTAGATAAATCTGGAAATTTACCTAAACTCTAGTTGACATGTATGGAATAAAATTTAGATTCTAAACCCCAACACGCTTAAGTTAACACAGAATTTAGAAAGACATGATTCCAAAGGGAGACATACCTGGTATGTGTGAAGATTGTGGACAGCACATCACGTATTCTAAAAAGTCCATGCAAACTCATACAGAATTGTTGAAAAAACATCGGTGTCCAAAGTGTGGGAATTTTGCATTGAAGACATTGAGTACCAGTTTGTAATTGTAAGTAGAATTTCTAAACTCTTTTGAGAACAGTCAATACGCCTGAGTTGGTGTGCTAATACGTTGATTCATTATCTTTGCAATCTTCACAGGGGCAATGCCAGTGACACGCTAGATTCTGGCGTTCTTTCAATGCCTTCTTTTTTTGCGCCATGATTCACATTTCTTGTTGCTACTTATCATGTTATTGGCTGTTTTGAATTAAAAAAATCATTTTGCCCTTCTAGAAATCACGTCAATAAGCTTAAGTTCATAATTCTTGCAAATAATTCATGGCTGATGATGGAAAAATAAAAATCATGTGCAAATGGTGTAATGTTTTCAAAACTTGCCACATCGTTAGTCAAGAAATCACAGATCATCAGGGAAACTATGGGATAGATAGTGTCATGATGGCCAAAATTAAAATCCACAAACATTTCAAAGGGAAAAATTACTGTAAAGGTACAGACAGAACAGTTACTGTTCCTTTAGAAAAGTTGCTAAAAGATAATCAAAAACACAAAGATTAGATTCTAAATTCTAATAATTTCAAAACACATAATGATCATCACAATAACCTTCTTCCTTTAATCCAAAACACTGATCATAATTGTAGTCAAAATGATTATTCACTGTACTCTCTGCAAGAAGCAAATGTAATACAATACTGCAAGAGTCAGTAATACTCATTGATATATTGGAAAGTATGTTTGGCATATTACGTATTTGATGTAATTTAATTATTTTTTTGAATTGCGCTGGACCCAATGCGATCATTTTTTTGATCTATTTTTAATTTATTGTATTGTTTTTAGATATATTTTGGAAATGATGCTGACCATTAGTTAACACTCTCTAAACTTAATGTAAAAATATCTCATACTTGTTAAGAAGTGTATGAAAACAAATTGTAAATGCGGTTGCGATACACCATTGACTGATTACGAATACAGAAAATGGAGTGGGTTTAGACGCGGTCATGCACCTTTGCCATAATCTGTAATGCTTGAATCATCTCATCAAACATTGCAAATTGTGTTTGATTGATTATGTTTCTAGTGTTTGGTTGTGATTAAGAAAATTATTATTTTTGATAATGTCCCTAACGACACTTACTAGATCCTCATCATAAAGTGCCGTTAGTGACATTTTATGCTAAACTTCTGTCCTAATTAGAATATTTCACGCCTATTTTTAGAAAATATTGTTAAAAATTCCTTTAATTCCTCATTTTGTTTTTTCAGAGGTGTGTTTTCCCATATTTTTAACTGATTAAATTTTGCTGCATCATAAAAAATATCTTTATTTTCATCACTAAATTCGTCATGACCTTTTTTGTTGATTTTACCATGTCTTCTCAATATGCCTTCCATACCTTTTGACTCTTCTTGGTATTCTATTATTATTTTATTTTTAAAATCTATCAAGTCTGGTACAAATTGCTTGAAACCTTCTTTACGAAATGCATAAGCTTCTTCTTTTGTTAAACATGGTGCTTTTTGCCATTTTCCAAATTCATTTATGATGATTCTAGTTCTTCCTTCCTTGGTGTCGGTATCAATCATAAAATTATAGTGTCCTTTTTTGTCTATTTTTTTTATTTGCTGTTTGATCTGAAATAATTTTTCAAGATCTTGAATACCCATATCTGATTTATGATTTTAGGTATTTGAGCCGGTGGTTATCTCATAATATTTGATGTGTCTTGATTATCTGTACTGGCGAACTCATTCCATCATTTTCAAAGTATCTGAAGCTGTAATTATCCCAACAACTTTTGATTTTTTTGAAACTAGGATGCACATGGAGTATCTGATCAATGGCACCAAAACATTTGCAGGTGTATCTGAATCTACTATTGGTGGAATTGAATCCATTGTATCTTCTAATTTTGCCTTTTTCAATCCCGCTTCACCCAGATCTGCTAAATGTTTGATAATTCCATTTTCAGAAATTACACCTACAACTTCTGAATTATCAAATATCGGAATTTGACTGATTGATAAATCCCTCATTTTTTTAATCGCATCATGTAATGTGTTACTTGGTTTTAGTTTTACAATATCTTTACTACAAAAATCTCCTGCAGTATGTGATGATGACTCTCCCTCTAATTTTGCAAGATTATTGAATATTTTTTTTGCAGTCTCATAACTTGGCTGACTTCTACCTGATTCTATTTGATTGATCATAGATGTGCTAACTCCTGCCATTAAGGCTAATTTTTTCTGAGTAATCCCCATTTTTAGTCTAATTTGCTTAATTGACTCGATTCTTGGTAACAATCCACTTAGAATCTGTACGGTCTATTTTAAAAGGTATTATTTTTTCTTGGTCTTTTTCTTTTTTGGCTGCTCTATTGCTGCTTGTGCTGCTGCAACAATTGCAATTGGAATTCTATGTGGTGATGCACTAACATAGCTTAAATCTGCACCATGACAAAATTTGATGGAACTTGGATCTCCGCCATGTTCTCCACAGATTCCTACTTCCATTCCTTTTCTTATTTTTCTTCCATGTGCAATTCCTATATTGATTAAATTGCCTACGCCGCTAACATCAATTGATTGAAATGGATTTCTTTCTAACAATTCTTTTTCCATATATTCTGGTAAGAATTTGCCTTCTACGTCTTCTCTACTGAAACTAAATGTTCCTTGCGTTAGATCATTTGTTCCAAAACTAAAGAATTCTGCAGTAGTTGCAAGTTCATTTGCAGTTAATGCGGCTCTTACTACTTCAATCATTGTTCCAAAGTTTATTTTTAATTTCATCTTGTGCTTTGTTTCCATCTCTTTTTTGATTATATCATAAATTTTCTTTATGTGATTTAATTCTGCAACACTGCTGATTTGTGGAATCATAATTTGTGGATGAGCTTTAACTTTTTTCTTTGTTAATACTACTAATGCCTCAAAAACTGCTCGAATCTGCATCTCATAAATTTCAGGGTATGTGATTCCAACTCTGACACCTCTGTGCCCCATCATTGGATTAACTTCTGCTAATTCTCTTGCTCTTTTTAGAACTACTTTTGCCTTATTGACTTCATTTGTTTCCCCTTTTGATTCTAATTTTTGTATTCTCTCCACTAGTTCTTCTGGATTTGGTAAGAATTCATGCAATGGGGGATCTAACAGTCTGATTGTTACCTCGTACCCTTCCATTGCTTTTAGAATTTCAATGAAATCACTTTTTTGTAACTCTCCTAATTTTTTTAATATTTTACCTCGCTCTTCTATGTTTTCAGCCATGATCATTTCTACAAATAAATTAATTCTATCGCTACCGTTGAACATTCTTTCTGTTCTACACAATCCAATTCCTCTACCTCCGAACTGTCTTGCAAGTTTTGCTCCTTCAGGGGTATCTGCATTTGCTCTAATTCCTAAAGTTTTTGTTTTTTGTGCCCAATCTAAAACCTGTTCAAAGTCTTTTGTTACTTTTGGTTCTACTGTTGGAACCTCTCCTATGAATACAGTACCTTCACTACCGTTAATGGAGATTGTTTCTCCTTCTTTTATGGTAATTCCATTTGTTGTACATGTATTGTTATCATAATCAATTTTTAATTCTGGACATCCTACTATGCATGGTTTTCCCATACCTCTTGAGACAATTGCTGCATGAGATGATTTTCCTCCCAAACTAGTCAAAATCCCTTCTGCTGAAAAGAACGCTGGAACATCTTCTGGTTTTGTTTCTTTTCTTACTAGTATGATTTTTTTACCTGCTTCTCCTAACTCAATTGTCTTTTTTACATCAAATACTACAATTCCACTTGCAGCTCCTGGAGATGCTGCGATTCCTTTTGCTATTTGTTTATGGTCTTTAATTTTTGATTCATCCATTGTTCTATGGAGTAATGCTTCTAATTGTTGTGCAGGAATTCTTGTAAGTGCTCTGTTTTTATCAATTAATTTTTCTTTAACCATATCTACAGATGTTTTTACAAGTGCTGCTGCACTCATTTTTGCTGTTCTTGTTTGTAGTAGATAGAATTTACCTTGTTCAATGGTGAATTCAATATCTTGTGGCTCTCTGAAATGTTTCTCTAATTTTGTACATGCATTACTCAATTCTTTATGAGATTTTGGCATATCTTTTTTTAATAATTCTATGTTCTTTCCAGTTCTAACTCCTGCAACTACATCTTCACCTTGGGCATTGATTAGATACTCCCCTTCAATCTCTTTTTTACCATTATGTCCGTTTCTTGTAAATACTACTCCTGTTGCACTATCGTCTCCCCTGTTTCCAAACACCATTGTTACAACATTTACTGCTGTTCCATTTGCAATATCTTTGGTAATGTTATTTTTTTCACGATAAACAATTGCTCTTTCCCCCATCCAACTTCTAAAAACAGCTTCAATTGATAATTCTAGTTGTTCTTTAGGTGAATCTGGAAATTTTCTTTTTGTATGTGCTTCACAGATTTTTTTATACTCTGAAACAATGGTCTTTAATGATTCTACGTTTAGCTTACTATCATCAGATACTCCTTGTTTGGTTTTTGCAGAATCTAATACATGATCAAATTTTTCATCATTTACTCCGAATACCACCTTACCAAATAATTGAATAAATCTCCTATAGGAATCCCATGAGAATCGTGGATTTTTTGTCTGTTCTGCAAATCCTTCCACTGTTTTTTCATTTAATCCTAAATTCAAAATAGTGTCCATCATACCTGGCATGGAAATTGCTGCGCCTGATCTCACTGAAACTAGTAGTGGATTTTTTGTTGAATTCCATTTTTTACCTGTCTTTTTTTCCATTTTTGTAATATTTTTCATTACAGCAGACATCAAATCTTTGGGAAGTTTTTTGTTATTATCATAATACTTGTTACATACTTCAGTTGTAATGATAAATCCTGGAGGTACTGGAAGTTTTAGTCGAGTCATCTCACTAAGACCTGCACCTTTTCCGCCTAGAAGCATTCTTTTTTTACTGTCTGCCTCTTCAAATGCATAAACTGGCTTTGCCATTACGAAGATTTCTAAATTTTTTGGCTTTTTAAACCAATGCCTTTGCAAATTCTGAAATTATTTTATTCCAGTCTTTTGCTTTAATGATCCCGCTGGCAACTAGAATTCCTTTTGATCCTAATTCTACTGCTTTTGATACATCTTCCCCTGAAACAATTCCTGCACCGCAAAGCAGTTTTGTTTTATTTTTTGAATCTTTAACTGCCATTGCAGCTTTTGTAATCAAATCTGGTTTTTCTTTTGATACTGCTTTACCTGATCCAATTAACTCTGGCGGTTCTATTGCAACGTAATCTGGATTATATTTTGAATATTTTCTAGCTTCTGCAACATCTTTTACACATACAATAGAGATCATTTTTAATTCTTTTAATTTTAAAACTAATTTTTGTATTTCATTACTTTTTATTCTATGTTCACTATGATTGATTAATGATCCTTTAACTTTAGATTTTTTCAACAACTCTGGAATGATGAACCCTGTCGTACTCCCGATTTTAGAATCATCAATATGTTGGGCTAGAATTGGAATTGAACTATTTGATACGACCCCGATTAGATGCTGTGGTGGCGCAATTGCAATTTTTACTTTGTATTTTTTTGAAACTTTTTCTGCAATTTTTACGAATTTGATAATTTTCTCTCCTGAGATTTCTTCATAGTTTTTACAATTAATTACAAACATCTTTTTTTGAATTTTTTGTATTGTATTTAATTCTTAGACCTTAACCGCATATCGTATCTTTTTTTCATGAATGAAACAATTATCATCAGACTTAATCCTGCAGTGTTCGTTCCTATGATGAATACATCTGACACTATTATTCCATAAACTAACCACAAAATTGACCCTGCAGCAATGAATATCATCAAAAATTTTGAGACATCTTTTAGACTTTTTGTCTTGTATCCTTTGTAGATCTGCTCTATCCATCCAGTAAGAATTAAAATTCCTGCAGATATTCCTAAGATTGTTAGTAATGTTCCGTCTACTTCCATTTTAACTCCAGAAAAATTCGTCTAATCCTGTTTGTTTTGGTTTTCCTAAAATTGTATCAAAATCTAAATCCATTGATGATGTAATTTGTTCCAAAGTCGATTCTAAAAATTCCATGTATTTTTTAACATCTATTTCTTCTTTTTTTGCCAATTCAACTGGTTTCACCCCTGGTTTGTTTAAAATTTTAATAAATGAAATCCTGTCTCCTTTTTTTATCTCTCTTATGTTTTCTAATTGTTTTGCAGCTCTAATATGCTGAGGGATTGTTTTTACATATTCTGATGGGGCTTTGCTTAGCATTACATTAAATGTTAATTCTTCTAATGGGATTTCTTTTGTTTCTACTTTTTTACCGCATATTGCAATTTTTTCAGAAATTTCTTTTTTTGCTTTTTCAAAATCACTCATTGTTTGAACTTTGGATAATACATCTATTAGTTCATAAAACAAATTTTTGATAAATGCTGGTGTGTGTGATTTTTTTCCAGTTAATCCCTTAACATCTACTTTCCCATCTTTTGTTACTCCGAGATAATTTTTCTTTCTGTTACTTAGAACACAATACCTGTATGTTTTGTCAATTTCTAAATCTACACCGTGTTCTTTTTTTGCCTGTTCAATTACTGTGTTAATCTGTTCTGTGGTTGGATTTTTGATAAATAATGAATCTGTATCACCATAAAGAACTTCAATTCCTGTGCTTTCACATTTTTTAATTGTCTCAAGAATCGTAAATCTGCCAATTGCAGTTGTAGCTTCTGCTGCTGGAAGAAAATACAATGGAAAGATCTCTGCACCCATTACCCCATAACTTGCGTTTAGAATTACTTTGAGTGCTTGACTTACTACTGTATATTGCTGTCTTTGCTCATCTGTAAGTGTCTCTTTTTTTGATAAACTCTTGTAGTAATTTACTCTCAAATCCCTTAATGAGCCAATGATTAATGAAGTCATTCCATTTTTCTTTGCACATGCCCAATGATTTGTTCCTGGAATTGTATTTTTTTTACATTCTTCGTGCGGGCATCTGACTGTCTCATATGATAAATTCCTAACTTTGATTATGCTGGGATATAGACTGGCAAAATCCATTACAACTACGTCAAAATGTATTCCTTCTTTTGGTTCAACAACTAGGCCTCCCCTGTATTTTTTGTCTTTGATCACAGCATTAGACATTACTCCTTCTGAACGTAATTCAAGCTCTGTTCTTTTTGGAATTAGAGAATTAGTTTTTCTATGCTCATAGTATAACAGACTTTTAATCCATTGAGACACTCCCATTCTTGCAATATCATCAATTGGCATTCTTCCAATTCTTGCAATGATTACTAGCAGATTCATCAATAATTCATTGTTGAAACTTGTAAGCTCATACGTCAGTAATGCATCATTGTAACAATAATTTGCAGTTTGATACAGTGATAATTCATCAAACTCTAATCCATAGTCTATCTTTTCTTTACCTAACAATGCTTTTGATACGCTGTTTAATGAAAAACTAGTATACTTTTGACTAAACGCATAGATTTGAAATGAACGATTAGATAATGTTCTATACAAATCCAAATGCACTCCTTCTTTTAGTGTTGCAGAATCTCGCATCATGTAAAATGGATTTTCAGAATTTTGAATTCCTAATCTTTCGGCTCTATTGTAAAGATATGGTAAATCAAACTCATCCCCGTTGTATGTGACTACAAATGGAAATCCTTTGATTATTTCAAATGCATCTTGAATCATTTTCTTCTCATCTTCTAAATTATAGAATTTGACCTTGATGTTTGGCTCTAAATCATTTGTCCCCTGCTCAGTTCCTTCTGTTTTGAGCACAAAAATCTGATCAAATCCGTCTGTTCCTTTCAGTCCTATGGCGGTAACTTTTTTTTCAGCTATTTTTGGATCCGGAATTCTTCCTACTTCAAATTCAACTTCAATATCTACACTCAATCTTTTTATTTTTGGAATTGGTTGGTTTAGTAACTCTGCCCATTCTGAAATAAATTCTTTGAACTGTTCTGCATCAACCATACTTGCACTATCTACTTTATCCCAAAGCAAACTTTTCAAAGCAATTCTTACCTCATCTGAAATTTCTAAATCATCTGGAACTATTTCCCCATCTACTATCTTGTAATATTTTCCAATAATCAGTTTTTTATCATAAAGATAATTCTCATAATACTTGATGTCTGATTCCCATGTATCCATCACATTTCTAATACCGTTTCCTCCCATTGTCCCGCCAATTGCAAGTGGATTTTGTACCGTTATTTGAGACAGCTCAATTTCTTTGTCTTGGATTAAGTCATATTTTTTTACAGTCTTGATTTCGCGAACATCTTCTCTTTCATGTATGAACCCCAATTCATCTTCTGCTAATTTAGAATAACAATATGGGTAGTGCCCACTCTCATCCATCCATAATTTCAGTTCCTGTGTTTTTGGATTGTAAAATTTTAAAACTACAACATTTTTTTTACCATCATATGTTGCAGAAACTAACATTGATGTATCTAAATTTCTAAATGCATTTTTTTCTCTTTCATTAGTTGTGTTCTGTTTATTGTTTGAAATTTTTTTACTAGTATCACTTTCAGTAACTCCTACGCTACTGATTATTTCATTACTCATTTTTACCAATTAGTTTTTTTGCCCATGAACTGACTTTCTCTTTATCTAGATGAACTACTTCTACCCCAGCTTCTTTTAGCAACTCATAATCAGTTTCCGGATAAGTGTCAAGACAAACAAATTTCCTAATTCCTATCGTAATTGCCATTTTGGTACATTCTAGGCACGGAACAAATGTGGTATACAATACTGCCCCTTCTACTCCTGCCTCAATTCCTAAAATTGCACAATGCATGATTGCATTAGCTTCTGCATGATTGCATAGACATCTGTCTAGTGACTCACCTGATTTTATTTTACCATCCATTCTGTCTTGACATCTTTTGCAACCGCCTTCAAAACAGTTCTTGATTCCTGGCGGGGTTCCGTTATATCCAGTTGCCAACTGTCTATGATTTCTAACAATTACTGCCCCGACTTGTCTTGTAATGCAATTTGAACGGAGTTTTGCAAGTTCTGCTTGCAACATGAAATATTCATCCCATCCTGGTCTATCAAATGAACTCATATGATTTCTGTTTGGGTGCTCCATATATGGATCGCGTTACTCCTGAATTATCTGCGATCATGTTTCTACTTGTTTTAACAATATTGTTTCTAGAATATGTCTGTCTTTTTCTCTTAGGTCAAAACATGTCAAGCGATCAAAAATTATTTTTTACTTTCGATATTAAATCATTATTTTGTATTATTTAATATGGAAAAATTTAATGACGACACAACAGTATTAGAAAAACCAATTCAGGACAGATTAAGACAGGCCAGCCACATAACAATTGAGTCTGCATTACGAAACAAAGTAAATTTGAATATTGCATGGTATGATATTCATGGTGTCCAACAAAATCAGAAATACCTTGTATCTGCTGGCTCAGTAATAGAATTTTAAAAAAACCTATTCTTTATACCCCTATTTTTTTATTATCAAAAATTATTTTTAATGCTTGTTTGATTTGTTTTACAATAATTCCTATTTGTTGTTAGGCTATTGATATTTTTGTTATTTCCCAAAATTCAATATTTCAAATTTTTACCTGTGCTTCTTATGTACAATTTATTTTATTTTCTAATTCTTTGAATTATTCTGAATAAATAAAAATTAATTTATTTTCTAGGCGTGAATTTTGAGTTTTTTTGAAAATTCTGGCTGAATATATTGTAAAATGATGACTATTACTTAGTATTCTGTTACGCGAAAATATAAAATCCACAAATTTTAATTTTTTTTAATACATTGACACAATATCTTGAGAAAAAATACGTCCAAAAAAATTCTATTGAGCAAAGAGATTATCAGACTAATCTTGCAAATCAGGCAATTGGCGAAAACTGTATTATTGTTTTACCTACTGGTCTTGGAAAAACAGCTATTGCCTTACACGTAATTGCCGAATATCTCTCAAAGGGAACTGGATGTATTTTGTTTTTGGCACCTACTAGAGTCCTAGTGAATCAGCATTATGAGTTTTTGAAAAAAAATATCACCATTGATGATGTTTCATTAATTACAGGTGAGGATACCATTGAAAATAGAACTAAACTCTGGAGTTCTAAAATAATTTGTGCAACACCTGAAATTGCTAGAAATGATTTTAATCGCGGCATTGTATCTTCTGATCAATTCAATCTTGTAATATTTGATGAAGTCCATAGAACGGTTGGAGACTATGCGTATTCTGGAATTGCACATAGATTTGAAGATTCTACTGCAAGAATCATTGGAATGACTGCAACTTTGCCTAGTGAAAAAGAAAAAGCTACTGAGATTATAACCAAACTCAAAATCACAAGTGTTGCAGAAAGAACTGAGAACAGCCCGGATGTAAAACCCTATACTCAAGAAACGGACACTGAATGGGTTAATGTTGAATTACCTGATGAACTTAAAGCAATCCAAACTTTGTTGAAGTTAGCATTAGATCAAAGGTATGACACCTTGAGAGAAAATGGTATCAAACTCACTCAACAACAATCACTTTCTGCATTATTGCGAATTCGACAATTTGTGTTAAATCAAAACAGACGTTCTGCAAAACCCTTGTTCACTGCAATTAGAATTCATTATGCTCTTAACATGCTTGAAGTACATGGAATTACTCCTTTTTTGAAATTTTGTGAGCGTGCACAAGCCAAAAAAGGCATTGGTGTAAAGGATCTTTTTGAAACTGATCCAAATTTTACTCGTGCAATTCATCTTGCAAAAGAAGCACAATCACGCGGAATAGAACATCCTAAAATTCCTAAACTTAAAGAAATTCTTGATTCTGTGCCTGGCAAGGCATTGATTTTTACTAGTTACCGTGATTCTGTTGATTTGATTTTTAAAAAATTAATTGAAATGGGAATACCTGCTGGAATTTTGATTGGTAAGGCAGGTACTACTGGACTAAAACAAAAAAAACAAATTGAAACTGTTGAGAAATTCCGAGATGGAACTTTTCAAGTATTGGTTGCAACGCGTGTTGGTGAAGAAGGGTTGGACATTGCTGAAGTCAATCAAGTGATTTTTTATGATAATGTTCCAAGCTCTGTTAGGTTTGTTCAAAGAAGGGGACGAACTGGTAGAAAAGATACTGGAAAATTAGTTGTGTTAATTGCAAAAGATACCATTGATGAACGATATTATTGGATTGGGAAAAGAAAAATAACTTCTTCGCAATCCATGGGTAAAAAAATGACTGAAATGATTGAAAAAAATCAAACTGCTGATTCTCAAAAAACAGGATTGGATGCTTTTATCTAATTTTATGCTGTTTCAATATTTCATCTAACATTTCATTTTTCCTTTGAATTATTTTATTCTTCATACCTGATTCCAAATGGTGTATGCTTCTATTTTTTGCAATTAGTAAATTTTCCAATCTGACATCGAATTGACCTTCAAGGAAATTCTTCATTTCTTCTACTCCCCCTGCTAATTCCAAATTCTCTAGTGCTTCTTTTGCCAAATTGTCCATGGCTTTTTTTAGATATGTTAGTATCTCTTCTAATTTTTTCTCTGTTATTATTGCCAAGTCTTTGAATTATTTTATGCAAATCTTTTGATGATGTGATATCCAAACTCTGTTTTTACTGGGGTTGAAATTTCCCCAATTTCTAATTTGAATGCCACTTCTTCAAATGGTTTTACCATCATTCCCTTTGTAAAATAGCCTAAATTTCCATCTTTTTTACCACTACCAGTATCTGTTGACAACTCTTTTGCCAATTTTCCAAACTTTTCTCCCTTTTTTATTCTCTCTAAGATGTCTAATGCTTCGCTTTGTTTTGCAACTAAAATATGTGAGCATTTTACTTTAACAGCCATCTATGATTCTAGAATTATTCCGTGTCTTAATTGTTTAGGATCTACTTTAAGCCCCAGCTTACTTTGTTATCTGTAATAATTTTCAAAAACGGTGCCTCATTTTCTTTCCATGGATCATTTTGTACCCATTGAAATTTTTTATAAAATATGTCATAAAATTTCTTAAACTCTGGACCTTTTTCAATAATTTCTGATTTACCTTGAATGCATACAGCTTTATGATTTCCTGATTTGTAAACGTCAATTGTGATAGCAGTGTTGGAATTTATTTTGATGTTTGCAAACGTCCTGGTATCATAATCTGTTGCAACTATGATTTCTCCTTTATGATAAACAAATGATACTGGTTTAACATGTGGTATGTTGTTGTGGGATGTGGCAATTCTTGCCTCTTCTAATGTCTCTAGAAATTCTATTTCTTTTTTAGTAAATTCTATCAACTGAAAATTCTTTCTCTTATTTCTGGAATGTGCTTGTATACTATATCCCTGACTTTGATTTGGTCCTCTGCTGTTGGCATTTCTTTTTGTGCACTAAGAATAGCTCCACTCATTCCAAGTGCCATTCCCATAACAATTCCGTATACAAATTCTTGTGGGTTCTCTACTTTGAGCACCTCTTTGTTTTCTTTAATTTCTTCCAAATAATTTGGAATTGTTGCTATTGCTCCGTTAATTGTTTGAACTATTATTTCCTCTAATTGATCTTCACTCATATTTCATACTCTACATGAATTCTTAATAAATTTACATCTGCATATTTTTTAAAATTCAATCTCTAAACTCCATCATATTCTGACCACTGTCTTCCTAATTTGTTGAGAATTTTCCAACCTAGTCTATCAATATTCACATTATGTTCTGCAATGACCAAAATTATGTGAGTTCCAATTGGGAAGCTCATCATTACAACCTTCTCTCTTCTTGATGATGAATATTTCACCCTGCCCAAATTAGCATCAAAACCCTTTCTATTTGACACCCTGTATGCTAACTCTTGGAACATTTGTCGCCTTCTTTCATCATTTTCAAAAGGAATGACGTCATTACCAAAATCACCTGCAACTAATTCCCCTGAACTATCAATCAACCCACAAAATCTGATTTCAGGTTCAGATAAAATGTCATTTATTTTATTTTTAACGTCTTCGACAGGAAATTTTTTATCTGCCATTACCTGTCAAACTGTTTTTGTATTATTTAACCAATGAGTTTCCAATGCATGTATTTTTTGATACAAATGAGATTCATCGTATATATTCTAAGATCAATTTAATCGCCTAAGATTTTTAATAAAGATAAATTGATTTGACACATGTTTTCTTTTTTTACAACAAATGAAGCAAATGCTGTACTTCCAGATGTAATAAAGAAATTTGAACTTGCATTAGCAAAACAAAATGAAATTAAAAAAATAGAAAAAGAATTAGAAATGAGCGTTTCCACTACCAACTCATTTGAAAGCTTTGTTACCTTAAAACAAACCCTGAACTCTGCCATTACCAAATTCTATGAATCAGTAGAAATTTTAGAAAATACTGGGGTGGTAGTCAAAAGTATAGAGCAGGGGCTACTTGACTTTCCTTCAAAGAGATTTGATGAAGAGGTATGGCTTTGTTGGAAACACGGTGAAACCGAAATAAAATTCTGGCATGAAAAAGACTCTGGCTTTATGGGAAGAAAACCTATAGAAGTTAGTGATGAGTCTCTAGTCTGATTTTCTGCTTTCTAGTCTGTTCTTATCTCTGCATATCCCACAAAGGTATGATTTTTTGAATTTTTCTAATTCTATTTCAAATGGTTTTGTCTGATAGTATGATTTTCCAGTCTGTAATCCTCCTGGAACCTGCTTTCCGCAATTGTTGCAATGAATCACTTCATCAAATTTGACTCTAATCTCATTTTCTGAAATCTTGCCGATAATCACATGTCTGTTTGTTTGATTTTGATATAAAAAACACACTACATTCAAAACTCATGAATATTATACTGAAAAATCAGTATGATTCTTGATGCTTTCAGTTTGGTTACGTGTAATCCGTGTACGGTTCCTTTTGGCATCTATTATTGCAGTTTCAGTGGGACTTTCTCTGAATTGGTGGCAAAATTCCACATTAGATTTTCTTGATGCTGTTTTGACATTTGCTGGAGTGATGGCACTCCATGCAAGTGTGGATTTGTTAAATGATTTTTGGGATTTTAAAAGAGGAATTGATACAAAAACTAAACGAACTAAAATGAGCGGTGGCACGGGCGTTTTGCCTGAGGGATTACTCAAGCCATCGTCTGTATATCGTGCAGGCGTTGCATTTTTAATAATTGGCACTGTTATCGGAGGCTATTTTGTAATTACAGATGGCATAACCATTGCAATTATTCTGGGCTTTGCAATCTTGTCTATCTATTTCTATTCTACCAAAATTGTTGATTCTGGTTTAGGTGAATTTTTTGTTGCAGTCAAGGGCTCTATGATTGTAATTGGCACTTTGTTTATCCAATCAGGGGAGATTACAATTGAATCAATACTTGCAGGAATTGTTGTAGGTGCCTTGTCCTCCTTGGTTTTATTCATTGCATCATTTCCTGATCATGACGCTGATAAATCTAAGGGAAGAAAAACACTAGTTATTGTAGTAGGAAAAGAAAAAGCTGTAAAATTATTCTGGGTTTTCCCATTAGTCTCGTATTGCGCTATACTGTCTGGAGTGCTGCTACAAGTATTCCCTTTGCTTTCCATGATTAGTTTTCTTAGTATTCCCATAATGATAAAATCTGGATTGGGTTTGAAGAAACATTTTAACTCTGTAGATGACCTATTTCCTTTCATGTCGTCAACTTTGATGTTTAGTCGTTTGACTGGTGTATTGTTTGTGGTTAGTTTTCTGATTAAATTTTGATGATTTATGACTCTGAAAATAATTCCCAATGACTCTGATGTGTCTAAGACTGGAGAGTTCCCTTGTGTCTCATGTCATACAGACTGTTGTAAAGAGTATGTGATATTTGTTAACGCTCATGATGTTTACAGACTTTCAGCTGGAACTGGACTTGCTCCTGAAAATTTTCTTGAGGTTTATGGCGCAAAGGATTTTGATCTTGGAATAGAAGTAGAAGAAGGATTGTTGGATCTTGCTTTAAAACAAAAAGATGGCGGGTGTATGTTTCTTGAAGAATCTAAAGATGTTTTTCGATGCACTGTAAATGATTTTAAGCCAAGTGTGTGCAAATCATACCCATTTCAAATGAAAAATGGAAAATTAATTCAGATGAGTGATAACATGTGTCCTGTTGAATGGGACACTAAGGCATTTGAGGTCATGATGTCTGCTCATCTCAAAAAAGATGAACATGAATGGAAGTTTTATGATGAACTTGTTCTGGAATGGAATGCAAAATACCAAGCAAAAAAACCACTGTCTGAATTTTTAAAATTCATGTTAGATGAAGTGGGTTTAGAATTTATAAAATCCTGATAATATTAGGCACAAAATACACTCTTAACATAAATTTAGCAACAAATGTGAATCTTCATGATTTCAGGTCATGCCACTGCTGAAAAAACTAAGGAATTTGCCCAAAATTCAAATGTAAATTCTACTAATTTCAATGAATTTGAAAATCTAACTTTGTCCAATGTTGGAATTGGAACATATCTTGGCGAACCTGATAATAAAACTGACGAATTAGTCACTGCAGCTGTAAAGCAATCTATTGAATCTGGAATAAATGTAATTGATACAGCAATTAATTACCGTTCTCAAAAAGCTGAGCGTTCTGTTGGAAAAGCTATTTCAGAATTAGTTCAAGAAGGAAAAATTTCACGTGATCAAATTTTTGTTAGTACTAAAAATGGATATGTTACAAATGATGCTGATGTTCCATTGGGACTTTGGGAATATGTGAAGAAAGAGTATACTGACAAAGGTGTTGTAAAAGAAGGCGATATCACTTCTGGTTACCATTGTATGACTGTGCCATACCTTTCTGATCAATTAGATAGAAGTTTGGAAAATTTGGGATTAGATTGCGTTGATTTGATATACCTTCACAATGCTATAGAAGGTCAAATCAAAGATGTCTCTAAAGAAAAATTCCTAGAAAATCTAAAATCTGTTTTTGAATTATACGAACAAAAACGAAAAGAAGGTAAAATTAAATTTTATGGCTTGGCCACTTGGGAATGTTTCCGAGTTGCAAAAGATAACCCTCAATACCTTTCACTTGAAGATACTGTTGCTTTGGCAAAACAAGTTGGAGGAGAAAACCATGGATTTCGATTTATTCAATTGCCTTTCAATCTGTATTATGATCAAGCATTACTTGGGAAAACTCAATCTGTTGGTGATGCTTCTACGTCTCTTTTAGAATCTGCTGTAAAATTGGGCATTGGTGTATTTACTAGTGTGCCGCTAATGCAAGGAAGATTGTTACAGCCTGGAACTATGCCTGAATTTTTAGATTTAAAACCATCATTGCGTGCTTTACAATTTATCAGGTCATCTCCTGGAGTTTTGGCTCCTCTTGTGGGTCAGAAATCATTAGAACATGTTTCAGAAAATATGGAAATTATGAAAATCCCTTCCCTCTCTGATGATGAATTTTTAAAACTAGTCAAAAAATTAACTTCGTAAACAATCATCATTGTATGAAATTTTGGTGGAACGATTAAATAGCGATCACTACGATGTGAATAAATTGGCTGATAAAATTTTTGACTATCCTCAAGTTTGCTCTTCTGTTTTAGCAATTGATCCTGAAATTAGATTTGCGGGTGTGATAAATGAGCGAGGCAGATTAGTCGCTGGTGGAATGAGAGAAAATGTAGCGCCTTTGGAGAGTGAAAAAGATGATGAAATGATTTTCATGGAACTTGCATTGCGAGTAAAGATGAGAAAAGAATTTGATAAACAATTAGGATATGTGAATTTCGCTATGGCTTCACGTGAACGTGCAT
>Ga0209047_1000807_pt1 | contig 25676 bp, 21 predicted proteins | sample SaaInlV_165m_DNA_3_FD_184681 | JGI IMG/M metagenome (GOLD analysis project Ga0209047, IMG submission 184681) | Marine microbial communities from expanding oxygen minimum zones in the Saanich Inlet - Saanich Inlet SI037_S3LV_120m_DNA (SPAdes)... | ecosystem: Environmental > Aquatic > Marine >...
GGGCTTGTCCCGTCTGGCGGACGAACCGGTTTGTCGGGTGGAGCCTGTGCGATCAACAGGGAGGTTGTTGTTTCCTTCGAGAAGATGAACCAGGTCCTCGACTTCAGTTCGGCAGACGCTTCAGTCACCGTCCAGCCAGGTGTTATCACGGCAAACCTGCAGAACTTTGCAAAAGAGAAAGGTCTATTCTACCCCGTTGATTTTGCGTCCAGTGGTTCCAGCCAGATAGGTGGCAATATTGCGACGAACGCCGGCGGCATTCGCGTTCTGCGGTACGGGATGACCAGGCAGCAGGTTTCTGGCTTGAAGGTGGTTACCGGAGCCGGAGAGCTTCTCGAACTCAACAAGGGGCTGACAAAAAACAACACGGGTTACGATCTGCGACACCTCTTTATTGGGAGTGAGGGTACGCTGGGGTTTGTGGTGGAGGCCACTGTCCAGTTGGCCGCAATGCCAGAGAAAGCTACCGTGATGTTGCTAGCCACGTCCAGGATGGAAGATTGCCTTGAAATTCTGACGGCGTTTCGTGAACACATAACCCTCAATGCATTTGAGTTTTTTTCCCACAACGCACTGGAATCTGTAGTCTCGCAAAGTGATCTTGAGTCGCCGTTCGCGACACCGTCTACTTTCTACGTGTTGCTCGAATTTGAGAACCCGGGCGAGCAGGCATTAGCCGATGCGCTGACGGCATTTGAGCGATGTACCAGTCAGGGATGGGTGACGGACGGGATAGTGGCGTCAAGTGAGAGCCAGAATCGATCCCTCTGGCAGTACCGGGAAAGAATTTCAGAATCCATTACGTCTCGAACACCCTACAAGAATGATATCGCGGTCAGGGTAAGCCAGGTTCCTGAATTCTTGCATGAGGTTGAGCAACTGGTAGGCATATCGTACCCGGACTTTGAGATTGTATGGTTCGGACACATTGGTGACGGCAATCTACATCTTAATATCCTCAAGCCAGCAGAAATGTTGACCGTCCAGTTCAAGAAACAATGCGAGCAGGTCAGCGAAAGTGTTCTTGCGGTCGTCCAGGAGTTTGGGGGCAGTGTATCTGCTGAGCACGGAATTGGTTTGATGAAAAAGGGACAGCTTCACTTCAGTCGGAGTGAACAAGAGATAGCGTCCCTGAGGTCGATCAAGACTATATTTGATCCAGACGGAGTTATGAATCCGGGGAAATTGCTCTAGGGTTGAGGATAGGAACTATAACAGGGCTTTTCGATCGAAAGTTTGAGTATCGAATCAGATCGGTTGCCTGCTTGGTTGATGAAAAAGTGGAGCGGTATGGCGATTAGTGGTTAAACACGACCAAGTTTTTTGTTGTTTGTGGCTATTGGCTGACCGGGTGATGAGCGATTAGCCAAGGTGCTTTTCTGTTGGCTTAGGGATCAATGCGCTGGCGTAGTTTCAACCATCAGATAGCGGCAAAGAGATCGTTTTGCGGCCCCGGCCCCGGCCCCGGCCTTTGCCGGCGCCCAGCATCAGGGGGCGCGCGTTGCCTCAGATGCACCAGAATAGTTTGGATCGCGTCCGGATCGGTGCCAGCAGTCTCAGCTCTGCGTTCGATTCTCTGAAGTCGATCTTCTGATGCCATCGTTATGAAGCGAATCTCCCGAACCCATTTCCCATTCCCTGACAGCAATGACCCGAATGCTGCGCGCCGGGGTCATTTTGGCTGATGCGCTGCTTCCCGATATTCTAGTGCTGTGCCTCCAAGGCTGACGATTTTCGGCGAAGTGAGAGACCACTGCGCCGGCACTTCCCCGAGCCTGCCGTAAGCGGCTTTACTGACCAGGATGGTGTTTTCGGTCGCGGTGTCTTCCCCTAGCTTGGAAGCGACATTGACTTCGTCACCGAATATGTCGTGGCTGAAGCGTAGGAAACTCCCGTAGCCGATCCCGAACGAGTAACGGATGTGAGAATCCGAGTCCTCTATCGATTGGTTGTGCGCCTCGAGCTTTTTGCGGATGCCCTCGGCCGCCCTCATTGCATTGAGTGGCTCGGGAAAAGTACAGAGGATGTTGTCCGCCTCTTGCTTGACGAGCGTACCTGCTTCGCGCTTGATGATGGGCAGGGACATTGCGAATCCCTTTTGGATCATTGATAAGAAATGGAGCGTCCCTCGTTTTCGAGTGATGCGCGTGAAACCCGAGCTATCAGTAGCCAGGATTGCGCCCTGGTCTCCGAGTTCCTCCCAGAGTAAACGATCAATTTTGTTAGCGCGATCCGGGTTCGCATTGCGTTCGCTCAACAGGGCGAAAAGATAATCATGGCCTTTTTCGAGCTTCACATGCGGCTCCGTTTTCTCGTCATGTAGTAGTTTGTTGGGATGACACGCCTGGTGGATCGCCATTAGCCGTTTAGCATCCTCTTGCAGAGGATTTTCGAAATATTGAGCAAAAGTGTTGCTGCAACTGCCGGGTCTGAAGAAATAGACTTCCGGAGGGTACCTTCGCTGAGGCTAAGTATCCGACCGTTGTTCACAGCGTATACGTCGGCTGCACGAGGCTGTTCCAGAAGAAATGCCATTTCGCCGAATACGTCGCCGGGTGAGAGAACTCGGATCAGAGTGTCTTCGTCTCGAACTTCCAGATGGCCTTCCAGTACGATGAACATGTTCCGAGCTACGCCACCCTTTTTGAGCACGCGGTCGCCCGCTTGGCACTCGATGATGTTGCTCTTCCCCAGTGCCCGTGCTGCCTCATCTTCGGTAAGTCCGTCCAACGCTGAGAACTGGCTTTCCGTCAGGGGAGCCAGTGCGTTCTGGATCTGGTCGAGATAGGCCCCTGAATCGATTAGCCGTTGGCTCATGATATTTCCGCCCTGGGTAATGAGCCGTTCCACACAAGTGGGGATGCGTGCGTCTTCTCCCCAATCCTTGGTGGCCTCGGCCTTCGGAGAACCGATTCGGCGCAGATACTCGATATCCTCGGTCACCGAAACAATGGGAATGAGGTAGCCGGCTTCGGCGCTGTTTATATTTTTCTTGGAAAATGTGCGCATTCCCTGTCCTACATAGAGACTGAGCAGATGAGGCTCACACGCGCCGAAGACGAGCTGGATTCTATTGGCGCGGATGAACTCCGCGGTGAACTCGCCAAGCTGTTGAAAAATCGGACTGCCCCTCAGCTCCGGTTTTACCATGCCTCGCTCGCCGACGGCCATGGTTTCCGCGGGTAATTCCGCGATGAAAGGTGCGAGCATATAATGTTCTATTAGGTGCTCGGTGAATGGCGCGTCCCCACCCCAGCTCATTCGCGAGGTCGCAACGATTTTGTTGTTCTGGGCAGCGTAGAAAATTCGGGCCGTGGCATCTTCCGGCTCAACTAGAAACTTGCGATCGTGATCGGCGGAGGTCCCGTAGCGCCCCATCTCGGTGACGTAGATATCATATCGAAAGCGATAGACCGCTTCCTTCTCTTCATTTGTCTCGGCTTGGTTTATTCCGTCTCGAATCATGTCGTGAGCATACTGGATAAATTTGCCGTGGGGAAATGGATCCAGAATCAAGTCGGACCACCGGGATGGCTTGCTATTTAGTCAGTGTCGTACTTGCTCGATCTTTGAGAAATGTGGCTTAACTTACTTGTCTTCCTGTGTAGGGGGTTACTCAAAATTGGTCTCTTCTGTCGCAAGAGGTTTTGCCCAAGAGACGGATTCGACAATGGGTGCTGCGTGTGCCGTTCCCGTTTCGCTACCTTTTCGCAACCAATCCAAAGGTCATGAGTCGCGTACTTACCATCGTACATCGCGTGATCAGTACATGAGGATAGGAATTATAACAGGGCTTTTCGATCGAAAGTCTGAGTATCGAACCAGCACGATTGCCTGCTTGTTTGATGAAAGATTGGGGCTGTATGACGAGTAGTGGTTAAACGCTACCAAGTTTTTTGTTGTTTGTGGTTATTGGCTGACCTGGTGATGGACGATTAGCCAACATAATTTTCTGTTGGCGCAGGGATAAATGCGCTGCCTTGGTTTCAACCATCAGCTAGCGGCAAAGAGATCGTTTTGCGGCCCTTGCCTCAGATGCGCCAGAATGGTCTGGATCGTGTCCGGATCGGTGATATCTACGATCACCCGCAGCGTGCCGCCGCACAGCGGCCAGACAGAAATATCGATATCAAATACACGCTTAAGCCGCTCGCCCCGGAGCAGGTTGGGAGCGTATGCCGTACCGAGAAAGTCAGAGGATGAATTGGCGCAGGTTTCACAATTTGCCAGGGACAAGACCTTCTCGATGACATGGGTGCAGAGAATAAAATGGGTCTTCGCCATGTAAATAAAGCAGTGTGAGAAATGTGGCTAATTCTTCTTATATCCGGCCAAGGTCGACCAAGATGTAGCTAGCCGAAAGCCCCGCTTGCAGAAAGAAAACCTGAAATTGCGGCAGGAGTATAAGTCGCCTGGGCCCCAGCGCGTGAATTAGCAATGCGGCTTAACGAAGTAGCTCAAATGCGTTCAATTCATCCAGCGCGCTTAAGGAATTACTGAGCAACGTCCTGCCTAAGGTCTGGCCGCGCTCGTTCTGCAAATCCAGTTCACCTGCAATGCTCACCGCAAAACACATTAGGTACAGCGCGCACACTCGGTAGCGCTCCCGACAACGAGCCAAATCGTAGTCTATGCCGCGTTTTGTTAGCTCGGAGTGGTAGTAGGCTACAAGATCCGCTTCGGCCCGCACGGCGGGCGGCACACTTTGCGTAATGAAGTAGGCAACGTCCTGTTCAGGAGCGGAAGTAGCCACCGACTGCAAATCCACGAACACACATTCGCTGCCGTCGAAGAAGATATTGTCTAAGCGCATATCCCCGTGTGAGATGCAGATCGGGTCTTGGCACATCTCGTTGAGCAATTTCGGTACAAAGTGCGGCATCCGTTCACTGGCAATCTGAGCGCTTCGGGGAATCAATTCAGGAAACATCGCGTTTACCTTTGGCCAACCTATCTGAAAACCGTTGATCTGGCCAGCGCACTGAGCTGGGTTGTTGTGTGAAATCAGGTTTGGGAACTCGGTTGCCAGCCAACTGCTGGCGTGCAGCGCTGCCGCTGCTGAAAGGACCGACTTTGCCTCGGCCAGCGTGCAGCCAGTCACCTGGTCGCCGACAGGCAAATGGCCTAGATCTTCCAGCAGCATGACGAAGTCATCCGTCGCCGAGTCTATCGCCGTATAGAAGCATTGAGGCGACCGCATCTCCAGTTTGTCAGCGATATCCTGATAGAACATGACTTCACGCGCATACATGCCATAGGTGCGAGTAATTTCGCGGTTCGTGGCGTTTGGCGAGGGAAATTTGGCAATCAGTGATTGGGGGTTCTCTGGCGCGGTAGTCAGCAGCAACCGAGTCACCATGGATAGGATTCCGATACCTTCAGCGAAATATGTGACCTCAAAGTTTTCAACCGTAAAGCCCAGCACGTCACTGAGCCAGTCTGCCGATAGCGCGTTAGGTGTAGTGGGGAAGTGAGTCATGTTTTTCCTATTAATCAGTTGATCACATCGAATGCCAAGGGTAAGGCCGTCAGGCCGTGTAACAGAGCATTCGGAGCGAACTTCGGGTTCGCCGCGCCTGGCTGCAGACGAAAATTTTCCAGGCGTTGCAAGATCACCCGAAAACCAATGCGCAACTCCCGGCGCGACAGCGCAGCGCCCAGGCAATGGTGAACCCCTTTGCCAAAGGCTAGGTGGTCGTTCAAGTTGTCGCGCATGATGTCGAACTTCATAGCGTCCGGGAATTGGTCATCGTCCTGGTTGGCTGACGCAAAGCGCGCAAAGCAGATCGCGTTCTCGGGGATCACCACGCCATGCATTATGACCTCTTGAGTCGCGCGTCGAAAACCATGTGCAGACGAGCTGGATACGCGCAGCAGTTCTTCCACAAAGCGACTGATCATCTCAGGGCTGGGGTTGCGACGAATCAGCTCATATTGATCTGGGTGATTGATCAGTAGCCACATGCCTTCTGTTAGCGTACTGGCAGTGGTTTCGTTGCCGGCCACCAATATTTGGTTGAGCATCGACAAGCATTCAGCATTGTTGAGCGGGAGCTCACCATCGAATCTGGCGTTGACCACTTTAGAGAGGATGTCATCTGTCGGTTTGCACCGCCGCTCCTCCAGACGCTCCACAAAGTAGTGCTGGTATTCCACCACGCTGCGGGCCACCGCGCGTGCGCCTTCAACGTTCAACTGCATGCTGAGGTTGGCGATGAAGGTATTGGTCCATTCAAAAAGCTTGGGCAGATCTTCCACGGGTGTGCCGATTTGCGACGCGATCACTCTAAGCGGTAAGCCTGCCGCAAACTCCGAGCGAAATTCGCACTCGCCTCGAGTTATGAATGCATCGATCAGCGCATGGCTCGTCTGCTCCATGAATGGCTCTAGGGATTTCAGATTAGCGGGTGAGAAAGCGCTATCGACGAACTTGCGGTAGCGTCGCTGCAACGGTGGGTCCTGAGTGAGCATGGTGGGCACATTGGGATAGCCGTCGGCCATGATTGCCCGTACCTCCGGGTCTTTTGAGTCGATGGCACGGGTGGATTTACCGTTCATGACGCTGGAAAACGTGGCGTGATCTTTGAGCATGGCAACGACATCGTCATACCGAGAAATGAAATAGATCCCGCTCTCAGGATCCTGAAAGACTGGAGCCTCGTCTCGCAAGCGGCGATTCAGCAGAGCAGGACGGGTCAGAAACTCGGGCTGCAATGGCCGGAGCTCGTGCAATGGACAGCGATCGACATTCGTTTCGTGTGCGTGCTCAGTGGGTTGCATATATGAGCCGCTAGTACTTGATGTACTTGGTAAAGCCGCCGTCGATAACCACGTTCTCGCCAGTTACCCAAGATGATCGGGAACTGGCTAAAAATGCCACTACGTCGGCCACCTCTTCGGCTCTGCCTAGCCTGCCCGACGGTTGCCTCGCGATATTCTCGTCGTAGTAATCGGGTAAGGCTCTCTGAATCTTGTCCCATGAACCACCTTCCACGAAAATCGGTCCCGGAGATACTGTATTCGCACGGATCCCCTCGCTCATGTATTCGTAGGCAAGCTGGCACACATAGTTCACCAGTGCGCCCTTTAAAGCACCATAACTTTGGCTGCCTTTCCCATACGCGTGGTAGTCCAAGGCTGTAATGGTGGAAACCTGAATGAAAGCGCCGGCGCCCGATTGCTTTAAGAAGGGGTAGGCGTTATCCCAAAGTGTCACGGCTGACATGATGTCTACATCAAACTGCCGTTGCCAACCTTCAGGCGTCCGCGGCTGGCTACCCAAGGCGCTTGTGTTGGATACCACCACGTCGATACCACCCATGGTTTCCGCCGCGTGCTTCACCCAGGCAGCGAGCTGTTCCCGGTCTGCAGCATCTACTACCGATCCATAGACCTCACCGAGGGCACGCATTTTCTCTTCTGCCTGTTCAACACCGTCTGTGTGTACTTCCCCACCTAGACGCGGGTCTTCATCTTCAGGTGCCATGTTAGCGGTGCGTGAACAAAATGACACCACGGCGCCTTCGCGCAGAAAAATCTCGCCGATCGCCCGTCCCATTCCGCGCGAGCCACCGGTAATAATAACTCGTTTGCCTTTAAGCCCTAAATCCATAATTTATCCTGATCTCTAGCAAAACCGTTGAACGGTCGGTTGCAGTGCCGCATTACAATCTCTTCTTAAAGCAACCCCATCTGTACTCTCCTCAATAATAGCGTCTACTGAGTTACTAAGCTCGAGGCCAATAAGCGTATTTCTTTTTTCCGTTATAACGCTTGTGGTCGATTAACTCCAGCTATCAGAGGATAGTCAGTTTAAACTGCATTTATCCCGGGTTTCAAAAGTATCCTGATTGGGATTTTTGCGATAAGCCGTGGAATTGGTGGCCGGAGGTGGAATCGAACCACCGACACGGGGATTTTCAATCTGACTGGCCTACCTGTGAGGATCGATAATAGTCACGGATACAGCACGTTTGAAGAGATGCCGCGAATGGTCGGTTGTGGGATTGTTGAGAATTACACCCACTCGTTTCTTTCTAGCATGTTGTTTACAATCTGGCAGCCTTAAAGGGCTGAACAACTTTTTCAAATTTGGCTAGATTTTCACGTTGTGCAATTCGTAGCTCGTAGTCTTTTTGTAGGTTGAACCAAAAGCCTGCGCTCATATTGAAAAACAGACCAAGTCGCAATGACATGTCTGCAGTAATAGCACGTTTGCCATCTATGATGTTCTTGATGGCTGTACGATCCACACCAATGGAACTAGCTAAGGTGCCAGGTTTGATTCCTAGATCATCCAGAAAATCCTCCTTTAGAAGGGCGCCTGGATGTTCTAACTCTATATATTTCTCAGTCATCGTTGTGATTCCTATTTGTGGTAATCTACAAGTTGCACATTGTCTGCATTACCATTCTTCCATCGGAAAATTATACGCCACTGCGTATCTGCCCATATTGCGTAGAATACTCGCAAGTCACCTTCCTTCTTCTCCAATTTGTTGGATGGAGGGACTCTCAAATCATCAATCTTCTCAGCAGCATGAATGTAACGTAAACGACGCAATGCTTTCTTTTGCAAAGAGATGTCAAATCGTTTAACCACTATGCCTTCAAAAATTTGCTCAGTTCGTTTATCTGAAAACGTTCTAATCATGCATGTAGTGTAAAGAACTACAATTTATTCTGTCAATTTCAAACCCACGGTACTGACAAGTTAACTGATCGTCGTTGTTAGAATCGGTGGATGGGTATCGCTAAGTTAACTTTTCTAGATGATGAAATACCATTCAAATATAGCTCAAATCATCACTGCATTTTTCCAAGACGCAAGGGAACATAATCTAAAGAATCGGTAGGTTTCTGCTGATACCAAATGACGACCTAGATTGAAAAAATTGTAGACAGCTGCATGAGTACTCAAGAACCGCTGAGCTAGTAAATCTTCAATATCTCGATGACTAAGGTTGAACCAAAAATAGAGCCAAACTGCGTGTTGAATGACAGAAGGCGGGAAACGATGTCGTTTGTATAGATTTTGCATCCTGGTATGTTGCCAGAGGCTCGATTAACTTGTCAGTACCACTATTTATGTTGTCGTCTGCCTTGAAAAATCGAAGCTTTAAGTTGGCCGCTGTAACACGGGGGCTTCCGCTTGCCTGCCATGAACCAACCGGTACAGCGCTGGTAAAACCACAAGCGTTAACAGGGTCGATGAGATAATCCCACCGATCACAACGGTTGCCAGAGGTCGTTGAACTTCAGAACCAATACCAGTGTTCAGCGCCATAGGAACAAAACCGAGTGAAGCTACAAGCGCCGTCATCAAAACCGGCCGAAGTCGCGTCAACGCACCATCGGCAATGCTTTCATCCAATGAACGGCCGAGCTGCCGGAGGTCACGTATAAAAGAAACCATGACCAGCCCGTTTAGGACCGCGATGCCCGATAGTGCGATGAATCCAACTGCAGCAGAAATCGAAAATGGAATATCCCGTATCAACAACGCTGCAATGCCGCCCGTCAGCGCCAGAGGCACTCCAGAGAAGATGATCGCGGTATCCCGAATCGACCCCAGCGCCATGATCAACAACCCCACAATAAACAGCAGAGTGACAGGTACTACGATACTCAACCGAGTCGCTGCTGACTGCAAGTTTTGGTAAGTCCCACCGTACTCTACCCAATAACCAGCGGGGATCTCGACGTTCTGTGCTACTGCACTTTGTACATCACCAACAAACGAGCCGAGATCACGGTCGCGCACATTGGCTGTAACCACCACTCGACGTTTGCCATTCTCCCGATTGATCTGGTTGTAGCCAATCACGAGCTCGGTTTGTGCGAGTTCCCCCAGAGGAACAAAACCCCCACGGTTCACAGGTATTGGCAGATTCAGCAAAGCATCTGGATCACTGCGAAGCCGCTCAGGCAAGCGGACAACAATATCCACTCTCTGATCACCCTCATAAAGCTGCCCTGCTATTGAGCCCCCAATCGCAGTTGCAACAAAACTTTGCAACTCACTCATGCTAAGACCGTACCGCGCTAGCGCCTCGCGGTTCGGTCTGATAGTGAGCACCGGCAAGCCGGTGGCTTGCTCAACCGCAATGTCTGCCGCACCGGGAACCTGATTAATGACCTTTTCTATTTCATCGCCCAGGGCAATTAGTGTATCGAAATCATCGCCAAAGACTTTAATCGCAAGCTCAGCGCGGACCCCTGCGATCAACTCGTTGAAACGCATTTGAATAGGTTGCAAGAATTCATATCGATTACCCGGTATCGGCGTCACCTGCGCTTCCAGTTCAGACACCAACACATTTTTAGATTTCTTAGGGTCTGGCCACTCATGGCGTGGTTTCAAAATGATAAAGTTGTCCGCGACACTCGGTGGCACCGCGTCTGTTGCGACTTCAGCTGTCCCTATCTTGGCAAACACCCGCTCAACTTCTGGTAACTTCGCGATGTCCGCCTCGAGTTGCTCTTGCATTTGAACCGCCTGTTCCAGGGAGGTGCCGGGAATACGCAACGCATGCATAGCAATGTCACCTTCATCCAGGTTGGGTACAAACTCAGTACCCAGGTCTTTTGCAAACCAACCGCAGACCAATACGAGCGCCAGTGCACAGCTCACGACAAGCCATCGAAACTGAAGCGAAGCTGCTAATACCGGGCGATAGAGATATAGCGCGCCACGAACAATGGGGCTCTCCTTTTCTTTTATGGGCTTAGTGAAAAGCAAAGCGACACCGGCAGGCACAAACGTGATCGAGAGAATCATCGCGGACACAAGCGCAATGACAATCGTCATTGCCATGGGATGAAACATTTTCCCTTCGATTCCGGTTAAGGCAAAGATAGGGATGTATACCGCTGTGATGATAAAGACACCAAACAACGCTGGCCGTATCACCTCATGGGTTGCGTCATAGACAATAGTAAGCCGCTCCGATAGTTTTAAGGGTGATCCACCAGCATGGCTGAGTCTTCGTAGACAGTTCTCAACAATAATCACTGCGCCATCCACAATTAGCCCAAAGTCTAGCGCACCGAGACTCATGAGATTGGCGCTCACCTTTGATTGCACCATCCCGGTAACCGTCATCAGCATTGCAATGGGAATCACGGCGGCTGTTAACAAGGCCGCGCGCACATTGCCTAAAAACAAGAACAACACAACGATGACAAGCAAAGCACCTTCGATGAGATTCGTCCTCACTGTCGCCAGGGTTTTGTCGACGAGTGATGTTCTATCGTAGACCGCAGTCGCGACAATCCCCGCAGGCAGACTGGCCTGAACTTCACGCAGCTTTGCAGCAACTGCGCTTGCCACATCCCGACTGTTCTCGCCAATAAGCATAAAGACGGTACTCATGACGACCTCTTTGCCGTTCTGAGTGGCCGCACCGGAGCGAAGTTCTCGTCCCAGTCCAACACTCGCCACATCTCGCACGTGAATAGGCACACCTTGCAAATCTTTGACCACGATCGACCCAATTTCGTCCATATCGTTGGCTTGCCCCGGCACCCGCACTAACCACTGAGCACCGTTGTGCTCGATGAATCCCGCACCCCGGTTTGCGTTGTTTTCTTCAACCGCTAACACAAGGTCCTCATAGCTAACGCTGTAGGCAAGTAGCTTTGTAGGATCTGGCGCAATTAGGATTTCTTTTTTAAACCCACCGATAGGATTGATCTCGGCAACTCCGGGGACTCGTAAAAGCTGAGGCCGAATAATCCAATCATGAACCGTTCGCAAATCCGTAGGGGTGACCAAAGAACCATCTGCGTTGACCGCATTAGCCTCAGAATTTACGGTAAACATGAAAATCTCTCCCAACCCGGTCGCCAAAGGGCCGAGCCTGGGCTCAAGGGATTCTGGCAATGAAGCCGTTGCTGCATTCATCCGCTCGGCTACTTGCTGCCGAGCAAAATAAATATCGGTACCTTCCTCAAAAACGACCGTAATCTGTGAAAGACTATAGCGCGATGTTGACCGGGTATAGACAAGCCGTGGTATGCCCGCCATGATATTTTCGAGCGGAAACGTTACCCTTTGCTCAACCTCTAACGGTGTATAGCCGGGGGCTTGGGTATTCACCACAACCTGTATATTCGTGATGTCAGGCACGGCATCTATGGGTAACCGGGTAAAGTTCCAGAAGCCAAGACCAACGAGAAATAAAACGGCGAAAAAAACCAGGCTCCGTCGCTCAAGCGATGTTTTGATGATAAATTCGAGCATGATTTGTCCTTAGTGGTCGTGCGAAGCGCCGGACTTTTCGATGTCGGCTTTGACGAGATAGCTATTCAAGGTGACGTACCGCGTCCCGATCTCAATCCCGTCCAGTACTTCTATCCACTCCCCATCCTGCCGACCAAGATCCAGCATCCGCACCTCGTACTCCTCATTAATGAGTGCATAAACCACGGTAAAATCTCGAAAACTCTGCAAGCCTGTGCGCTTTACCGCCAGTGGCACTTGATGCTCTGCCACCTGGATCTTGCCCGTAAGATTCGTGCCCGGAATGAGCGCACCGTCGGCATTGTCCAGCACTACACGCGCCAAAACGGATCGGTTAGCTTCCGCTGTGGTGTTCAAAAGCTCAATGACACCCTCCCGCTGCAGGCTGCCTGCCGCCATATCAACCCTGACCCGCTGACCCGGTTTTACCCGAGGTAGATCTGTTGGAAATACGGCGAATTCAGCCCAAACGTCAGATGTATCCATGACGGTAAACAATTCACGGCCTTTCGTTTGCTCACCGGGATTAACTCTTCTCGCCGTAACAACCCCTGCAATTGGTGAGGTAACAGGGTAGGTTTTAAGACTTTCGTTACTCTCGATTTCAGCGAGCTTTTGACCAGCTAGAACCCGGTCACCCACTGATACTCCGACTGATTGCGCTACGCCTTCAAAGCGAGCACTGATCCTACGCACCTTTTCGCTATTGGGTACAACAAAACCGTAGACATTAATCGCCTCGACTACCGTCGCTGGCCCTGCAATCTCAGTCTCGAGCCCAAATGCCTCGGCAACGTCAGAACCAATCTTCGTCCTGCCCTCAAAGTTGTCATATTGCCAACGATGGGATTTGCCTAAATGGCTCGCCTCAATGGTGACGACAAAAGAATGAGGTTCATAGATCACCATATCGCCGCGCAGGAAATTTTCCTGCACAGTGAACCCTATTTCATCTTTTTCATCGCCTAACCGTGTCAGTGTCACATTGAGGGCGACATCATATGGGCGAATGGCTTCACCTCCCTTTGACAACCAGACCCGAAATTCAGGCGGAACGCCTGTTTCAAAGATCGCCAACTCCAATATAAAATCGTCGTCTATTAGCAGGCGGCCACCGTGGGGGCCCTTGGCCGGTTCGGCCTCGATTGTGTCAACCCCAGCTCCGTGAGAATCAAGGTCAGCATCAGCGTTACCGCAGCCTGCAAGTACAATTACTAGCGCCATCAACCAAATTACATTTAGCTTTTTCACGATCATCCTCATTTGTTCGCCGCCATAGACAGCAGTGACGTCCCGGTTAAGCGTTCGATTTCTATTAGGCGTTTGTGAGCATTGATGCTCGTTTCAATTATTGCTGATTGTGCGTCTAGCACCTCTTGCTGTACGGTCTGAAACTCGAAATAGCCATAACGCCCATTGGTGTATGCGCGCTGCGTTTCAGCTAATGCTTGCTCTACTTTAGGTAAGACTTCGTCGCGCAAAACGGTTACACGATGCATGCTGTGCAATAACTCCTGATACAAGGCGAAAACTTGGGTTTCGATACGAATGCGCGCAGCGGTTTGATCGGCGCTCGCCATCGCTAACTTTGCCTGGGCTTCAGCGACGCCACCTTGATTACGGTTATGCCTTGCAAGTGGGATAGTCACACCAAATATAAGGGCCTGATCACCACTTTCCTGAAAACGGCGAATACCTGTATTCAGTTGCCAACTAGGTTTTGCCTCAGACTCTGCCATCGCCAGTTCTGATTCTCGCAGTCTTTGCACACTGGCAAAGCGTACGAAGTCCGGATTCTCGTCAACACGATTAAGAAGTTCTGCAAAACTTACCAGCTCAGGTAGCTGAGAAATATTGCCCTTCGCACTAACAAAATCCAATTTCGAATCTCCCCACTGGGCGGCTAGACGGTGTTTAGCGGTTTTTAGTTCGTGGTCAAAATCTTCCTGGCGGAGGAGAATACGAGCGAGCTGAGCCTCTGCGCGAGCAAGATCCGCCTCTGGCGTTCGACCTGCTCGAACTCGCTCACCGATAGCTTCAAGGGTTTTTTTCGCGAGACTGACGCCGTTTTGAGTTTGAACAAGACGCTCTTGATTGGCCAGGATATCGAGAAACAATCGAGCGGTTTCCGCAACCTCGTCTAGACGGCGTATTTCAGCTTCAGACTCGATCAGGGAAACTCCCGCCGTCGCAACTGCAACCCGCCGATCGCGTTTCCCGCGCTCAAGCAACCAGCTCAGACTAAGTGTCGCCTCGGCACCATCAGCCTTGTTGAAGTCACCTGAGCCGAGTACGTTTTCCACCAAAATGCCCAGTTCTGGATTTGGGCGAAGTTGCGACTGAATCAGCCGTCCTTGCTGGGCATCGATTTGATAGCCAAACGCCACCAAATTTGGATTGCGTTCCAACGTTCTTTCAACAGCATCTTTCAGATTGATCGCCGCACCGTCACTGGCTGCGACTGGCACATGTAAAACGGCAATAATAATGGTCGTCCATAGCCAATACCGCTTAGCGGTACCGAACCTGTCTACAATAGACATCAACTGCTTCTCCCAGCGTCCTTAAAACGCGTTATCCACACACGCAAATCATGGGCAGCCGTTGCCGCTCAGAGATGCAAATAAAGATTGGATTACAGGGAAATAGGGGGAGCGCGTAGTGGCGGTCGCCAGCGAGAAAGCCGCCGGACCCGAGCTGGAGCTCTCAGAAGTGAACGGATGGGCTGATGTAAACCTATGCTCACAATGATTGTTACAAGAGCGCTGGCCATGATAGCTGGAATCAGCCTTGTCCAGATTGAACCAAGCATTTCCTGCGACGAAATGTCAATTACAGCCTTGTGTTCGTGAACATTACTCAGTTGGTGGTGGTGATCCTGATGGTGTTCTGAATCGATCTGGTGTTGATGGGCAGAATGTACGCCAGCGTCTTTTCCATTTTCGTCTACATGAAAGTGCATCCCGCTCGATTGCATAACCAGGAAGCACAGGCAAGCTAGTGTGACGATTGAATTGGATAGGATCTTCATCGCGAAACCTTAACAAATTCCCAGATGCCGAGATACAAAATCCCGCATGCGAATTGAGGTCGAGATTTCCTCGGCAATCCCCCCCTTTTTAACTCGCTGCAAAAGTAGAGGTCAGGCCAACATGGCCAACTTCTGTTTGGGGGTTATAACACCCAGGGCCATATTCGGCCGTTCGTGATTGTAAGTCCATAGCCAGCGAGTCGCAAAGTCTTGTACTTCACTGATCGACGAGAACAGGTGGTGTGCTAACCAGTCATACCTAACCGTCCGATTGAGGATAGGAATTATAACAGGGCTTTTCGATCGAAAGTCTGAGTATCGAACCAGAACGATTGCCTGGTTGTTTGATGAAAGCGTGGAGCGGAATGACGATTAGTGGTTAAACGCTACCAAGTTTTTTGTTGTTTGTGGTTATTGGCTGACCTGGCGATGGGCGATTAGCCAAGGTGCTTTTCTGTCGGCTTAGGGATCAGTGCGCTGGCGTGGTTTTAACCATTAGATAGCGGCAAAGAGATCGCTGCATCAGGGGGCGCGCGTTGCCTCAGATGCACCAGAAGGGTTTGGATCGCGTCCGGGGCGGTGACATCTGCGGTCACCCGCAGGGTGCCGCCGCACAGCGGACAGACAGAAATATCGATATCAAATACACGCTTAAGCCGCTCGGCCCAGCTCAGTGGGGAGCAAGGCCATAGGGTTGATGACATCATTGCTGTAGGAGAAAAAACATGACAGAAAACATCCCCAACCGCTCTGGCGACCCATTTACGACGGATGACGAGTCTCAGATTCTTAACACCATTGATAGATGGCTTGAAAAGGACGTTAAAGACAAGGTTTTGGCGCTCGATCATGCAGATGAGTACCCCACTCAAATGGTAGAGCAAATGAAATCGCTCGGCTTGTTTGGGGCCACCATCAGTCAGCGGTACGGTGGGCTCGGTATGCCGAGTGCCAGTTACGCGAAAGTAGTGACCGCGGTATCTGAGGTATGGATGTCACTCACGGGGATTTTCAATTCTCACCTTATTATGGCGGCGGCTGTTGAGCGATTTGGGACCGAAGAGCAAAGGCAAAGATTTCTGCCTAAATTCGCGACCGGTGAGATAAGGGGTGGGCTTGCACTGACAGAGCCCAGTTGCGGAACCGACCTTCAAGCCATTCGCACAAAAGCCCATAAGGACGGTGATCACTACGTGATCAACGGTGCTAAAACCTGGATTTCTAACGGCATCCAGGGTGATTGCGTTGCATTATTGGTTAAAACTGACACCGAAATTCAACCCCGACACAAAGGAATGAGTCTGTTCCTTGCAGAAAAGGGGCCTGGGTTTTCTGTCGGACCTAAACTTAAAAAGCTGGGTTACAAGGGTATCGACTCCGCAGAGCTATTCTTTGATGACTATGTAATAGCTGCAAATAATCTAATCGGCGGTCAAGAGGGCCATGGGTTTCATCATACCGTTGGCGGACTGGAATTGGGTCGTATTAATATAGCCGCCAGGGGTGTTGGGGTTGCCAATGCTGCCTTAAAGGCCGCCACGTCCTATGCCCAAACCCGCGAAACCATGGGTAAACCTATTGGCCAGCATCAGGCAATTCAGACAAAACTAGGTGACATGGCTACCCGTTGCCACGCAGCGCGCTTATTGGTCCAGGATGCTGCTCAAGCTTACGACCGAGGCGAGCGATGTGACATGGAGGCTGGCATGGCCAAATTATTTGCTTCGGAAGCCGCCATGGAAAATGCCTCTGAGTGCATGCGAATTCATGGCGCTTATGGATATTCTAAAGAATCCCACGTGGAACGCTATTACCGGGACGCGCCCCTCATGTGTATTGGTGAGGGCACAAATGAAATGCAAAGAATTATTATCGCCAGACAATTAATGGAAAGAAATCCAGTATGACAAAACGGCTTACCTTTCCCCGGCAAATTAAGTCACCGCAGGAGCCTCTTACCGTTAGGCCTGAGCGTAAGTACCGAGTAACCAGGCTTTACTTCGTTCCAATCTATCGAGCAGATGGGTTCTATCGAGCAGATGGGTTGGTCGGAACCGGGTAGAAAATTCACCCGGTTCCTGGGGATACTAGAACGAGTGTCTTAACTCTAAACCAACCCGACGAGGATCGCCCCAATAGTCCGCAGTCATGCCGAGAGACCCGTCAATACCACCAATTTCAGTATCACCAGACTGATTGATCATATTGGTCACGTAATCTTCATCTGTCAGATTAGAACTCCATAATGAGACGCTCGTTTGGCCGTTAGTTAAATGCCAGGTGACTCGCGCATCTGTCAGCCAGTAGCTGTCCACTTTGGACGAAGGCGTATTAAGTAAGCTGTAGTAAATATCATCGGTGAAACTGAAGCCAACCGACGTTGTAATATCGCCAAAAGAGAAACTCGCTTGATGCAGGAAACTGATATCCGCCGACAGCGTGTCTCCATCATTGCCAAACTCAATATCGCTAAGATCCCGAACAAGAATAGATTCCTGAAGCGTTAAAGGGTCAACAATATTATCGTCTACGGTGAACTTGTCATAGTCACCTTCGATGTAACCGGCGGATATCATCAAGGCCAAAGAATCAGTCAATTGCGCCAAAACCTCCAATTCAACCCCGACTAACGTCGCTTCCTGCGCGTTGATCAAATCTGCAGTCGGTTGGCCATCGACGAGACGTCCTACCGTTAGCTGCTGATTTTCATAGGAGTTGTGGAACATGGTCGCGTTCACTCGCAGTTTCCCGTCAAATAACAACGCCTTGGTTCCAAATTCCAGATTATCTGATTCCTCGGGCAGGTAGGCTCGCATTCGGGTGTCCTGGTTAAAACCACCACTGGAGTAACCCTTGCTGTAGCTACCATAAATCATGATATCGTCATTTAACTGGTAACTTAGAATTGCTCGCGGGGTCGTATCGTCATAACTAACCTCTTGATAGCAACGATCGCTAGCTGGGACAAAAACTCCTGGCGCAACCTCGATTGTTGGCATACCCGGGCAGAAATAAGTGGGATCAAACCCGCCGCCAAAAAGTGTCTGCATGCGTAAAAACTCGCGATCATCTTCTGTATAACGAATACCCAAGGTCAAATCCAGCTTATCGCTTACGGCATAAGTGCCTTCAGCAAAGAAAGCCTTGTTTTTGTTGGTGACTTCATAGGATTGGTTACGGCTGCCGAATATTTGGGTCGCCACCGCAATATCACCTAAGGTCTGCGGCGATCCATCGGGATTGGAGGCACCCGTAGGGGCATAAAAAAATGGCCAATCCGCAGGTGCCGGGGCTGAAAGACCTCTAAAGAGAGGAACGTCCAGGCTCTCTTCAGACTCCTCTTTAAACATGTAGGCACCTACCACCCAATCGAATTTACCTGTGCTTCCGGCAAGGCGAAGTTCCTGTGAGAATATTTCGTGTTCACTTTCATTGTTCAAAATTTCAAGAAAGTTTGAACCCGGACCGTTGCCCATTACCCAGCCCCAACTACCATTAAAATTGTCTATTTCCCTATAGGACGTAAGCGACGTTAATTCCCCCCAACCAAAGTCATAAGTTTGATTTAAAGAAAATGCGTCAACCTCACTCTCGCTGCTCTCATCGTTTGTAGTGTCAATAGAAACTTTCCGCGTCGTGCTTTCACAATTCGCTTTCATCTGATCATAGGTACCAAAGATGTTCGCAATGAACAACAGACCACCCGCTGCGAAGCTATTATCTGGACCAGTAAAACGGCAGCTACCCAGAGGGCCCCTTTCGTTGGCCTCAAAATGATCATAACTGAACAGCGCTGAATAATTATTCAAGTCCCAGGATAGTGACGCACGATAAGACAGAGAGTCTTCATTACCCCTGTCCTTACCCGTTAGCGAATTTTTCATAAAACCATCAGTTTCTTTTTTATACAAAGCAAATCGAGCCGACACGCTGTCTGAAAGTGGCTGGTTATAGGTGAACCCTAATGTTTGATGACCGTCGGAGCCAACCCCCGCTTGAATATCAAAACTCTGCTCCAACCCAGGCTTGTTAGTGATCACATGAATAAGACCTGCAGTCGTGTTGCGCCCAAATAGCGTCCCCTGAGGGCCCCTAAGAATTTCGACCCGCTCAACATCCATGAGATCCAACAACCCTCCTTGGGGTCGACTGAGATAAACACCGTCGACATAAATCCCGATTTTGGGGTCTTGCGTGGACGCCCAGTTGACTTGCCCAATCCCACGCATAAAGACTTGCGTCGCGGTGCCGTTAACACTGCTTTCTGAAATGGAGGTATTTGGACTGAGTTTTTCCAGGTCTGTGATATCCCGAATATTACGGGTTTCGAGCTGCTCACCGGACAGAGCGGTTATGGGAATGGGAACAGTCTGGGCTGTTTCCTCACGCCTTCGTGCGGTGACAACTACCTCTTCGAACAGGTTAGTTGCGCCATCTTCTTGTGCATAGGTGACGTTGAAAGGAACCGCGTTCAAGGTGAAAAGTACAAAAATACCTATGCTTGATGCTTTAGTCATGAAACCTCCACAGTATTATTATTGTTGTTATAAATTTTTTCTTTTTCTTAGGGGCTCTCCCTCAGCGTATATAAAATACAGATCGCAGGCAATAACTAAAATCCGTGCCTGTAGAACCAAAGTTGTAATGTCCGCTTTGTCCAAAGTTAAAGTGTCCTCTTTTGCAGGAGTGGACCTTGGTGGAGGAGTTAGTCAGTTTGAGCCGTAAGGAGCTGGATAAGTTGAGTGTGATCGAAAGAGTTGAACGAGGAGAGCTTAGTCAGGTCGATGCTGCCTTGATGATCAGTCGAAGCACCCGGCAGCTCAGGCGCCTGCTGGTTCGTTATCGTCAACAAGGCGAACAAGGCCTGGTCTCTTGTCGCCGGGGCAAGCCGAGCAATAACCGGCTCAGCAACACTCGACGCGAAGAGATCGTCACCCTCATTGCCAGCCAATATCAAGACTTTGGTCCAACGCTTGCTAACGAGATGCTCGCGGAGCGTCATAATATTCACGTTTCGGCAGAGACCGTCCGCCAGTTGATGACCGATCGAGGTATCTGGCGCGCCAAAGTACGTCGTGGTGTGAACGCGCATCCCATGCGGGAACGTCGCTCAAAGCGTGGCGAGCTTATCCAGATTGATGGTTCCCCACACGCCTGGTTCGAAGATCGTGGTCCTAAGTGTACGCTGATCGTGTTCATTGATGACGCCACCAGTGAGCTGATGGCATTGCAGTTCTGGCCGCAGGAGACCACTGAGTCCTACATGAGTACGCTGAGGCAATATCTACAGGATCATGGTCGCCCTGTGAGCATTTACAGCGACAGGCACGGTATATTTAGGCCTGTCGTCGATACAGAGAAGCCCGGGCTGACACAGTTTGGACGCGCCCTTGAAGCGCTGGATATTGAATCGATTCAGGCTAATTCACCACAAGCCAAGGGTCGTGTCGAGCGTGTGAACAGAACGTTACAAGACAGGTTAGTCAAGGAGATGCGGCTTAATGGCATCAGCACGCTAGCGGCAGGCAATGCTTTTTTGCACGAGTTTGTTGAGCGCTTCAACACACGCTTTGCCAAGCCAGCGCTCATTGCAGTTGATGCGCACCGAGAGCTAATGCATACCACGACAGAACTCGACCTGATGATGTCATTCCAGAGCCAACGCAAGATATCGAAGAACCTCGAAGTCCGTTACAACAATCAGGTCTATCAACTTATTGCCGTTGAAAGACGACGACGGCTAACAGGTGCCCAAGCGACTATTTGTGAACACTATGATGGCAGGATCAGCATATTGGTGAAGGGCGAACAGATGGACTACAAGGTATTCAAGCGCGGGGAACAACCCAAACCCGTAGAAGATGAGAAGACGCTAAACCATCGAGTTGATCAGGCTGTGAAACAACGGACGCACAAACCGAAAGCGACACACCCCTGGAAGAAACTACCTGTCACCGAGGGTGGTTACAGGGACCAGGCATGATGACAAAGCGGACATTTCAACTTTGCAGAAAAGAGGACATCTCTACTTTGGGTTTACATAACTAAAATCCGTGCCCGATACCCGTTGGAAAAATAACAATACTTCGCTAGTGTTGTGCATGTTCTATCCAGTGACTCGCCAGTAATTAAATAAATTAATGGAGATTTTTTGATGAGAATTGATGGGTTTTGCGACGAACGATTTGCCCGTGTCCGCGACGAGTTTGAAAAGAACTTCACTAAACGCGGTGACATCGGTGCCTGTTTTGCGCTGACAATCGAGGGTGAGTATGTCGTAGATATCTGGGCTGGCCATCAGGATGCAGCGCTTGAAAAGCGCTGGCAGGAGGACACGATCATCAACGTCTTCTCTTCTACCAAAACGATGTCTTTCCTTTGCGCGCTGGTACTTGCAGACCGCGGCTTACTCGACTTTGAAGCTTGTGTAGCGGATTATTGGCCAAAATTTTCGACAGGCAACAAAGGCGAGATCAAGGTCAAACACCTCATGAGCCACTCGTCTGCTCTGCCAGGATTTAGCCGAACGTTTACCACACCGGAACTCTGCGACTGGCATTTTTGCTGCGATGATCTGGCAAGCCAATCGCCCTGGTGGGAACCTGGGACGTAGAGCGGCTATCACGCAATTACCCAGGGGTATCTCATTGGCGAAGTCATCAGACGCATCGCAGGCAAGACCATCGGCCAGTTCTTTAAAACCGAGATCGCGGACCTTGTCGGCGCTGATTTTCAGATCGGGGTTAACCCCAAAGACTTCTCTCGTATTGCGGATCTAATCGAAGCAAAAGAGGTAGCACCCATTCTTGAGATGGATCCCGATTCCATCCCTGGGCGGGTATTCGCTGGGTTAGCAGATGATGTCGTCAAGATGACGACTTCAGCCGGTTGGCGGCAGGCAGAGATACCCGCAGCCAATGGCCACGGAAACGCCAGATCTATCGTCCGCGCGCAGACGGCACTCGCCAATGGTGGCTCTGCATTTGGGGTAGAACTGCTATCCGCTGCCGGTTGCAACAAAGCGTTAGCGCCGCAAACGGAAGGCATCGATTTAGTCTTGGGAATTCCGGTTAACTTCGCAATGGGTTACGCACTGGCAAACGAGGGCATTCAGATTAGTCCCAACGCGAACACACTATGGTGGGGTGGCGCGGGAGGCTCAACGGTCGTTGTAGATACGGACGCACACGCGTGCTTTTCGTACGTCATGAATCAAATGGACAATAATATTATCGGTGATCCGCGAGGCGCTGCACTGGGCGCCGCTGTTTACTCATCACTAAACGACATGTAAACCGACTCAAAAATGAGCGAGAAGAGGTCACAATGCAAACGACCAACATACAAGCAGCCGGCGGCAGGACGATTAGTTTTTCAGATTTCGGCAATCGGGATGAGATCGCTGTCTTATGGTGCCACGGTGGGCCCGGCTCGCGACTTGAGCCACAAACAGAAGCGGAAGCCGCCAGCGCTGCCGGGTTTCGACTTATCGGCATTGACAGGCCTGGTTATGGTGGATCCACTGAACTACCGGGTCGCCAAATTTCCGATTGGACACATGACGCATTACGGGTCGCTGACCATCTGAAGATCAATCAGTTTTTTATCGTCGGGGTCTCAACGGGTGCAGGTTACGCGCTGGCTACGGCATCAATTGCGCCCAAAAGGGTACTCGGTGTTCTGGTCTGTTGTGGCCTTTCCGATATGCTTTGGGGCAAGGATAAATCCTCCCTGGCTGCTAATACGCTGATCTGGAGTACGATCGACAGAGATCAGGTTCGAGCTTTTGTGATTGAGGACTTCGGCGAAGATGGCAGCAAGATGTTAGAGGGCGATGACACGGCTGCCATGCTTTCCCCGCCGGACCTGGCAATGCTTTCTGATCCGAAATTCGCCGAGAGCTTTGGTCATAACGACGCTTTTGCCCAGGGCGTTTTGGCTATGTGGACGATCGAATCGCCGACGGACCGACTTTTGGCTGGTCAAGTTTTGATGTCAACCGAGTGGCCTGTCCTGTCGTCGTGATCCACGGTGAGCAGGACGGCATTGTTCCTATTGCTCATGGTCAGCACACCGCTGAAATAGTGCCCAACGCGGAACTGCGGACCTTTCCACAGCATGGGCATCTAAGTGTCATTACTGAAGTCGTAGCCACTCTAAAATCCATGACCGACAGGTCATAGGTTGCATACTGTCACCCACCTTTGACTTCGCGCAGCAATTCACGCGACTATTGATGAAACCTGTCACACGATTCTCAATAAAACAGGTCACACAATTCTTAAAAAACAGATCACACACTTGTTTATAAAACAGGTCACACAACTCTTCATAAAAAATGTCACACAACAGGGAACCAAATAATGAACGACAAAATTGCTAATGATCCCCGCCTTGACCCCCGCATCAAGGCCGTACTGAGCCTGATGCCAAACATGACCATGAAAGCCGCAAACTCCCGGGAGGAAATGATCGAAGACGCTAATGACGAGGATCAGTTGGCCAGTCGAAAAGCATTCCAGGGAATGATGGAAATGTGCGACAACGACGAGATAGCGCCGTCACAGGGATTAAAAGTCACCAGGAAAATGATTGTTTCCGAACCCGATGGTAATTCAATCAACTTACAAATTATCAGACCCGACTCCCATGAAGTCTTGCCTTGTGTTTACTATATACACGGCGGCGGCATGCAGGCCTTGTCCTGTTTCGATGGCAATTACCGCGCGTGGGGGAAAATCATCGCAGCGCAGGGTGTTGCCGTGATTATGGTAGATTTTCGAAACTCGGTGTCCGTTTCGTCGGTACCGGAAGTCGCCCCGTTCCCTGCTGGCCTCAACGACTGTGTTTCCGGGTTGAAGTGGGTCTGCGCGAACGCCGAAACGCTTAACGTCGACGCGGGTAGAATTATTGTCGCCGGTGAAAGCGGTGGCGGAAACTTAACGCTGGCCACAGGACTAAAACTCAAACAAGACAACGACCTTGGTTTGATTCAAGGCTTGTACGCCCTATGTCCTTATATTGCCGGACACTGGCCCCAGGATCGTTATCCTTCGTCAACAGAAAACAACGGTATTTTACTTGAGCTGCACAACAACAATGGCGCCTTGGGTTATGGCATCGAGGCTTTCAACGACAGGAACCCATTGGCCTGGCCCGGCTTCGCCAGCGCAGCGGATGTCACCGGCTTACCGCCGGTCGTCATAAGCGTCAATGAATGTGATCCACTGCGAGATGAGGGCATTGCATTTTATCGGCTACTGTTGAGCGCTGGCGTCAGCACGAAATGCCGACAAGTCATGGGCACTATGCACGGCACTGAAATCTTCCCGGTCTGCTGCCCCGACATTTCAACCGACACGGCCCGGGACCTTGCGGCATTTTGTAAAGGCTCAGGATAGTTGCCGCGAACGAGTTGTGATCCCAAGAAGCAATTAACAAGCACGGAAGAGAATTGGCGAACGGCAAAGAATTCTGCGCTAAACCATCAAATTCAGGAAGACACAACTGGTCTAAATCAAACAGATGACTACAATGGCGACCTCTTAACAGGAGCAAGACATGGAAGACGACAAAGACGCGGGCTTAAATGAGAAGCTTGATAACGACTATGACGCCTTTGTCCTTGCGCTGACTTTAGCCATTACCGCCGAGTCTGATGAAAAGTACGCAAAGGTCGTGCCCATGCTGGAGTTGCTGCGGCGAAATTTTGATGAAGCCACGATCGAACGGGCAAAAAAAGAGTCGATCGAACGGGTTAAAGAACTGGATGCACTGAGATGAGTTATACAACAGAAGGCTTCCCCCGGTTTATTTGGGGGGAAGGCGTGGATCTAGCCACCGACTCTACGATTGATGAACGGCTGTTTTTAACGCACACAGCGGCCCCGCAATTTGTCTGCGAAATCTACGATACAGACGAACTTCCCGAAATCGATAGTATCCCTGACCACTTGGGGATGCGCGAATTGGTTGGCGAATTCGCGCAACGCAATGGTGAGAGAATCTGGCAGAGCAACGCTGAGTTCTTTGCCGCTCGATGGATTTTTCTAGGCGACACACCAAACGACGACGAACTCCATCAGGTCATGCTTGACGCTGCACTGGATTTTCAATTGTGGCTGGACGCTAACGGACTGCTGGACGACCTGGGCGAGTAACAATAATCGAACCCGTAAACCGTTCGCTTTGAGGTAAGCGCTCTATCTTCCCACATTAAATTCCCAGCCAGTAGCCATTATCCTGCATTGTTTTGCAGGAGTATTACCGATGGCGTTAGAAATTGCAGATCCTTCCTCATTGCCAGGCCGCGCGGCAGTCAAAACAGCCTTCTGGAAGCAACATGTAGATGCCTGGCGTGATTCAAAGCTGACACAGCGAGAGTATGCCCGTCAACATGGT
>Ga0209047_1000829_pt1 | contig 25141 bp, 20 predicted proteins | sample SaaInlV_165m_DNA_3_FD_184681 | JGI IMG/M metagenome (GOLD analysis project Ga0209047, IMG submission 184681) | Marine microbial communities from expanding oxygen minimum zones in the Saanich Inlet - Saanich Inlet SI037_S3LV_120m_DNA (SPAdes)... | ecosystem: Environmental > Aquatic > Marine >...
CACTGCGGCACTGATGCTGTTCATCGAACTATCGAGCGAGCTCATCGCCGCGGCAAAGATCCCCGCCACCACCACACCGGCGACCCCCGATGGCAGGTGCGTGACCACGAACCACGGCACCAGCTGATCGCTCGCCGCCGGCAGCATCGCCTGCTCCAGCGGGTGCGATGTGTAGTAGACATACAGCGCAGTGCCGAGTCCGTAGAAGAGGATTCCCGTCGGAATCGTGATGATCAGATTGAGCCACAACCCCTTGGCCGCTTGCTTCTCATCGGGGGTGGTGAGGTAGCGCTGGATCACCGTTTGATCGCTGGTGTAGGGCACCAGGTTGGTGAAGAGGAAGCCAACCATCAACACCCAGGCGACCATGTCAGAGCTACTCCAGCGCCAGTCGAAGATGTGAAATTTGTCGGACACCTGAGCCGCCTCGATCATCGCAGACAATCCGCCCACATCTTGAATCGTCACGATCAGGCACAGCAGCGCGCCACCGATCAACACGAAAACCTGCAACACATCGGTCCAGATCACCGCCGAGATGCCACCGAGCACGGTGTAGATCGTCGCCAGCAGCCCCATCAGGGCGATGCACAGGTAGGTGTCCATCGCCGTCACCGCCGACAGCGCGATCGCCGGCAGCAGCAGCACGATTCCCATCCGTCCCAGCTGGAACAGGATGAAGATGGCGCTGGCGAGCACCCGTACCGCCACCGAAAAGCGCGCTTCCAGGTACTCGTAGGCAGTCGTCACATCGAGGCGCCGAAACAGCGGCAGGAAGCAGTAGATCACCAGCAGCATCACCGGTAGCAACATCACCGAGCCGACAAAACGGCGCCAATCGGAGCCGTAGGATGTCGCCGGGATCGCCATGAAGGTGATGGCAGAGAGTTGTGTGCCGAACACCGACAGCCCCGCCGCCCACCAGGGGATCTTGCGCCCCGCCAGGAAGAAGTCATCGGTGGTGGAACTGCGGCGGGAGAAGTAGATTCCGATCGCCACCATCAAGGCGAGGTACAGACCGAGGACTGCATAATCGAGGGCTTCGAAGTGGGCCACCGCTGCGGTGGATTCGAGTGACAGCGCCTGTACCTTCGGCGTCCGGATGCCCGGCTGCGTCTCCCCGGAGGGGATGACGATCTGCCCCTGCCAGTGCACCGCCTCGGTGGTCACCACTGCCACAGGCATGCGGCCCACATCGCTCCAGCGATCGGTGACGGTGTCGTACGACAGCACCCTGGGCAAGAACTGTGGCCTCACGGCTGCGGGCAGTACCTTGCCGTTGTCGTCGAGGATGTAGCGGTCGGTAGAACCGCTGAAGGTCACGATCGTGCGAGTTCCCACCGACTCTGCACAGGAGGCAGAGATGGGCCAGCGTTCGTTGGCGAACTTCTCCTCACCCGCCAGATGCCGCGGATCATCGAGCTTTGGTAGCGAAGCCACCTCACTCCATAGCCGCTCCAATGGCGAATATCGGTAGCTGTCGGTGTAGGCATGGAAGCGTGGATCACCCTGATCGGTCTCGCTGGTGCTCGTTCCCGAAAAGAGGAACAGACACGCTTCGCCGCCGGGCCCCTGTTGCACTGCGGTGCTCATCTTGAAGCGCACCGGACCCGGATGTTCCGGTAGCGATTGCCAACCGGTGTCGATCGCACCCAGGTTCAGTTGCCAAAAACCCCCGGTCAGTTGCAGATCGCTCTTTTGGTGCTTGCCCTGGCACAGATAAACGATATCGCCGATCGACTCGGCCGATCCAAAGGCACTCGCCGCTGGAAGATCGGGTAACGACTCGAAGAGGACCTGTTTCGAGTCTGCATCCCAGCGCATCAGGAACGCCGTCGAGTAGACCTGATCGGCATCGGAACCACCCACGACGACGATTCCTCGCGCTGTCGAGGTACACGATGCGTAGGCGATCGGGCGTGGCAATTTCTGACCGGTGAGCCACTGTTCGGCCCCGGGCAACAGCACGAAAACTTCATCGTGCCACACCTTGGGGCCACCCTCGGTCAACGGTGTCGGGAAGTTGGCACCACCGGCGACGATCAGTGCCCCATCGTGGGTTCCCACCAGCGGTCCACCGAGGCCGATCGCTGCCGGAACATCGGGCAGCAGTGAAAAACTCAAGCCGATCGAAGCCGGTTCCTGTGCCGTCACCGGGATGACGAGCAGGAGCTGCAGCAGGATCGAGAACAGCAGCCTACGAATCTGCATCGGCCAGTCCCTTCTCCAGCGCCGCCAGGGAAGTTGCAGAAAGTGATTTCCACGGCAATCGCGGCGGGCCGCAGTCGACTCCGAGGATCCCCATCGCCGCCTTGAGAGCGTTGTGCCCGCCATGGCGGAGGATCTCCTCGACCCGTGCGGTCGCCACCGCTTGATACTGTTTCGCCTCATCGATCTTTCCCGACTTGAAGGCCTCGATGACACGGAGATAGTGGGGGGCCATGAAGTTATAGGTGCTGCCAACCGCTCCATCGACCCCCGCCATCAGCCCAGACAGCAACAGTTCATCACAACCGAACAGGATGTTGTATCGCCCCGATTCGTATTCGACGCACGCCTTGAGATCCTCGAACTGTGGCGCGCTGAACTTGATGCCGGCCAGCGTTGGCAACGAATCCGCACGCTCCAGCAATTCGATCATCGACAGATCGACTCCGGTGACGGGGGGGATATGGTAGTAGTAGAGGGGAGTTTCCGGTGCTTCCTCTGCGATGTGCTGAAGACAATCGATCAACACCTCGACGGATGTCAGGGGAAAATACGACGGCGGTACAACAGCGATCGCATCCGCCCCCATCTGTTCGGCATGAACCGCCAGAGTGCGCGCATCGCTGAGGCTGTTGTGACCCACATGAACCACCACCGGAACCCGGCCCGCAGCAGCCTGGTGATAAGCAGAAGCCACTTGCATCCGCTCCTCGGTGGTCAACGACGGAGATTCTCCGGTGCTCCCGCACAGAAACAGACCCTCAACACCCTGTCCCAGCACGAAATCACAAGCAGCGGGTATCTTGCCCAGATCGATGTCGCCAGCGTGCTTCAGCGGGGTGAAGGTCGCGGCGACCAGGCCGGTCAGTAGCGGAGTTGCTACCGCCATCACTTCTGTTCCCGTTTTTCAGGTAACAACAGTTCCAGGATGGCAGGTTTGTTGACAAGATAGGCTTCTATTTCTTCCCCGGTCGGGACACCGCGCATCTGGAGAGCCCCGTCCTCCGCTTCGCCCACAAGGTCGGAGAGATCGATGTCGATTTGTTTCACTTCTTTGGATCCGTCCAGTTGATGATCGATGAAGAAAACGGTGTCGCTGGTAACCGCGTAGCTCTTGACGGGAACACCGATCAGAATACGGGCAAAGAAGGCATCATATGACTCGAACCGATGGTCTAAATTCATCTCTATGTTTCTCTTGTCCCCGGAGGACTGAACACTGACCGTGATGGTGCGTTTTACTTCACGCGCATATCGAGAACGAAACCAGAGTGTCCCACCGCCTCCTCTGACACTAGACCCCCCCGAAACAACCCACACATTAGAATGCTCCCCGGGCTTCAGCTGTTTTCCGTTCACATGGTCAATCACCAGAACTGATAGTCCATCCGGCCAGCCGTAGTAATGGTAGGAAACTCTCACACTCCCTTGAAGAGCCGATGGCAACGGTTCCACGCGCCCCTCCCGATGCCGGAGGCGAGCGGCTGCGGGATTCGAGATGATGGCCAACGATGTGAGCGCCAGCAACAATAAAGCCATGATCGTGAGCGCGATCATGTTTTTCTTCTGCACGGACTCGATCCCTTCTTCACGCTTCGACGATCCACACCGATAGTTCCGGTGGCGCGGGTGGATTGTTTCAGATCATCCCTGACCGCGAAACGGGCTTCTTCACCGGTGCTTCTTTTCTTTCTCGTCAACAGTCAACAACTCCTCGATGAGTGGACTGTCGATGGCGGGGACACCTATCTCTTGATATTGTTCCAGCACTTCGCTCACCAGGCCGGAGACGTCGGTTTCAATTATTTTCACTTCGTGGGTTCCATCCAGTTGATGTTCGATGAGAAAGACGGTGTCACGGGTGACTTCGTAATGGACACCCTTAACGAACATCGTGGCAAAATTGGCGTCGTTTGAAATAAACTGATGAGCAATCTGTACATCTACATCGCGCAATTCACGGGAAGATTGGATGGCGACTCCGAAATCCTGCTGGACTTTGGTCATGTAGGAAACCCGCTCCCATCCTGCAAATAATCCTCGGTCAGTGATGGAAAAACTCGCTCCTGGTTGAGAGACACTCCTCCAAACATGGGCACTCTCGCCGGGCTTCAACTGTTTCCCGCTCAACTGATCGATCACCATGACCGAAATTCCATCGGGCCAGCCGTAGTAATGGCAGTAAACTCCCACACTCCCCTGAAGAGACGCTGGCAACGGTTCCACGCGGTCCGCCAGATGCGTGAGGAGAGGGGCTGCGGGATTCGAGATGATGGCCAGCGACGTGAGCACCAGCAACAGTAAAGCCATGATCACGAGCGCAATCACGTTTTTTTTCTGCACGAACTCGATCCCTTCTTCATGGGCAATGCGCTGCAGGTCGATGGCACGATTGCTCTTCATCGGCGTGAAGGTTGCTGCCACAAGGTCGGTCGGCAGCGGTGTTGCTGTCCCAGTCATCGGCGATACCGCTCCTTGCACCGATCATGACGGCCCGCCTCCGGAGTCGGAAAACCACTCCACCCCACACATTGAACAGAACCTCATCGATCCTCTGTCCGGATGCGGCCAGCGCCGCCGTCCCAGCCAAACGTTGCAAGCAGGACAACGGTTTTCTGTGAGATTTTGTCCTGCAAGAAACAATACACCGAAAAGAAGCGTTCCAGTACAGAGATACTGCACGATTTCAGTGGTGGAACTCTCACTAGAAGGATCGCGGATGACAAAGATGATCATCACGAACACTGCAAGAAAACAAACCGAGATGACGCGCCAACGAGCTCGAAAATTTACCCGGCACTTCTCGGCGAACTGATGTTTTTGATCCTCGTTCAGATGTGCCATCACACCTCCACTGTCGGCACCCACGGCATGGATGGCACAGGTGGGAAGTCCCACGGCCAGCCGGCCAGTGAACCAGGATCCGTCACTTCTGTTCCTGCTTGTCGACACCCAACAGCTCGAGGATGAAAGAACTCTCGAGAAGATAGGCCTTGATGTCATCTCGGTGCGGCACCCCACGGATCCCGGACGGCACATCCTCAAAATCTCCAGCGACACCGACCAGATCGGTAAGGTCCGTTTCGATTCGATTCACCGTGAAGGACCCATCTAGCTGATGATCTACAAACACGATGGTGTCGCTGGAGAGTTCGAGAGTGCCGCCTTCGATATCCAGGCGTCCAAAGAAGGGCTTCTGAGAATTAAACTCGTGACTGAAATGAACTTCTATCTCGGCTATTTTATCGCCCTCTACATCTCGTCTTCCCTCGGAGGATCGAATTCCGATCGTGATGAGCTTATCTTCACTGTGCCGATAATGAGGACGTCCCCAGGGGACTGCTCCTGATCGCTTATTTGTAGAGCTAGAACCTCCAGCCCTCCAGCGACCCCATTCCTCCTCGCCCTGCTTGCGCTGTTTCAGGCTCACATGATCGACCACCAGCAGCGACATTCCATCCGGCCAGCCGTAGTAATGGAAGTAGAGATCAAGATCATCCACAACACCATCTTCATGGACCATCCGCGGGGGTTGCCCGATCACGGCGATGGCAAGGGTGACGAGCACCAGCAAGATCATCACCATGGAAATAATCGCGATCATGTTTTTCTTGTTCATTGCTCCTGAATCCCGTTTACGCCTAAACCTTGGGCACGATGTCCGTCTCCAGCCCCGGCACCACAGCACGGATGTCGCTGGTGGGGGGGCCCGCTTTCATCCTGCCAGTGAACCCGGCTCCATCACTTCTGTTCCTGATATCCAGGCACCAGCAATTCCTGGATGACCGAATTCTGCACGAGAAAGGCTTCGATTCCGCCCGTGGTCGGAACACCGCGCATCCAAGGAGATCGGTCCTCCGATTCGCCCACCAGCTCGGTGAGATCGAAGTCAATTTTTTTCACCTCGTGGGTTCCGTCCAGTTGATGATCGATGAAGAAAACGGTGTCGCTGGTGACCTCGTAGTCGATGCCTTCGACAACCATCTGGGCGAAGATGGAATCCGATGACTCGAAGCGATGTTCTAAACTGATCTTTACATCACGCCTGTCCCCAGAGGAACGAACGCCGACCGAGATGACGGTGTTAACTTCACGCACAAATCGAGCGCGAAACCAGAGTGAACCCCCACCGCTTCCGCTGAGGTTGCCCGTCCCCGAAGATCCCCATACAAGGGAATCCTCGCCGGGCTTTAGCTGCTTCCCGCTCACATGGTCGATCACCAGGACCGAAAGGCCATCCGGCCAGCCGTAATAATGGTAGTAAACTCCTACACTCCCCTGAAGAGCCGCTGGCAACGGATCCACACGGCCCGCCAGATGCTTGAAGGAAGGAGGCTCGGGATTCAAGATGATGGCCATCGGCACGAGCACCAGCAACAGTAAAGCCATGATCACGAGAGCGATCACGTTTTTCATCTGCATCGCCTCGATCTCCCTTTCACGCCTCAACCTTCGGCACAATATCTGTCTGCAGCTCCGGCACCACAGCGCGGATGTCACGGATGGGGAGTCCCAGTTCGCCTCGGATGATGTTGACCCCCTGGGCGATGGCGGTTGCCTTGAAGAAGGCAATGTCACGATTGCAACCCTGGCGACCGAAGCCGCAATCACTCGAGATGATCAGCTGCTCGGGAGCGATGTACTTCAAGGCATGACGGATGCGCTCGGCGACTTGCTCGGGGCTGTCGACCTGTAAGTGTCGATGGCTAACCACGCCGATGCAGACCTTCTTCGGCAGGTTGCCCTTGCCGGCACCGAACATCTCGATCTCGCGGAAACTGCGATCGGTCATCTCGACGGTCCAGACATCGCCCTTGCACTCGTTCATGTACAGGTCAAATGATTCCTCGTAACTGTCGTTGTCGATCACTCGCTGCATGTTGGGGTTACCCCAGCAGGTGTGGATCCACAGTTCGATGTCTTCGAGACCTTCCACCTCGCGGTTGAATGCCTTGAGCATGAACTGGACCTCGTCACTGTCCTTACCGTAGGTATTGGCCCAGAAGTGCAGCGTCGGTTCTTCGATCTGGATGCACTGACAACCGGCATCTTTGAGCCGATGCAGTTCGGTGTTCATCGCCACCGCCATGTCCCAGATCAGTTCCTGGTTATCGCTGTAGTGGGGGGTGTGAATGTCGAGGAACAACCCCATCACCTGCGAACAACAGGTGCCAAAGCGCACCGGCTTGTCGGTCTTGGCCTGAGCGATGCGCCAGATCTTGTCGTAATCGAGCGGACGATGTTCGATCTTGCCAACCACTCGCGGCCAGCGCCATCCGGTGTAGATCTCGTTGAGCAAGGTCCCCGGCGGATAGCGCAACCACGGCGAGCGAGTCTCTTCCGATTGAAGATGATCTCCATCGAAACCGGCCCAGCGCTGCAGCGGATAATGATGCCAGGAGCGACCCGCCATGTCGTTGTCGCAGTGCAGGTCACCGTGAGTGAGGATGTCGAGACCGGCACGATCTTCATCGGAGATGATGGTGGCGAGGGCATCCTGGTACTTCTCACGAAAGTTGGTGTCCATCATGCAAGTGTCGAGAGGCCGACCCCACATGCTGTCATCAAACCACTGGGGCCGAGGCCACGAGCCGGTGACGGTACAGGGCAGCTGGATATCCTTGGTGACGGTGAACATGGGGCCTCCTCACGATGTGACGGGATCTGCACTTCACAGTGACGGTACACCGCAAGCCCCGAGGGGGTCAATGACACAGGTGACCAAGGTGAGGGAACTACTTTCGTTTCCTGATCACAACGGTACCGGCGAGCTTGTCGTGCCACCCCTGTTTCCTCGGATCCAGGCCGACCCACAAGATCCCCAGGCCTAAAGGAATGAGGGCGATAAAATAGCCGAGATAGCGGCCAATCATCTGCCCGCCGCTGGGGGCTTCTCCGGAGGTCGCATCGACAATCACCGCCGAAAAAACCATCTTTCCCGGTGTCGCTTGCCTGGCGATCCAGAACACGACAACGGCGAGCGCCGGCAATACCCATGAGATCAAAAAGTTGATCGTTCCGCCGAAACCTCCCGTAGTTTTTTCCACTTCCTCCAAGGCCTCGAGCAATTCCATCAGTTCTCCCACACTGGTGACACCGAGTAAGTCGCCCCAGAGTTCAATCGACGACCAGCCGAAGGTGAAGATCGTGACGGGAAGAATAATCAGCAGGAGCAGCAGGGAATCGATCAATGCGGCAACGGTCCGAAGCCAGAAACCGACGTATTGTGGTGCGAGATCCTGCGTCATGGTTTCTCCTGTTCCGGGGGCCCTGATCTACTACTCGAAGGTCCTGCTGTAGCATGATGCCCTGCAAGATGGCCCATCAGCCAGTGATTTAGATGGGCAAGGGGCCACAGGAAGACCACAAATCCGCTAGCGGTGACACCGTAGAATGTCGCAAGGATGGCCTGGTAAACGACCTCGATGATGCCTCTCGGTGCCCCCCCCCAGCAATCCCTGTATGGCATCGGTGATACCCCAGGCCAGGCCAAAGAGGACTGCGGACAGATAGAGGGTCAACAACGACATCACCACCCTGCCAGGCCAGCGCCAGCGATGGACCCGGTCGATAGACCCATCCAGCGCTGACCCCGATCAGGGGTGCCGTCACGAGACCTCCCGATAACCCAGCGGGCCCGAAGCCTCCTGCGATGAAAGAGGCGATGACCGCCCAGCCCGGATACCGCACACAGCAGTACGTAGCGTTTCATCGTGCACTCCTTCGGCAGTTACCGATCAGAGTCGGAGTTCCGCTTGCCAAAGAGCAGCGCCAGCGCCCCCAGTAACGACAACAGGCCCAGCACTGTATAACCGGATCGCCAACGGAACTGCTCGGAGGGATCCGAAGCTTCTGCTGACGCAAGAAAGCCATAAACACAGAAGAGGGCCAATCCCACCAGTGGAAGCGCGAACACGATTTTCATCGGATGCCTCTCTTAGCCAGTGATGGCCACCGAACCGCTCACCTTCAGCAACCACACCCCGAGCGCTGTCGCCAGAATGCCGAGAGACCTCATCCAGTGGGACTTATCACAGAACCAGAGGGTGATCTCACGGGCCCATTTCGTCCACCAACAGAATACAAGACACTCCACTGCGGTCGCCCAGGCAAGCAGACGCACCAATCCTGCTGCGTCAGTTCCGATCGATGCATCCCGGGTAAGGACCAGCACAGCGAGGATGAGAAACAACAAGCAGAATGATCTCAGCAGTGTGTCTTCCTTCATCGCACCCTGCAGCCAGCGCCCGGCAGCCAGCGGCTTCACCAGCAACGGGATTCCGATCATGATCTCGTAGACACCCACGATGATGCAGAAGGTCTCAAGATCCATATTTTCATCCTGACGAAGGTGGGTCAATCTGAACGGTTCCTCGCAGCCAGCTGTGACAACGCCCCACTAGTGTAACTCGCTCTCGATTGACGATGCAGGTCAGTGCTCCCGTCTCCCGAGACAGTTGCTGCGCTTCCAGGTGAGTCTTGTCGAGTCGCTTTCCCCACAAAGGCGCCAGTGCTGCATGGGCTGAACCGGTCACAGGATCCTCGACCACACCGATTCCATCGCCGCCAAACCAACGACTGACAAAATCGACAGCGCCATCTCCTGCCGCAGTGATCGCGATGCCACGGAATGGAAGAGTTTGAAGGAATAGATGGTCCGGTGACAGTTCAGACACGGTCCGTGATTCACCGACCGTGATGATCAGGTCGCGGGAGAGATGCACCGCCTGAACATCGGATTCTCCGATGCCCAGTGCAGCGAGCAATCCTGCAGGCATCTGGTGTTGCCGTGGACTGTCGATGGGGAGATCGAGAGAGAGCCGACCATCCACAGCCACATCGAAGATCAATTCTCCGGCCAGGGTTTCGAAAATGATGGGGCCACTGGCGAGAGACTCCTCGAGCAGGTGATGGCCCGCAGCCAGGGTCGCGTGACCACAGAGGTCGACCTCCACTCCCGGAGTGAACCAGCGCAGTTGCCAGCGACCTTTGCCTGAATCGAGCAGGTATGCCGTTTCCGAATCCCCATTACGCAGCGCAAGCGCCTGCAAGACCTCGTCGGAGAGCATCTTCTGGAGCCGCACCACAGATGCGATGTTACCAGAGTATGGTCGTTCCCCGACAAACGCAGAAATTCGAGCGATCGGCAATTGCTCCACCGGAGACCTCCCTGTCGACTGGTTCAACTCAGTCTTGATGATTTTCGATGGTCTCACTTGCTACAGGATCGTGATCGAGGATTTCAAGCGCAGATTGGCGCTGCTTCGGGTCAGTGGTGATGAGATCGATCAGCGCCACGGTTACATCCTTGTGGGGGACTCCTGAATGCTGTGCCAGTTCATCCTCGTTCCATTTCGAGATCAGGATGAATGCTCCAGATTCTTTCAGAAGGACTGCAAGTAATCCTGAATAGTGGGCCAGTATTTCATCGACTGAAGCCGTTCCAAAACCCTGTGAATGCAATATCTTCTGTCGCTGTTGCATCATCAGTTGGATTCGATCCAGCGTGGCGGCGTCTCCCGCAGCGGTCGCCTGATCGTACTCATTACGAACTTCTTTCATCGACTCGGCGAAGATTTCGCTTCCGACAAATGCGATGGCCACTGCCCGTGAATCATAGATGGCGACCACCGGTCGCTGAGCGTCTCTCGCGCTATTCGAACTTCCTGAGCATCCCCAATCGAATGCGGGAGAAAGCAGTAAAACCACCAACCCCAACCAGGGCATCCGACTGACTACCATCCCGCCTCCTTGTTACTGGTCACCCTGCTCGATGGCTCCGAAATAGAGCCAGTCCGTCTGTGTCTGATCAATCAGCAAGTTCACATGAGTGACAGGTTTCACCTGCACCCGGTCCATCACCTGCTCCATCGCAGTTGCCAGCTGCAAACTTTCCTCGTAGGACCAGATCCCCAGTACTCCACCCGGAGCCAGGTGCTGGCGTGCATGGAACAGTCCTTCCTCACCGTAAAATCGTTGGTCCACCGAACCAAGGCGATCATCGGGGGAGTGGTCGATATCGATGAGAATCAGATCGTATTGCTCAGCGGGAGGCTGCCACAGTTTCTTGTATGCATCGCCTACCTGAACTGAAAAACGATCGTCACTATTGAGCGATTCAGAAAGGGGAACCAGCCCTTCTTCGAGCCACACCACCACCTGGCCCAACAATTCCATCACCTCGACAGATCTCACTGAATCATGATCGAGAGCCGCCTGGGCGGTGTAACCCAATCCGAGCCCTCCGATCATCAGAGACAGGTTCGCCCCGCCATGGAACTCGAGCCCCATCCGAGCAAGAGCCTGCTCAGAATCGGTGTGATAACTAGACATCAAGAACTCGTGATTGAGGGTGATCTCCGTCACCATCGTTCCCGGGTCAGACAGCAGCTCGCGACGGCGCAAGCAGAGAATCCCCAGCGGGGTTTCTTCATATGCCAGGATCTGAAGTGATGAAGCCAAACCGTCTCCTCTCGATGGCCAGCATCGATGAGAAGCGGGGCTGGGGCAAGGGCACGCTGCCACGCCCCCCCCGACTCATCGGGTCAGATGGGGCGTGAAGCGGCCTCAGGGACAGCTGTTGTAGATGGCACAATCCAGTGCATCGACGGTCGGATCTCCTCCACAGGTGAAGGGTCCTGGCGCGGGAGGCAAGGCTGCACCGCTGAAGATGCTGCCGAGCACTGTTATCGCATCCGCCACGTCGATCACGCCGTCGTCATTGGCGTCACCGGCGTCCAGGCAGTCGATGGGATTTGCCGAAAAGAGATATCCCAGTGAGCGAATCGCATCGGCAATATCGAAAACTCCATCGCCGTTGGCATCTCCGCGCTTGAAGAGGGTCTCTTCGCACTCATCGGGGATCGAGTTCCCGTTGGAATCCGCCGCTCCGGCGGCCAGGTCGCAACTGTCGAGAACCCCGTTTCCGTTACAATCTTCTGCTCCTGCAGCAAGGTCACAACCGTCCGGAACTCCGTTCCCATCGCAATCGATGCTGTCGTCTGAACCAGGGCACAGATCCTCCTGATCACAAACACCATCGCCATCGGAATCGTCGAGCGGATCCGCTGGGCAAGGGTCGAGATCACCACAAACCCCATCCCCATCGGCATCGTTATCAGCGTCGAGTGGACAAGCATCGCAGAAGTCGGGGATCCCATCTGCATCGGTATCGATGGAATCGTCGCCACCCGGACAGATATCCGCCGAATCACAGCTGCCATCGCCATCCGAGTCGTTGAGTGGGTCCACAGGACAAGGATCAATATCTCCACAGAGACCATCACCGTCCTGGTCGTTGTCGGCATCGAGAGGACACGGATCTACGTCACCACACAGGCCATCGCCATCGAGGTCGTTGTCGCTATCAAGAGGGCATGGATCCACATCGCCGCACAGCCCGTCTCCATCGACATCATTGTCGGCATCGAGTGGGCAGGCATCGACGTCGCCGCAGATACCATCTCCATCGAGGTCGTTGTCGGCGTCTAATGGACAAGCATCCACATCTCCACACAGACCGTCTGCATCGGCATCGTTTTCAGCATCTAGAGGACAACTGTCGCAGAAGTCGGGAGTTCCATCCTGGTCGCTATCGATATTATCGTCGCCGCCAGGGCAGGTGTCCTCCGAATCACAGCTGCCATCACCGTCGCTGTCGCCAGCCGCATCGAGGGGGCAACTGTCGCAGAAGTCTGGGATGCCATCGAGATCGGTGTCGACATTGTCGTCACCTCCGGGGCAAGTGTCGACATCGCCACACACGCCATCGCCGTCGGCATCGTTGGCAGAGTCAAACGGACAGGTGTCCACATCTGCGCACAGGCCATCTCCATCGGCATCGTTATCAGCATCGAGGGGGCAGGCGTCCATGTTGGCACATAACCCATCACCGTCGACATCATCGGCCGCGTCGAGCGGGCAGCTGTCGCAGAAGTCGGGAGTCCCATCCAGGTCGCTATCGATATTATCGTCGCCGCCTGGGCAGGTGTCCTCCGAATCACAGCTTCCATCGCCGTCACTGTCGCCAGCCGCATCGAGAGGGCAACTGTCGCAGAAGTCTGGGGTGCCATCGAGATCGGTGTCGACGTTGTCGTCACCTCCGGGGCAAATGTCGACATCACCACACACACCATCGCCGTCGGCATCGTTGGCGGAGTCAAACGGACAGGTGTCGACATCTGCGCACAGGCCATCGCCATCGGCATCGTTATCAGCATCGAGGGGGCAGGCGTCCATGTTGGCACATAACCCATCACCGTCGACATCATCGGCCGCGTCGAGCGGGCAACTGTCGCAGAAGTCGGGAGTTCCATCCTGGTCGCTATCGATATTATCGTCGCCGCCTGGGCAGGTGTCCTCTGAATCGCAGCTACCATCGCCGTCACTGTCGCCAGCCGCATCGAGGGGGCAACTGTCGCAGAAGTCTGGGGTGCCATCGAGATCGGTGTCGACGTTGTCGTCACCTCCGGGGCAAATGTCGACATCACCACACACACCATCGCCGTCGGCATCGTTGGCGGAGTCTAACGGGCAGATGTCCACATCCCCGCACAGGCCATCGCCATCCAGATCGTTATCCGCATCTAGAGGACAGCTGTCGCAGAAGTCGGGAGTCCCATCCAGGTCGCTATCGACGTTGTCGTCGCCACCTGGGCAGGTGTCCTCCGAATCACAGCTTCCATCGCCGTCACTGTCGCCAGCCGCATCGAGAGGGCAACTGTCGCAGAAGTCTGGGGTGCCATCCTGGTCGCTATCGATGTTGTCGTCACCACCGGGGCAAGTGTCGACATCACCACACACGCCATCTCCGTCGGCATCGTTGGCGGAGTCAAACGGACAGGTGTCGACATCTGCGCACAGGCCATCGCCATCGGCATCGTTGTCAGAATCGAGGGGGCAGGTGTCCACGTTGGCACACAGCCCATCACCGTCGGCGTCGTTTGCCGAGTCGAGGGGGCAGCTGTCGCAGAAGTCTGGAGTTCCATCCTGGTCGCTATCGATGTTGTCATCGCCACCGGCACAGATGTCCGCGGTATCACAGACACCATCTCCATCGCTGTCTCCGCTGGAGTCCACTGGACATGGGTCGCAGAAGTCGGGAGTTCCATCCTGATCGGTATCGACATTGTCGTCACCGCCGGGACAAATATCTACATTCCCGCACACTCCATCGCCATCCGCATCGTTTTCAGAATCGAGGGGGCAACTATCAACGTTGCCACAGATTCCGTCGCCGTCTGCATCATTGTCGGCATCGAGGGGACAGGCGTCCACATCACCACATATCCCGTCACCATCGGCATCGTTGTCGGCATCAAGGGGGCAGAGATCGTCGTTGCCACACAGCCCGTCACCGTCGGCATCGTTATCAGCATCCAGCGGACAGCTGTCGCAGAAGTCGGGAGTCCCATCCAGGTCGCTATCGATATTGTCGTCGCCACCTGGGCAGGTGTCCTCCGAATCACAGCTGCCATCACCGTCGCTGTCGCCAGCCGCATCGAGGGGGCAACTGTCGCAGAAGTCTGGGGTGCCATCGAGATCGGTGTCGACGTTGTCGTCACCTCCGGGGCAACTGTCGACATCACCACACACACCATCGCCGTCGGCATCGTTGGCGGAGTCAAACGGACAGGTGTCCACATCTGCACACAGGCCATCTCCATCGACATCGTTGTCGGCGTCTAGAGGACAGCTGTCTACATCGCCGCAGATTCCATCTCCGTCAGCATCGTTGCTGGCATCCAAAGGACAGCTGTCTGCATCGCCGCAGATTCCGTCGCCGTCTGCATCATTGTCGGTATCCAGCGGGCAAATGTCGACGTCACCACAGATTCCATCACCATCGACATCGTTATTTGCATCCAGAGGACAGCTGTCCACATCACCACAGATTCCATCGCCGTCTGCATCATTGTCGGCATCCAGTGGGCAAACGTCGATGTCGCCACAGATTCCATCTCCATCGGCATCATTGCCGGCATCCAGCGGACAACCATCTACGTCACCACAGATGCCATCGCCATCCAGATCGTTATCTGCATCCAGGGGACAGGAATCGACGTTGGCACACAGCCCGTCACCGTCCGCGTCGTTATCAGCATCCAGCGGACAACTATCACAGAAATCCGCTGTTCCGTCCTGGTCGGTATCGATGTTGTCATCGCCACCAGGGCAGGTATCGACATCACCGCAGACTCCATCGCCATCGGCATCGTTGGCAGAATCGAGAGGGCAAGGGTCCACATCGCCGCAGATACCATCGCCATCGGCATCATTGGCCGAATCGAGGGGGCAAGGGTCCACATCGCCGCAGATACCATCACCGTCAGCATCATTTGCAGGATCGAGGGGGCAACTATCAACGTTGCCGCAGATTCCGTCGCCATCTGCATCATTGTTGGCATCGAGAGGACAGGCGTCCACATTGGCACACAGCCCATCGCCGTCGGCATCATCGGCCGCGTCCAGGGGGCAACTATCACAAAAATCCGGGATCAAATCTCCGTCGGAATCGATCGAGTCGTTTCCTCCTGCGCAGATATCTTCACTATCGCAAATTCCGTCGCCATCACTGTCATCAAGGAGGTCGTTCGGGCAGGCATCGCAAAAGTCTGGAATACCATCCAGGTCGCTATCGATGAAATCGTTGCCTCCAGAACACACGTCCTGGCTATCACACACTCCGTCTCCATCGCTGTCGTCGTTCACATCAACAGGGCATGGATCACAAACATTGATCACGCCATCGCCGTCGCCATCGGGCTCACATGCATCGTGGATGCCGTTGTTGTTGCAATCATTGAGAGCGGCAGAGCAATCGTCAGGAACTCCGTCAGAGTTGCAGTCGGTGCTGGTTCCGTTGGCGATGTCAGTGTCGTCAGGAATCCCATTCGCATTACAATCTGGAGCATTGTTGGTCACGGTGATCGACCCACTCACCCCTGAGAAGTTGGTGGGACTGTTCAGCCCAGCAATTCCGTCCTGATTGATGGACAGGGTGCCATTTGTAGGTAACGCACCGAAGGCGATCTCCGGTCCTGCAGACATGATGATCAGATCCCCCGACAGCTGCATGAAGTTCGATGGCATGATGTAATCGGGAGCCGGTGCGCCAGGAAGCGCAGCATAAGCCGCTGTTCCCACCAGAAAACGCGTATTTGCCGTCAAGCTGGATGGAAGGTCGAACTGGAAGAAGACCAGCTGACCTGCCCCGTTCTCGAGATTCTCTACTCCGAGAAACTGTTCATCGTCACTATCATTGAAAAACTCGATGAACTGAATGGTCCCATCCGCACTGGAGAAGACCTCCGAAAACAGCCAATTGTGGGCGTCTGCTTGAACCACCGCAGGAACAGCGAAAGCCAACAGCGCCGACAGGGCGGAAACTCGTATCAGAAAAATGAGTGATTTCATACAATTGTGATAATCCATGCTCCAACTCCTTCGTGAATGACGTGTCATAGATGAATCGGAGACTTCCAATAAGTGCTTCTGTTTCAAAGCCCTCAATGGACACGCCGCGTCAGTTGCTCCCCTGATCAAAAACTATGGTTTGATCCTTCAAGATTCCCGGTTTGCATGGAAGAAGTCAAGAAACGGAATGCTTCAAGTTACAGCCCGGCTTCGGTTTAGCGGTTCAATGAGTTCGGTCCGTCACTAATGTCATATTGGATCGTCTCCATACAGTTCCCTGGCAAGACTCCAGCAATCCATGATCACTCCATCGAGATCACTGACCGGTCTCGTTGATCCTGTTCCTTCAGCAAGATAACCTCTTCGTGCTGACCAGTTTTCTGCTGAAAGAAGGTTCGATGATCATTGGTGGAAAATGGAATGGGGGTACCGACGGAGTTCTATTACTGGAGCTCGAAGCAGGCATCATCGAAGTCGATCGCCCTGGTGACCTGGTCTCCAGGATGATGCAAGAAGAGTGCGAGGATCCACTACAGGCCTCTTTGTTGATGTATGGATATTGCCTGGCGACTCAAGGAATGAAGCTTCCCCACCTGGTCAGATCGGTACTGAGGAAAACCGGCCCTTTCGTCAGGAGTGTTTCGATGGATTCGATGCCTCTCTACCGAGCCGTGGATCATTTCGACAGGTTTATTGGAGACTGCCTCGAGGAAGGTGACGATTTGTGTGGCCTGATCCTGGAAGAGGTCAACCGCTACCACCAGCAGAGTTTTTCCAGGAGCACCGATTGAGTTTGGAAGCGTTGCTTTGGCAGACGGCTGGCACTTCTCTCATGGAACACCCCTCGACACGGCCCTCATTCCAGGTTGCGATGTGATCATGACAAAGGAAAAAGAACCAACTCAATACCCGGCCAATATTGATCCAAAGTCGACATTGCCCACTACGCCAAGCACCGCTCCCGAAAACCGCTGCGGAGGCCTTTCCGCAAGCCAGGCCGCGACCCTGTTTCTCGCCCTCTTCTCGGTGATCTTACTGACCGATCTCTGGTCAAAAACGGCCGCCTTTGAATACCTTGGAAGCGAAGTTTACTACAATTCGGATGGCCTTCCGTATCTGCTTCAAACTTCAATTCGAGAGGTCTTTCCAGGATTTGGACTGGAAGCTTCGCTGAATCTTGGCGCCTTCAACGGCTGGTTTTCAGGAATGACCATCTTGTTGATCAGCATCTCTGCTCTCTCCGTGCCGATCTGTTTCGTCGTGTCTCTTCGTATGAAACCTCGTGCTCCCTGGATGGTTACCTCCCTCGCCTTGATCGGTTCCGGCGCTGCGGGAAACCTATACGATCGATCTGTTATCGGCGGGGTGAGGGATTTCATCCGCTGGTCGATCCACCTCGGAGAGACCGAATACGTCTGGCCCAATTTCAACATTGCAGACAGTGCCATCGTTTGTGGGGTCGCCATCATCTTGATTCGAGAGTTGATCCTGATGAAAAGAGCTGCAAATACCAGTCGTGGATGAACCACATGAATCCATCACCTCCAACATCGCAGTGGGTGCTCCAGTGGTCAGTGTTTCGAGATAACCCTGCATCTCCGGAGTCAAGACGGTTCCGGCGCTAGCAGTGGTGACCCGTTCCCACTGGCCAAATCGTCGCAAGAGCATGCTCTCTCTCACCTACAACATCTTCGCTCAGGGACAGAGGGAAGATGAGCAATCCAGGGCTCCAACGGTAGGATCGACGCCACAAGAACCAGTGGGTTCAGGGATCGGGTTTCCGGAACCAAACAAAGCCTGCAACAAGGCTATAGCATCGGCAATATCGAGCGTCTCATCGTCATTGATATCACCCGACAGTTGACAATTAAGGACTCCATTTGAGAAGAGGAACTGCAAGATCGTCACTGCATCAGCAATATTGACCTGCCCATCGTCGCTCGAATCTCCTCTGAAAAAATTCGCACCCACAACACAAGGCGGCACCTCGGGAAGCGAAGCTGGATCTGCGGTCCATATCAGTTCCAACGCTTCTGCATCCTCACAATCGACATCCCCATCAGCATCGAAATCGAAGTAATAACCCCCGGCGTTGGCAAACAACGGTAAACCGGTCCCCGTGCCCGCCCCGGTAAAGTGCTCCTCAAAACAGATAAAGTCGTCAAGATCCACATCGCCATCCCCATCAGGATCCGCCGGTGCGGGATATGTCTCGATGGGTGCGCCAGGTGTTAGATCTAAACCCGCCAGATAAGAGTGCCCGAGCGCAAATCTCTGTGTTCGGAAGAGCAAATTTCCGGCCGGGATCGGGGTACCTTGAGTTCCGGGAACCCCTCCAAGCAATGGAACTTCATAACTCCAGACGGTCTCTCCGGCGGGTGTCACTTCGAACAATAGCCCCGTCGGCCCGTTACAAATGAGTGTGTTCCCATTCTCCAATCGGCGACCACTACTGATAAAAGTAGCCAAAAAGTTGGTGGGCTCCGGGTCACTATAGCTCCAGAGCGGACCCGCAGGGCCATAAACGGAACCGAGCGACAGTTCATATCCTCCCGTAGCATCCACTGGAGTTTCTATCTCGAGGACTTCTGAAAAATCGGGGACAGGTCGACCAACACCGTTATTGAAGATGGTGAGGTTTCCTTCTCCGGGGAAACCCGCGGGGATCCACTCCACACAGTGCTGGCCAAACAACTGCTGATCGGCTGAAGTTCCGCGGTCATAGTTTTGCGGATTTCCCCAACGATAGAGTAAATCTCCACCTTTTCCCTGGGCACCTCCGTCATGTCCGGCGGATTCGGAACTTGTCGTACTGTGGTCAATCACCCAGAATTCATGGATAGCCCGGAGACTGATCACAACCTGATCCAATTCCGCACTGTAATCGATCGAATTGCCATGGAGCCAATCAGCGCCCAACGAGGCTAATGGATTGATGTTGATCAACTCGGGATGATCTGCCACAACACCGAAATTGGGTAAAGCCGGATCAAAGTCCTGGATCAGATGGTCCCAGGCATGCCATTCCCAGACTATCTCACCCGAGTTCGGGCCGGTCTGCGCGACCTCCACAACATGCTCTGGCCAGAGCTGGTTGGCGCTCAACAATGCAGGATCTCGGCCCTGGGCAATCGCTTCGGCAGAGCTCTTCATCTCCCATGCCAGGATCAGCACGTTGCCAGAAGGCAACATCGCGACATCGTGGTGTTGCTGGACCGTGAGGGAAGAATACTGATACTCCCACAGCACCGTACTATTCCAATCCAACACCTGAAACAAACCGCCCCACCCACCAGCATTCATATCTTGTGGAGTACTGAGTACTTTTCCGCAGCGAAGAAGACGTCCCCCATCCAGCAAATAAACCGAAGCCCCAGGAGCGTAGTCGCTCTGCCAGGTGTGGATAGTCCGCCCCGCATTGTCGATCAGATAGGTCACCTCGTGACCAAAAGGTGCAGCCAGCGTATAACCCTCCATCGAAGCGGAGGTGCCACCCAACCAACCAATCACAGGATCCGCCGCCCAGCTTGCTGCAGAAATCGATATAGATACGAGCACCAGACAAACCGAGAGTGTGCGGAAAAAGTGGATTCTCATCATCAAGTGACTCTATTTCGTTCCTCTGCAGTCCTGAAATAACACAATGCGACGAAGTCGTTATTGTCGCATCTCAAATTGAATTTACACCTGGCTAATTATAAAAAGCGAGGGCTGGGCGGCGTTTAACAGCCCAATCCTCGCTCTCCAGATGACCAGCTAACGGTATTCAATTACAGGAGTTGTACTCCTGACAGCCAGTACTAGATGGGGACAGAAAAACCACTCACTCCCGGCCCGGATCGATGATCAAGGTCCCAGCCATGTCTCGATGGAGCGAAGCACCTTCCGGCAACCACAGTGTTGTGGTGCTAGAAATCACCAGCGCAGGACCAATTACCGATGAGCCATCGACGATGGATCCATGGTAGATCTGTTGAACCTGTTGCTGACGCCCCGAAGCATCGAGGACCACTTGACGAGAAGATGGGGGACCCTCGAGTTCCCCTGGAACCGTCGAGATTCCCGAAGATGGGAGTGTCGCTGCCACCCGGACCGCGACCGCCTCGACCTGGCGGTCCAACATCTGGTAGCCAAATCGTTGCTGATAGATCTCTCGAAACTCTCGCTCCGGATCATCTCCAGGATGAAACTCCAGATCGTGAGATTGGCCCTGATGGCGACCCCGTAAAGTGGTCTCGATGGTCGCAGACTCCCCATCTCCTCCGCCACTGGTAATCAACTGTCGTGCTTGCTCGGCCAGCTGCTTTTCGATCCTGGGGAGATCCCTGGCAAAAGTGGAATTGACGGGCCGCAGGATCACCTGCTCCCGTTCCTCGCTCCAGGGTGCCTCGAGCATCCCGATGGCACTGAGAACCCCTGCCGCGGCAGGCAAACGAATCTCACCCACTCCACAACTGCGAGCCAGCGCCACCGCATGGAGACCACCCGCACCTCCAAAACACACCATCGACATCCCTCGCGGATCGACTCCGCGCTCCTGGCTCACTTTTCGTAACGCTCGTTCCATCTCTGCATTCACCACATCGAGAATGCCCACCGCAGCAGCCTCGACCGTGAGACCTAGACGGGTTGCGATGCCGCTCACCGCTCCCTGTGCCGCGGCTCGATCCAGAGAAAGGGTGCCTCCCAGCTTCAGATCGGATGGAAGGCGGCCCAGAACGACATTGGCGTCGGTAACGGTGGCACCTGTTCCTCCCCGGCGATAAGCCGCCGGTCCAGGATCGGAACCCGCACTTCGCGGTCCCACCCTCAGTGCGCCACCGGCATCGATCCAGGCCAGCGACCCGCCACCAGCTCCAACTGTATGTACTTCAAGGAGTGGGATCGCCAGGGGTATTCCACCGACACTGAATCGGTGATTTCTCGCAGCACCACGACCCGCTTCGACCAGGGCCACATCGGTGCTGGTCCCACCCATGTCAAAGGAGAGCGCCGTGGTTTCGCCCCCTCGAGTCGCCGCAGCGATCACTCCACCTGCGGGCCCGGAGAGGACGGTCCTTGCAGCCCGACGGGAGAGTCGTTGCCAGGGAACCGCCGAACCACATGAATCCATCACCTTCAACATCGCAGGGGTCACTCCGGTGGCCAGTGATTCGAGGTAACCCTGCATCACCGGAGTCAAGACGGCTCCGGCGCTGGCCGTGGTGAAGCGTTCCCACTCTCTCGGCTCTGCGGCCACTTCTCCAGACAGGATCACCGGCAGACCAGTACTGGCCAGATGGTCCGAGATTCGTCTCTCGTGGTCCAGGTTCTCGGTACTGTGCAGAAGTCCCACGGCAACCGCCTCGTAGGCGCCGTCACGGATCCAGTCGAGCAGGCGGTCCAGCTCACCTTCATCGAGATCTGCAATGACCTCGCCACCAGCAGCGATCCTTCCCGAAACACCAAAACGATCCTCACGCGGAATCAATGGCGAAACCGGTGCCGGTTGAAGGTCATGGAGATCAGGCCTGTTCTGGCGCCCGATATCGAGCAGATCTTCGAAGCCGCTCTGGGTGACCAATGCAGCCCTGGCAAACTTTCGCTCGAGCAGCGCATTGGTCGCGACGGTCGATCCGTGAACCACCTCATCTGGAGAATACTCCCGCAAGACCCGTAAGATCGCCCGCGCAGGATCCGCTGGCGTCGATGGCACCTTGATCACCTCGACGCCATCGCCGGAATCGATGATGAAATCGGTAAAGGTTCCGCCACTATCGACACCAATTCGCAACTTGCTCACCCGCCCTTGCAACAAACATGCTCCCCCGGCAAAATGGAGTGGGAAAGAGAATCTGTGACATCACCCACTACGAAATACCCAACCCTGGCCGCTGGCTACCATTGTGCATCGACTGGCCAGTCGATGCTTGCGATGCTCATGTTGCTGACCGCTGCACTGCTGGTCACCGTCGGTGGTTGCCAGAATCCCCCCTCTCGTATTCACACTCCAGAGTCCTCAATTGCGCCCGAGGCAAGAATACAATGGGATCTGGCCCGTACCGCCTGGCTGCTCGATGATGTTGCAGCAGCACAGTCCGCCTTCTCACGCTTCGCAGAATCGAACCCACACGATCCCCGCAGCGGCGAGGCTCTCCTGACAGCGGGAATCTGTGCCCAGCGAAGAGGTCGAAAAGAGGAGGCGGATGGCTTGTTGAGGGAAGCCCAATCACGTGGCGGTGCAGTCGCCGCTCGTGCATTACTTCAGCGTGGATACCTGTTGCTTTCCGAACAGCCAGGACGCGCCGTTTCATGTTTCGCAGAGGCCGCCGAAAGGGCGCTCGATCCGGAAACCCGCGCCGAAGGTTGGTTGCAGCATGGCCAAGCTCTGCAAAAAGCTGGACGGTTTGAACAGGCTGGCCTTCCTCTGAGTCGCTGCGCAGACCAGAAAGCCGCTCCAGGACTGGCGGCTCGCGCAAAACTATTGCTCCAGCTCGACCCCTGGTTCACCGTACAAGTCGGCGCATTTCTCGATCGCTCCAACGCGCAACGACAACTTCGAAGGCTGGAGAGTGCTGGCCTACCCGCCGAGCACCGGATGCCGGGCCGACGCGGATCCCCACTCCATCACGTGTTATCAGGCAGATTTGACCGAAGAGATGCTGCGATCCGACACTCGATGCGGATCCAGCAAGTACTGGGAACTGAAGATGTGAAGGTGATCCCCTAGATGAACCAACGACACTCCTCCAGCGGATTTGCTTTCATCGTACTTCTGCTACTGATCTTGTTGGTCGTTGCCGGGTTTTTCTTCTTCAAGATGGCAGCTCCTGTCCCCAACATCCCTTTGACGGGAAACCCTGGTTCCTTGACGGGAAACTCTGGTTCCCTCACCAATCCATCCAATCCCACTCCACAGCTAACCGTAGAAGTGCTGGCGGAGCCTCGAACGGTATGGGCTGGTTTCATCACGGATGCCCTGGGGAAACCCATCGCCGGCGCTTCGGTGTCTCACCTGGGAAACAACCCGTCACCGGCCTCGACTCTCTCCGACGACAACGGCCACTTCAGGCTGATCCTCATCGCAGACACCGCTCCTCAGGTTTCCATCGAGGCGCAAGGGTACTTCCAGGTTCAAGTGTTGTTGAGTGGTGATTCCAGTGCGACCTACACCCTTTTCCGCGGTGGCGTGCTCGAGGGAACCGTACTGGGGCACAAGTTCTACCTCACCACCGAAGAACCTCCTGCGCCGGCTCCCATTGCTGGTGCCGTGGTCGAGGTCGCCGCTTCATCAGGCTGGTCCATCTCGGTCATTGCAGATGAACAGGGGAAGTACAGGATCACCACTCCACCGGGCAAATTAGTCGTCAGCGCCAGATCCGATAACCATGCCGATGTCCGCTTTGACAATCTCGAAGTGGGCCGAGATGAGGTTCTCTCGAGGGATCTTATCCTGCCGGCGGGGGTAATCCTCGATGCGTTCATCATGAGCAAGGATCAACCACTCGTCGACGCTCGCGTTCGTGTCTATAACGATGCGCTCGATCATGCCGACGAACGTTCCGGAGTGGGGGGTAAGACGCGCCTCTTCGGGCTCGCTTCCGGGTTCGCAGCAGTTCATGTAGTCCACCCCGGCTACCAGGAACAGTCTTTCGACATCATCGTTCCGAATGACCGCCTTGGCGTACGGAAGCCATTCCTGATCAAGAAATCGGAGTCCTTCCATGTGACGGTGACTGACCACCAGGGACACACCCTCGCAGATGCAGGAATCCGCATCTTGAAGGATCGCAAAACCGTCACAGAAACCACCGCCTCTGATCATGCCGCTCTTTCTGTACTGGCCAGTGGCCAGACCTACACCATCGAAGTGAGACCCCCGGTATCCAACCAGACCACAGAAAACAAACTTCCGCCGCGCACCTTCATCTACAAGATGCCTGCTGAAGGGCCTGGTGAATTAAAGGTGGAGTTGCGCCCCGGAGGCCGGATCACCGGGGTGGTTCGTGCGCCCAACGGCTCCGCAGTGGCGGGGGCGATGGTGCTGATCCAGGCAAATGGACTGGAACCCGGACAGGCTCCTCCGCCCAGACTGGTCAAAACCAATCATGCTGGACTGTTCCGCAGCCAGCCCTTTGCCGCCGGCCCCTGGACCGTCTCCATCAGCCACCCCCAGGTGGGCACCATGCAACTCGAAACGACCGTCCAGGAGGGCAAGGATCGCAGCCTGGGTGCGCTGGTTTTCCCGGTCCAGTAATCAGCGGAAGTAGCGACCTCTGGCTACTCGCCACCGAGCCAATCGGCGACGAAGACGTTGGTCTCTCCCTTGTTGCTGTTGTGGCGATTGGAACAGAACAGGATCCTGGTTCCATCTGGAGAGATCATCGGAAACCCATCGAAGCCCAGTGCAGTGGTGACCTGTTCGAGGCCGGTTCCATCGATATTGATCTTGTAGATGTCGAATTCCCGGCCACCTCCAGCTCCCTGGTTGGATGAGAAGAGCAAACTCTTTCCATCCGGGGTGAAGAAGGGCGCAAAG
>Ga0209047_1000832_pt1 | contig 24975 bp, 39 predicted proteins | sample SaaInlV_165m_DNA_3_FD_184681 | JGI IMG/M metagenome (GOLD analysis project Ga0209047, IMG submission 184681) | Marine microbial communities from expanding oxygen minimum zones in the Saanich Inlet - Saanich Inlet SI037_S3LV_120m_DNA (SPAdes)... | ecosystem: Environmental > Aquatic > Marine >...
TCATATTTTTTCGGAAGAATCAAATAAGAAAAAAAGCAAATCATTAAAAGGAAGAATTCGTTCTAAAGAACATTCTATGAATATTAGTAAAGGCTTGCTGGGTAGAAATTTATCTGATGAACATCGTAAAAATATTAGTAAGACAATGTTTGGAGTAACTAAATCTGAAGAACATTGTAATAATATTAGCAAAGGTCTTACTGAAAAAAAATTAACAGAATCTCATCGTAAAAGTATTAGTGATGCGTTAATGGGCATACCATTATCTAAAGAACGATGTCGAAATATGAGCATTGGCAGAACAGGTATGAAATTTTCAAGAGTTGAATGCCCATCATGTGGTGTAGTTGGTGGAATAAATTTGATGCATCGATATCATTTTGAAAATTGTGGACGGATACATAAACAAAAAATAGATACTTGTCCTAACTGTGATAAAACTGGAGGAGTAACTAATATGAAACGATATCATTTCAATAATTGTAGGAGCAAAAAATGATTGAATTACCGATTAAAAAAGGCGACACTGTAAAAATGGGTAAATTTAAGAATAAGCCAGTAGTAATTAAATCTATTAAATGGAATGAAAAGGGGGATTTATTGATAAATGATCGCCCAGCACTTAAATTTAGACTTTTTAAAACTGTAAATATTTTCGACAAAGGTTTTACTGAGGACATAAAACGTGATAGTGAAGGATATGGTAAATATAAAGAACCAATGGATAGTGAATTTGATGAACCGTCAAAAACTAAGAAGTTAGAAGGTAAGTCTACTTATAAAAAAATAATGGAGATGGAATAATGGAATGGTTAAAGAAGTTAATTATTGCGATTTTAGGACTTTTCGGGTTGAGCACATTACTGAGTGCAAAAAAATCAAAAGAAGCCAAAGAGTTGAAGAGGGTTATTAAAGAGAACAAGAAAAAAGAAGAAGTGGTACTAAAAGAAATAAAAACTTTACAGAAAAATAAGAAGAAAAACAAGAAAGAAATAACAAAATTAAAACGGAAATTGACTAAAACTAAAAAAGATGTCCAGAAAATGGAAACAGCCTTTGAAAATGATGACGCAGATGATGCAGCAGAATTTTTAAGGAAATTTTCCAAAAGTAAATAATTATATATAAGGAGAAATTAAATGGCAGATGCAGGGACAATGTTCAGATCATTACCAACAGACCAAAAGCTTGGTGATTACAATGGTATAACAAAAGTACTATCGAGTACAACAGTAGAATTCACTGGATCAAACGCTGGAGCTGCATTTATAGTTGAAAATACTACAAACGTGGTTGTTCACGGATCAGGTGGTGGAACACTACCATCGACAGTATTAAACACGAAAACACTATATCCAATTGGAGTAAACAAAGTAGTAATTGGTGAAACCGGTGTAGTCTACGTATTACATAGATAATATGAAATATATTTGGATAGTATTATTATCCACTGTTCTGTTCGGGCAACAGACTTTTACAGACGAACAGGTAGTGGCTATAGCAAATCAAATAAAAGAACTTCAGTATTCTGATAGCACTAAATCTGTGCAACTTGGAATATACGAAGAATTACTGGTTGGTTATAATGAACAGGCTAAAACCGATTCTACTTTATTATTAAAGAAAGATGAACAGATTGGATTATTAGAAGAACGTAATGATTTATTGGAAAAACAAGTGAAACTTTCCAAGCCTTCGTGGTATGAAAATAAATGGCTATATTTCACATACGGAGCAGCATCTATAATTATACCTACGTATTTTGGAATAAAAATTGTGGAAGTAGCAAAGTAAATGAGTAATAGCCAAAACATAAAAGAAATAATAAAGGCCGAATACATAAAGTGTGCTAAAGACCCAATATACTTTCTAAAAAAGTATGCTGTCATTCAACATCCAATAGACGGTAAAATTCCATTTTCCTTATATGATTTCCAAGAAAAAACATTAGAAGATTTTAATAAGCACAATTATAATATTATTCTCAAAGCTCGTCAGTTAGGAATATCCACTCTCGTAGCTGGTTATTCATTATGGATGATGACCTTTCAAACAGACAAGAATATATTGGTTATTGCTACCAAACAGGATACAGCAAAAAATCTCGTAACAAAAATACGAGTTATGCATGCTAATCTTCCAAATTGGGTAAAATCCAGTTGTACGGAGGATAATAAATTATCTTTAAAATATTCAAATGGTTCACAAGTAAAGGCAATTTCCAGTGGTGAAGATAGTGGTAGATCAGAAGCATTATCATTATTGATACTCGATGAAGCCTCATTTATTCCAAAAATTGATGCAATATGGACAGCGGCACAAAGTACCTTATCTACTGGTGGTCAATGTATTGCATTAAGCACACCCAATGGAGTAGGAAATTGGTTTCATAAAACATGGGCTGGAGCTGAAGAAGGGAAAAATGATTGGAATTTCATTAAACTCCATTGGACAGTACACCCAGATAGGGAACAAGATTGGAGAGATGACCAAGATAAACTATTAGGTCCTTCAATGGCAGCACAAGAATGTGATTGCTCATTCATCACATCTGGTCAAACTGTAATTGATGGTGTTATACTTGAAGAATATAAAAATACCCACATTGAAGAACCAATGGAAAAAAGGGGATTTGATAGTAATTTATGGATATGGAGACCACCAGATTACACACAAGATTATGTATTGAGTGCTGACGTTGCCCGTGGTGATGGTAATGACTTTTCAGCATTCCACGTAATAGATGTACAGAAAATGGAACAAGTAGCGGAATATAAAGGAAAAATATCCACAAAAGATTTTGGTAATTTATGTATGAATACTGCAGTAGAATATAACAACGCGTTACTCGTTATTGAAAATGCATCAATAGGTTGGGCAGCAATACAGCAAGTTATAGACAGAGATTATGATAATTTGTTTTATACGAGTAAGGATTTACACTACGTGGATGTTCAGCGTCAAATATCAAATAAATATAGAAATATGGATCAAAAGATGGTCCCGGGTTTCAGTATGACCATGAAAACACGACCATTAGTAATAGCAAAATTAGAAGAGTATTTTAGAGAAAAAACTGTAATAGTTCATTCATCTAGATTGATAGAAGAATTGTTTGTATTTATTTACCACAATTTTAAGGCACAGGCAATGGAAGGATATAATGATGATCTTTCAATCAGTCTTGCAATAGGTATGTGGGTTAGAGATACAGCATTAAGATTAAAATCAGAAGGAATAGCATTACAGAAAGATGTATTAAGTAGAACATTAGATTACGAAGCAGTTTACCAACCAATGGATAATAGAAATGATTCTTGGGAAATGGAAGTTGCTGGAGAAAAAGAAAATTTAACATGGTTAATAAAATAATAAGAGGGTAAAATGGCAGAATATAAAAGAAATTGTCCAACTTGTAATAAAAAATTAACTTATACAAGTACGTCTGGATATACTTATTCAAATAAAATAAATTCTAATTGCAATTCGTGTTCTCACATTGGAAAAATGAAAATTTTAAATGAAAAAAAATATGAGAGATTTTGTCCAAAATGTATTGTGGAAGTTTTACATACTACCAAATATAGACGAGACTTAGCAATCAAAAATGAAAGTTTGTGTAGGAGTTGCTCACAGAAAGGTAGAATTTTATCTGAAGATCATATAAAAAATATAAGTATATCAATGTCTGGAAAAAATAATCCATTTTATGGAAAGAAACGTCCAGAATTTAGTAAATTAAGAATGGGTCATGAAGTGAGTAACGAAACAAGAAAAAAATTAAGTATTGCAAATACTGGAAACATTCATACAGAAAAAACAAAGAAAAAACAAAGAATATCTGCCATAAGAAGAATTGAACGAACTGAATTAAATGGAGGTCAATTGATACCAAACTACAACCCAGACGCCTGTAAAATAATAGAAAACTACGGAAAAGAAAACGGCTACAACTTCCAACACGCAGAAAATGGTGGTGAAGTAAGAATAGGTGGATATTATCCAGATGGATTAGATGAAAATAGAAAAACAATTATAGAAGTTGATGAAAGTCATCATTTTAAGAATGGTGAATTAAGAAAGAAGGATATAAAACGACAAACATATCTTGAAAGTTTAGGATATGATGTTATACGAATTAAATTAAATAGGAGTAATATAAGTTATGGCAGATAAAAGTTTACGGAGCCGTCTCCGCCGATTATTCAGCACAAATGCTATCGTTAGACACGCTGGTGGTAAAAAGTTAAAAATTGCTGATACAAACCAAGTTCAGAACGCTACAAGAAACAGTCTTGTGGACAGATGGTCCAGAATACACACCAATTTAACAACTGGTGGATATGGACACGCTCAAGCAATTAGTTTCCAAGCACAACGTCTTGGATTATTCAAAGATTATGAAGAAATGGATAATGACGCAATCCTGTCAAGTGCATTGGATATTTATGCTGATGAAAGTACGTTACGATCCGAATATGGTAAAGTGTTAGAAATTAGATCTGAAAATGAAAATATTCATGATATATTACATAATTTATATTACGATGTTTTGAATATAGAATTCAATCTCTGGCCATGGGTTCGTAATATGTGCAAATACGGTGACTTCTATCTTTATTTGGATATTAAGGAAAAATATGGCATTACAAATATAGTACCACTTTCAGCGTATGATGTTACTCGTATAGAGGGTGAAGATCCAGATAATCCATACATGACACAGTTCGTAGTGGAGCACGGTGACGCGAGACATAGTTCAAATATGAATGGCAACAAAGAATTGGAAAATTATGAAATGGCACATTTCAGATTACTATCAGATTCAAATTTCCTACCTTATGGTAAAAGTATGATTGAAGGTGGTCGTAAAATCTGGAAACAACTTTCACTTATGGAAGACGCTATGTTAATCCATCGTATTATGAGAGCACCAGAAAAGAGAATTTTCAAATTTGACATTGGAAACATCCCACCTGCAGAAGTTGATAACTTCATGCAAAAAGTTACAAATAAAATGAAGAAAGCTCCAGTTATGGATACAGCAACTGGTGATTACAATTTAAAATACAACATCCAAAATCTTACAGAGGACTTTTTTATCCCTGTTCGTGGTGGCGATAGTGGAACGTCAATAGAAACTTTAAGTGGTCTTACATACGAAGCTGTGGACGATATAGAGTATTTGAGAAATAAACTCCTAGCAGCATTAAAAATCCCAAAACCATTTCTTGGTTATGATGAAAACGTAAGTGGAAAAGCTACTCTTGCAGCCGAAGATGTTCGTTTCGCAAGAACAATAGAACGACTCCAACGAATAGTAACAAGTGAATTAACTAAAATTGGTATCGTTCATTTATATGCACAAGGTTATACTGACGCTGACCTAGTCAATTTTGAATTGAAACTTACAAACCCATCCACAATATACGAAGAAGAAAAGATAGAGTTATGGAACAACAAACAAAGTCTTGCGTCAAGTATGATGGACTCCAAAATAGCAGATACAGAATGGATTTACAATAACATTTTCAAGTTTACAGAAGAAGAGAAGAAGAATGTTAGACTCGGTATTATTAAAGACCAAAAACGTAAATTCAGATGGGATCAGATAGAACAAGAGGGAAATGACCCAGTTCAAAGTGAGGAAGCAGTTGGAACTCAAGGTGCTATGGCAGGTCAAGATCAACAAGGTGGTGGTAGTCCATTTGGGAGAACCGGAAAAGAATTAGATATGGAAATGCCAGACGACGGTTGGCCAGGAAGTGGTCGTCCAAAAGAAGGTCCAAAATATGGTAAAGATTCGAGTATCAGAGGTCGTGATCCATTAGGGTCACATGATAAAAGAAAGGCAAGTAGTGGTAGTCCGAAATATGGACTCGCATTAGCACACTACGATACATTAAAGAAAAGTTTAGGTAAAATTGGTAAAGAAGATAGGAAGATTTTATTTGAAGCTAGTGATGTAGAAGAAGAATATAAAAATGAATTATCATCATCGTTAAGTAACGAAATAAATGATTGATTATTAGAAGTTTTTATATTTATAGATGAAGAAATATACTTATTTAGGAGTTAAATTATGAGTCAAAGAGTACGTCATAGTAAAATTAAGAATACTGGGATACTTTTCGAATTACTATCTCGTCAGATCACAGTAGACGTGATGAATGATAATGCGAAAAGCAAATCAGTTGAAATTTTAAAGAAATTTTTCAATGAGGGAACGGAGTTAGGTAAAGAGAATCAACTCTATCAAGTTTTATTAAAGGAAAATTATAATTCACCACGGAAAGCTGAAAAATTACTTGAAGTAGTTTTAAAGTCAAGGGAAAAACTACAGAACAAAAAATTACGAACTGAAAAATATAATTTAATTAAGAAAATTAAAGAAAATTATAAAGTAGAAGATTTTTTTAATGTGAGAATACCTAATTACAAGGTATATGCTTCAATATATAAGTCATTTCTTGCAGAAACTACTCCGGTATTTGATCCAGCAGATGAAGTAAATAGTACATTTACTATAATGGAACACATCACACGAAATAAAACAAAACCGAGAAATACAGACAATAAAACTCTTGCTGAATTCAAAAAAGAAGATACAGATTTACGATTGTTGTCTTATCAGTTAATGGTGGATAATTTTAATGGTAAATATAAAACTCTTAATTCAATGCAACGAAATCTATTAAAAGAATATGTAAATAACATTTCTAATACAAATTCATTAAGAGAATTTATCAACGGTGAAGTTAAAAAGGTAAAAGAGATTTTGACTAAATCACTACCAAAGATTACTGATAAAATTACTAAAATTAAGTTAAAAGAATCTATAGCACAAGCTGATACTCTAACAAAAGGTAAAATTGTTAGAGATAAGCAGGTTGTATCACTAATGAGATATTATTCACTTATTGGAGAACTTAGAAATGTCGTTAAATAGGGAAAGTCTAATACGAAAACTCGTCCGTGAACTTATTAAACAAGAATTAGATGAGGCAAATTCAACTGCAAGTGTAGGTGGTAGTTATAATACACCACACGCTTTCAGTGGTAGTAATAAAAAGGGTACTAAAAAAGGAAAGGCTGGATACACGAAAGGTCACGAAGAACCAACTCGTGGAACTGGTTTATATGTCACAAAGAACCCAAAATTGAGAAAAGAGTCTATAAACGAATCAAAAACTCCAGGATTTACCAACAGGAAATTCGGTGATCCACTTCCAACTTTAGCTGGTATCATGAAAAATCACAAATCAAAAGTAAGAGAGGGAAAGTATCATGATTACAGAAATGATGAATCGATGAGTGCTAAACAAAAAATTGGTCAGTCAATGAGAGAAGTCCGTGATAAACTAAATGAGTTAGATAAGTTAGTTAAGATGAATGTCAAACTAAAAACCGAGCTGTCCATTGATTCCAGAAGCTACTGGAAAAACACTCACAAAGCCATGGGCAAGATTAGTGAAAAATTGGTGAAATTATCCAATAAAATTGGGAAACTGTATTAAGGCCTAAAATGCCCTTTACAGAAAATAAAAAGTCCTATTTGGACTCTTTGTTTAGTATTTCTACTTTATTAAAACGATGGCACACCGAAATACAAAACAAAGATATAAATAAGAATTATATGATTGATTCACTAAATAAGTGGATTAAGAAACTTGAAAAGTTAAGACATGAAATAATGATGGGGAAATCAAAATGAAAATAACTAAAACACAATTAAGACAAATAATCAAAGAAGAAGTAACTGAAGCTTATATAGATCCCGATGATGCACCTAAGATGTTAGTTGATGGGTTGAATACGTTGAGAAATGAGATTTTCAATGCAACTAAATATAAAGGTAAAGTAGAAGGATGGGCTGAAAAATACTATAGATCTGTACCTGGGATGTTGGATATGATATCTCGGCTGACTAAAATAATAGGGAAAATGAAATGAAGACATTATTGGAATTAACTAAAGCACAATTAAAAGAAATAATTAGAGAAGAAATTTATCTTATAGAAAATAATTCAAATTTTGCTATTGATGCTAAAAATTCTATACAAAGTATAAAAATATCATCACTATTAAAGAAACAGTTTCCAAATGTTAAATATGAAAAAACTTCAACTTTTTTTGATTTTAGTGGTTATATTGATAAAAGTGTAGCCGATAAAATTTATAAAGCCCTAAAAGGAAGTGGTATAAAATTTAATGTCGATGGTATATAGGAACAAATAAAATGAAAATAACCAAAACACAATTAAGAGAAATAATCAAAGAAGAAATTCAACTATTAACTGAACGCAGTCTTTCTGGTGAAATGGAAGAATTAAAACTCTACATTGATAATGATTCTCGTTTATATAATGGTACATATATTCCAATATTAAAGAATTTATCTAAAAAGAAACAAAAGGGAAAGTATAATTCATCATTAGCCATGAAAGGATTTGTATATCTTGTCAATGATGGAGCTAAGAAGTATGTTAAAGAGTTCGGTGGAAACGATAGAGACATATTTCCAAAGAGACAAAGAATTATGTTAGCAAAAGATTATGTAGATGAATTTGAACAAATTTTTAAAAATCAAGAATATGATTTTATGAAAACGGAGAAGTAATGTGATAAAATTAAAAAAATTAATAAACGAAAGTACACCTGGATTCACAAAAAGAAAATTTGGTGATCCACTTCCAACACTTGAAGATGTAATGAAACAACATCAAGAAAGTAAATTACAAGAAGATTGGTGGGATGATTTAGATAGAGCAGACCAACCAACTTACACTAAATCTCATTCAACAAGACAAAAAGTACAGGATGCTAAGGTAGACGATGGTGCTGAAATCACAGTAAACGGAAAACAATACAGATCAATTACAGAATCAAAAAAATCAAGTTACAATTTCACGGAATTACATGATAGAATTATCAATAGGAGAATATAATGAGTAATAGGCAGTTGATTGTCGATTATCTCCCGTTTGAAATTTCACGGGAACAAATAACTGAATCACTAAAAACTAATCAGGGTCGTCTCGTAGTGCATGGAGTATTACAGCGAGCAGATGCAAAAAACCAGAATGGTAGAGTTTATCCAGGCAAGATATTAGCTCGTGAAGCAACGAAATATTCTGAAGGATTTATTAATCAAAAACGAGCAATGGGTGAATTAGACCATCCAGAATCATCCGTGGTAAATTTACAAAATGTATCTCACAATATTACTGAAATGCATTGGGAAGGAAAAAACTTAGTAGGAACAGTAGAAGTATTAGGGACACCATCAGGAAATATTCTAACGGAATTATTTAAGGCAGGAATAAAATTAGGTATTTCGTCAAGAGGTATGGGTTCAGTAGAACCACTAAAGGAGGGTGATGGTCAACAAGTAGGAGATGATTTTGAGTTAATTGCATTTGATTTTGTCAGTAATCCAAGCACACACGGTGCATTTTTATATCCACTTAAAGAAGGAGTAGAGAAAGTAGAAGATGGTAGAACGTGTAACAAATACTGTAAAGTAGAAGAAATTATTAACGACATTATTAGAGGAGAGTAACAATGACAAAAACACAATTAAGAGAAATGATTAGAGAAATAGTATCTGAGGAAGGTGATGCATTTGACGCTCCAATCCCAGCACAAGTAAAACGACATATGAATAAGTTTATCGAAGCCACAAAAGGTGCAAATTTAAACAAAAAGAAAATTGGTGCCATTTTAGGTCAAGTAGTTACTGCACTTGGTATTGAGGCTAATGAATTAGCAAGATACGTTAGATTAGTTAAAAAGGAATTATAACATGAAAGATAGACAAATATACGAAATGAACAAGAAATGGAGAGAATTCCGTCTTGATGAAAAACTAAACGAAGAAAATGAATCTCTTTGGACTTGGGTATACAAAGGTGTATTGGGTGGATTCAAAAAGGCCGAGAAAAAAGGTGGTGGTAGTGTTAGTTTAGATGAAGTTGCACGAGGTGTTGCATTTCTAATTAAAACAGAGTTTGGTGGTGGTGCAAAAAACGATTTTGTAAAATCACTTAAAAAGTATATTAGATAATGAAACCTGGTCATCACACTTGACCATATAGTGGTGAAGAACACCCAGTTTGGGTAAAACATAAGGAAGAACCTGTGGACGAATATAAATCAAGATTATCAGCCTATCTTAGTGATATGGTACGAGAAGAACTTGAAAAATACGATGGTGGATTCACAGATGAGTGGAATGACCAACGAAAAAAGAATGCCGAAGTCTTGGGATATAAACTTTCAGGTACAAGTGATATAAAAGAAACCAAGAAAAAAGATTCTCGTGGAACGGAGAGGGATTACAAAAAAGAATACGCAAAGTATGGTTCATCCACTAAATCTAAAAAGTATAGAGCTGAATTAAATAAGTACAATCGTAAGAAAGGTACTTATGGAAATGGTGATGGTAAAGATGCATCACATAAGGGAGGAAAAATTGTGGGATTTGAATCAGAATCAAAAAATCGAGGTAGAGCCGAAAAGAGCAGATTGAAAAAAGAATCCGTAAATGAAGGCCAAAAAAGATTTAGAATCGGACATAATATAGGTAGAGCTAAATACGTTATCAGTTTCCATAACGGTAAATCAAAACATACTGACGGAAGTGATTTTTGGGATCTGCAAATCCATAAAAACAAAAAATCTCTTGAAAAGGGTAAAGAAGATTTAAGACAAAAGGGATACTTTGAAGAATCCGTAAATGGGGCAACAAAGAGTAGATTGAAAAAAGAAACGGTATCACGTAATACACTCCGTAAAATAATTAGAGAAGAATTACAATCCGTAAATGAAGGATTGTCAGGAAGTATTTTGACGAAAGTTAAAAAGAATTCAAAAGATGTTTATGGTAGAACTGATTATACTGCAGATGGTAATCAAATGTCTTATTATAGTGGTAATAACAAATATTATATTGTCTTTCATGGTAAAAAAGGTGAAGTAACAAAATATATTGATATGCCAGGAAATGTTAATAAACACGATAAAGCAGAAAAATTCTTTAAAGATTTTATAAAAAAATATGATAGAACTAAAAAATTAGAATCCGTAAATGAAGCTAAAATAGCACATAGTAAAGGTGGATACGTAGAAGTAGGGAAATGGTATTTACTTAATTATGGAAAATGGAAAGACACAGTTAAAGTAGTGAGTATAGACGCCAAAGGAATGAAAGTTTATAATCCAAATGATAATTGGAGATACACCATACCAATGACTATGATAAAGAAGAAAAAGATTGGTGGATATATGACTCCGATTGACGAATCCATAAATGAAGCTAAAAGATATAAACTCGGTGATTCATGGAGTAAAGATTTTGATTATGAAGGTATGCTAAAATGGGGTATGAGTGTAGATTGGAGAATGGATGAAGAAAGATTATTATTACTACATCATTCTCTTGAAGATGTGAATTATCATAATATAGCCACCCCACTTTGGGATGCGATGGTTGCATTGAAAACAGATAATAAATCAAAGGCGAAATCACTTTTGAAAAAAGTTAATAAACTTTCTAAGCATGAAATGAGTGAATCTATAAATGAAACAAAACTTACAGAAGATTACAAAAACTCTGAATGGGAAGTATATGTTGCTGATGAAAATGGTAAAGAAAAAATTGTGAAAAAAGCTAAATCTAAAAGAGCAGGAGTTATTCTTTACAATAAATTAATTAATTCAGATAAATATCACGAAGTTGGAATGAGAGTAGTTAAAGAATCCGTAAATGAAGCTAATGCATCAACAATCAAAAAAAAATTATTAAAACAGTACGGAGGAGTAGTTATTATGAAAATAACTAAATCACAATTACGAGAAATGATTAGAGAAGAAATTCAGAAGTTGAATGAAAGTTCATTGGACTATGAACAGGATTTCAAATGGGCTAATGAAAACGAATTAAAAGTAATTTCTAAACTTATTTGGATGAATCCACAAGGTATAGCTGGTGTTATTAAAATGGGAAAGAAAAAACCAGCAGAATTTAAAAAATTAATAAAACAAATGGCTAAAAAGGGATTGGGTGAATCTATAAACGAAGGTGGAACCGGAAAACTCGGTAAAGACGAAAGTGATGATATTCGTCGGTATCGTATATACCAATAAAAATAAAAAACCAAAAGATATTCTTAAATTGGTATTGAAAGATACATTTTTAACAAAAAATATAAAACAACAAAGAATTAGTACAAAAGAATTATTGAGTTACATTGAAGATGAACTTAAACTGACTAAATTCATGGGGCGTTAATTAGGAGAAATTGAAATGTTAAAATTAAAAAAATTAATAAACGAAAGTGCACCTGGATTCACAAAAAGAAAATTCGGTGATCCACTTCCAACACTATCTGATATAATGAAAAATCAAGCAATACAGGCTACTATAAATTATCAAAGAGGATATCCGTATAAAACCCATCGTACTGGTACAGAATTAGAATCTGTAAATGAAGCAACATATCCAAAAAAAGGACAAGTAGTAGCTATTGGTAAAGATGGTATTAAATTTAAATTAGTAAATATAACTCATGGTCATGTAGGTATTCCAGATGACCCATCAGGAACAAGTTTTGAATTCCACGCTCTCAACAAAAAATATGGAAAAGAACATTTCACCAAAAAGAATTGGGATTTTGCTATGAAAAAGGGTTGGATCACAGTTGAATCCGTAAATGAAGATAATATTAAATTTTCTAAAGAAGAAATGTCACAATTACATAAAGATGGTAAAGTAGAAAAAGGTGGTCATACAATAGAGTTTAATGAATCAACTAAAGAATATGGTAAAACATTAGATAAAATCGCTAAAGATAGACAATTAAAATCTATTTCTAAGAAAGACAGAGATACTTTAATAAAGATAGCAAAATTAATGAAAAGAGCAAATGAATCCGTAAATGAAGGAAACTTAAAATATGTAATTCAATATAAGAAGGATAAAAATAGATATTTAAGTAATAAATCCAGAGATGTTAAAAAAGTAAAAGACGCATTACAATTTAAATCTGAAAAGGACGCAAAAAATCAATTAAATGGATTGGATTGGCAATTCAGAGGAAATTATAAGATTGTTAAGTTAAAAGAATCAGTAGAAGAAACACAATTACGAAATATGATCCGAGAAGAACTTACGTATCTTAATGAGGCAACGGAATTTATAGTATTTTATAAAGGAAAACAATTTACAGTAAAGGGTAAAGATTTATACAATGCTAAAAAAGACTTCATTTCTAAAAATAAAGTTCCGATGAGTAAATGGGGAACATTAGCAATTATGTCTAAAAAATCATATGATGATCAACAGTTTAGGTATGAGAATATAAACGAAGCCATCGTAAAGCCATCTAAAGTTCAAAGTGAAGTAAATAAAATTAAAAAGAGATTAATAAAAAAAGCAGAGAGTGGTAAGTTTTATGAAAATTTTGGACAAAAGGAAGTTGATAAATTAGAAGATAAATATATTGACATATCAAGTTATACAGTCGAGATGAATAAAATTCGCGACATTCTAACTGATTTTAGAAAATGGGCTAGGAATTATTCACCAAATTAAACGGTCTAAGACGTGGAAACAAAACTATGAAAATAACTAAAACACAATTAAAACAAATGATTCGAGAAGAAATTCAATCACTTAAAGAAGGTGGTATGGGTATATTAGACAAAGATCAAACAGATGTATTACATGCAATAGTAATGAGAAATAAATCTAAAAATGCAAATGCTATTCTTAAACTTGTAATGAAAGACCCTATGTTTAAAGATGAAGATAAACGAGAACTATTGGGTTATATTGATGGTGTTAAACAATTTGCTAAATATATGTAGATAGGAGAAGTGACGTGTTAAAACTAAAAAAACTAATAAACGAAAATGTACCAGGATTTACCAGTAGAAAATTCGGTGATCCACTTCCAACACTATCTGATATAATGAAAAATCATCAGTCTGTAGTAAAAGAAGCTGCACCAAAAATGAGAGAGAAACCAGGTCAGAAGGAATTGAAATCAATAAAACTACAATTAGAGAGATTAAAGAGTATAGACATATCTGGAAAACACGCGTCTAAACTTAAAAGTGCAATAAGTAGCACACAGAAATCTATTAGTAAAATTGAAAATATTATTAGAATGAGTAGTACACTTTAAAATGATTAGTTTAAAGTCCATGTTAAAAACAGTAAAAGAAGCTAGAATAGCAAAGCCAAGAAAGGGTCGTGAGACTCCACTGGATTCAAAGGTTCAAATACCTGGATTCGGTGTAATGACCAGAAAACAAATGCAAGGTAGTATTCAAAGATACTTAAAGGAAGTGACTAATTATATAAAAAAAGGTGACGCAGAAAAAGCTTATAACACATTATATAAACGTGAAGTATTAAAAGGATTTTTAGAAACTGAAATTAAACACAGTGGAAAATAAAATGAAAATAACTAAAACACAAATAAAACAAATAATCAGAAATGAAATAAAATCTATATCATTAAAAAAAGAAGCTGAAATTGGGAGATCATCTATAACTGTATATAAAACACCCAAGGCATTCAGTAAATCAACTAAAAATGCCATGGATATAGATAAAGAAGATGATGACGTGGAAGAATCAATTGCAGCACAATTTAGAAAAAGAAAATTTCGTGGACTTGGTAGACCAATAAAGGTAGGATTAAATGAAGATACAAGTCCAGAACAATTATTAAAACAATTGGGATCTGAATTAAAGAGGCACGATTGGTGGTATATGATGTCTGATGATCATAGATATTATGTAAATGGTACAAGACATATGGATACTATAAGAAAAATAATTGGAATGGTAAATAAAGCAGGACAAAGTAAAAGTGGTGAAAAATTATGGAATAAACTCGCACCTAAACCATTCCACGGAAATTATCCAAGTGATTTAAAAGAGACTATTAATGAAAGAGTGGCAAGTCCATTTTCTGAACATTTAAGAAATGCACAAGATGAAATTGAATATATGATTTCAGAGCACGGAGAGGCAGAAGGTGAGGGAGTTTATTCAAACCCAGCTATGGCAATAAAATTACTTATGATAGCACAGAAATCATTATCCAAAATTAAATAATTATATATTTATAATTGATATAGGAGAAAATAATCATGAGAAAAAAGAAAAAATTAAACGAAGCAATAGGTGGAATGGTATCCCGTTCAGCATTTGGTGGACTATACAAAAATGTTCCAACTTCAACTTCATTAAAATCAATAGTAGAAGATATTTACGGACAGGATCAAAAATTTGACGCAAATGGATTTATGAGTGAAGTCTCTAAATTTAACACTTATGGTGTCCAAATTCATAGAGAAGGAAATCTTAAAGAATTAGCAGTAAAACTTTCCAGACTTGCAGAAACAGCAAAACAACACACTCTACAAGAAACTGATGACTGGTTCGATAAGGTTACTGTATCCAGAAATATGAAAGAACTAACAGGTCTTTCAGGTCAGTTTAAAAAGGTGGCAAGTGAAGCACAATCTCTACAAGAAAGAATGAGTGGTCTATATGAAGACATGGGCCACATTCTTGGTAGATATTATGAAATTAATGAAGATTGTGATGGTGACCATGATAACTTAGACGAAATAGATTCAGTCAAAGAGGGAACGTATCAGGTCTTTTTTAATTCTGCAATGAAAAAATTTGGAGTATCTTCACCAGATGAATTAGATGATGAAGAAAAAGTGAAATTTTTTAATTACGTGGATAAAAACTATTCTGCAGAAAACGAAACAGATTAAAACATCATAAGAGGTAATAAATGTTACAAGTAAAAGTAAAGAATAACAACGTAGAATACGCACTGCGATTATTAAAACGTAAAGTAAAAGAAAGTGGTCTATTGATAGAATTAAGAGAAAGAGAATACTACAAAAAACCATCCGCAAAAAGAGCAGCACAGAAAAAATTAGGTAAAGTTCGTAATTGGATGGCCCAACAAAAATTAAATCCAGATTGGTGTGGAGAACCACCCACAAGTGGATTAAAAGAAAAAATTAAAAAAGAAAAAATACTTTATAAAAAATAATGGAATACTAAAATAAAAATAATTAGATAATACCAGGGAAGTGTAAAAACTTCCCTTTTTTATTTCAAAATATGGCGTAGATAATGTAGCAAAGACAGATAAAGTTAAGAAATTCCTATCTGAAAGAAAAGTATCTGAAAATACTAAAAGTAAAATGAGAAATGCTCAATTTAAAAATACATGGAATGGAATAATTAACAATAGATTCAATGATGAGGTGGTTATATTAGACGAGAACGATGCATCTTTTAGGGGTGTGGATAGTACATATAAATTTAAATGCACAGTCTGTAAGGGTGAATTTGATAGTAATTTGATTTGCAAACAAATCCCGAGATGTTTAAAATGCTATCCATTAAAATCTGGTCAATCTAAAGGTGAAAATGAAATAGTCATTTTTTTAAAAAGAGAAATTCCAAACATAAAAGTTATACAGCGGGATAGGATATTATTATGTGGGAAGGAAGTAGATATTTATTTACCAGATTATAATATAGCAATAGAATTTAATGGGATTTACTATCACGGTGAAAAATTTGGAAAATATAAAAATTACCACTTGGATAAGACGAAATTATGCAATAAAATTGGAGTAGATTTGATCCATATATTTGATATTGAATGGAATGATAAACGGGATATTGTTAAGTCGTTATTATTGAATAGGTTGAATAATACAAAACGAGTGATATATGCTCGCAAATGTAAAATAAAACAGCTATCTTCTACAGAATCTAATAATTTTTTAATGAAAAATCATTTACAAGGCATAGCAAAATCCTCAGTAAAATATGGGTTATATTATGAAAATGAGTTAGTATCTGTAATGACATTTTCAAAATCAAGATATTCAAAAAAATATAATTATGAAATTGTTAGAATGGCAAATAAATTAAACACTTCTGTTGTAGGTGGATTTCAAAAACTTTTTAAAGTATTTAATACTGAAATATTAAAAGATACTGAATCGGTAGTATCATATAGTGATATAAGATTTTTTACTGGATCAATTTACGAAAAATTGAAATTTAGTTTTTTACATAAATCAAGTCCAAATTATTTTTACCGAAAGTCTCATAATTTATATTCCAGACTTCAATTTCAAAAACATAAATTAAAATTAAAATTAAAAACTTTTGACGATAAATTAACCGAATGGCAAAATATGAAAATAAATGGATATGACCGTATATGGGACTGTGGAAACAATACATTTATTTTCCAACCAAAATGATTGGTTTTTTAAAAACCTTATATTTATAGTTATAACAAAATACATCATTCAATCGAATATGATGTACCTGATAATGTAAACCACATTAAAGTTCCTAATAACTTTATTAAATCCAAAAAATACATAATGTAATTTGATTTGTCATAACGGCAAATTATATTTATTTTATATAGGAGAAATAATAATGGATGACTTATTAAAAGACGCAATAGCAGACGCTAAAGCAGTTAGAGAAACAGCACTTGCAAACGCTAAAATCGCTCTTGAAGAAGCTTTCACTCCTCGTATCCAATCAATGCTTTCACAGAAGATTCAATCTGAAATGGAAGGTGAAGAAGAAGTAGATGGTGAAGAACCTGAAGCAGAAGAAGCACCAGAAATCGCAGTTGAACCTGAAGTGGGTGAACCAGAAGCAGAATTTGCAGAAGACGACATTGACCCAACTGATGAATTTTCAGAAGAACCAGCAGGTGAAGAACCCGCAGGTGAAGAAGAATTTGAAGTTGAAGAAGATGAAGAATTTGGTGAAGAACCTGTAGCAGATGAAGCAGAAGGTGATGTAATTGAAATTAACGGTGTTAAATATGCACCAATAGTTTCTGAGGAAGATGAAGAAGCATTAGACGAACCTGAATTTGAAGAAGACGGTGAGGAAGATGAACTTGATCTTGAAGCAATTCTTCGTGAATTGGAAGATGATGAAGAAGAACTCGAAGAAGAATATCACGAAGGTGAAACCGGTGACGGTCTTGATTCTTCTGAAGTTGAAACAGCTGATGAGGCTGAATTGGCAGAGGACTTACAGGATTCTTCCGGGATTGGAGCAGGAGATAACAAAGTTGATGACGATTCAAATGACTCATCTGATACAGGGGCACAAGGCCCTGAAGGTGAAGGCAGTGATGCTGAAGCTGGTAAAGAAGATGATAACCTTGAAGTAGTTGATGACTTAGTTGAAGTCAATGGTGTTAAATACTCACCTATATCTGAAGATGATGAATATGATGAAGAAGACATTGACCTTGAAGAAATCTTGAGAGCACTTTCAGAAGGTGATGATGAGGCTGAAGAAGAAGAATCAGCAGTAGCTGAACTTAAATCAGTCAAATCTGATCTTAAAGAGCATCGCGATGTAGTTAAGTATCTACGTAGTAAATTGAATGAAGTAAATTTACTTAATGCTAAACTTTTGTTTACTAACAAATTATTCCGTTCATACGGTTTAAATAATAATCAAAAGTTAAAAGTAGTAGAAACTTTCGACAGAGCAAGGAACCTTAGAGAAGTTAAGTTGGTATTTTCAACATTAGCAGAATCTTTCGGTAACACGCCAAGCAAGACAACAATTAAAGAGAGTAAAGGCTCAGCTTCTAAAGCAGTAGCTTCTACCAAACCTAAATCCAAAAAAGTAATTGGTGAGGGATTTGATATGAAGAAACGTTTCCAGAAGTTAGCTAATATTCTGTAACTTATTAATAACGTAAATTATTACGATTAGGAGAAAAAAAATGGCAGACAATTTAACATCCATCGAGCAATTGATGGGTAGCTATGATTCCCAACGTAGTCGTTTAGCTGAAACCCAAAAGTTAGTCAGTAAGTGGGAACCTACTGGTTTACTTGAAGGAATCGACCAAGAAAATCAAATTCACGGAATGGCAGTTCTTCTTGAAAACCAAGCTCGTCAGTTGATTGATGAATCATCAAAAACTGGTACAGCTTCGAATTCAGAAGAGTGGTCAGGTGTGGCGTTACCTTTGGTACGTCGTATCTTTGGTGAATTGGCAGCACAGGACTTTGTTTCTGTTCAACCAATGAACCTTCCAAGTGGACTTATTTTCTACCTTGATTTCAAATACGGTACAGCTCAAACAGCTCAACATACGTCAGGATTCGACATACACGGTAACACTTCAGCTTCCAACGCAGACGCAAGTGGTGGTTTATATGGTGCAGGTAAATTTGGATATTCAGTGAATGACCAGCAAGTTCTCGTTGTGAGTGCAAGCATAACCGCAGCTTCCGCTTCATGGAAAGAAGTTGAGTTCGAACCTTCATTGAGTTCGTCTATTGCAACGACAGCATCTGATCAAATAGTTAAGTTCACTATTGAAAAGGCTGACATTAACGCAGCAGCCGATTGGGAAGGTATTCGTGCATTTACAGTAAGTGGTTCGGATGTTTCCGACTATTATCCAGCATATTCATATACCACAGGACCCTTAGCAACAGACGAAGCAGTCTTTTTTGTTAAGTGTACTAATGGTCAATTTGCTGGTACAGATGTAGGTATTGCATACCACAAAGCACCAACTGATATTACTCGTGGTGACTTTGAACAAAGTTCATTTACAACACCAGCTCCAAGTACTGCTGATGATGTAGATATTCCAGAAATTGACATTCAACTACGTTCAGTTAGCATCGTTGCTAAAACACGTAAATTGAAAGCAATTTGGACACCTGAGTTAGCTCAAGATCTTAACGCTTACCATAGTGTTGATGCAGAAGCAGAATTGACTTCAATGTTATCAGAATATATCTCAATGGAAATTGATTTAGAAATTCTTGATATGTTGAAACAGAATGCAGACGCAAGAACAGAATACTGGTCAGCAAAAGTTGGTTTCGAGTTTAATTCAACTACTAACCTATTTAGTGAAGTAAGTGGTAACTCCAATGCTTACACTAAAGGTGAATGGTTCCAGACACTTGGAAACAAACTACAAGCTGTAAGTAACACAATCCATCAGAAAACTCTACGTGGTGGTGCTAATTTCATGGTGATTTCACCTGAAACAGCAACTATCATTGAAAGTATTCCTGGATACGCAGCAGACACAGACGGCGACGCAATGAAAAACTCTTACGCAATGGGCGTACAGAAAGTAGGTGCGTTGAATAACAGATACACAGTTTATAAGAACCCTTATATGTTAGAAAATGACATTTTAATGGGATTCCGTGGAAGTAACTTCCTCGAAACTGGAGCTGTATATGCACCGTATGTTCCGTTAATCATGACACCATTGGTTTACGATCCGGTTAACTTTACTCCCCGTAAGGGCGTAATGACCAGATATGCTAAAAAAATGGTGAGGCCCGAATTTTACGGAAAAGTCATCGTCGCAGATGTCAATTACGTTTAATTCATAGCAGATTAAATAATGAAAAGGGGGAGTTTTTACTCCCCTTTTTTGTGCCTACTTGATACTTATTACTATACGAAAAGGAGTTATGACTATGTATGAACTAAAATGTAGTAAATGCGATACTATAAAAACTTATACGAATAAAAGGTCGTGGTATAATGCCAGACGATGCAAATCTCAATGTAAACCTTGCCAAAATAAAGAAAGTTCAACATATTGGAAGGGCAGGACAAAACCAAATTATCCAAAAAAGACAAATGGGAAAACTACAGATGGTGATTGGGATAGAAATTGTCCAGATTGCAATAAAGTATTGTATTATTCGTCAAAGTGGGGTAGAGATGATGCAGAACGAAATGGTAGAATTTGTAATCAATGTTCCGCTTACAAATATAAGAAATCTTGGAATAATGTAATAACAGATGACCACATAAAGAAAATGCGAGCAACCAAAGCAGGTTTTACTTCATGGGAAGAATACAAACAGAAATATCCTTCCAAGAAAATGTATCAAAATGAAGTTAGACGATTAACCAGAAAACAACCTCTTCACATACTACCAAACTATTCAAAATTAGAAGAAAATTGGGGAAAAATGGGAGAAGATGGGGCTTACCAAATAGACCATATAATTTCTATAAATAAGGGTTGGAAAGATATGATACCAGCCGAAGAAATAGCAAACATTACTAATTTACAGGTTATGAAATGGGAAGATAATTTACGAAAACACTAAATAGAGAAGATTTGTATCTTCTTGATAAATAAAATACTTGACTTTCTCACTTTTATGTCGTAATATCAAATATAATGAACTGGCCCGGACCCATAATAGATAAAGCACTTCAACAATCCGTTGATAGTGATGTAATAGATAAATTTGAAAAAATAAAGATACTTGTCGATACAGACACTAGAATATATCTATATAAAGATGGAAATAAAGAAGAATTAAAGTCTGAATTTTTACACGGGACAAATAAAATATCTGAAGTGTGTAATATAATTATATATTTAATGACCAATGAGTTTGTAGATATAAATGAGAATACTGTTGGTACGCGATTAAACTTGTTACGAGATTTATTTAATACGTGTTCTAAAAAACTAAAATCCAATAAAAACTATAAAAAGGACAAGTTATTTGTTAGTAAGGTTAGGCATACCATAAGATTTTCTATGTATCCATATTTTTACTCTAAAAAAATGCTATCAGGATTACAATTAAAGAAACACGAGCCAAATAAAGAGAATTTGACGAAATGTAATGAGTTATGGAAGAAATACGGTGGAATCAAGGGTACTCCAAAATTAAAATTAGTTCGCCGTGGTAATTGGATGAAATATTTATAAAAAACACTTGACTTTACCATTTATTCGTAGTATATTACAACGTAACGAAAAAGGAAAAGATGATGAACTTAACATACACAACTAAAAAAGGTAAGACAACTTACTTAACGGCTTCAATCTCAAAAGAAACTGAAAAGGCTATGCTACTCTATTTTAGTGGATTTAAAACTGGGAACGAAATGTGGATTCCAAAATCTCAAATGACTACATTAGAAAATGGTGAAGTAGAGATACCAGCTTGGTTAGGTGGGAAAATACGACGTGAATTAACTCACGTAAGTAATTGGAAACCTTATATGGATGACACTAACAGATACGCACCGTGGAGGTAATGAATATGAAAAAAGAATGGATGTTTACATTTGAGAGTGGTGGATGGAATTCAGTATTTGCAGAGAGTAAGTCTGAAGCACGTAGACTTATGCTTAAAGAGTATGGTGATAGAAACCCTACCGCTAGTACTTTAAAAACAGTTGAAGGTAATATGAGTGAATACCGTATGTTATTAGCGTCATTTTAATAAGGAGAACGATATGAATAAAACCACCAAAAGAGAATTATTAACGAAAGTATTTGATTGGTTCGCAGACCGTTCCGATTGGAGAAGTCCAATTAACACAAACATATCATTCGCGATAATGGTAAATAATGGATGGTCAAAAGACTTGATTAATGAAGCCATAGAGTTTTTTACAGCAACTACACCGACTTGGATTCCAGTTAGAGATAATGGATATTATGATGTTGAGTGGAATGTTAAGTCTCATGGATACAGAATGGGACCCGCTGGAAGTTAATTGAAGAAAGTACTTGACTTTACCATTTATTCGTAGTATATTACAACGTAACGAAAAAGGAAACTAAACAATGAAAATAAATATGTTAAACGCCGATACCGGTGAAGTTGAAGTAAGAGAAGTGGATATTAATAATCCAGAATCTATTACAAACTTTGTAACTGAAACAAGAGGAACTCATAACTTATCAGATGAAGATACAGAAAAATTAATTGAATCTATATTTTCAACTGTTAGTTCAAGTATAGTAGGGGAGGCCTAATATGAGTTACAATAACAGTCCATTAAATACTAAAAATAGGATAAACTTTGTTACTAATGAAAAACCAGTATTAGAGTTTATTAAAAATTACCCAGTGGTTGAACTCACTATGAGTGAATTCGTAGGAACTAAACGACAAACGATTGATGCTTATATAAATTGGTTAACTACTTATGGTAGCAATCATTCTAATTTAGGTGGTCGTCCTAAAACAGTTAATTCACCATCATTTGGCAGTAAAACATTCTATAAATTTGATTGGAATGGAGTTAAGGGTTGGGCAGAAGTTTTTCAGTATTTAACAGATAGGGAAGGAAACTAATAATGAAATTAACTACATTTGATGCGGTAATGATAGCCGAGGGTGTTATACCACCAACTAATAAACAAGAATGGATTGACTCGTGGCAGTTACTATTGGATGATGGAACTGTGTGGTCTTTACAGGGTTGGTTTGGAAGAATGGCTACAAGTTTATTAGACGCTGGAATGATTGTGGAGAAATCAAAATGAAAAGTATATTAATTAGTTTATTATTTTTTATATTTATAGGATGTTCAGACAATTCACCATTAAATCCAGTAGTTGAACCAGATGTAATTTCACTTGAATTAGATTCAAGGTTGTTGGTAGATAATAATGGATATTACCATTTAGAGTTAAATCAAGGAAGTTGGCAAACAATTCATAGAATATCTGGTCACGCCTATTGGAATGATGAACCACTTGAAGTATTAAGAGTAAATTGGGAATCATCCCATTTTTGGTATATCGGAGATACTCTTGGGTATATTGTAAGGATGGGACTTACAGATGATTTACAATATGTAAGTTATGATACGAGTTATGTGACTTGGTTTAATGGGTTTGAAGTTCCTGTGGTTAATTCAGTGAGTTACAGTAATTCTGAAGGAGAAGTAAATACGATGTTTGCCCCTGTTCGGTCTATGTTGGGGGATACTGTTACAGTCTGGGCATATTATTGGAATAATGATTATAAAATTGTAACCCAATCAATTGAGATTGTTTTAGATTAAATAAAAAAGGAGTTAGAAATGAAAAAGACACTATTAACCATACTATCACTTTTACTGATTGTTGGGTGTTCCCAAAAACCAGTAGATGAAACCACATTGATTGAAAAAGATGGTGTGATGTATTTACCTGATTCTGATTCACCGTATAGTGGTGAGGTATTCACTAATTATTCAAGTGGTGAAAAAGAATATCAAGGAACTTATGAGAATGGATTATTAGTTACATATTCTTATTTGAATAAAGATGGGAGTGTGAAAGAACCAGTCAATATGGAAACCTTAATTGATCGTGGTGGAAATTTATTTGAGATTAATGGACAAAAACCATATACTGGTGATGTTTTTGAATTGTATGATAATGGAAATAGAAAACTTTCTGGAATACTTAAAGGTGGAAAATTGGTTAGTCGAACAGAGTGGGATTATTATAAAAATGGACAAAAACATGAGGAATGGACTTATAAAAAAGGTGTTTTAGATGGATTATACGTTATATGGTATAAAAACGGACAAAAACAGTATCAGGTGGAATATATCGACGGGAAAGAAATTGATTCTTTTGATACTTGGAATGAAGACGGTGAAATAATGGTGAAAAATGGGACTGGATTAAATATTTGGTTCCATGAAAATGGACAAAAAAGTGTTAAAACTACATTTATTAATGGTAAAAAAGATGGACCATCCACTCAATGGTATGAAGATGGACAGATAAAATCTGAAGAAACTTACAAGGATGGGAAAAATGATGGATTAGTTACTTGGTGGTATGAAAATGGACAAATGGAACAAGAAGTCACTTACAAGGATGGGGAATTCGATGGAAAATTGGAAGGGTGGGATGAGAATGGACAGAAACGGTTGGAAAAAACTTACAAGGATGGGAATCAGATTTCTTCCAAATGTTGGGATGAAGAGGGAAATGAATGTGAATGAAGTGTATCTCTTAGATGCAAATAGATTTTCTCGTAGTTATATGAATAATATCATCAGTAATTAACAAAAAAAGATGGACATAAATCACCCATTTCTCATCGGTATAACTCTGA
>Ga0209047_1000836_pt1 | contig 24837 bp, 22 predicted proteins | sample SaaInlV_165m_DNA_3_FD_184681 | JGI IMG/M metagenome (GOLD analysis project Ga0209047, IMG submission 184681) | Marine microbial communities from expanding oxygen minimum zones in the Saanich Inlet - Saanich Inlet SI037_S3LV_120m_DNA (SPAdes)... | ecosystem: Environmental > Aquatic > Marine >...
GTGAATGGAGGAGGACTTGCCAAAGAAGATTCGTTAGATGTTAAACTAGGAGGAGCACCTGTAGAATAAATGTGAGAATTGGCTACATTTGACATATATTGACTATATCCTCCTTTCATATTCTTTCTCTTCTTGGTGCCCTTTCTCTTCTTGGTGCCCTTTCTCTTCTTGGTTCCCTTTCTCTTCTTGGTTCCCTTTCTCTTCTTGGTTCCATTTCTCTTCTTGGTACCCTTTCTCTTCTTGGAACCACCGACATTAACATTATAACATTGACTATTTAATTCACGACTAATGGGTGGATATCCAGAACCAGCGAAGACAGATAAATCTTCACCATCTGTTGGTTTGTATGTATAGTAAGGATTACCACCTGTACCATAACCTCCTGATTGCGAAGACACATCCATATTAGTATCTGAATTTATGCCAGCATTATCAGTTTTTGAAAATTCAGCTAAATGAACCGATCCTCCGAGACCTGTACCAGATGTAGAGGCCAATGATTGGTCTTTTGAGAATCCAAAACCATTACCACCTGTATATTTTCTTCCTCTACGTTTGCTTCTTCTTGATTTGCTTCCTCTTCGTTTGCTTCCTCTTCGTTTGCTTCCTCTTCGTTTGCCTCCTGATTTTATTTCATACATACCAGATTGATTTAATGCACTTGCACTATTGATTGAACCTCCGCAACCAGCAGCAGCACCAACTTTGCTAGAGAATCCTGGATTTGAAAAATGAGAATTCTGAGAATTAACTAATCCTGCCTGTTGAACTAATGACATATATATATATAGTTTGTATTAAAAAGTACAAATCTAATTATTTTTAAGTAGGTCGTTTTTAGATATGACACGCGCCTTTTCATTTACCTTTACTGGAATATATTTATTGGTTCGCTTATTAAACATACATTCCATATGAACGCATTTGTCCAAATTTACATATTTATCATCATTCATATTTTCAAAATCATCTTCATCATCGCTTTCTTCTAAAGCGTCTAGGTTGGTGTTTTCCTTTATATTTCTAAATAAACTGTTCATCATTTTACTTGTTTTAAAATCAGGAATAGATGCTATATCGTATTTCTCAAGATCACCTATTTTATTTTTATAATATAGATAATATATATCGGCTTGAATATCAGGTTTTACAGCAAAAATGATTATAATATCATCCTCGTCAACATCGCTATACTTGCTACTATTGTATGTTCGCAATTTTGAATTATTATTTCTATTTTGAATAGAATATATTTTGTATGGCAAATTCTTACAAGCCATAATTGCATCTTGAAAATTATTTGTAATAATAGGCAATCCCATAGCTACACCATTATTAGTTATGATACATGGTTTAATTTCAGTATTTAATATATTGTTAATTAATACCAATTTTTGTTTTTCAGTTATATTTTCTAGAGGTTTTCCTTTATAAAAATGAATATTTTCAATAGAAAAATATTTTCTGTTTTCAATCGAGAATAAAGTTCCATAAAAGATTGTTCCTAATACTATCTTTTTTTCAAACATTTGTGGAATGATAAACATATCTCTTATGTTTTTTTGAGTTCCAGGGACGACTTCAATAAATACACATACCTTTTTATCTTCAAAATAGGTAAACCATATTAGGTGTTTTTTTCCTTTTGGGATAAGAACATACATGTCGCTAGAAACTTTCTTATGGAGATTTTCATAAGAAAGTTTCAATTCAGGTAATCTTCGCAATAATTTAGATTTATCTTCGTGTGACAATTTCATTAATTAAATGTACCAGAATCCCTTTAATATGTTTAAAAATTAGAATAACCATTACCAGAAAAGTTATTTGAGGATTCTAATTTATCTAGCGTTAATATTTCATTTGGACTATTGCTACTTTTATCTGAGCTTAACTCTTTTAAATAATTTTTCAGTTCATTTTTCATATTATCATCTGCTTCTGGAACTATTTTACCTTCGATTGGCTTTATAGTATTTTTCATTGTGTCAAATAGAGCCTCGTATTGTTGTTGGGGCTTATTTACTAAATCTTTCACTTTTGGAATTGTTAGATTTGTTTTGAAAAACGTAAATAAATAATGAACTAATATTATTAATACCAATGATACTGTACTCATTTGAATTATCCATGGAAGCATACTATTATATATTAATTATAAAGTTTTAAGAGGGATAAGAACGTAATCAAATCCTCTTTGACCGAATGAGTTATATCATTTTCATCTGTTTGAAAATAAATATGTTTATTATTCTCAATATATAATGTCAATAAGCTATTATGCTTTAGTTTATATTTATCTACGTTTAATTTGCTATATTGTAAGCCAATTGGAATATAATACGATTCTTTTCTTTCATTATTTTCATTTTGTATATTAAGTCTAAATGATGTCTCTAGTTCATACTCTTTAATAGTTTCATACGGTTTCATTTTATAAACCTTATCGTTTACTATTTCATAAATTATAGTATCTGATTCAAATTGTAACTTTTGAAAAGATTTTAAAAAATGTGATTGAATACCGTGTGTATAAATACTGTTCTGTTCTTGTGGGACTATTAACATATTATAATATATATATTAAACCATTTAAACCTATTTGTGTAAAACATTATTAATATGGTCATGATAGTTGTTATTGATAAAACCGGTGAACTTAAGGGTTGTAAATTTAATGTAGAAAAGGATGAATTATATAAGAAATGTAAATTTAAAAAGGTGGATAATTTCGAATTAAGACATACATGGAATGCGAAGAAGAATAAATATTCTTTCACTAAAGTTTCATTATATGCTCGTGATATAGGCAAAGCAACTACTGAGAATAAATATGATTTACCGCCACCAATTGATAGTATTTTATACTTTGGGTCTATGTCATTAACAGCAGAAGATGACGATGGGTTAGTTGATTTAACCGTAGAAGATTGGAAAACATTTTATGAAGAGTTGTTTGGTGGTTTTGAAAATCTTGCAGATACAGCAAAGGAAGATGAAAACGAGTTGGATGAACTTGAAGATATTCCTTCTGAAATGAAAACAAAATCAGGATATTTAAAAGATGATTTTGTTGTAGAGGATACTCTTATTGAAAGTGGACCTGATAATAGTGATGAGGACACATTTGAAGATGAATCAACCGAACTAGTCTATGACGAATACAGTTATAGTGATGAGGATTAATTTATTGTTATTAATGGTATAATTTACATTTCAAATAATATTATTTAAAATGTAAATTATAAAAAATTGATTAAAGAAAAGGCAATATAATATAATTAAAATAGGATAATGCGTAAAATAGAGAGCCCCCAAGAGTTTCGTAATAATATTGCTGTTAAATTAAATGATTTATTAGATGACCTAGAATCGTGTAAAAATTTGGAAAAAGGCATATATAATTATTCATTAGATCATGCAACTAAATTAAATGTAGTAAAAAAATGGGACAATAGTTATTTTGTCAGGATTTATCTGGATAGAATAAGAACAGTATATGTAAATTTAAAAAACGAAAATATACAAAAACTGATAATTTCAAAGGAACTAAAAGCACATAAACTGGCATTTATGACACATCAAGATATGCAACCTGATAAATGGAATGCTCTTATCCAGGAGAAAAAGATTAGAGATGAAAATAAGTATGAACCCAAGATTGAAGCATCTACAGATGACTTTACATGTTGGAAATGTAAGTCCAAAAAATGTACTTATTATCAGTTGCAGACTAGATCAGCGGATGAACCTATGACGACCTTCGTAAGTTGTTTAGAATGTGGTAATAGATGGAAATGTTAAACATTTAAAATTGGATTAATCTTCTTAGATATAATTTCAGAATTTATTTTGTATTTATCTCGTATCATCATATAAATCGAAAGCAATAATATAATTATAATTAAAAACATAGAACCGAATACTTCGGTTGTTCTAAAAATACAACAATCAGTTCTATCATTAGAACAACATTGTATATTATCACCAGATTCGCAAGTATTTTTTGTATTTATTTTTTCAAAAACATTACATTTATCAACCTGGTATTTTTTATCACAACCATCCGAACAAGGATGTAATGTAGGACTACTCGTCGGTGGATAAGAATAAAATTCTCTAATGCAACATTCTTCCGGAGAATCTGCACAACAATCTGTCCATTTCCAACATGACTCACAATTAGTATATATATTTATTCTCTCTTCTGGGTGACAACTTATAGTATAATTTGGTGAATAATTATAATTATCCATATAATATATACACCATTGGTTATAATATTTATTTTTTTTTCCAATACACATTTCATCTGTTAAACAAGTATTCATATTTACATTTTATATGGAACAAAAAATAATTGTATTGATTCAATTTTATATATAATTATTTTTCAATATTAAATCAAAATACTTAAATAAGTTCTAGATCCTTTAAATGCCAATACTCAGAAGTATTGTTGGGAAGAGGTCGTCTAATAATGACAGGGATTTTTTTCTCTTCAAGTTCTTTGAGAGCAATTAAATAACCATCAATTATGGGATGTTCCAGTGTAATCATAGGTTTGGCACCATTATTAATTTGCTTTGCTCTTAGTCCAAGAATCTTTGTTTTCTCAAACTTTGTTAAGATCGGAACTGTTTTATGTAAATCATCTACAACAATATTATCTTTATTGCGTTGAACCTTTGCTAAAGCATAAATTTCATTATAATTATTGACTTCAGTTTCAGGGTGAAATTCTAAAATATAATTATCTCTAATTTCTTTATCGAATTTTTGCAAATAATCAGTGTCTTCTTCTTCATCGTCGTCTGATTCATAGTCTGAATCATTTTTTTCAAACATGGTAGGAATTTCAATTTGTGTTTCTTGTATTTTTTCAATTTTTTTATTCTTTAACGATTTTTTCACTGACTTATTTTCAGGTTGGTCAATAAATTCAGATTCAGGATCAACGCTAATATCTGTATCGCTTTCATTTCCATCATCATCAATATCTGTATCGCTTTCATTTCCAGCATCAACATCAACATCAACATCAACATCAGCATCAGCATCAACATCAGCATCAGCATCATCATCAACCTCGGTATCAATATTGAAATCATCAATTAATTCTCCATCAGAATCATACTCTTTATCAATAGAATCTGTTTTTTTTGTTGTTTTAATTATTGGGTTACTAATAGAACCTTCGTCGTCAGAAACTTCAATATCATTCTTTTCGTTTTCGGACATTTCTAAATCACTCATTACTATAATAATATAAGATAATTACTTTTTAAATAAAGGTTCAATTTTTATTTAAAAAATACATTATATTATTCTTATTCTTATGTGTAAATATATAGTTTAATTATTTTTTTCAGTTTTCCATACAGTGTCACATTTGGCACACAAGTATATATATGACATATTCACATCATCGTAACGAATATAAATAACTTCCCTATGCGCGTCTTCATCTTTATTACTAGAGCATTCGTTGTTAGGACATTTAATCGTATTAATTCTTGGTAAAGTCGGATCTAATTTTGTAAACTCATTGATAATATGATTATATTTTTGTTCCCCTTTTTTTAGATGTGTTTTTGAAACACATATATTGTTTTTTGTTAGATTATTGTCTTCATTGCCACAATTTCTACAGTAGTATACTAGATCATTTTCATCTTCAGAAGAAATTCTGATATAATACATATTATCGCATTTATCGCAAAAGTGCATGTTGTTCTTGAATATAATATATATTATTATTTATTTCCTTTTTCAATTTTATATTTTAATAGAATTAAAATCAGAACAAATACGTGTCCAGTTAATATCTTCATTTAACCCATATATACCTGTAATTACATTTTCATTTTTAGTATCTTTCATTGAATCAAGAAGTTGCATTAAATTTTCTTTATTTTTATTAAATTGAGAATATATTTCGTCTTTAAATAGATCTGTATAGAAGACAATATCAGTAACTTTGTTCAACATTATGTTATTAATACTAAAGTCAACGTTTTTATATTGAATAATTTTATTATATCGTTTACAATCGATATGTGCTTCAGTAAAGCCTGGTTCGTGTAGTAATGGATTGTTGTCTAATATACTTACTATAGTAAGCAATATACTTCTAATACTTTGACACCCTGTCCATTGATCACCTTTCCACGTATTTAATATAGATAAACAAATTTTACCTTTTTTATACATGTTTGGATGAAATCTTGTCTTGCCATCTTTATTCATAAATGTCATCTTTGGTGGTCTGTGTGGATAATCATACGGAAAATCTATTTTATAAAAATAATTTCCGCCAAAATACATGGAATCTTTGGGTCCACAAATATACGCATACCCTAATAAGAGATTAGTGTCGTCGTGTTTGTAATAAATTCCTTCACTGTCTAATGGCGATTTTCGTATATCTTTAATATCATTAATTAATCGCTTGACAGTGTCTCTAGATACGACTACTGATTGATTGTTTTCACTCATGTTAAATATTATTATTATACAGAGAGATATATTTATGTGGATTTAAATATGTATATATGATATTTTTATAACAATCGGAAAATCCACGGATATTTTAGACAATATGTTATTGTTTTATCGCCGTTAAAAGTGTTATGTAAACAAATATAGTTTATTTTAAGATATATTGGGATAAATTATAAATAAAATTGACCTAAAAAATATATCTCTATATATATCATATTATATCAAAAATGAAAAAATCATTTGATTCCTATTTAAATTCACACTACTCACAGAAGGGTCAAGGTCATACACATACTAGAATTGGTGATGCAAATTTATCTATAAAAGGAGGCGCATATACCATACCAAATATATCAGAATTCGATCAAAAATATGTTAAACAGGTATTCCAAGATGGAAAATTTGAATTTTTGACAGAAAAGCAACATATAGAATGTGGTCCACTGTTAGTTGATTTCGACTTTCGATATAGCACAGATATTGAAAAGAAACAACATACAGAAGAACATATAAACGATATGGTGGATTTATATTTTCAAGAAATTAAAAATATGCTTGATATTCCAGAATGTACACAGATTCCAGTTTTCATTTTTGAGAAAGAAGATGTAAATATGTTGGACGAAGTGACTAAAGACGGTATTCATATGATTATTGGTATTCATATGGATAGGAGTCTTCAAATCCTACTAAGGCAAAAAGTGCTTGGTAAACTATCTTCTATTTGGGAAGATTTACCACTTCAAAACACGTGGGACGAAGTATTGGACGAAGGTATTACAAATGGCACTACAAATTGGCAACTATATGGTTCAAGAAAGCCTGGAAATCAAGCATATCTTTTAAAAAAACAGTATGACCTTGAACTAGATGCTGATGGTGATTGGTGTTTAAATATCAATGATATTACGACATTTGATCTTAAAACACGATTTCGGGAACTCTCCGCACAATATACTAATCACGCTCAATTCGAAATGAGCGAATCAATTAAAGAAGAATACTCTCGGATTAAAGAGAATACAAAAAAAAGGCCGAACAAGAATAAAAATAAATTAAAAATTGTAGGTAAGAAAAGCAATGATATTCTGTCTGTAACTAGTCGTGATGAACTAGAAGATTGTATCGCACAATATATCGATGGCATTGAACTTGCTGATTACTATTTGAAAGAAACGCACTTTTATACATTATGTCTTGGCGATACATTCTATAATCCGTTTGACAAATGGATTCGTGTGGGATGGGCGTTGAAAAATACACACGAATCATTATTTATTTCGTGGATTGCTTTCAGTGCTCAATCGGAGAAATTTGACTTTGATAAGATTTCTGAGTTCTATGATATGTGGTCGTCGTGGGACAGATCCAACGAAGATGGACTTACATATAGGTCAATCATGTATTGGGCTAAGAATGATAATTATACAAAATACAAAGAAATTCGCGAAGAGACGATTGATTATTTTGTCGAAAAAACAATTGATAATTTCACTGATTTTGATGTAGCCAATGTACTATTTCATATTTATAAAGATGATTTTGTTTGCGTATCAATTAAACGCGATATTTGGTACATCTATGAAAAAAATAGATGGATTGAAAATGAAGGTGGAACAAATCTAAGAATGGCTATTTCTAAAGAATTATTTAACATTTATTACAACAAACAGAATAAATTAGTAGATTATCTTGGTAGTGGTGCTATTGATATGAGTAGCGAGAAAGCAGCTGCTCTACAGAAAAAAGCAAAAACTATCGGAGAAATTTCTATGAATCTAAAGAGAAGAGGTATTAAAGACAATATTATGCGTGAAGCCAAAGAAATCTTTTATGATAAGGATTTTATTGAAAAGGTTGACGCAAATCCAAAGTTGGTATGCTTTAACAATGGTGTATTTGATTTCGAAATCAAGGAATTTCGAAAGGGAAAGCCTGATGATTATTTATCAAAATCTACGAAAATTAACTATGTAAAGATCGACCCAGTAAAAAAACATAAGAAACCTGTGGATGAAATTAACGACTTTATGAATAAACTATTTCCTGACAAAGAATTACGGAATTATATGTGGGATCATCTATCTTCTACACTTATTGGAGAAAACAACGATCAAACATTTAATATTTACAATGGAAGTGGAAGTAATGGAAAATCAAAGTTAGTAGAACTTATGGGACATTGTCTTGGAGATTATAAAGCAACAGTCCCAATTACACTTATTGCAGCAAAGAGAAACTCGATTGGAAGCACCTCTTCCGAAGTTGTACAGTTAAAGGGTGTTCGCTATGCTGTAATGCAAGAACCATCAAAAGGTGATAAAATTAATGAGGGCGTCATGAAGGAGATTACAGGAGGTGACCCTCTACAAGGACGCGCTCTATTCAAAGATAGTATTACATTTATCCCTCAATTCAAATTGGTTGTATGTACTAATACATTGTTAGATGTTGGAAGTAATGATGATGGAACCTGGAGAAGAATTTGTGTGTGTCAGTTTATTTCTAGATTCGCCAAGAAAAATGATTTTGAAGATGATAGAGATCATCAGTTCGAACTTGACAAGAAATTACAAGATAAATTTGCAGTATGGGCCCCAGTATTTATCTCTATGATGATTGAACGAGCTCTTATCACAGATGGTATGGTAAATAATGATTGTGCTGCTGTTAAATCTAGCAGTCTTAGTTATAGAAATACTCAAGATTACTATAGCGAATTTGTAACTGACAAAGTAAAGAAATCTCCTGGTTCTAAAGTCAAAGAAACCAGTTTGTATGAAGTATTCAAAAACTGGTATCAATTACATCACGGAAAAAATATTCCTAAGGGGCGTGAACTATTTGAATATATGAATAAACGATATGGTAAAAAAGTGAGAGGTGTTTGGAATAATGTATCGATTATATATGATGATTTTGACAACGAAATCGATGAATATAATGATGACTAAAAATAAATTATATCATAATCAATAAAATCCATAAATTAAATAAAAAAATATAAAACATGATATTTTTTTATTTGTGTTTACATATTTGCACGTAAATATACCCACTTTGTATCACTTATAATCCAGTTATACATCCCCTTAATTAATCTAATAATAAAAAATGCTATATACGGATATATAGCTAATGCCCCTACTTTACCCCATAATTGCTTTTCATTTTGCCGTTTTGTCAAAAAAATCCCAACTATAAGTAAAAATATGAGTAGCCAATATTTTGTTTTAAAATGATGCGCCCACCAATCAATCCAATTATTTTGTTCATTTTCATAATATGTCATTCTATCTGATAATTCTATTGAATGTACTTCCCCTTCTATTATTTTTTTTAATTTCATATTCTGTTTTGTCAACATTTTTAACAAGTCCTTTGTATTTTCTAAACTGTTTCCAACTTGTTCTGTTGTCTCGTATTCTCTTTTTAACATTTGCATTACTCTTTTATGTTTGTCTAATAATTCTCTCTGTTTATTAATAGCGGTCTGCCATAAACGATCATTTTCTAAAGCATTCTTTTTTTCAGCTGTGTTATTTTTTATATTATTTTGATCTTTAATATATGAATTTAAAAATCCAGTTGCGTCTGATATAACATTACTCAATTGTTTATTAAAATCCCCTGTATTTAGTTTTTTTTGCAAATCTGCTTCTGTTAAACATTTATTTGGATCTGTTGGCGCCGGTGGTTCAACTGCATCTTGTTGTTCTGAATATTCAGGATCATATTTTGATACATCTGTACTTGACATAATATTACTATAATATGATATTTAAAACTTGGCATAATTATCATTATTATCGCCTCCATATCCAGCAATTATACCAGTATTCTTAAAAAATTTAATTTCTTCTGTTGGTTTATTAAATGATGATTGAAGACATCTTTCTCCTACGAATCCTTCACTATTAGAACTTTGGAATTGTGGTGTTACACATTGTTTGGTTGTATCATCCCACACAGTTCCGTAATCGTTCCCTTCAGGACAACACGCTTTCCCAGCACATGATAATCCCCATTCAGTCTTTTTCGGTTGATCGTCGCTATTACTGTCACTGGACAAATCTATGCTATCTGCATCGAATGGAAATTTATATTCATCAAATACCATATTATCTCTTCTCATTACATCAACTGCTTGTAAAAATACAACAACGACAGCTAATCCTGTTAATATACCAATTAAGGATAGTGCTATATTTTGTGGAATTATACTTTTTTTCAATAAAATGCCTAAAATTAATATTGGGATACAAAAATATACAATTGTTTTCATTATCTTTGATTGTGTTTCGTATTTACTACTATAATAGTCATTTATTTCAGCCATTCTTGTTTTATTATATCTCTCGTTTTGGAGAGCAGATAAATTTTTATTAGCATTTTGTAATTCATTACTAATAACACCAGCTACAGCAGTTTCGTCGACAAGTGCCATTCTAGCTTCAGCTACACTAGATTGTGTGGACGCGTAATTTGCACTTAAACCTTGATATAACGACGTTTTTAACTTTTGAAGATCTTCAATCTTCGATAATATTTGATTTTGTTTATTTAAATTAGGGGTTGGAAGAACGCTCATTTCTTCTAAAGACGTATACATACTACGTATTTGTTGTTCTATCTGTTTAATGGTAGTAATAGTTTGTATATCCTGATTTCCTTGATCTTTAATCATTTGACTGTCCATTATTATATATATATTATCAAGATATATAATATATATTAATTATTATTTCCTAATATCCTATTTCCTAATATCCTATTTCAATATTTTTATTGCCCCGAATGTTGCACCTAATGCTAAAATGCTCCAAATTATATATTGTCTATTGTAACTTAACATATTTAATTCAGTATCCTCATCAAACGCTGAATTATTCGCCATTAATTTTTTTTCTTGTTTGATCTCCTTATATACTTGCTCATATTTTTCCAATCTACTTTCTAATGTCATATATTCACTCAATAACTTTTGATTTAATATTAAATCTGTTCTAGACAGGTCTTGTATTTGTTGTTTAATCTCGATTAAAATAGAAGTTAACTTTTTATATTGGACATTTATTGATTGATAATCACTCTTAGAAATTGTTCCTAACCCACATGTTGTCTCTGGTGTCATTATTCCATCTGATACATTTGCTACAACATTATTTGATCTTGTAGATTTAACTTCATTGCCGCAACTTATATCATTTACTACACTAGGTATTCTTATATATAATTCTGAATTTATTGTAGCCTGTCTTTTTCCTCGTGGCCACATATTTTTATCTTTAATCGAATAAGAATCTCCTTTCTTAACAAACCCACCTGAACCAGGTGTATCTAAACATTTTTGTTTTATTTCTTCTAATGATAATCCTGTTCCAGAAGTAATATCATATCCTCGTGAATCATATCCAGACATCATTTGAAATTCTGTACCATCCTTGATCATATGATTTGGATATTGTTTTTTGGTTAAATCATCTGTTATATGAAATGTATCTCCAATATTAGAATTATTAGCATTCTGTGTTTGGTAAACAGCATATGCAGAATATCCAGGAATTATTTTAAACCCGTTACGTTTCTTTTTTACATTTTTTCCCATTCTACCAACACCTGGTGCAACAGAACATATAGAATCTTTTACAATTCTTGATCCACCCCCTCCTATATAACAGTACCCCGTACCATTATCTTTATTTGAACCCAACGAAAATACATTAGAACCTTCGTCTGCTGCTCTCTGCTTACACGCAGTAAATGTAGTAACACCTAAATCAGATTGATAAGAACCTTTTTTTTTTGAACATTGTACATATTGTGGAGAAGTAGGTATACTGGGTTGTGTTACATATACATTCTGTCCTGCATTTTGACATGTCTGATTTCGCATTATAGGGGTTCCTTTAATTAATTCTTGACCTCCCATCTTTATAATGTTGCCTAGTGGTGCATTTTTAATAGAATATGATTGTCCAACATCAGGCTTCTCAGTTACACTAGATCTCCAATTATTTGGACAACTATTCTTTCCTTGAATTGAATCAGCTACTCTAGCATTTGGTAAATGTTTCCATACACCACGATTTGTTACATATCCAACACTTCTACCATCCCTTACATATTTATTATGAAATTTATTACGGTTCATATTACTAGCATTTACATACCCTCTTGAAGTTTCAACTAAATCTTTGATGGTTTGGTTATATATTTGTAATTCTTTGTAATATCTAGTTTGTAAATCCTTTAATACTTCAAAATCAGCAATATTTTTTTCTAAAACAGGACCATTATTGCCATATGGTATTTTAAAAGATGTTGTATTTTTTTTCTGATGTTGTCCCGAAGCTAGTGTGAATCCTTCACTTATTTTATCTAAATCTTGTTTCATCCCGGTTTCTTGATACTCTCTATTTTTTAGATAAAAATCACCATCTGATGTATTCATTATTAATATACACTATTGAAATATATTAATATAATTGTTTTATGGCATATCATCTGTTATAGATGCGGATAATGACTCCCACATCTTACCGCTATATTGTGTAAACTGTTTATAATAGTATGTAAATAATATTATTGTCCAGACACCAACAAATATATATGTCATTGGTGAAATACTTTCACTATCTACCGTATATAAGTGTCCTGCAAGCACTATTGATATTATAACTACAAGTATCCATAATAACATAATAATATAACTAGATAATTGCCTGTAATTCGCATCTTCTGCTAACGCTACAGAAGATGGTTCGTCTAATAATTTATTTATTTGAATTCTATCTTTTTGTAATTTTTCAAGTAGTTGGTCTAATTCTATATTTCTATCATATTTTTCCTTCTTTATTATATTTGAAGTCTTTTTAATTCCAATTGTATCTTTACTTTGTTCTTTAACCAAATCTTCAATATCATTGTGAATTTGTTTCATATGTTTTAATAATTTAGTTCCTTCACTACCACCTAATATTGATGTTCCATTTGGTGCTAATGATGTAGTGACACCCTGAACGTACTCGGGACTTATGTTTCCACCTTTTATACCACCATAACACGATTTATCAAATGCACCATTACCAGTAGTATATACAATACTTGCATATTCATTCTTTTTATCTTCAACCGCCTTTACTTTACAGTCATTTATATTATTTGATTGCCCCAAATATTTCCAATCTGAATTACTTTGTTTAAAATTAACCATTTCAAAACCATAATTTTCGTTTTCAATATCTTTCCAATAACCACCATTTGTTATAGCAGAATTTTTATAAATTTGATCATTTGTATTAGTAAAATAAAAATCTTCATTTTGAGAATCTCCTGATACAGTATTTATACCCATAGCTCCACCAGCAGATGATGACCTTTTCCATTTTGCTTTTCCATTCTTATCGGTTTCCACTATGACTCGATTAATATTAACTGCTAGTATTTTACCATTAGAAGAAGAAGCATTTATATGTAAAAATTGCCAATCCCATGGATTTCCAAATTTGCTCCATTCACCAGAACCATCTATATTTTTTCTCCAAGCTCTTTTATTAGTATCTAGACCATATACATAATCATTGCTACAACTTAATTGAACCAATGATGGTCCCGGGTTTAAGTTTTTTTTATTTTCTACGCACGTATACCCACTACTAGACTTACATGTTCCGGATCTAATATTCCAATGTGGTGCCCAATCGCCACCAGACTGAACGGTACAACCTGGAGGCACGCGCGACCATTTCCCTGGTCCCACCACGTCCCTCGATTTAAACACCTTAGCTTTTCCATATATTTTCGCCGCTGCGTTCCCACATTCATTCTTGTTCCTAATGATACCTGTATCCTTCTGGATACCTGCTGTATCCAAAATCCATTTACCATCACACGGTTGTTTACATCTATAGACATTATGGCTAGAATTAACTCCCCATACCCAATCTCCTCCTTGTGAAATATTATCCAATTTACCAGGAATACGTATCCACTTATTGCTATGGTCTTGATTCATTTTATAAATATTATCTTTACTAGTTACACCCCAAACTTCATTATCTCCACCTTCTATTTGTGTTAATCCTCCTGGTATTTTTATCCAATTTGAATCATCACAAGGTTTTTTACAAGTATATATACCACCGTCTGAATTTACACCCCAAAGCCAATCTTTTCCAGCAGCACTAAGTTGTTTTAACTTACCTTTTAAACTTTCATTTCCACCAGTAGCTGGCTTACGATTTACTGTCTCTTGTTGAATTAATTTATTATATTGAGTTTGAAGAGTATCGTATTCATTTATTTTGAACTTTAATTTCTTTGTTAGTATTCTCGATTTTAATATTGTTTCAAATTTATTTGGTTTATCTTTTATTATTTCATCTACAAACGACATATATATATAAATTCATAAGAAATTAAATATATATTAATAGCTAATGTTAAGATTTTTAAATTTATTGTATAAGAAAACCACAAATATTAATAAAAATATTGCTGATATTAAGTAAACTATTGGACTTATTGGTCCACCTTCTTTCCCTAAAGACGATTTAACTGTTAAAGAAACTATTAATATCATTAACAAAATCCACATTAAATACTCGTAATAATTAGATGTCATTCTTAGCGACGCGTCTTCTTCTTCTCCTGACATTTGCATTAACATGCGTTTATTATATAAAAGATTATTTTTATCATCATCAATTTTAAGTATATGGTTTTGTATTTTTTGACGTTGATGTTGTACTTCATCATTTGCTGTAATATTGTCTAATTTTAATTTACTTAATTCATTCTTCAATTGCGTACCTTGTGATTTCAATTGTTGATTCAAATCCTGTAATTTTTTCCATAAACTGGGATTAACATCTAGAGCTAAACATTCTTCAGTAGAAGACATTGAATTTCCCGATGGTATTAAATTATAGTCGGATGATGATATTTTTATTATATTAACTTCTGCACAACTAGTAGACATTTTTGTTCCTTCGGGAAAAATATGTTTATAACCTTTAATATCTACCCACGCTTGCTCATCAGTATCAGTATTTTTTATAACTTTTCCAGCCATACCGCACGGTTGTCCCTTGTTCATATCTGCACCTACTGTAAACTCGCCTGGTAATTCTTTAGAATATGACTTAGTATCAGTAGAGCAAGAAGAATTTATATTTCCATCATTCCAACTATCACGTGAATACCAATGATAATATCCAAAATTATTAACATATATAATTGAACCATTCGCATTTACAGTTTTACCTAAATAGTCTACTATTGGTTTTTTTGATTGATTTCTATTTAATAAATCTTCACTAAACTGTTTATATGTATTGCTATAATCAGATAATGTTCTGTTAAAAGAATTTTCAATATTTTCCAATCCATTGATTGATTTTTTATCCTTGCCAGATAAATTATGATTAGACATAGATTCGATTAAAGTTCCTTCGGATATTAACTTAAGATATGGTTTTACAATATCATCAATAGATTCATTATAATTCAATAGGTCTTTTCCTTGATCTAAATTAAAATCCAATAAATTAGTTCCGCTATTATTAAACATTTTACTATAGATTATTAATAGAAAAATGTTTATTGAATAAAGGTTTTTATTGTTTCCCTATCATATTATTTCCAAAACCATTTAATTTACTTGTAATGAAATTTGCTATTTTTGTAAAAATCGTACCGAATAGTATTACTGTTACTAATGCGATTACTGAATCTTTTATAGTTAAATTAAGTTGCTTAAACATGACTGTTCCAACAACAATTCCTATTAACATTACAATTACAATTTTTACTTGTTCTCTATACCAATCTAACTCTCCATCATATAATCCATCCGCAGTTAATCCAACTCTATGTAAATCTTTTGACTTATCTCTTAATATTTTATTCTCTCCTTTTAAGTTTCTTAACTTATCATTCATTGAATCCATTTCTTGTGACATTTTATCTAAAAGAGTGTCCATTTGATTTTTAACAATAAGCGAATTACTGTCAATGGTTTGAAATATTCCGGTTTTTCTTGCCAAGTCAGTTCTATATATTTGATTTGTTGGTTTATCTAATGTATTATAATAAGTATGATCATAATTTTCTAAATTCAATAAAAAATGCGTACGTATTTCTTCTATTTCTGATCCAATTTTTGTAATTTTATTCATGTATATTTATTACTGAGAACATATTCTATAATAATCAGCGGTAATTGCAGTTTTACTAGATCTAACAATTTTACAAACGTCTTTCGGTCTCATCCCTATTGCCTGTGCTACTGGGTCATATCGCGAAATGGTTGGCAACGCACTATCATCTGTAATATTATATCGCTCTTTCATCAATTTAATTTCAGCTTCATCTATAATAACATGCTTTGGTACATATGTATGCTCTAAAATATTAAATAGGAGTCTTTCCAAATTATAAATAATAATAAATATTCCTTCACTTTCCCAAATCTGATTTAATATATTTAAAAGAGGTTCATGTGGTTCTTGTTTAATAACAATGACTAGAGTGTCATTTTTTGTCAAAACTTGCTCTAAATGAAATAAATCATCAATGTAATCATTAATATTTTCTCTTCTTAGTGTTTTTGCTAAATGATATTTTACATACACCTTTTTAGGTTTAACGGATTCTTCTTCATTTGAAATTAACATATCTAATTGCTTATTATTATTCATAGTATGTACTTCATTAACACTAAACTCTTCATAATCCTTTGTATCGAATCCCTGCTCTTTCAATAACGACAATAATGTTTGTCTAGATTTAAATAGCTTGTTTGTAGTTCCACTTGACTGCGACATTCTTATTTATAATAGAAATTTATATTTTTATTTCATTTCAATTTTATTTTTTATAATAGTTAATTAAATTTAATTGTTTTTTTTTCTTCTCCTTCTTCTTTATTTCCGTCTTCTTTATTTCCTTCTATTTCGGATATATCATTTATTAGTAATTCTATACCATCGGTTCTTTTCGGTTTCGGTTTCTGGTTATTAATCAAACTTTCAATATTTTCTATTCCATCATTATCTTGTTCTGTATCTATGACAATTTCATTTGTAGGTGATGATTCATTTATCCCTCCATTTTGATTCGGGAGCATAATTACTGGATTGTATAATATTGTATTTCCTCCCCCTCCTGTTAATTGTGGAGGGGACATTGAAGGAGTTCCTGGTGCAAATGGAGGTGAATCTGTTGGTGTTCCTGGTGCAAATGGAGGTGAATCTATTGGTGTCCCTGGTGCAAATGGAGGTGAATTTGGATCATACGCTGGAGAACCTGGTGCAACTGGAGGTGAATTTGGGTCATACGCTGGAGAATCTGGTGCAAATGGAGGTGAATCTATTGGTGTCCCTGGTGCAAATGGAGGTGAATCTATTGGTGTCCCTGGTGCAAATGGAGGTGTTATAACTGGTTTGCCTTTATTTACACTTCTTATATTCTCTAAACTAATAGCCCAGTTGTTAGGTTCTTGTGTGTCCTTTAATTCTTCTATCATAATATTTGGGGCAATTGGTACATTATCATTATATACCAAATTGTTCATGTTCCATTTACTAGGATATCTGTCGGGTAATACACCATCATTATCACCAACAAACCATATTTCTGTAGGCTTGCCCATTTTATCGAGAATAATCGAATTATAAGCTTCCCCTCTGTCTTCATCATAACTATAAAAGGACCATCCATACGCTTCTGGTTCTATAACCTTTTTATCCACTGGATATTCTATCGGATCGTTTAATACATCAACACTGTCAATTATATCTGTTTTTCCCAATACTTTATTTTGTTGTACACGTCTATCCATTATTTCAGATACTATTGTCAATTTTAAATCCTTTTCACTATTTGTCATTTTTACTATATTATTAGAATATCCCATATTTGTTAATTGGTCTACATTATCATCAGTTATTATTCGCATTTGTATATTCATTGCTTGTAATTCTTGTATTAATAGTTTAAATGCATATGGAATTTTTAAAATACTGAAGTTTCTTCCGAATTTTGTAACGTTTTCCACATTTAGGTCCCCGTCTATGGTTTCGTTAAATTTAAGCGGTCCATCTACCATAGGACTAATAAATAGATTTTGACTGTTATTATAAATAGCAACGGTTCCTGTATTATTACATACAGCCATATAATATTCATCTCCTCTTTTTATCATAGATTCTTGTAGAAATCCTACAGCTCCATGAGCAATTACACCATCGCGCTCCATCTCTCCTATTCTTAACCCACCATCATTAGCTCTTCCTCCAACAGTTTGTCTGGTTAATTGTTGTATTGGTCCTCTGGCTCTGTAATTAATTTTATCCTTGACCATATGCTTCAATCTCATATAATATGTTGGTCCCATAAAAATATCGGCTTGTAATTGTTCACCAGTCATACCATTATATAATAATTCATTACCAGTTGAATTGTATCCATTTTGCGTTAATACTTTACCGAAAATCTCGTGAGTAGAACCTTTATTTATAAAGGCGGTACAATCACCATATCCTCCTAGGTTTAAGCATGCTTTACCCATCAAAGATTCTACTAATTGACCAATTGTCATTCTTGACGGTAATGCGTGAGGATTTATAATTATATCTGGTTTTATTCCAGCCGCCGTAAAAGGCATATCGGCTTCTGGTATGACTAACCCAACTGTTCCCTTTTGTCCACAACGACTGCAAAATTTGTCACCTATTGCTGGAACACGCTCCTCTCTGATCCGTACCTTGGCTAGTCTGAATCCTTCTTCGTCTTCGGTCATAAATGTTTTATCAACGAACCCTAATTGTCCCTTTTTTGGATATACTGACGCATCTCTTGGTTGATCAGGATTCATTAAATTTGTTTGAGTTTTTCCAATAACAACTTTCTTATCATCCATTGGTGTATTTTCTTTAATTAAACCATATTTATCTAAGCTACTATAATCATATCCATGTTTTACTCCATCCATATTAGTTTCTTCGATGTTTTGAAAGTGTGAATCGACAGAATTCTCACCTATTTTTGAACTTTCCTCTCTAGATTCATACATGTTATAATATGTGGTTCTAAACAACCCTCTCTTTAGTGACCCTTCGTTAAACAATATAGAATCTTCTACATTATATCCTCCATAAACCATAATAGCGACAATTACATTTTCACCATATGGATGTTCTTCGTTGTTAATAAATTGTAAATATCTGCTTTTTACTATTGGTGTTTGACCACTGTTTAATACTACACCCATTTTATCAATTCTTGAAAAAAAGTTGGAACTGTATAGTGAAACTGCTTGTTTAGCCTGTCCACAGAAAAACAAATCTCTGGGCAATTGATTATTTTCCGGAAATACAATTTGATTACCCATAACTCCTAATAACAAGGATGGATGAATTTCTACATGAGTGTATGGTTTCTTCTCATCAAAATCATATTCAGATGATATTAAAGCGGTTTCTTCCTCCGATGTGTCTATATAATCAATAATACCTTCAGTCGCTTCCAAATCTTCAAAATTATCAGTATCGTATAACTCTTTTATATCGTATATATTACAAGAATTAACGTCATATTCCTTTATTTTTTTCCCAGCAAATCCAGATATTAAATTACTCCAAGAGAATTTATTATTGTTTATTTTTTCTAATATTTGTTTGCGCTTAAAACTTGGCTCCTTACCTTTTACATAAAAAATAGGTCTGCAAAGTCTTCCAGAATCAGTAAAAATGATCAATTCATTTTTTTTTATATTCCAACTTGAACTTGTATATATGGGCAATAATCCATTTCGTTTATATTTTTGTATCAATCTTAAAATTTCTTGAGCGTCTGAAATTACTCCTATCCAACTTCCATTTACCATAACCTTTGTAGCAGAATATAGAAATTTATTATTACATTCCTCCAATAGCTTCATCTTACAAATGCTTCTCAGGAATTTCATCATAGGATATCCTGAACATCCACTAGTAATATGTGTAGATATAGCCATATGTTTATGAAATCCTACATTACCACCATCAGGAGTATCTACTGGGTCTATTATTCCCCACTGAGAACCGTGTAATAATCTAGGCTTAACAACTTTGGAACTAGAATCCATAGGTAAATTGATTTTTCGTAAATGAGAAATAAAACTGTTATATGATAATCTATTTAAATCTTGGACAGCACCTACGCGTTTGGTATGCTCTTGAGAACCCCAATTTCCTTTAAATGCCTTTTTAAATCCATCTTCTAGAACTCTCTCTTTGAAAAATACTTCATAATTCTTGGAAACCACATCTTTAAATGTTTCTCCTTGATAAATGGTCTTTGATTTTTTTAGATTATATTCCGTATCTAATTTTAATTTGATATTATCTTGCTGAAGTTTAAAATATTCTTTGAATAAATCATACATTAACTTTCCAGGCACTTCAACTCTTTTGAATTTAAAACTGTCTCTGTCTGTAGGTTGCTCTAATTTTGTAAAAACTAATAGTAAATTATATACTATATAACCAAGTGAGTAGGCTTTTTGTTCAAAATTTAATTCACCAATATTCGGCATAAAATAATTCATTAAAATATCCAAAACATGATTTACAGTATGCCCTTTTGTAAATGTTTTTATATATTCTAATGCTGCTTCTTGCGAAAATATTTTTCCTGCATCATGAATCGACGGAATAAACAAATCAACCATGGAACTGTTTTTTTCCGAGTCTAATAGACAATATTCAATAATTTCTTTATCAGATACAACTCCAAGAGCTCTAAATAAAATAAATAATGGAATTGGCTTTCTAACATTCGGAATATTCACGACAATTTGATTGTTTGTATTCGTTATTGATGGTGCTACAATTCTCACAGATAGAGTTCTTTCTGGTTTTGAAGCATCTTCAGAAACAGTTCTTATATCAGCACCATGACTATAAATATCATTGTAATTTTCTCTTATGTACAACATATTATCTGCAAATTTTTCTTGACTAATAATTACTTTTTCCTTACCATCAATAATAAAATAGCCACCATAATCATTTCTACATTCACCCATATTGTATCTTACCTCTCTATTTAATCCATTTAATATACATAATTCAGATTGTAACATAATCGGAAATCTACCTAAAAATAATGAATGGTATGTTTCCATACTTTCATTTACTTTTCCTTCATCATCTTCAATAAAATATTTAACTTCTAAATCATAATGAATCGTCATTCCATAATTCATATTTCGTAATCTTGCTTCATTTGGATACATCAAATGTTCGCGATTTTCATCATAAATTACTGGTTTACCGTAATATACTTTTGATCCATCAATACCACCTAAATATAGTTCACATCTATATTTATATTGTTTCGTATCTGGATTTTGCTCTTTTTGTAGGATAATTGGATTTCTTTCCTTCAATATTTGTTTTAATCCTGTTCTAAAAAAATCATTATACGAATCTATATGATGTTTCACTAAAATTTGGGGATTATCATTAAAAAATGTTTCTATTATATTCCACGTAGTATTAGTATACTTGATACTCATTATATTATACCTTAAGGATATTTTTTTAAAATGTATTCATTAACATATTAAATTATTATGTGTTAATGAAGTTTATTTAATAATTAATAATAATACTCTTCGTTATGAACCATATTTACAGCAGAATTTCTGTAAATCATAAATAGTCCTAATAAGGCAAAATATGCTAATATTGGGAAAAATACTAAAAACCATGAAATGGTTTCATATCCATTTTTACATAGAGAATCTAACACAATTGTAGAAAATAATATATACCCTATTTTAATCAGGTATATCATTAGTAAATTATCTACGGGGCATTCAAATTCTCCCATACATAATGTTCTATTATTTCCCATATTTGAAATAACCATTACTATTAATGTAACAATACTTAATACAAAGTAAATTATCGCAGGTGAACACATTTTTTTAAGTTTACTTAACATTATGATATAATAACAGAAAAAATTTTGATATTATAAATTGATATTATAAATTGATATATTAGATTTATATTTTTGCTACACTATTATTAGCATCAATATATATTTGTTTTATATTACTCGGCGATTGACCTATAAACTTATAATTATTATCTATAGGTTGCTCTTGGGTTGGGTAAGGATTTTGTGAAATAGGTTGGACTTTTCCAGTTAAATTATAATATCCACCATTAACAGCATTTTCCCCACCTCTTACTACATTTATAATTTCCTGAAGAAAACCACCTTTTTGTTTAGTTCCCTTTTTTATTTTTTTACCACCTTTAAAAATTTGGTCGTCACTCGTAGAACGCGCAGGATCTATTCCACCAACAACTATTCCATTCTTACTCAAAGAAAAATGATTGGACATGGCAACACCATTTGTATCTAAACCTTCAGACGCTTGTGCCCCAGGCCATGTTCCTACATTTCCACCATCCCACGAATATCCAACAGGACCTGCAGAAGGACTAGATACCATACCACCTTTCATTTTTCCACCATGAGTAGTCATGCTGTTTTTATGTAATGCTTTTTGATGTTGTATATTATTATATATTTTTCTACCTCTGTGTAAATTTTTTAAAGAAACACGCTTAATATTTTTATTGCTTCTTTTATTGCTTCTTTTATTGCTTCTTTTATTGCTTCTTTTATTGCTTCTTTTATTGCTTATTTTATTGCTCTTTTTATTACTCTTTTTATTGCTCTTTTTATTGCTTCTACGAATGATTGATTTTGCCATCTATATATTAGATGTATAAATTATTCTATATCGACATGTGTCAATAAATGTCTTCTGCAACACATTTTATTTAATCCTAATTTATCTAATACCTCTCCTTCAGGTGTCTTATCAATAAAATCTTCTGTTAAATATATAACCTTATCTACTTCCATATTTCTAGTCATCTTTATCTTTCTCACTTCTTTTTGGTAATATTCATACTTATTACCAATAACTTTTCCGCAGGTAAAACACTTTACAGGTATGATCATCTTGAATTATATATATATTATATAAATTAATATATAAATCAATTTTTTTAAATATTAATTAATTATCCTCACATCCATTTCCAAAACATTTATCCTTAAAGAAATAATAATCTACATCGTATGTTTTCCCATCCGAATTACGTCTAAATGTTGGACCGTGTTCGTCTCCTGAAAAACACTTTTCTTCACCGCTCATTTTTGCATATACACAACAATCAGTAGATACGCAACTATTTTTTGTTAGTTCACCACAACTTTTATTTAATTCATTTCTATTTCCTTCATGACTCTTGCAAAAACCCGCCTCTAAATTTAAACCATCAAAACCCTCTACATCTACTATTTTTTCTACATATTTATCTTCAATTGGTGTTAAATCAAATCCAATTATTCCAAAATAAACTATTAATCCAATCATTATGATTGATACAATTAACATTGAAGATCCTAATATGGCTCCATTTGATATTGTTGACATTATATATATTTTTCGGATATTTTATTCTGATAATTCCAATATTCAAATTAATGTTTTTATTTTATTATATTTATTCCGTTACATCAATTATTATTGTTCCGGGTCCGCTACATTTTACCCAATAACCACGATTTGCAATTAAATTATTAGGCTCTGTTGAACTTCCATAACCAGTCCCATTAAACCAATATATAGTACCACTGACTACTAAACTACTATCATCTGTCAATCTACCATTTCTAGACAATCCAAACATATTCCATCCAGCCACTACATCTATTGTTGATGTATTAGGTATTAGATTATCTTCCAATGTAAGTACTATTGTTCCATATCCGCTACATTTTACCCAATAACCACGATTAGCAATTAAACTATTAGGATCTGTTGAATTTCCATAACCAGTCCCATTAAACCAATATATAGTACCACTGACTACTAAACTACTATCATCTGTCAATATTCCATTTCTAGACAATCCAAACATATTCCATCCCGCTACTACATTAATTATCATTTCAGTAGGTCCTTCTGACTCAGGTTCAGGTTCAGGTTCTGGCTCTGGTTCTGGCTCTGGTTCTGGTTCTGGCTCTGGCTCTGGCTCTGGCTCTGGCTCAGGTTCAGGTTCAGGTTCAGGTTCAGGTTCAGGTTCAGGTTCAGGTTCAGGCTCTGGTTCTGGCTCTGGCTCAGGTTCAGGTTCAGGTTCAGGTTCAGGTTCAGGTTCAGGTTCAGGTTCAGGTTCTGGTTCTGGTTCTGGTTCTGGTTCAGGTTCAGGTTCAGGTTCTGGTTCTGGTTCTGGTTCTGGTTCTGGTTCTGGT
>Ga0209047_1000848_pt1 | contig 24604 bp, 25 predicted proteins | sample SaaInlV_165m_DNA_3_FD_184681 | JGI IMG/M metagenome (GOLD analysis project Ga0209047, IMG submission 184681) | Marine microbial communities from expanding oxygen minimum zones in the Saanich Inlet - Saanich Inlet SI037_S3LV_120m_DNA (SPAdes)... | ecosystem: Environmental > Aquatic > Marine >...
ATTTCCTCAATTTTCATATGTGAAAAAACAGAATATAGATAAATTAAATCCTGACTTTTGCTATCTATTGGAAATTTAAAATCATCCCCAAATTCATTCCCATTCTCATTATACCTTTCATTTTTAATATTGAAATGTATAAAATTAAGTTGAGATGTATTTTTACTTACAAATTTCTTACACCAATCAATGGATGGTCTATGAACATCGATTCCTATATAGTTTATATTGTCAAATATTTTATTTAAACCTATAGGCAAACGGCCAAAGCCACAGCCTATATCTAATATATTATCATTATTTTTTATTCCAAATTCGAATTTTAATCTTTTGGCTTCTAATATAGCTGATTGAAAAAAATAATCATCATCTCTAAACTCTGACCCACACCATCTACGACGCTTTGGTGGTAAATTAATCCCATTAAATTTTACAGAAGATGTAAATGGTAATTTATCTAATAATTGATGAATCTGCGATTTCATAATTTTCTTTCTTCCTTTTTTGACCCCATAAATTCAGGCATAATTTCTTGATCACTTGCTTCAACATTTTTTCCCTTAATTACAGTAAACAAGGTTTTTAGAATTATCATTAAATCTCCTATCAATGAGTTTTGTTTTACGTATTTCACATCCAGTTCAAATTTCTCTTCCCAAGATAAACTGTTTCTACCTGTCACTTGAGCTAAACCAGTAATGCCAGGCTTAACATTTAATCTTTTTATTTGTGACTTATTAAACCTTGGAAGATACTTAGTTGGCATTGGTCGCGGCCCCACCAAACTCATATCGCCCTTGATCACATTAAACAAAACCGGCAATTCATCAATACTTGTTCGCCTTAACACCCGGCCCCAAGGCGTCAGCCTTGTGATGTCATGTTTTGCACTCAAGGAATGACCACTATCCATTGTTCTGAATTTTACCATTGTAAATGGAAAACCATCTCTTCCTAACCGTTCATGGTGAAAAAAGATGGGGAATCCCTGCGATATAACACTGATAACCGCTGTAACTAATATTATCGGAGATAAAATAATTAGTCCGATCATACTTGCTAAGACGTCAAATAATCGTTTGATCAATCGCAAATCCTTTTTGAGCCATGCCAATCAATAAACTTCCAAAACCTAATCCGCCTGTAATGGAATAAAGGGACTTTTGGAATAGACTGTAATCCCTCACTTGTCCCCATGTTTTGTCTGTATTTCCGCATGTAAATACCATTTTACTATCCAATTTAAAATCTTTGAATAAACGACTGATCGTTTTTTTACTAAAGGCCCTCAAATGCATGGGTGGTTGAATAAAGCCATAATCGTAGGATAATTTGGACGAAATTTTCCGCAATTTTGATGTGAGTGAATTTTGGTTTGGTAATTCCAAATGAACAATTCCCCCGGGTTTTAGTCGAACCATTATGCTTTCCATAAATGAAATGGGATCTTCAACATGTTCAATTACCTGGTAAGCCATAACCACATCATATTGACCATTAAGAGAATCGATAGAATGATTTGAAATTGGAATTCGATTCTTTTCTCCAAATTCTTTCCAGTAAGGATTAATGTCAATTCCAGTCCATGAAACATTGGATTTTTGCCATGGTCTGTAAAAAACACCTGGCCCGCAGCCCACTTCTAATACGTTTTGGCATTTTCTATTCAAGATAGATTCATAAATGACTAATCTTTTTTCAGTATATTTCCTGGCCAAAGCATTGGTTTTATGAAAGGCATTGGCCATCATTTCAATTCCTTCCATATGGACAGGTGAAGAATTCCCTCCAGATTCTTTTTCAACCATTTGGGCGCAATAATCCAATCCGCATTGATTACAATGAATCACGGGGTACGCTCCCCAAAAAAACTTGTTCAATGCATCTGAGCCCGAACAGACAGGGCAGGATTTATTATAATTCGTCATTATACAAATTCTCTGAGTATTTTAGGCGCTATCAATTACAGTTTCAAATTTTTGAAAATTAGTATTTACGTCAAACTGATGGGATAACTGGCGAGATGCTTTTTTCATTTGATTTAGTGTTTCATCATTTGTTAATACATCATTTAATATTTTTGCTGCTTGAGATGAATTGTTCTGGGGTATTATAAATCCCGCGCCACTTTCTTTTAATAGGTCTGCCTGCCATCCTCCATAGTTAATCATAATGGGTTTCCCCGCTGCCAAACCATCAAAGAATTTATTTGCAGAATTATGTCCCATTTCAGGTAAATCTATAAAGAAAGATGTGGTAATCGTTGCGGCGGAAAGAAGATCGGGCATTTCATTCTTGGGTAAATACCTTTCCATGAATAATATCTTATTTAATAGATTATATTTTATGGATTGTTTTTTAATTTTTTCCCCTTCAAATCCATCCCCTGTCAATAAAAAACGAACATTGGGATTAATTTTTTGTATCTCTTTTGCAATTTCAACAAGATAAATTACTCCATTTACCCGACCAAAAACACCGGTATAAACGATGAGTGGATGATTAGAAATTCCCGGATAGTTTTTCCTAAAATTAATCCCCTTTTGATCTGAAACTTTAAAGTTTTTTCTATCACTTAGGTTCGTCACTACAGAAATTTTATTACTGGGGACCCTTTCTTTCAACACAGAATTCATTCCTATTGACAATGCGATCACCTTTTCAGATCCTGTATAGGCTTTTTTTTCAAGAAATTGTGCTATTTTAATCATAATTGGAGATTTTAGCGCCCCAATGGCTATGGGTAACTGAGGCCATAAATCTCTGACTTCAAATATCATTTTTGCCCTTTTGGCTCGTTTCAACCATAAAGCAGGAATGGCTATAGTCAAGGGTGTACTGCTGGCAATTATTAAATCATAATTTAGTTTATGGCCAATAATAAAAGTAAACCAAACATATCCCAAGTAGGCCCATATCCGTCTTAAAAAGTTCATTTTATTTGCATAAGGAATGGGCGCCCAATACACATTGATTCCGGATTCGTTTGTGAATGATAATTTTGATTTTCCCTGCCAATTTGTTGTAACCATGTGAACGGTATCTCCCCGAGCCACTAACCGTTTTGCGAATTCATATGAACGCGTCGACCCAGGCATGGAAGGCGTATTGAAATATTGATGTAAGTATAAAATATTCATTTTTTTAAGTAAGTCGATTGGATATAACGATGAGACTCTCTGGCTTTTTCAAATAATAACTTATTATTTGTTTGTCCTGTATTTGCGTGTTCATGATGTATAATTTTTAGTTCGGGATAATATGTTATTGCGGCGCCAATCTTTTTGGCAATTTCAGCCACGGATAGTTCTTCTCCATACAAATCAAAGTTGTCATCCAACCATCCGCCTTTATTAAAAAAATCTGACGAGAAAAGAATGGCTGATCCATGAATTGCGTACACTTTTTTTGCTTGATCACTATTTTTTGATTTTTTGGTCCAACCGATTTTTCCCCAAAATTTTTTTGATTCCAAAAGACCTCTTGACCCTGAAAATGATATAAAATAAAGCCACCAATACAGACGCTCCCTCCAGGATAAGGGCTCTGTCATGAACGGATTTAAACTCTCGTTGGTATTGTTTAAGATTTTAGGGCCAATAATCGGAAATTTGATTGGATCAATTTTATTTAATTTTTTAAAAAAATCCTCATCCGGGAATGTAATATCATTATTACACACCATTACCCAATCGGGATAATCTATTGATGACGCTTTTAGATTGGATAATACCTGCTTTGCTGCAGGCCAATAGTAGCGGTTTTCATTAAATGGGAAAATGTCCATATTTAGTTTAATTGAATCGCTTAGGTTATTCAACTTTGAGGTGGTTTCAGTCGAACATGCATTATCTGCAATGGCCACTTTCAAGGATTCTGGTAGAGAACATTGTATCAAGGATTGAATCAACGATTCTGTGGGTGCAGTATCCCCGTAATTAACTGTTATAAGCCAGAGATTCATTTTCGTGAAAAACGTAGTGGGAAAAAAATGACAATCCAAGAAAACAATATACTATTATAATGGAAAATACTAATCAAGGGCGAATATAAGGTAAAAGCATAAAAAATTGAAATGGGCAGTGTGTTGATGATAGTGCCTGAAATTCCACGCTGGTAACTCAGTTGTAAGAAAAACCCAACGATAAATGCAATCAAAATCGAGCCGGGAATTGAAAAATCAATGACCAATCCCCTTAGCGCGGTGAAGATATTGGTTGAAATCCCTAAAGAGATATTTGCAGGATCATAAAAGCCTAATGATCTTTCCATGACTCCCAGCAGATTGAATGGACCCGCAAAGGTTGTTAGGCCTCCACTTAAATTTGGGCTATCTATTGTACCAATCCATTGGGTAAATGCGGCTAAATATCCAAAAAAATATGCACGAATTCTATCTATTAATAAATCTATAATAATGGAATCCATTCCCTGACGCAGCCATTGAATCAAAACAAAAAAAGCAGTAAACCCAAGTATGAGGCCCCCACTACTTATGGCTATTTTTAAATATGGTTTTTTCTTGTTAAAATGTGGATCATTGATCATGGCACCACTCATCCAAGCGGAAAAGAATAAAACGAGCCCCAATAAAATACTGGTCCGAGCACCTTCGATTATGCCTAAAACCAGTGCCAATAATAAGGGCATGACTGTTAGTGCCTTCATTTTAAAAGAAATTTGTCTCACACTTAATAATAATCCCCCTAATAGATTCGCCGGATAAATACAATAGAGGCTATACTTGATTATAAAAGGATAATTGATATAACCACTATATCTATCAACAGCGATCAAGTTGGGTATTGAAACCCAACCCATTGAATAATATCCGAAGTTATATGTGTCTAAGGCATGGCGGAATAAGAGAATCACGCCCCCAAAGCTAATGAGAATAAGAACCCAAAGTGGACGGAAAAGATGAGACGGGTTTGTCTTATTCGGTTCATTAGATACCAGATAGTCAATTGATGGTGGTTTGTAGGCAATTACTGACCCGGCGGCACAGGCCATGGACAAAATAGCAATAAACCATATCCCCAGTAGGTCCACCTTAAATTCGGGTGCAAAAAGTAAGGGAACTATGAGAAAAAAAGACCAAGAAATGGCAAAAAATGATCCGGGTGATAGCCATGTTCCGGTTATTTTCCGAGCCATTAAGGCAGATGCAAGTATTGTGATTACGGGAAATATTATCATCAATCAGTTCTTTGACTTTGTCATGGCGATCATAGAATAAATGCCCGTTAGAATACAATAAACCAGGGCTGAACCAAAGGCTGTGTTTGCTGTCGCCTGTACGCCAAGATGAGGAATGTATATACTATTCCCAACCATATTTATGAATAACGATATAATAAGGAAAACTACCATAATATGTGTCTTCTCTTTTAATTCTAGCATTTTGTGGGTGAGAAATGAAAATTGCCAGAGGAACCCTGCAGATAGTAGGGGTATGATCAGGGTTTTGTGTTGGTTACTCATTTGAGGAATAGCCAAATGAATGATATCAAAAATAACATTTTCAAACATCCACATTATAAAAAGCAAAATGGTTACGAATCCAATCATTATACCCACTCCCCATTTAATTGTCTGAATGGCTTCTTGTTTTTTTGATTCATTCCACAGATTCATGATTCGGGGATGAAGAGCTAAGGTCAGGGGAAAAATAGTAATGGAAAATATCCGGGTGAGCAGCTCCTGTATACCGGCATAAACGCCCAATGTTTCACCGGGTAAATATAGGTTAATAAAAAATCGATCCAAAAAAGGGAAGGCCAATCCTGCTGCGAACCATATTGATAAGGGTCCCCCATAAAAAAACCATTTTTTTATCCGTATTTTACCTGTCTTTGTTTGTTTCGATACATCAGTAATGAAATGTTTCACCACCTTCTTTTTTAACCCAAATATTATAGTCATTAATAAAAATGATAACCCCACCCCCATAAGAATGGAAAAGCTATTTTTTTGAAATAGAAAAAATAGACCCAGTGGAATTGATAATGCCAATATTGATTGACCCAATGTGAGCCAAATGACCTTTTTGGGCTCCAGTTTGGCTTGGAAAAAGGTTTTTATATAATTGAATCCACCGATAGAAATAATACTTATGATCGAGATTCCCCATAATTGTATTGAATGGGGTTGAAAAAGACTCAACACAGAAAAAATAATCATACTGATTAACCCAGAGTAAGTGAATGCTCTAATTTGTCCGGCTTTGTAATCGTCAAACGTATTGTCTTTTGAATAATATCTCAATTGGGCATGATTTAACCAGCCAAATCCAATGGCGACTATTAAATACCATTGAGAGAGGAGGAAACTATATTGGCCATATTGTTCTGCGCCAATTATTCGCATAAACAAAATAACGGATGCTAATCCTGCGAACCCGGGAACGGTTTTTGACACCGTATAAAAAAAAGTTTCTTTTAAGAGTATTCTTTTGGGAATCATTGGATACGGGTAAGATGTAGGAGATTTAAAAGTTTGTTGAACCCATCATGGCAAAGGATCCCTCTTTTCTTCCTTCCCATAGCCTTCATCCCTAGTGTAGACAAGCTTTATAAGGGAGGATTGTATGGGTTCTGTTCAAGATAGTTTTCTCGAAAATAGATTGTAAATATGCCCATAAATATCCCAAAAAATAGTGAAAGTATTACACTTAATCCTCTTCGGGGTCGAGTTAATTTTTCGGGGATATTTGGCCCATCTATCTGCTGAACCATATCATTCCTTTCAACCTCATCAATTTTTGCTTTTTCATACTGTGTCTTCAAGGTAACATAAAGGCTATTTTGAAGATCCCGTTCTCTCCCCATTTCCTGAACGCGCATTTGAAGAGATGGGGATGAAGATAAATTGCGATTATACTCTCGAAAATTTCTCAATTCTTTCTCCATTTTATTCATTTCACCCGATACGCTTTTTAGTCTTTCTTCAATGTAAAGGCGTTTTTGCCTTACCCTATTTGTTCTTAACTGATTTTGTATTTGACCAGATTTTTCAATCAACCTTTTTGATAGTTGTGCTGCAAATAATGGTTCAAATGATTCCACGGATATGGTAACAACTGGAGAGAGACGATCCTTAGATATCTTTATCATTTTTCGCAAATTGGTTATGGCACGGTTTGTACGGTCCTTTTCCTCATATTTAGAGAGGTTATGCTCCTTAATTAAAATATCTAAAAGTGAAATTTCGCCGTATTTTTTTGTTGAAAATGATTCAGGAAGAATAGTTGAAAGCAAATTACTGCTTTGGACAATTTCAGGATATACCTCATCCCATGGCACTGTACCACCCATGGATAATGGAATACTTATCCCAAGTTGGGCAGCAACGCCTGAAAAACCACTGGAACTGGACCCATCTTCAGAAATGGGTAATACTTTAGCGATGGATGTGTACACAGGGTTCGCTATCCAAAACACATAAATACTCATTAATAATGTTGTCAGAATTGGTAAACCGAAAAGGACCCTCACATTTTCTATTAAGATTCTTTTTGTTCGTGGCCACGAAAATTTTCGGGAATTTATTAAAATTTCTTTTTGGGTTAATAAATCACCAGAAACTAACTCACGATTAGACTCATCAACTTTATTTATCTCTTTAGCGTTTAAAATCTCTGATGCGTATTTCATTAAATGTTTCGGAGGTATTTCTCCTGTTTTAATCCAACCAGACAAGGTTTGGGGTGTTACATCAAAATATTCCGCTACTTGATAATTACGGCGAAAACCAAAATGGCGCATGACTTCCATGACCACCTCTTCGGCTGAATGTGATTGATTCGTCATGAATTAATCATTATTTGGTTTTATTGTGAAATTCCTTCTGCATTGGTTCCGACTAAATAAATATCAAATAAACTGGCACCAAAGGATTTCGTTGAACCTACAAAAACAAGGTTATTCTGGGCAGTTTCAAATACAGACCAGCCCCAATCATCATTATCATAGGTTCCATATGCATATGACCAAATAATATTACCCTTATCATCTATCCGAACCATAAATGCATCTTCATCGTAACCAGTAGCTACCTGCCGACCGGAAGATCCGACTAACACGATATCACCCTTTTCAGTCTCCGCAGCACTAAATCGATGATAACTTTTACCATTGGCGGCGAAAGATCTTTGCCAATCTATATTTCCTTCCATATCCATTTTGGCAATTTTTGGTTGGTATACTCCGGGCTCAGCCAAAGAGTTTGCGGTTGAACAAATATAATAATTCCCGTTATTGGTGTTAAGGATACTATATATGGTTTCTTCCATTTGGCCTTCTTCTAAAAATTCCTTTTCCCACAATAATTTCCCCTCTTTATCGGTTCGGAGAACTAAGCCATTTTTAGACCCTTGACTATATCTGTTTCTGCTACCAACGGCTAAGAACCCTTCATCAGGTAGTTGAATTATATCATAGGCCCATTCATGGTTAGGGAATGCAGGGTTCCCATGTCCTTTTTGCCAAATCATATTCCCTTCCTGATCAATTTTAATCAAATAAACATCTGTATTGCCAGAAGAAATCCCCGGACTGTTGGAATGGCCTGCAATTACATATCCGCCCCCTTTAATTTCAATCACCGCTTCACCCACATCCCACATGCCGCCGCCATAGGTTTTTTCCCACATGGTATTTCCGTGGAAATCAGTCTTCACAGCATATACCTGTTGTTCATTTCCGAATGACCAGGTATGACCCACGAATAAGAAACCACCATCTGAGGTTGCTATAACATCATATCCATCTTCATTACCGTCGCCGCCGAAGCTTTTATGCCATTCTACCAGTCCTCTTGCATTGGTTTTAATGGCCCATAAATCTGTTTGGCCATTAATTTGGGGTGAGCGGGTACCCACGACAATAATACCATCATCAAATGGAGAGTGGGCTGCATTCCAGCCATAATCGTACCCTTGGGTGCCAAAGCGTCTTGAAAAGCCCGGAGGTGTTTCTCCGCGCCAGTTATACCCTTTGCCAATGTCTTCGCAGGATAATAGAAAAAGAAGACCTATTAGAAATTTATAGTAATATTTGTTCAATTTAGGCATTTTGGTAGGCCAATTTCCCTATCAAATTTTTAGAAAAATGAATCGTCCAGTTGACCCGCCGCCTGCCAAGTCTTCTTAAAAATAGGGCTGAGATGGGTGACTTTTCGAATTGATTTTTCTTCATGTTTTTGGGTTGGTAATATCATCTATTATTTTGCAGTATTGGCTAAAATTGCAATTGATACCAAGGTTGTAACCAAACTGCTAATCTGCTGGAAACGATCTGGTTTGACACTTTGTTCAGACAATGGTTTCTCGCTTACACGAATGATACTCCCTGGCAAAATCGAAACATTACTGCGGGTATTTATTCTAGATGCTTCCCCATATGGCGTAATGTAAATAATATGTTTTTTATCCCCATGGGTGGTTAATCCACCGGCAAAACTGAGGTAATCCTTGGCAGAAATATTGGCAGACCATGCCATATTCCCGGGATTATGCACCTCCCCTTCCACCTTAACCGTACCTACTATGGGTTTGGCGATTACTGTATCCCCTGGGGTGAGGACTAAATCACCGGTTTTTGACCCAAACATAAGTGTATCTCTTTTTACAATAACATTGTTGATGTCAGAAGATGTTTGAAGTCCTCCGGATCGGGAGAGAATAGAATTAAGGGTTTCCCGGTTGTTAATAAGGGGATAAACACCAGGAGAATTGACGTCTCCCTTTACCACCACCATTTTGATGGGTGTAAATTTTTCATAAAGGTGAACTGATAAATAATCTGATGGTAAAAATATAAAATTATCATTTTCGGAGAAGGGAAACTGATGGGGACTCTGAATTCCATCTGTATGGGAACGGCGTACTAACTCTACATCTTTTATATTATTCCGGTCTACATGAACAATCTTAAGGATTGTATCGAAAGATAATCCCTCTATCCAAGGAATCTTTTTTAAGGGCCTATTATTAACTGAAATGGAAATAGATTTAACCTGCATTGACCTTTTCGGAAAAATAAGGCTATCCCCATTCATTACTGGCGTTGAGTCAAATTGGTTTTTTGATACATAAATATTCGGAGCACCAAATCTTGCAATGATAACTTGGTTGCTTCCATTTCGACTTATACCACCGGCATACTGTAACACAGAATTAATATTATTTTTATTGGTTGTTTCGAAATAGGCCGGTATCAACACAGCGCCGGTAACCGCAACTGTTTCTCCCCTTGGGGGTACGACTATGACATCGTTATCGAGCATTTGTAATGATTTTGAAAGACCATTCCCCGTTATGAGTGGATATAGATCCATGGAATCAATAACGCTTCCTTCCCTTTGTACCATTATATTTCTCAAAGAACCGGTTTCAGTGACGCCACCAGCTAATACCAAAATATTTGGGATACTCATGGAAGGATTTACCACATAATTACCAGGAAATTGGACGTGACCGGCGACTGTAATATTAATGTTTTTTACTTTACCAATTGAAAATTCTAAATAAGTTAATGGAGGTTCTGAATTCAGGCTGGCATAGACTTTTCCAAATCTTTTATTAATATATATCTTTGCCTCACTTGCGGTTTTTCCGCCCAAGTATAAAAGTCCCACATTTTTTATAAATACGGTGCCGTCTCTTTCCAGCATTGCCCGTTCATGCTGTTCCGCCTGGCCCCAAACAGAAATAATAATTTCATCTCCATATCCCAGGACATAATTGGCACTAACATTGGCATTATCAATAAACTGAATGGAGTCTCTCAAAGAAAAAAAGTTATACCCAAAATGCTGCAATGGGGGAATGCTGTCCGTTGAAAGAAGCAGTCGATTTAATTGGTTCAAATCTTTCTGGATTACCTTCATTTTTTCCCTATAATATTTGGCCATATCACCAGGATCAATCAACAGTCGCACAGGTCCATCGTCGGAATCTTTTTCAGATTCCAATCCTTTTTTGACGACTTCATTCGCCTGCTGATCCGCTTTGAGTTTGTCATATGTATTCATAAACCGTTTTAACTCTTCGGCGGATTGGGCGAAAAGAACACTTCCGAAGATGAATATGAATAATATTCGGGTAATCCGTATGTATTTATTGAGAATCATTTGAATAAATTTAAATAATATTCTGATTAATCGACAATGTTAAATTTTTATAATTTTTAGTCAGAGAAATGATGGGTGAAATCAGAAAGTAGATTGCAGATTATTGATTAATGATTATGGATGCTGGACTATTGGAAGTTGTAGGATAAGGCGCTGAAAGAAGATAAAGTATACAAGATAATAAGGGAGTCTTTTTTTATTGCTTGAAAGATTTGGAAACGATTAAAAATTGAGTGTTTTTGATAGAGAGATGGTGAGGGTGTTGGTTTTTCGGGTGTTTGCCAGAATCCCCTCTGCTGCATCGATCTGATTACCCTGGGCATCAACATAAAAATAATCTGGGAAGCCTAAAAAAGCCTCAAACTGTTTTTCGTAATAAATACCAAACCAGATATCTTTATATTTATAACGTGTATCTAGACGAAATTCCATTTTGACTTCTGCAGGGCGATGGGATACAATGCCATGACGCTCGTAATTCAATGCAGGAATTACCATGAGCTTGTCTGATAAATAACCGGCATAAATATACCAATCATCAGAATCGCCGCCCGAATGACCGGCCCATCTCCTTCCTTTATATGAACTATAATCGTATAATCCTCTTGAATACCATGCAGGTGTTCCGCCAGCACCCCGGTGCCTGATGGTATAGGTGAGCATTAGGTTTGACCATTCAAAACCGTACAGCCAGTTTTTTAAGTTTCCTACGCCGTAATCCCGTACACCAATAACTGTAGCCATGGTATGATCGGGCTGGGAAAGAAAATCGGCGAAATACATGCGGTTATCATTAAACCCAACTTCCGCATACAATTTAACATTTCTTTTAGGGAGTGTTATGGAAAAATAACCTGAAAGGGTCTGATCCCAAACATCGTGGCCGCCCACGGTATAGTCATTATCCATTAAATTACTGGTAAAAACACCCTCAAACACCAATATGCTGGCATCTCTTGCGGTCCACACATAGCCGCCAGATGATAAAACGCCGCCCGAGAGATAGTTTCTACTAAAACCCGCTGATATAATAACAGGGCCATACCAAGTCAACTGGCCATTTAAGGCTGTTAAATATTTTGCTTCGTAACCAGATCTCTCATTTAATCTGGCAAAAGTGTATAGACCATAAAACCCAAATGTTCCAATTCTTATTTCCTGAATGGTTCCTAAAATTTGAGCGGGAAGCGGCTGGGTGTTATTCGTCATTTGTAAACTGGAATGTATTCCAGGACCCCACCAGCGATTCCCCTCGTGCCAACCAAATCCCAACCCTTTATAATGTAGAAAAGCCAAGAAATTTCGAATGCCACTACTCACGGGTTTTTGGGTGCCGACCAAGGGGCGATCATTTAATACTGAAAAGGTGCCTCCCCTGTTAATGCCATCTACGGATAAAAATTTATTCGGCATTAAATACGGTTCCGCCATGAAAGAAAAATATGGACTGTTGAATGCTATTTGGACTGAATTAAAACCGGCAATGCCTTTTGACACATAACGGACATCCATATTTTCCTGATTCGGGGTATTATCGTTATAATATCCTTCACTCCTGAATGTGACAGAAAAGGACATTGAATCGGTATTAAAAAACAAGGGGCGAAACATGTTTGACTGGATAGGAATATGACCCTCAAATTGGGATTTTTCACTCAGCAAAAGGTGAAATGGGTCGGCAGGGATGTGTCCTTGTGCCTTTGCACAAGGAAGATAAAAGATAAAAGATAGAAAGATAAAAGAAACGGCCCTAATACGGGAAGCGCGTTTTATTATTTTGGGTTTGGGGATATGTATCATTTCACAGTTGAATAATTAAATATCTATGATTAATCCTTGGGAAGTTAATACGTCTTTTCTATTTTTTTAGGCGCGTTTATTTTAAGATTAAAGAGATGAGATATTAGAAAGAAGACAGACGTGATGAGTGATGAGTTAGAAGTTATCAGAAGACAGATAGCAGATTTCAGATTATTAATTTTAGTCAATGAAAGTCAATTAATTAGAAAAAGGCTCTGAGCTGTTTTGAAAAGGAAGATATATCGCTGGAGTGAAGGTGCCCCAATTTTTTAATAATAATTGAAGATAATATTGTGGCAAATTTCATGCGAACCAATGTGGGTTTCGGTAAATTTGACAACTCCCAATTGAGTATTGAATAATAACCCTTACGACTTAAATCATCTAGTTTACTTGTCATAAATGCAATAATTACATCTGATCCTTCGCTATTGTATTGATCTGGCGATACAACAAGCCCCGGACGCTTTTTTGTTTGTTTTAGATTTGTAAATGGGAAGGGGACAAGTACAATATCCCATTGTTTATAACTCGTTGTAGACATCGTCCTCCGGATTATCCCATTCTTCAAAAGATGGTTCAGATATTTTCATCATGTGGATCAAACTATTATCAGATAATTCATCACTATATTTTTTTCGGTTCTTCTCCAGATAGTCATCTATCCAACTCTCCACCAAATTACTGATCGTTGTTTCCTCCAGGGCGCTAATTACCTTTAGGAGTTTTCGTTTATTGTCTTTAATCCTGATGCTTAAAACACTCATATATTTATCCTACTTGTCGTTTTTACTACTATTAATTTAATAGTTTCTTTGTTTTTCACCAAAACAATTCTCTCGTTTCAAAACAGATCCTTCATTTTATGGATATCCCCCCAGCCCCAGCCCTCGTCTAATTTCAAACGGCGGATAAACTTTGGGAAGGGATTACTTCGTCGTCGCAAGCGTCTCCTCGTAATGACATTAATAAGGATAAAAGATAAAAGGAGAAATCAGAAAAAAGAGATCAGAAGTCAGATAAATTATTAAGGATTTTGGATCCCCCGACTACGTTCCAAGAACTACGGCGGACAAGTTTTTAATATTGAGTTTCACATCCTTTATATAGCAGCAAAGCGGCCTCCGAGTTAGAATTGCCTTATTTCACAAAAGAGCAACCCATTTATTTATATCCCCCTACCCCCTTTAAAAAGGGGGATTTTTAGGTGCTCTTTTTGAAACCCCCAACTAGGTTGGAAGGGCCCGTCATCAAGATGCCGGGCAGGCGGATAATTTCCGGGATGACAAATGTGAGGGTGAATCCCTCTTCGATAAATCTACGAGGGACAAGAAAGATAAATGAAACAAGATGGTCATATCGATCAAGGAACTGGATATACTAAATAGATAATCAAATGCGTTCTTCTATCGCCAATATTATTTATAACATTTTTGTTAAATCAGGGACTTTGGCAACCAGCTTTTTATCTAATGTAACCAATGGAACCTCATTTGCTGCGGCCAAAACAATATATGTAGCATCGTATCCACTAATTTTATATTCGACTGATAGCGCTAATACATCCTGACTTGGAATCGTATAGGTGTTCTCTCCAAAATATTCAAAAGCATTATTTAATATCTTTTTCGCATCAGACATATCCATTCCCCCATGCTTTACATAGGTGGATATTACATTTGTCATTTCATGGATCCAGAGATCTGGAACATGCCAATAGGGGTCAGAGTTATAAAGCGCCCTTGCTTTTTTACTATGACTTCCGGATATAAATAAATGAATAATTATATTTACATCTACAACAATCATTTTCGACCATTTTGCTTTGCATCATCAATAAACTTATTGGTTATTTTAAATGCACCCAGATATGGCTCAGGGCATTCACGTATTTTATCCGCGCCCTGTAAGCTTTCTTCTAAAATGGCATATATTTCTTTGCCGACACTTCTATGGTGAATTTTGGCCTGTTTCTTTAATTTGTTTTTAATTTCTTCTGAAATATCTCTAACTAATATATCCGGCATAATAACCTCGTGGAATCTTCTTTTAAAGTGATATCAATATTATATCATATATATACAATTTACAAGCGTTTATTCTGGTCAGAAGAAAGAAGTAATGAGTAAGAAGAGACCAGAAAGCAGAAGTCAGATGATTAATTATTAATTAATAATTTTGGATTATAGGTTACACACACCTTCGACCAGTCGAAATCCCCTCTATTTTTATTGACCCCATCTCCGCCTACGTCTTGCCTATCTGTCTACATATACATTACGACAGACGAAGGAGGGACAGATACATCAATACGCTGTTACGATGTACAAGAAAGAAATTTATATCTAAAAAAAAAGGCGAAAAGTCGGTTAAATTCAATATAACCGTGGCAAAGAAAACCAAACTTCTCACCTTACTTTTGCCCATTCTTTTAATGGCATCAGGGGGATACGACCACGGGACCTCAGCGGGGAAAGGAAATTGGGATATTTCCCTCACCTGGAATCCATTTAATTATTTTGAGCAGGGGCAATCTTATATAGTTTTAGGATATGGTCTGACTAAGCGATTAGATATCCACGGCTATTATAGTGCAACCCATAACGGTGGTAATAACTATTATGGTGGTCTTTCTTACCAGTTTTTGAATACCCCATTCTTAGATTTATCCACAGCTGTTGGGATGAGAGCCTATACGGATAACAGTAACATACATTTGTTTTTTCCTCAATTGCTTTATACGGTGAAGCTAAGTAAAAGGATAGGTGTGGGGGGGAGTTTTGTAGATGTCAGAAGTGCATCCCTCTTCGATAACTCTACGAGGGACAAGGATACTTCGACAGGCTCAGTACAGGGGAAGTTGGGAGTGGCGAAGGATGTGTTTTTGATGGTGAATATATATGAGAATGAAAAATATAAAATAGATATCACTGCCGGGGGGTTTAGCCCGGTTTTATGGGAACCTAAATCAGGAGATTGGTACCCAACCTATAGTATAGATATAAAATTTAAAAAATGAACTTAGATTTTATTGTCTAAACAGAAAACGTTTCATATATATTAAGCAATTACTCAGCAAAGGGCTTATGCGATAGAGCATATAAATAATTTTTCCATCAAAACCAAAAATGAATTCTGATTCGTTTCTCTTAATAGCTAACTTGATTCTATTTGCAAGATCAACCGTTTTTTTTGTCTCTTTAGTTCTATCAATTTGTGTGCCCACAATGACATTAATTGATTTTAAAATATCACCGTATTTACGCTGGAGTCCGCTCATGTATTCTTGCTGTAATATCTTATAAGAATAATAGATTGAATAATCTGGGCTTTTTATTTTACTTAAGATTGTATTAATAAATATATAATACAATTGTGTGTGTTTACCTTGCTTTGACTTCTCTTTAAGAAAATGCTCTAAGACAACAAGCGGGTTAGACAAATCAACTGCTGTATAATAGTAATGACGATGGGGTTCAATATTATAATTTTTTAAACTAGATGATGCACATGCAGCATTAATAATCATATCTATACTCTCTGGCATAAGTGCCGATATGTTAATTGGATGTTGCAAATCAGCCTCGATTATTTCGACATTTAGACTTCCTAATGCTATTGCTTCATTTTTTAGAATTTCTAATTTTTCCCTTTTTGTAGATAATAGATATAACTTATTATTTTTAGCAAAACTTTTTACTATTGAATTACCAATAGATGAGGAGGCACCTAAAACTAATACATTCATTTCTTTAAACAGGACAAAAGTACGTTTTTTGCACTTTCATAACTTCTATATGCTACGGACTCATGTAAAAGTAGTAAAATAATTGTTGAGAAAAATATATAAACATCTGCTTTTAATACATTACCCTCTTCATAGACTTTTGAATATAAACATTCTAATTCAAGCCTCTGATCTGAGGTCAATTCAAACTTCCCGACAACTTGAGAAATCCCAGTGATTCCCGCCGGTGCTTTAAATCTACCTTTCCAAATTTCTGGGTATTTCATTTTCAATAATTCAATATTATTTTTGGGTAATGGTCTGTTACCAACAAAACTAATTTTACCCAATAATACAGCAAATACCTGAGGGACTTCTACTAATTGGGTTTTTTCTAATACCCGACCAATTGGTGTATAAACTTCGGAATCCATTGGAATATCAAGGTACCCGTCTTTCATATATTTTTTTTCTAACCCATATTTCTCGCTTTTCGCATCCTTTACCATTGTCCTAAACTTGACTATACTTATTTCTTTATTTAAACCAACCATTCGTTTAGAAATATAAAAAACAGGCCATCCTTGAAATAGGAGTGAAACTATAGAGACTAAGAATAATATTGGGGAAAATGTAAGTAAAATTATGAGGGAAAAAAATATATCTTCAATCCTCTTTAGAATTTTATAAATAATTATATCAACCCCATTTTTAATAAATTTGTTGAGTTTCATATTGAATATACCATTTATAAACTGATGCTAATCCTACATCTAATGTAATTTTTGATTTCCAACCCATTGCATTCATTCTGGATACATCAAGCAATTTCCTGGGGGTACCATCTGGATAATCAGCGTTGAAATATAAATCGCCCTTATAGCCAACGACATTTTTAATCATTTTTGACAGCTCTTTAATTGATACTTCCTCTCCAGAACCAATATTGATATGAGAAATATTTCCCACACTTTTCTCTTTTTCTTGACCCCTCTTGAATTCTCCCCTATTACCCGCATGCTCCCGAAGGGCGGGCAGGCAGGGGAGATTATATAAGGTTTCAGCATCTAAATTTTTCATTAAATAGACACAGGCATCGGCTAAATCATCCACATGAAGAAATTCTCTTAGTGGTTTGCCGGTGCCCCATATTTCGACAAGCTCAGCATTTTGCATCTTTGCTTCGTGGAATTTTTTCATGAGTGCTGGTAAAACATGAGAATTCTTTAAATCAAAATTATCATTAGATCCATATAAATTATTTGGCATTACAGAAATAAAATTATCACTATACTGTCGATAATAATTTTCACATAACTTTATTCCTGCTATTTTTGCTATTGCATAAGGTTCATTGGTGAATTCTAATTTATCCGTAAGCAAGTGTTCTTCTTTAATCGGTTGGGGGGCATTACGGGGGTAAATACAAGCTGAACCCAGAAATAATAGTTTTTTTACTCCAACCTCATGGGAAGCATGGATCAGATTACTTTGAATCATGAGGTTTTCGTATAAAAACTGACCACGATACGTATTGTTAGCATGAATGCCACCCACCTTAGCTGCTGCTATAATTACCAAATCAGGTTTTTCAGATTCGAAAAACTGAAATACATCATTTTGATTTATTAAATCTAATTCTTTATGAGATCTCAGAATGAGATTATTAAAACCATCCTCTTTTAATTTTCTTATAATAGCTGAACCAACCATCCCGGAATGGCCAGCGATGTAGATTTTGGAGGTTAAGTTTATAGCCACAGAGAACACCGAGGATTAGAATGGTAGATAGAAAGTTGATGATTGAAATAAAAAAGAAGGACGGCGATGTAGATTTTAGATTTACTATTTATTATTGACCCGTCTTCGCCGAGGCTACCAGTCTTCGCTAATGCTACGACTGACAAGCGCCGGACAGGCAATTCACTATTTTTTAGACAGGATTGACTGGATTTGAAGAAAAGGAAAAAGGATGAAGGTAATATAAGCATTATTAGTTAGACAAAATTAAATTCGTTTTTTTTGTTTTTTAAAATCGGCTTCTACCATAATCTTGACTAAATCTTTAAACTTTGTTTTTGGTTTCCACCCTAGTTCCTTCTCTGCCTTTGATGGATCTCCAATAAGTAGTTCTACTTCTGTGGGGCGGTAATATCGTGGATTAATCGTCACAACCGTTTTCCCGGAGCTTTTTAACATCCCGACTTCGGATTCTCCTTCTCCCTGCCAATCTAATTCTTCCCCTAATACAGAAAAAGACTCTTCAATAAATTCCCTAACGGAATGGGTTTCCCCTGTTGCCATAACATAATCTCCTGGTTTTTCTGCCTGGAGCATGCGCCACATTCCTTCTACATATTCGGGGGCATAGCCCCAGTCTCGTTTTGCATCCAAGTTTCCAATCGATAATACATCTTGAACCCCAAGCATAATCTTTGACACTGCTACGGATATTTTCCGGGTTACAAACGTTTTTCCCCGGCGCTCCGATTCATGGTTAAATAAAATACCATTTGAAGCAAATAAGCCATAAGCTTCTCGATAGTTTACCACAATCCAATAGGCGTAAAGTTTAGCTGCAGCATAAGGAGATCTTGGATAAAATGGTGTTTTTTCTGTTTGAGGGATTTCTTGAACTTTTCCAAACAGTTCGCTTGTTGAAGCTTGATAAAACTTTGTATTGATTCCCGTTTCTCGAATTGCATCTAAAAAACGCAAGGTACCAATGCCATCGACTTCGGCTGTGTATTCAGGCACTTCAAAAGAAACTTGGACATGGCTTTGGGCACCCAAATTATAAATTTCATGTGGCTGTGTCTTTTCAATCAATCGATTTAAATTGCTGGAATCAGTTAAATCACCATAATGAAGAAATAGTCTTTTATCCATAATAGATTCATCTTTATAAAGATGATCTATTCTAAATGTATTAAAGCTTGAAGACCTGCGAATAATTCCGTGGACTTCGTATCCTTTTCTAATCAGTAGCTCAGTTAAATAAGAACCGTCTTGTCCAGTAATACCTGTTATGAGTGCTTTTTTCATTTAATAATCCTAGTCCAGCGATCTGTTGTAATGTCCATATATATCCTGCCTTTTCTCCATGTAATTATATAACTCTTTAAACATTCTTTTGTAATTAGTAACAGAAAGATATTGCCTATTATCTTTTAAACTTCGAAATATCTGTTGACCTTGTATTTTTTTAATGTAAACTTCTTTTTCCCCCACTGTTTTTGAATAAATGTTAACAATTTATACTCTGATAATTTTTCCTTTGAGCAAAGATGGTAAATTCCACAATAATTATCAAAAATTGATTGTTCAATTTTTTTTGCTAATTCAAGTGTAGTCACACCATTTACTGGCATCTCAACTAAATATGGCTGATGTAACCGTTTGACTACATATTTAAATGTTTTTGATGGGTCATTAAATTCTGAGGATAACTTTTCGAAATCTTGATTAATTAACATTGTTGTAAAATTCTTTCAATCTAATTAGTTGTTCTTTGATTGGTATTTTTCTTATTTCACCTATTAAACATTTATTTACAGAAACCGAGTCGTTTTGTTTTATAACTATATCTTTATCATAAACTTCTTTAATTATATTCAATAACTCATATTTAGAAATACATTCACTTGAAATAACGTTACATTTACCGTAATATTTCCAATTTTGCATCATTTCTAAACATTCTGTAGCCCATTGTAAAGTTGTAACACCATTCCACATAGCCCCAGTATACCCAAACACTTCACCCTCACTATTTAAAAACCAATCTAATAAACTAGCTTTCGTATTAATTTCGTGTCCAATAATAGATGCTTTTATGATTTTCGTATTAGTGCCGTGAGATGCAAGATATCTTGATGCTTTACTTTTTGACATTCCATATTCGTCATTATCCATTTCACAGTCCGTACCAGGATGTATAATTCTACAATTACTATTTTCTTCTAACCAAATAGGTAACTCGTAATTTATCTCAAACTTATTAGTTCGTTGTGGGATGGCTCCTATACAATTGATTATATAATCACCATCATAATTTTTTATATAACTTTTGAAGTCATTATTTGGCCATCTTAAATCTGTTGTTTCTACTCCAGTTCCTAAGTAACGATGTACGGCATAACCTAACATTCCGGTGTGTCCTAATACTAAAATATTATGATGTTTCAACTAAATTATTTGTACCAAACAGTTCTATTTACATAGTCTACATATGAAAGTATGATTCTTAAAATCTTTTTGGAAACATTATCTGTTTCATAATCCTTAACTGGTTTTATTGATCTAACCTCTTGTGTGTTGTGAGTAGTAGCAACTGCCACCGATTGTAAAACTCGCGTTTTATTTAACCCCGACATTATTACAGTTGTCTCATCCATTCCCTCAGGTCTTTCATGTGCTTGACGTATTGTCACTGCAGGTAGGTTCAAAATAGATCCCTCTTCAGCAATGGTTCCACTATCTGAAATAACACAGAAAGAATTGATTTGCAGGTTGTTATATTCATGAAATCCATATGGCTTTGAAAACCTAATTAATGGATTTTTATTTTGATAGCCAATCTCTTCAAGTTTCTTTCTTGTTCTTGGGTGGGTAGAAATAATAATGGGAAATCTATATGTTTTGGATAAGGCGTCGATTGATTCTAATAAATCACTAAAATTCTTTGGGGAATCAACATTTTCTTCTCTATGAATACTCATGATGATGTACTCTTTTGACTTTAACCCTTCCTTTTTTAGAATATCACTAGACAGGATATTTTTCATATTGGCATTAAGGACTTCTGTCATTGGTGACCCAGTTTTAATTATTGTTTCAGGTTTGATGCCTTCTGCAATCAAATAATCTCTTGCTTGTTCTGAAAGTGGTAGGTTGATGTCGCTTAAATGATCCACTATTTTTCTATTTACTTCTTCTGGCACCCTTTGATCAAAACACCTATTACCGGCTTCCATATGAAAAATAGGAATTTTTCTTTTTTTTGCAGGAATAACACTTAGGCAACTATTGGTATCACCATAGATCAACAAGGCTTCGGGCTTTATTTTATTAAACACCCTATCAGCCTTAGCAATAATATCTCCTATTGTTTCGGATGGCGTCCCTTTTATTGCCTCTAAGAAAATATCAGGCTTTCTAATCTCTAACTGTTCAAAAAATAACTCATTTAATTCATAATCAAAATTCTGACCAGTATGTACAATCGTATGATCCACATGTTGATCCAACTCTTTCATTACTTGGCTGAGCTTAATGATTTCTGGCCTGGTGCCTACAATTGTCATTACCCTAAGCTTATCCATTTTTACGAAACTCCATTAAATCTTCCTGAATTTCTTTCAGATTAAGTAACATTTTTGTTAATTCATCTTCATTTAATATTTGTGTATTGTGTGAATGATACTCATCTGCTTCGGTAATCACTTCTTCTCCCTCTTCAAAAAACTGGGTATAGTTTAGATCCCTTGTATCTGCTGGAATTCGGAAATACTCACCCATATCAATAGTCCTTACCATCTCTTCCTTTGTTAGTAAGGTTTCATACAACTTTTCGCCATGTCTCGTACCAATAGTTTTTATTTTATGATTTGGCTTTCCAAATATATTTCTTATAGTATGGGCAAGTACTTTTATAGTTGCCGCTGGTGCCTTTTGAACAAAAATGTCACCACTCTCTCCGTTTTTAAATGCAAACAACACCAAATCAATTGCTTGGTCAAGACTCATCATAAATCGAGTCATATTAGGATCAGTTATAGTGATCGGTTTACCATTTCTTATTTGATTAATAAACAATGGAATCACCGAACCCCGACTGGCCATGACATTGCCGTATCTGGTGCAAGCAATCATGGTCCCTTTTATATTTCTACTTTTTGAAACAACAACTCTTTCCATCATAGCCTTGCTTATACCCATTGCATTAATTGGGTAAACAGCTTTGTCAGTACTCAATGCAATGATCTTTTTTACTCCTGCATTAATCGCAGCGTTTAAAAGATTTTCAGTACCAATGATATTGGTTTTCACCGCTTGTATCGGATAAAACTCACACGATGGGACTTGCTTAAGTGCGGCCGCATGAAAAACATAGTCAACACCCTTCATAGCGTCATTAATTGAATTTTTATCTCTTACGTCACCAATATAAAATTTCAGTTTATAGCTATTATAGTATTTTCTCATATTGTCTTGTTTAAGCTCATCTCTAGAAAATATCCTTATCTCTTTTATATCTGTAGACAAAAACCTATGTAATAATGCATTACCAAAAGATCCAGTTCCACCTGCAATTAATAAAGTTTTTTTATTAAATAAATTTTCCATTGTTTGCGCTCCTCTTTAAACTAAAACCCTTATGCTTGAATATTAATATATTTATTAAAAATTTTATTATATTTTTTAACAATATTTTCTATTGAATAATCTACCGTGAATTGTGCCGTGTCTGGGTTATACTTATATGATCCATTTGAAATTTTTATTATTGCATCCATAAAAGCATTCTTGTTTGATGGTGGCACAACTAAACCGAGATTATATTTTTCAATAAATTCTTTGGCATCTCCTTTTGCACCTATTACAATTGGTGTTTTAGAAATTGCATATTCAAATAATTTTCCAGGTATATACAATGCCAAATGGTCATCTGAAACATAATTTGTGACTAAAACATCTGAAATTTTCATAAGGGCTGGTATATATTCTCTTTTTACTCTACCAATAAATTTGATATTGTCTAATTTTTTTATTCTGACCATCTCTTCGATATCAGTTAACATAATTCCATCACCAATAAAAAAGAAAATATATTCATCTAACCTTTCTCTTTTAAATAATTCCATCACTTCGGCAAAAATTGTAGGGTTTTGCAAAGCACCAATATTACCTACAAACGAAATAATTTTTTTATCTGGGCAACCATATAATTTTGAAACATGATTATAATATTTATCTAAGTTTAGTTTAAAGAATGAATCATCAATCCAATCTGGAATGCAAGTTAATTTTTTCAGCGGAATTCCCTTTTGATTAATATTATTTAACTGACCAAATGTACAAGTTGAAATTGAATCTGCATGAACATAAACCCAACTTTCAATTCTTCTTAACAATTTAATAAGGAATTTATTGCTTATCATTCCTGCTGAAATTCCTAAATCTGGCAAAATGTCAGGTACATCAAAGTGGTGATGTTTTTTAGATATTATATTAACGAGAGCACCAATTATACCTGAAGAGAGGGGCGCTATAGAAATAACTATATCAGATTTTCTCGATATTCGTAAGGCAGTAATTAATGATTTTAAGACGAATTCTGAATATGAAATCATACGAAATAAAACGTTTTTCTTTATAATAAATAAAGTTTTAATTCTATTTACTTTTACATTATTTATGATTTCATACTTACTTGCCTCTCCACTTGGTAGAGAGCGAAATTGACGAGGATATGAAGTAATAACATTAACATTATGCCCCATTTTAATAAAGCATTCGGCTAATTCCTTGGTTCTTCTGGCTGTACCTGACATTTCCGGAAAATAGTGTTGGTGAAGCATTAGTATATTCATTTATTTATTTGAAAGTTGTGCAAAGACATCTATTGTTTTCTTGGCAGTTTTTTGCCAAGAATAATTCCTAACTCTTTCATATCCATTTATTATTTGTTTATCATAAAGATCATTATTGTCTATTAATAATTTTATTTTTTCTGAAATCTCTACTGGTTCTACTGGATTAAAATAAAGAGCGGCGTTTCCATTTATTTCAGGCATAGCAGAAATATTTGAACAAATAACCGGTGTGCCATGTGCCATTGCTTCTAAAGTTGTCATGCCAAAAGTTTCAGCTAAAGATGGGAAAATATATAATTTTGCACCATTGTAAAGTTTATACAATTCTTCTCTATCTAAAGGCGGT
>Ga0209047_1000860_pt1 | contig 24440 bp, 22 predicted proteins | sample SaaInlV_165m_DNA_3_FD_184681 | JGI IMG/M metagenome (GOLD analysis project Ga0209047, IMG submission 184681) | Marine microbial communities from expanding oxygen minimum zones in the Saanich Inlet - Saanich Inlet SI037_S3LV_120m_DNA (SPAdes)... | ecosystem: Environmental > Aquatic > Marine >...
CCTATGGCCACTTTGGCCGCCACCCGGACCAGGACGGCGGCTTCTCGTGGGAGAAGACCGACATCGCCGATGCGCTCAGAACGGCGGCTAACGGAGGCTAGGGGTGACCGAAGTTCAAAGTTCGGTAATAGAAGGCTGGTCGATCGAGTCGACATTGCCGAAAAAATCGGAAGTCGAGAAACTAGCCGAATTGGTGCCGGCGGGCACCGAGGTTTACTTAAGCACCCTGCCCCATGTCAGCCTGGATCAGCAGATCGAGACGGCGCACATTGTCCGCGTCAATGGGTTGGAGCCGGTGCTGCATGTGGCGGCCCGTTATTTCGCCACGCGCACCGAACTGGTCGGCTACCTGGCCCGCGCCGGCCGGGAAACGGCAGCCGAGAATATGCTGATCATCGGCGGCGATGCCGACCGCCCGAACGGCGAATTTGATTCCGCCCTGTCGCTGATCAAGAGCGGACTGCTAAACGATTATGGCATTCGCCGCATCGGTGTCGCCGGCTATCCCGACGGTCATCCCAAAATATCGTCAGATGCGCTGATCGAAGCCTTGGGTGCCAAGATCGAAACTGCCCAAGCGGCCGGCATCGCACCCCATATCACCACCCAGTTTTGTTTTGAGGCCGCCCCCATCCTGGCATGGCTCAAAGATATAAGGGAACGCTGGCCCGATGTTCCGGTCAAGATCGGCATCGCCGGGCCAACCGGTTTCAAGACCTTGCTGAAATTCGCGGTGCGCTGCGGCGTCAACACACCACGCACCGGCATCGCGCAAAAGCTGACCATGGCGTCCAAAATCGCCAAGACATTTTCGCCCGGCGATTTGTTGGACGATCTGGATACAGGGCTTGGCCAAATTGGTGGCGGCAACCTATCGGCCCATTTCTTTTCCTTTGGTGGTTTGGAGAAAACGGCGACATGGATTGCCGGCCGCCTCAATGAAAAATCGAATTTCACCGGGACCAATGAAACGCAGAGGATGCAATTATGAGCAATGATACAGACTACAAAGTAGCTGACATTTCCCTGGCCGACTGGGGCCGGAAAGAGATTACGATAGCGGAGACGGAGATGCCTGGCCTGATGGCGCTGCGCGAAGAGCATGCGGGTAAGAAGCCGTTGGAGGGCGCGCGCATTGTGGGCTGCCTGCACATGACCATCCAGACGGCGGTGCTGATGGAGACCCTGGTCGATCTCGGCGCCACATTGCGCTGGTCAAGCTGCAATATTTTCTCCACCCAGGATCACGCGGCGGCGGCGGTGGCCGAGGCCGGCATGCCCACCTTCGCCTGGAAGGGCGAAACGGACGAAGAGTTCTGGTGGTGCATCGAGCAGACGGTCGAGGGCCCAGATGGCTGGAAGCCGAACATGATTTTGGATGACGGCGGCGATCTGACCGGCCTGATGCACGAGAAGTTCCCCGAGCTATTGGAAGACATCAAGGGCCTGTCGGAAGAAACCACCACCGGCGTGCATCGGCTTTACGAGATGGCCAAGGCGGGCAAGCTGAAGGTACCGGCGATCAATGTGAACGATTCGGTGACCAAGTCGAAGTTCGACAATCTGTATGGCTGCCGGGAAAGCCTGGTGGACGGCATCAAGCGGGCCACCGACGTGATGGTTGCCGGCAAGGTCGCGGTTGTCGCCGGCTTTGGCGATGTGGGCAAGGGCAGTGCGGCCAGCCTGCGCAGCCAAGGCGCGCGCGTGCTGGTAACCGAGATCGATCCGATCTGCGCGCTGCAAGCCTCCATGGAGGGCTATGAGGTTGTGACCATGGACGCCGCGGCGGCGTTGGGCGATATCTTCGTGACCTGCACCGGCAATGTGGATGTGGTCACCATCGATCATATGCGCGCCATGAAGGACCGGGCGATTGTCTCCAACATCGGGCATTTTGATTCGGAGATCCAGGTCGGGGCCTTGAAGAACCTGAAATGGCACAATGTGAAGCCGCAGGTGGACGAGATCGAGTTTCCGGACGGCAAGCGCATCATCTTGCTGGCCGAGGGCCGCTTGGTGAACCTGGGCTGCGCCACCGGCCACCCCTCGTTCGTGATGAGCGCATCGTTCACCAACCAGGTGCTGGCGCAGATCGAATTGTGGGACAACTCGGACAATTACGACAACGAGGTTTATGTGTTGCCCAAGGCCCTGGACGAGAAGGTGGCGATGCTGCATCTCGGCAAGCTGGGCGTAAACCTGACCACCCTCACCGAAGAGCAGGCCGCCTACATCTCCATCGACCAGGCGGGACCGTTCAAGCCGGATCATTACCGATACTAGGCGGCGGGGCGTTAGACCCGGTTTTGGATTTCCGGGGAATCGGCGGCGTAGCGTTTGGCGCGGAAGGTCCAATTCATGGTGCCGCCCGGTATCAATGGGTGCGGGCCATAGAAGGGGTTGATGTATTCCCAGACCACCTCGCCGTCCGGTGTCACCTCGAAGATGCAGCCCTGGCCGCCCTCGCAGATCAAGGTGTTGCCGGAGCTGAGGCGTTGGCAGCCACTGATATGCGGGCTCCAGAATGTCAGCGGGTTGTCTTTGGCGAAATAACGCCAGACGATTTCCTTAGATTCTGGCTCGATCTCCCAGACTTGGCTGAAATTTGGCCGGGCGCCGGGCACGTCGAAGCCGTTGGCGAACACTAAGATATTGCCGTTATCCAGCATCTGGCAGTCATGCTGGCCGCCCAGTTCGGGATTATGATATTCCCATTTCAACTGGCCGGTCTGCCGGTCGATAATCACCAGCAGGTTGAGCACCCGATAGCTGACCAGATAATCGCCGTTTGGCAGCGGTGAAATGGTATTGGCATGGCCGTATTCTTCCCGGGGTGCCAATGGCTCGATAGCGTAATTATCGAAAAATTCGCGCCGGTTGTTGGCAAATTCCCAGACCACGTTGCCGGCTTCGTCCACTTCGCGGATCACCTCGCCATAAATCTTGCCGTCCAGTTCGGTGCCCGGCACCCCGCCCTTGGCCATTTTGGCTTCAGCGTCGGTCAGCAGCTGCCAGGCGATATAGACCGCGCCGCCTTTGTCGAGGCGGCGGCCGTCATGGTGCTGATGATCGTCCACATGCTCCCACAACAGATTGCCGTCCCAATCATATTCGCGCATGCGCCCGCTTTTGCCCGATACCACCTTTGGCCCTTCGGCGACCCGCTCGCAAACGAACAGATTGCCGTTCGGGAGGAGGTAATTGTGATGGGTGACGCCGCCCGTGGTCTTCCATTCATGGACCACGTTGCCATCCATATCGATGAGCCAGATCTGGTCGGCAAAATTGCGGGTGTGCAGGGTGAAGCCGGGCGTCGCCTTGGCCTTGTCGTGATAGGTTACCCCATGTTTTTGAACGAGCATTTAATTCTCCAATGACGCCAGCTCGGGCATCACTTTTTCAATAAAAAGAGCGGCGGAATTTTCCGCCTCCCCCGGTGACATATCACCGAATACAAGTTGGCCAACCAGATAGTTCGCCCCCGAGATCGCCAGTTCGGCGCGCATAGTTTTCGCCACTGTTTCCGGCGACCCGGCGACGGCGCGCCCCGAAGCGGCCATGGCATCGAAATCCGCCGGCCTTGGATGCAGAGGACCAGGTCCACCCCGATAGGTAAACAGATAGGAGAAGCTTTGGTGCCAGACAGGATAGGCGCGCCGGGCAACCGCCAAGGCTTCCGCGTCGGTTTCGCCGACGACAATAAAACGGCCAATGCCGATATTGGGCCGCGCCTTGTGGCCGGCCTCCCCATAGGCCTGGTTATAGGCGGCGGTCATATCGTGGGTTTGATCGGCACTGTCGAGACTGATCACATGGTGGCCATTGGCGCCCGCGCGGGCGGCGCTTGCCACCGTATGCATGCCGTACCAGATAGGAGGATGCGGCCTTTGCATGGGCTCCAGGGCGACGGGAACATCGCTCATATCGAAAAATTTGCCCTTGTGATCCAGATGCCCATTGCGCAAGGCGGCCAGGACAATATCCAGGCTTTCCTGGTAGAGTTCCCGTGCGTCATCGGGATCGGAGCCAAAGATACGTATCTCGTGCGGCGAGGCGCCTCGGCCAAAGCCAAGTTCGAGCCGGCCTTGGCTCATCTGATCGAGCATACAAATCTCTTCGGCCAGACGCAGCGGATGATAAAGGGTCAGGGCATAGACCATGGGCCCGAAGCGAAGCTTTTTGGTGCGCTGGGCAATGGCCGCCAAAAACAGGTTCGGCGACGGCGCCATACCCAGTGGCGTCGCATGATGTTCGGCCACGTGATAGGCGTAAAACTCGGCACGATCGTACATTTCAATGAGACGCAGCCGCGCCTCGTAATATTGGGCAAGCGGGATGGCGCCCCGGTCGAGATGATCGAAGACGCCAAACTTCAGCGGATGCACGGTGCGCTCGCCCGCTTAAACCTCGATATCGGCGATGGTGATATTCTTGGCCATGGGCATCAGGATTTTTAAAAGCTCCTGGTGCGCCGGGTGCGGACCATAGGCGGCCAGCGCATCCTTATCGGCGAGGGTGACGACGGCGGCGTGGGAGATATGCGGCGCCCGGTCGGAAAAATTGTTGCCGATTTTTACGTCGAGGATGCCCGGCACCTGATCCTTCAAGGCGGCAATGCCGTCCATGACTTCCTGGGCCTGGGCTTCAGTGACGCCGTCGTTCTGTTCGATCAGGACAAGATGTTCGATAGCCATATTGGTTTCTCCCTCTATTCATTGTTTGATCATGAAGCATGATGCAAAGATGCATCCACTAATCAAGCAGCCCGCCTACGCATAAGGCGCCACCAGCCATTCGTGGTACCAGTTCGCTGCCTCGGTAGCGGCGATGCCGAGATGATCGAGATTATCGTACATGCTCATATGGGTGCTATCGCCTTGAACGAACAGGCGCTTCTTGTTGGTGGCGATCTCGTTGAAGGCCGGTATCTCTCGCTCCCAGCAAGTGAGATCATCGCCTTCGGCAACCACCATTAAAGTGGGCGTGTTCAGTATGCGCGGCAGATACGGCGAGACGTTGTAGTTCCACACATGCTCCACCGAAGCGATGGTGCTGAAATGCTCGTGCCGGGGCGCCGTAGTCTCCTTGATTTTCATAAAGACCGGCTTGGTTTCTGGATGCGGCCAGGTGACCACTTCTTTCTTTGGATCGCCGGAATGGGGGATGGTGCCATGCACGCCGGTCAAATATCGCTGGCGCCGTTCTTCTTCCACCAGCGCCGTCAATTCGCGAAAGCCAACGGTGCCATGATCACGCATGGAATTGTACCAGCCGTCGATAATTGGGATGTGAGAGACAATGCACTTCACCCTCGGATCGATGGCGCCCACGATGAGCGAATGGCCGCCGGAATAGGAGATACCCCAGACGCCGATGCGTTTCGGATCCAGCACGCCTTTAAACTCATCCAGATAGCAGACGGCGTCGATGGCCGAGCGATAATCGGAAATCTGCATCCAGGGATCCAGATGCTGGCGCGGCTCACCGTCGGAGGCGCCGAGGCAGCGGAAATCAAAAATCAGCGCGGCGACGCCCTGCTCAACAATGAATTTCGCATATTCGGGCATCGCCAATTCCTTGACGTAGCACCAGCCGCCGCCCATGACGGCGACCGGCCAGGGACCCTCGCCCTCCGGCAGATAGAGATCAGCGCGAATGATCTGGGCCGGATTTTCGCTTTGGAATTCCACTTCGCGTTTGTTCACCGGACGGCTCCCTTTGATTGCATGGGCAACGGATTACCATCTTGGTCAATCAACGGGGCCGGTTCAATACGCGATGCGCATGGCCGTTTATAATTCCAGGAGCTGCGGCGCGCGATTGATGATTTCTTCGAGTATTTTTTCCGCCCTGCCGCGCTGGTCCAAGATGCCGTGCTGCATAAATTTGACGAATTTTTCCTGTTTGAGGACTTTTTCCGCGTCGTAGAGCGTTTTCAATTCCTGAACAAAGACGTGATTGGTGCCGATCGGCAAATATTCCTGGGCACAAATTACGGTCAAAAAATTGAGCGAGCCGCTCAGCAGTACAGACCAGATCGCCACCGTAAGCTTGTCGAACTGCTCCTCCAACTCCGCTTTTTTCGAGGTTGTGTTTTGTTCAATCCGGCGTTCGATAATAATGGAGAAAGAAAGACACTCGCTCATCATTTTTCGGAATTTCGAATAGCCTTCAAAATTGATGGAGCCCGGATTATTTTTTGGCGTTTCCGACAACGCCATAAGATCGGCCACCCGATCTTGCAGCGCGTCCAGAAATCGCCGGGCATCGTCATTGATGTCATCAGCGTTGCCGTTGTTCAAATTCTTAGCCACCCGAGTGCTACTGAAATTATTTTGATGATTTGCTACAATACTCTTTCCGGCCTCAACGGGCCATGCCCGCATCAAAACTTGTTCCCGTGGCCGCTTGCCAATAAGTTCATCGGTGCATTTGAGAGGGAGGGATCGATCATGCTGACAACCGAATATTCGCCGCCGCCGGCCAGAACGGCGCGCTCAATCCGGAAAAGCAGAACCGCGTATTAGCGCAAATTTTTATCAAACTTTACGGGCTGGAGATTAAATCCTGACATGGCCGAAAACAGCAAAACCGTTATCGTAACCGGCGCCGCGCGCGGCTTGGGCCAGGCCTATGGCTGGGCCTTTGCCGAACAGGGCTGGCGCGTGGTGGTCGCCGACCGGGACGGATTGGACCAGACCATGGAGGGTTTTCAAAACCCTGATAATCATTTGGCCTTGCCGGTGGACATTGCCGATATTGCCAGCGTCCAGGCCATGGTCGCGGGCGCAATCGATAAATTCGGCGCCGTCGACGCACTTATCAACAACGCCGGGCTTTATGGGGCGCTAACCGGCGGCAGAGCCGAAGATATCGACGAGGCGGAATGGGACCGCTGCATGGCGGTCAACGTCAAGGGGACGTGGAATTGCTGCCGCGCCATCATTCCTCATATGCGCAGCCAAACGAGCGGCGCCATTGTCAACGTCGCGTCCCTGGCCGCTGTCATGGGTATGCCTTACGGGCTGCATTACACCACGTCAAAGGCAGCGGTGATCGGCATGACAAGGGCCCTGGCGCGGGAATTGGGCCGGGACAGCATCCGCGTCAACTGCATCGCTCCGACGGCGGTGAACACCGAAGGCACGGCGGAGTTTTTCGGCGATGTATTGGACAAACAAATGGACGCCGTGGTCAAAAGCCAAAGCCTGCGCCAAGCCCTTGAGCCCGAAGACGTGGTCGGAACCGTGCTCTATCTTGCGGGCGACGCCTCGAAGCTGATTACCGGCCAGACCATCATGGTGGACGGCGGCACGGTATTTTTGTGATGAATATTTGGTTCCGTAAACATTCGCTACTCGGTAATTTCCGCCACTGACCATGGCAACCGAATACGGAATTCGGCCCCTTCTTGGGGCGCCGGCTCGCACCAGATTTGTCCGTCATGCTTGTCGACAATCGATTGGCAGATCGCCAGTCCCAACCCCAACCCCGATTCGTTGGTGGTAAAATAGGGATTGAACAGTTCTTCGTGAATTCCAGGTTCAATGCCCGGCCCGTTATCGGTGACACCGATCAGGATCATACCGTCTTCCGCCGTAGTGTTGATGGTCAATTTACCGGACCCTGGCGGATGGGATTTCATCGCGTTGATGCCATTACTGACAAGGTTGATGATGACCTGTTGGATCAAAATGGGATCGCCATTGAACGCCAGGGAGGGTTGCGCCAAATCGAGGGTCAGCGCAACCTGGTTCAGTTCAAGCTCCGGCTGGATTAATTGCATGGCGGTTTGGATTGTATCGTTGATGCTTACGTTTTCCGACTGGAGGTTTTCCCGCCGCGTATAGTCGCGCAGGCGTTGAATGACATTGCCGGCGCGGATGGTCTGTTCGGACGCTTTCTCCAAAGCCTCGGCAATGGACCGGGAAGGGAGATCACCGGCCTCCAGGTGCCGCAAACTACCATTGATATAGGCGGTGATGGCGGCCAAAGGCTGATTCAGTTCGTGGGCGATACCCGACGCCATTTCGTCTATCGTCGCAATACGCAGCACATGCGCTAATTGTTCGTGCTGGCGGCGGGCGTCCTCTTCTGCCTGAACCCGTTTGGTAATGTCGCGAGCGAACAGCGATATCTTCTCCACTTCCCCCTGTTCGTTCAAATGCGGACTGGCGATGGTCTCGAACCAACGATCACCGCGGGAATCAAGCGTAACGACAGTTTCCGGCTTTTCCAGCATTTGACACAAGAACCCCAGTCTCTCCTCGGCCACATTGGGCGGGACGACGGCGAAGATGCTACGCCCTATCAATTCGTCCGCTGTTAGCCTGAAGCCGCTGGCACCAATTTCATTGGCTTCGAGAACCGTGCCATCCTTGTCGATCATGAAAATGCTCTCGGGCGCCGAATTAATAAGATCGCGCCAATTTTTTTCACTTTCCGCCTGCAGGTTTTGGATGGCGATACGCTGACCGATCGATCTAGACAGCAGCCAAATTGGAATGATCAGCGCCAAAGCCGTAAGCCCGACCGACGTAACGATATAACGCCAACGCTCTGAGTTACTTTCCTCTATGTGTTGAATGCCAAGAAACGATAAAACGGAATCCTCAATTTTGAATTCCCAGGCGACAGCCAGCACCAGAACCGTAATTGCCGTGAGAGCGGCAACACCAAATACCCGGACGAGCAATGAATCGAAGTTATTTGGCGGCGATATACGCATTGTTTGCCATTTCAGAGATCGCTGAGACGGAATAGGCCGCCTATTTTTTCGCACCAATCTCGTTTTCAGCGCCGGCCCAACCGGAATGGGTAATGTCGAACATGACCTGGTTCGGATCCCGGTATTTGATTTCGTAATAGCCTTTGGAATCGCCCGGCATTTCGCCCATTAAATAGGTGCCGCCGTTTTCCTCGGCCAATTTTTGGGTCTTCTCCACGTCATCAACCAGAAAACCCATATGATGGATGCCGACAAATTCCTTGCCGAGGCCTTCCGGGTGGGTGTCCTTACCGGCCAAAACTTCGGATTCGAATTTCAGCAGGGTCAGGCTCATCACGCCATCGGACAAATACACCACGTCGGCAAAATCGCTAACGTACTCCTTGGCGCGGACCATGCCGAAAGTCTTTTCATAAAACTCCGCCGCCGCGTTCGGGTCGGGCACGGATATGGCGATATGACGCAATTTTCCAACCATGCTTTTGCTCCTTCTATCTGAGCCGCGCCGGGGCTTCTTCTGGCGTGGTGATATCGAACGCGTTGGCGGTACAACAGGTCATCGAAAAAGACCCGATGCGGGCGATCACGGTGACCAACTCATCGGTGGTAAGTGCCGCTTCCGCTTCGGCATAGCTGGCGTCGCTCAAGCCTTGATTGGCGAGCAGCTCATTCGCCATTTTGTGCACCAAGTTTTCGCGCGCATCGTCGGTGGGCAGGGCAATCCGGTCATTGATGGCATCGATCACATCCTCGCCCAGCCCGATTTTCAGGGCGTTGCGAACCTGTACTGCCCAGGGATAATTGGCGCTCCAATGGCGGGCCACGGTGAGCACGATAATGCTTTGCTCGTTGGGGCTCAGCGTGCCCTCGGCGAGGATCTTGCCGGTGTCCTGGACAATGCGCATCAGCTTGGGATTGCGGATATAGGCCCAAAACGGGCCACCGTGCGGCTGGCCGGAAGCCTTGGAATCTTCGATGACAGATTTTTGCGCATCGTTCATATCGGCTTCGGTAAGAATGGATATCCTGGTCATTGGCTGCTCTCCCCTGGTCGTTGGTTAATTCTGTCGCCAACCTATCACGGCACTTCTGGTTCGTCGATTTGCATGCGGCGTTGCCCGATGATCGCGGTGATAGTATTTTCGCAACAGTATGGAGGCTGACAATGCAGATACCTTACGGACCTGAGCCGACCAGCCACGGCGAGCTTCTCCTGCCGGACGGGCCGGGCCCGTTCCCGGTGGCGATGTTGATCCATGGCGGCTGCTGGCTAGCGGGCCTCGGCGCTATGGAGGATTACCGGCCCATGGCCCAATTGCTGCGCCAGGGCGGCATCGCCAGCTGGAACATCGAATACCGGCGCGTCGGCCACGATGGCGGCGGCTGGCCCGGAACCTTTCTGGATTTGGGCAAGGCCCTGAACCATCTGGACATTTTGAGCCGGGACCATCCCCTCGATATTTCGCGCACCGTGGCCCTCGGCCATTCGTCGGGCGGCCATTTCGCGGCCTGGCTGGCGATCCGGGATCAGTTGCCCGCATCCAGCGACATTAAAGGCGATGCCAAGGTATCCCTGGCCGGCGCCGTCCTCGCCGATGCCTTTATCGATCCAAAGGTGATGGATTCAAAAGGCCTTGATGGCGCCCTGTATTGCGGCGAGCCGGTATTGGCGCGGCTGCTCGGCGCCGAGGCCGAAGCCGCGCCGGAGCGCTTAAGGGAAATCTCGCCGCTCAAATGGCTGCCTTGGGGGATACCGCAACATTATGTGATTTCGTCGCGCCGCTACCCGGTTACCCCGGGCCGTCTGCTAGCCGATGGGCGAACAACCATGGCGATGCCCGACTACCCGGCCTTGGCCCGCAGCGCTGGCGATGATTGTGAGGTAAGCGTCATCGAAGGCGCCGGCCATTTCGATTTCGTCGAGGCGCCCGCATCGGACGCCTTCACCGCATCGCACCAAGCCGTCCTTCAGATGGTGGAGCGGATCAGAGAAGGCTCTGGTTGAGGGCCGCCAAGACCCCCAACCAGATATATCGTCTTTAAGCCGCTATTTCCGCCAAACCCGGGCAGACATGCGCCGCGTTGCCGTGGAAGATGGCTTGCTTGTCGTCTTCGCTCAGGAAATCCATGGCCCCGATAACCGGAACCAGATCATCCCCGGGAAGCCCCGTTTCCGGGCGCACCGCGGCGCCCGAACCCGGCGTTTCGGTGCCGAACAAGGTGTTCGCCGGTGTCCGTTGCTTGATCGCGGCTTCGAGGAAGTTGAGATCAAGAGCACAGGTGTCGAAATAGAGGTTCTTGCTCAAATCTTTCTGCGCCAGATGCTTGTCGGTCTTGATGAAACGGTCGAGGGCGCCGCCGCAATGGCAGACAACCACTTTCAGTTCCGGGAACCTTTCGAACACATCGCCGTGGGAGAGAAGCTGGGTCGCCAGATACTGCTCGATGACAAAGCCGATCTGATAGTTCTGCGGGATTGTCCTGATCCTGGGATCGGTGCAGTTGGTTCCATGCACGATAATGGGAAGGCCATGTTTCTGGCAATACTCGTAAACCGGATCCCAATAATGCTGATCCATGCCCGGTGAAGAGCGGTCGCCGGCGGGATCGGGGCTTAAGTAACAACCCTTGAAGCCCAACTCGGTGCGGCAATAATCCAGTTCTTCGATACAATGGCTGAGATCATCGGCCAGGGGCTGCTGCGGCAGCATGGCGGCGCCAATAAAGCGGGTCGGCTCCATTTCGCATTGCTTGGCAATCATGTGGTTGGTGAAACGCGCCCAGGCTTTCATGATATGGGGCTGCATCCAGCCCAACATGGTGAAGGGCCGGGGGCCGACAAGCTGGGCTTCGATGCTATGGCTTTCCAGAAGATCGGTGTGGGTTTTGACACGCCCAGCCCAAGCTTCTTCGGTAAAGCCGCGCGCTTCCAGCCCGCTTCCGCGCGGGTCCGCCCAGACCGGCGTGTTGCTGGCCAGCATGGCGCCCATGACGAGCATGCCGTTTCCGGACGGCGCGGAAACATGGGCATGAATATCGAGAACTTTGGTCCCGTTGTACATTTCTGTACTCCTTATCTGATGGTTAAAACTTGGGACGAGTGGCGGCGTTTTCTGCGGTAAAGCCTATACGGACGCGTCCTCCCCAATTCCCGCCACACCAAGTTGGCAGGAGGTCTCCACGTGGATCATCCCACGCGCCCTCAAGTATGGCCCGTTAACTTTGCCGGAGCAATGCACGGGCGAAAATATTCAGACAGAGCTGGATAGAAGCGATGTTTGCGGGCACCGTGGCTTGCTCTAGAATGCGCAACAGGCAATTCGCTCTTGGAGAAAATATGTCAGACCGGGACGTCAGGCGCAGGCTTGCAGCCATCCTTGCCGCGGATGTGGCCGGTTATACGCGTCTGATGGAAGCCGATTCCGAGGGCACCGTGGCCGCCTGGCAGGATGCACGCGAAGAAGTCATCAAACCCCTTACCGGCAAATATTTCGGCAAAATCGTCAAGCTCACCGGCGACGGATTTTTGGTCGAATTTCCGACCGTCCAGGACGCCGTCAATTGCGCCATCGCCATGCAGAGCGGTCTTAGCGCCAGCCCGCTTGATTTCCGCATGGGCATCAATCTCGGCGATATCATCGACGACGGCGAAGATATCCACGGCGAAGGGGTCAATGTGGCGGCCCGCCTGGAAGGGCTGGCCGAGCCCGGGAAAATTTGCATATCGGGCGATGTCTATAACCAGGTGCGCAACCGGGTGGACGCCAACTACGAAGATATGGGCGAACGCGAAGTAAAGCATGTCTCGGCGCGCGTCCGGGCCTATCAGATCGGGCTGGTTACGGACGGCTCTCTGGATGATGCCGCGCCGCCCACCGTACCGCCGGGTGCGCCCGCGCCCTCCGGAGCGCCATCAACGGCATCCACCGGGACAAGTGGGCGCAAGACCGGGATTGCCGCCGGCGTGGTTATTGTAATATTGGCGGTGGCAATTGCCGGCTGGTATTTGTTTCCCGCACCGGACCAAGGATTTGCCGGCAAGACGCTACACGGAGTAAGCACAAGAACGGGCCAGCCCTTCGTGATGTCTTTTCGCAAGGACGGGCGCGCCGAGCTTCGTCTCAACAGAGGCGGTGCAATCCGCCGCGATGTTGGCAAATGGCGGGTAAACGAGCTGGGTCTATTTTGCTATCAGTTCACCCAATTTTTCGCCGGCCGCCAGGAACGCTGTCTGGTCACCGAACAAAGGGGCCAAACCCGCATTGCTATCGCGCCCGGACGCAAAGGCAATCGCTGGGAATTTAGGGGCGGCGCCAAGGGCACCGATCAGCCAGCCCCCGAACTTGTTGGCCCCCGTGGGCTCACCGCCAGCCAGATTATCGCCAACACAGACAGTGACGGCGACGGAAGACTTAACCGGACTGAATTCCGGGGCCCGCCGCAGGCATTTCCCAATATTGACGCCAATAAGGATGGGTTGCTCACCAAACAGGAATTTGAGGTCCGCTGGCGGCAAATCGGTGGGCGATGAGCAGGCGCCGAATTCCGGTAAATTAAATTACCAAGGTGTGACACCGATCACAGCGCCGTGCCTAAGGCCCTGCTAAAAAGGGGGCATGCTTCCCTCAAGAGGCATACTTAAAGCCGGCCGGAATTTGCCTTCGGGCGTAGTTCCGGTCGGTGTTTTCTTATGCGGCCATTAGAATAAAAAATCTACGAAATTGCCGTAGCCCTTTGCCCCACCTAGTATAGCAACCAACTAAACCGCCTTCGGGGAGACAAAATGGCGGATCGGGAGGTCAAGCGCAGACTGGCGGCCATTCTTGCCGCGGACGTAGCGGGCTATACGCGCCTCATGGAGAAAGATACAGACGGCACCGTCGCCGCCTGGCAGGCTGCCCGGGAAGACGTGATCAAGCCTAATGTCGGCGATTATTCCGGCACCATCGTCAAGCTCACCGGCGACGGCTTTCTGGTCGAATTTCCCACCGTACAGGACGCCGTCAACTGCGCCATCAATATGCAAGAGGGTCTGGCAGCCTCAAGCCTCGATTTCCGCATGGGTGTCAATATGGGCGACATCGTCGATGATGGCGAAGATATCCATGGCGAAGGCGTCAATGTGGCGGCAAGGCTGGAGGGCCTCGCCGATCCCGGCGGCATAAATATTTCGGGTATGGTTTACGATTCTGTACGCAACCGGATAGAGGCAAACTACGAGGATCGGGGCGAGCAGGAAGTCAAAAACGTATCGGTCCCCGTACGGATCTACGCCATTCGATTGGGCCGGTCGGCGGGACCAGAGACGTCCATTGATCAAGCAGTATCGGATAAACCCTCTGTTGCTGTTCTACCCTTCGAAAATCTATCGGGTGATCCAGAGCAGGAATACTTTTCCGACGGTATCACCGAGGACATAACTACGGCACTGGGCCGGACGCGTTGGTTTTATGTTATCTCGCGCAACTTAACAGCCAATTATAAGAGCCAGACCGCCAATGCGGGTCAGGTTGCGGGTGAACTCGATGCGGATTATGTCGTTGCGGGAAGCGTGCGCCGCGCCGAGGAAAAAGTGCGAATTTCCGCCCAGGTGGTTGACGGCAAGAGCGGAAAACAAATCTGGGCGGAACGATACGACATAACGGGTGAAGATATCTTCACGGTCCAGGATCAGATTGCCGTAACCCTGGCGGCGGTGATCGAGCCCGAGGTGAACAAGGAAGAACTACGGCGCGCCCGGTCCAAGCCCCCTGCAAACCTCAGCGCCTGGGACATGTGCCTGCGCGCCTGGTGGCACCGGTACAAACAGACTCCCGAAGATTTCGTCGAAGCGCGCGGTTACTTTGAGCAGGCCATCGAGATGGACCCGGCTTTCAGCGTCGCCTATGCAGGACTGGCCGAAGTACTGGCCTACGGTCTCCTGTTCCAATTTTTCGACCGGTCGACTGATTTGCGCGAAACCGCAGTCCGTTTGGCCAAAAAAGCCGTTGCGCTTGATCCCGATGATCCGACCAACTACGTGGCACTGGGACGCGTCCTAACCGTTACCGGGCAGCCGAAGCACTCGATCCGGGAACTCGAACGCGCCATTGAGCTTAATCCCCACTTGGCCGTTGCTCATTATCAATTGGGTGCGGGTCTCGTCATGTCGGGGCGCGCCGACGAAGCCATTCCCGTCCTGGAGCGCGCGCTCGCGATCAACCCCCGGGATATGTACGTTGGCCAAATTCACGCCTTCCAGGCGAGGGCATACCTTGTTTTGAAGCAATATGAAAATGCGAAGACGGAGGCGGAAGAATCGCTTCGCCATCCCATGACCCAGTGGCCTGTGAATTGCATTCTCGTCTCTGCGCTCGGGCATTTGGGTGACACGATCGCGTGTGCCGAGGCAAGAGCGGCGCTTTCCGCCCGCAAACCTGATTTCACCCTCAGTTTATTGCGGGAAAATCATACTGGAATTTTTCCCGCTGATTATGTTGAAATCGTAATAGACGGTTTGCGCCAAGCCGGTGTGCCTGAAGACGGGCCAGAGGAATCTACCCCGCCGCCGCTTCCCGACAAACCCTTCATCGCGGTGTTGCCGTTCGATAACCTCTCTGGCGATCCTGAACAGGAATATTTTAGCGATGGCATTACCGAGGACCTCATCACCGCGCTGAGCCGCATCCGCCAATTCCTGGTCATCGCCCGCAACACCACCTTCACCTTCAAGGGCAAGGCGGTGGATGTCCAGGCTGTGGCAGCCGAATTGGGCGTGCGTTACCTGCTCGAAGGCAGCGTCCGAAAATCGGGTGCGCGTTTGCGCATCACCGTACAGCTTATTGATGGCGAAACCGGTAATCACATTTGGGCCGAACGGTACGAGCCGGAGCTGGAAGATATTTTTGATATCCAGGATGAAATTACAGCCGCCGTCATCGGCGCCATTGCGCCTGAGCTGAGCCGCGCCGAACAAGACCGCGCACGGCAAAAGAGCCCGGAACTTCTGGATGGCTGGGATTACTACCAACGCGGCATGTGGCACTTCAATAAGATGTCCAGAGACGAGGTCGCCGAGTCTAGGCGCTTGTTCGCGACCGCAGCAGAGCGCGCGCCCGAGTTTGCGAACGCCCATGCCGCCCTTGGCTATGTGGCCGCTGTCGAGGCGCTGTCAGGCTATACCGACGACCGGGCGGCCACCCTGGAAGCGGGATTGCGCGACGCCGAACGCGCCGTGGCCCTGGATGACCGGGACGGTTTCAACCAGTTCGCGCTGGGCCGGGTGACCATCGTCGCAGGAGAGATGGAACGGGCCCAGGGCGCGCTGGAAAAGGCCATCCAGCTCAACCCCTCCTCGGCTCAGGCCCATTACGGGCTGGGGGTGGCCCATTTTTGGGGCGGTCGGGCGGAAGCGGCACTGGCGTCCCTGGACCAAGCCATTCGGCTCAGCCCTTATGATCCGCAGCTATGGTCGTTCCACTACATTCGCGGCAACGCCCGGTTTTTCGCCGGCGACGTCGATGGGGCAATCACCGATCAAAAGTTGGCGGCTCAAACCAAGGGCGACGAGTATCTGCCGCATTTGTCATTGGCGTATATGCTGGGGCAAATAGAGGGCCAGGGCGGCGAAGCGCGCGCCGCTTATGAGGCCACGCTTAAGCTCAAGCCGGACCTATCGGCGCCGTTCCTGCGCGCCACCCTCGGCAACCTCGATGCGCCCATGCTGGACGCGCTTCTGGATGGTCTCAAACAATTCGGCTTGCCCGGCGAGTAGGCCGCGCCGCCCACTTGCAATGCTGGCGCCACGGACTATATCAAGCTCTCTGCTCTTGAACATTGTGAATAGGAAGACCAATCAACGCCCGCCAAGCACGGCGCCGAGGCGAATAACTTTGGTGCCCGGATGAGCAGAAACCGTAAGGATCCGTAAGGAACCGTTAGGAATAGTAATGAAACGGTATGGTCGTTTTTGGCAAAATATGTCGCACCGATGTGTCCCAAACCGGAGCGGCATACCAGGGGTGGTAGATCGAAAATTCGCGGCCACTCTATTCGGCGGTGATGCCCTTCATGAAGCCTGAGAACACAGCCGTGATTTCTGCTTCGTGTTCCGCCCATTCGCCAAACGGGATCAGTGGCAAATCCTGATCCTCCACCGGTAGATTATGGATCTGGCTATCGGCGATAAGGCGGTGCGCGGCGCGGCCGCTGGCAGAGGAATGGGTCAAGTCATTGCCGGGGATAATGATGGTCGGGGTGCGGATCGATTGCAGCTCTTGCTCGGTCACCCCCATCACCGGATGGTGGGCGCCGGCGATAAACAATTCGCGGAGCCGGGTCATCACATCGATAAATAATTCCGGCTGCATCGCCATCAGCGCGTCCCGGTTGGCCGGGTTGGCCAGGATGCGTTCCTGATAGGCATCGTGGGCGCACACCGCTTCCATGCCGCCCTCTTCGGCCGCCCGAATGAACTGGCCGTAATAGTTTTCCGGCAAGCGGTTCGCGGCAAACTCACCACCGGTGACCCGCAGCAGCATCAAGCCTTTCATGGCATCGGCGTGGCGGAGGCAGAAAAAAATGGCGGTGCGGGCCCCAGACGAGGAGCCACCGATGAAGGCTGGAAGCGCATCAAGGCTTTCCAGAAGTTTGCGCAAATCATCGGCCCAGGTAACCTCTTCCACCTGGGCGGCGCTCAACGACATGGAGGATGCGCCGGTGTTGCGGCGATCATGCAGGAGGACGCGAAAGCCGGTCGCGGCGATTTTATGGGCCAGCGGCACCAGCTCTTCATAGCCGCGCCGCCCGCCGGTGATTAGCGCCACCCATGGGAGATCAATTGGCCCGCCGTCGCCGATAATCTCGTAATTGATGTTGATGCCGTCGATGATTGCTGTGGCCATGACAGGTCCTCAAATCATCGCTTCCAGGGGCGGGGCCAACCCTAACAGCATGCCGCCATACTGGCTGCCCACATTCTCGAACTCGAACGCGGCGTGGGTTGCCAGGCTGGAAATATCGCCCTGAAAACGCTGGATGGGGGAGGCCAGAAACTTGGCGCGGGAGCCGGCCATCTGGCCAACCTCGTGGGCAATGACCGCCGATTGGCGGCCGATATAGCTGATTGTCATACGCATTTCCATGCGCTCTTCGCGGCTCAAGTGCTCGCCCTCAGCCACCTTGTCCGACACAAAATTGATCTTGGCGTCGAACAGGCCGCGGGTTGATTGCAGCAACAATTCCAGTTCCGCCAGGCGCACCCTTGTGGTCATTTGTTCTTGAAAACGCATGCCGTCATAGGCGCCGACCTTGTCCTTCAAAACATCGGTGACCAGTTCGACCACCGCTTCGGCGCCGCCCAGCATGACCGCCACGGCGCCGAACATCAGATAGGTGATCATCGGCACCTGCCACAAAGGCCCGGTGTTCAATGCCAGCCCCGGGCCCCGATTTTCGCGAAATTCGGCCACATTGACCGAGCGGTGTTCGGGCACGAAAACGCCGTCGACTTCCACATTGTGGCTGCCGGTGGCGCGCATGGCCGACACATGCCAGGTGTCGAGAATGTTTACTTCTGAGATGGGCATAATGAAGCGGCGCACCTCGCCCGAGCCTTCCACCGGCGCGCTCATCAACATGAAATCGCCGTGGTGAATGCCGCTGGCGTAGGGCCACATGCCGGTGAGACGGTAGCCGCCTTGAACCGGCTCGGCCTTGCCCGCCGGCACGATCTGGCCCGGCGACATTGTGTAGCCCTTGCCGTCCGGGCTCCACATTTCTGCCTGCGATTGCTCGGGGAAATGGCCGTGCTGGAAATTGTGATACATCAGAAATCCCAGCACCCAGGCGGACGACGTGCAGCCCCGGCCCCATTCGCGGATAATCTGCGGGATATATCTGAAATCCACCTCGTGGCCGCCGAAGCGGGCAGGGACGGCAGCGCGGAACAGATCGGCCGCCTTGGCGTCATCGAACGTGGCTTCGGGAATACGCCCCGCCTCTTCGGCAGCGGCGGCGCGTGCACGCAAGGCCGGAACCATGGCGGCGGCGCGGCGGACGAGTTCTTCGCCGCTCAATCCGCCCGTTGCGGTTTTGGCCCTATCCACTAGCGCGTCAATCTTTGAAGTGGGGCATCACGTCCCGGCTGAAATTTTCCAGAGATTTTTCCGCCAGATCCACCGGCATATTGGAGAAGTTGACCTGAAACGATCCGACCTCGATATCGCCGATGGTCGAGCGGAATTCCTTGATCTGCTCGATAATAGTTTTCGGCGTTCCCACCCAGGCGGCGCCCCTGGCCAGCGTGTTTTCGAAATTATCGTTGGCGAGGTTGGCGACCAATTTGTCGTAGCCCGGATAGGCGTCCGACGCGGTGCCCGAGACCCAGTCATTGGCCGCTTCCGCGAACGAGGCGATATAGTCGTTGATGTGCTCGCGGGCCAGATCGTGGGCCTCTGTCTCGTCGGGCCAGCAGAACATATGGAACATCAGCATGATCTTGCCCTTGCCCGGATGCCCGGCCTCTTTCCAGGCTTCCCGGTAGATGCCCATCATCTCCTTCATCTTCGGCCCAAACAGGGGAACTCCCATGACCCCGTGGCCCATGCGCGCCGCGCCGGCAAAGGATTCCGGCGAGGAGACGGCAGCCACCCAGAAGGACGGGCGCGGCTTTTGTGTGGGGCGCGGCAAGGATGTTGTGTTTTTGAAGGAATGAAACTGGCCCTCCGATGAGACATTTTCGTTTTCTAAAAGCAGACGTATCTGCTCCAACCCCTCGTCAAAGCGCGGCCGGCTTTCGTCCAGATCGACGCCGAAGCGTTCATATTCCAAGGGCAGGAAGGCGCGGCCAAAACCGATCTCGGCGCGCCCGCCGGAGATGGCGTCGATCATGCCGATCTCGCCGGCCAATTTTAATGGGCTGTTGAAGACCGGCAGGTTGGCGCCGGTGATGACGCGGGCTTTTTTGGTGCGCTGCGCGGCGGCGGCCAGGAAGATCAGCGGGTTCGGGCTATAGCCGCCATAGCGGTGAAAGTAATGTTCGACTATGCGCACATGCCGGTAATCCAACTCGTCGCAGCGATCCACCAGTTGCAGACATTCCTCGAAATACTGTTCGCCGGATTTCTGCGCCGGACCCACCGACGGGAAAAAATGTATGCCGAATTCCATGGTACCGCTTCCCCAGAGATTTGCTCTTCGAATAATTATTCACGTTGCATGCTAGGGATCAAATGATGGAGGAACAAGCTGGAAGAGGAAAATGGTGGGCACGCCCGCGCGCTACCAGCGCGCGCTCCAATCAAATATGTGCCGAGTTCACCATTAAAAAAACCCGCGGCTGCCGGTTTTTGGAATGGTGGGCACGGTTGGGATTGAACCAACGACCCCTGCGATGTCAACACAGTGCTCTCCCGCTGAGCTACGCGCCCCATTTCCGCGCCGGTTATATATGGAATGGTCGAAGTTAGGCAAGCCCGCGCTTTGCAATCCCGCCACCATGCTGGTGGATTTTTGACTTTTTCACTGCCTTCGGCGCGTGTAGGCTGAACCAGGTAAACAAAAAACACCGGCAATTGGCGTCGGCGATACCGGAGAGAGCGTTGAACATTTCTGCCAATGATCAGCATCGGGAGACGCCGGCGTTCGAGATTGATCGCCCCAAATCCCAATTGGTCCCTTACGTCTTTGCATCGCCCCATTCCGGGCGTAACTATCCGAAGGCGTTTGTCGCCGCATCGCGCCTCAACGCCCTGGATATCCGAAAATCCGAAGACAGCTTTGTCGATGAATTGTTTGCCGATGCGCCGGTGCATGGCGCGCCGCTATTGAAAGCCTTGTTCCCGCGCGCCTATGTGGACCCCAACCGGGAAGCGTGGGAGTTGGACCCGCGCATGTTCGAAGACAAATTGCCGCGCTATGTGAACACCGCCAGCGCCCGCGTCTATGCCGGTCTCGGCACCGTCGCCCGCGTTGTCTCCAACGGCGAGGAAATCTATGACGGCAAAATCCTGTTCGCCGAAGCCAAGCAGCGTATCGAAAGCGTCTATATGCCTTATCATCAGGCGCTGTCCGGTCTGATCGCAGAAACCAAGGAGCGGTTCGGGCGCTGTATCCTGATCGATTGCCATTCCATGCCATCGGTCGGCGGGCCCCTGGACCGGGACCACGGCAACCAGCGGGTCGATTTTGTGCTCGGCAATAATCACGGCGAAACCTGCGCGCCGGAACTGATGAAGCTGGCCGATAGCACCTTGCGAGCCGCCGGCTATGTTGTGCGCCTGAACAATCCCTATTCGGGTGGCTATACCACGCGCCACTATGGCAAACCCCGGGACCAGGTCCAGGCCCTGCAGATCGAGATAAATCGCCACCTCTATATGGACGAGGCGCGCGTCGAACGGGGCCCAGGTTTCGACGACCTCAAGCGCGATATCAGCCATTTGATCACCGTTTTGGCCGACGCCGAGCTTTCCCAATTGGCCGCCGAGTAACAATTTTCAAAGCAGTTCCAATCCGTCCCGGGCGTTTTGGCACGCAGATTGCGTGTTCGGTACCAGACCGAGAAAATCGGCAGGACGGGAATGAATATTATGCGCGTGAAAACTTTGGGCTTTGCCGCTCTTTTAACCCTTGGCGCCGGTCTTTGGATCGGGGGCGCCGCGGCTAAGCAAACTCCTGATTTTAAAGCGAATTCCTGCCGTACATTTACCGAAAAGGCGGAACGGGAGCAGGGTATCCCGCGCCATCTTCTGACCGCCATATCCTTAGCCGAGACCGGCCGCTGGTCAGAGGAAAAGCAGGAAATATTTGCCTGGCCCTGGACCGTTATGGCCAAGGGCAGAGGCCTCTATTTCAAATCCAAGATCGAAGCCATCGTCGCCGTCAACCGGCTGCGCCGGGCCGGCGTCACCAATATCGATGTGGGCTGCATGCAGATCAATCTGCGCTACCATCCGCGCGCCTTCGCCAGTCTGAACGAAGCTTTCGATCCCACCGCCAATGTCGCCTACGCGGCCAAGTTTTTGAAGGGTCTGCACGGCACCACCCAATCCTGGCCACAGGCGGCGGCCAACTACCATTCCAGCGATCCGTTGCGCAATGTTTCCTACAAGAACAAGGTTCTGTCCCTCTGGCAGGGCGCCGGCGGCGGCGATCTCGCCAGTCTCGGCCCCTTGGCGTCGCCGGACCCGGCTTATCTGGACCCGGAATCTCAAATTTCGTTAACGGCGGTCCTCAATGCGCGCTTTCGCGCGCGCATCAATGCGGAGCGGGGTGGCAGCAAAAAAGTCCGCTCTGTGGAAGAATTGAATGCTTGGCGGCGCGGCCGTATGGGTCCCAACTACCAGGCCGAAACCGGCGCGCTCAGACGCGCCAATACTTTGCGCCGGCAACAAAAGGAGCTGGTCAAAGGTAAAACCGGTTTCGCCGCCAAACGGCGCCAGCAGATGCAGGCATGGCGGCGCGACCGGGCCGTCAATACATTCGGGCGCCGCTAATCCAATCTGGCAATTGCCCAAAACGTAAGCCCGGTTTACTCTGATCGGATGCAAACCCGATATCTCGTTCGCATGCTCGGCATTGCCGTGTTTCATATGTTCGCGTTCGTCACTTTCATGACCATCGCCGGGCAATTTGACGCCCTGATTATTGCATTGCCGATGAATTTGTCGGTGCTGGTGATCCTTAACCTGGCCGGCGCCTGGGTCATATTCCGCCCGATCCAGCGACACCTTGGCGGCGACGTTGATCTGGCTGGCGCGCATCGGCGCATCAATAGATTGGCGCTGACCTCGGCCGCCTGGGCGGCGCTCTTGGTCGGCATGTTACTTGCCACCGGTTTTTTCGTGCTCGGCGCATCCTGCCCGAGGTGCGATCCGGCGGTCATGCTACCGTTCCATCTCGCCATGATTGTTCTGTTTTGCACCTTCGTCGGCATCTTCATTTTCTTTCTGATCAGCGATTACACGGCGGGCTTGAAAATTTTTATTTTTGAAGCCACCGGCGAGATTTTCACCCCCACCGGCGCCCGCCTTCGCGGCAAGGCGATCGCCGCATTTGTCGCCGTCGGCGTCATTCCGGTCAGCCTCGCGGTCCTTGAAATTTTTGCCTTCCCCGAAGTGCGCCAATTGCAAGGCATCACCACGGCACAGGGCTTCCTGTTCGATTTCATCCTCATCGTTTTGATGGCCGGAACCACGTTCTTTTTCATTCAGCGGGGCATGGCGCGCCCGGTTGAGATATTGCATCAGGCGATGAAGCGGCACGCGGCGGGCCATCTGGACGTCAAGACGCCGGTGATCACCAACGATGAGATTGGCGGTCTGGCCGCCGGCTTCAACGACATGCTGGATCAGGTGCGAGAAAGGGATTTCATCAAGGAAACATTTGGCCGTTATATGCCCCGATCGGTCGCCGACACTATTCTCAGCAACAAGGGCGAGTTCGTGCCCGAGACCAAGCTGGCGACAATCCTTTTCACGGACATTGAAGGCTTCACCGCGCTTTGTGAGCGCTTGAGCCCGGCCGAAGTGGTGTCGCTTCTGAATGAATATTTCAATCTGGTCATCGGCGTCATCTACAAGCATGGCGGCATCGTCAACCAGTTCCAGGGCGATGCGATACTTGTGACCTATAACCTTCCCGTTGAAAAAGAAGACCACGCGCGGGCCGCGATTCGCACGGCACTGGAAATCCAAGACCAACTGGCCGACCATATTTTCCAAGGCAGAGAGAAAATGAGAACGCGCATCGGCATCAATTCCGGCAGCGTCATCGCCGGCTCGGTGGGCGCCAACGAAAGGCTCAATTATACGGTCCACGGCGATGCGGTAAATATTGCCGCGCGCCTGGAGCAGATGAACAAGGAATTCGGAACGCGTGTGCTGATATCCGAAGACACCAAGACTTTGGCTGGCGATACCGGCGATTTCGCGTTTACTGCCATGGGCGCCATGCCGATCCGCGGCAAAACCCAGGAGGTAACGGTCTACGGGGTCAGCTATTCCCGCTAACGTCCTCTTCCAAGGCATCGACGTCCTCCGCATCGATAACGCGGAGCGATAAATCGTAGCCGAACCCGGAGCGGGCCATGGCGCCGAGATCCCGCTCCCGCCGCTCAGTGCGGGCCTCGGCCGGCCGGTAAGGGCCAAGCCGGCGGCGCCTTGCGTAGGCGGCGGCGGCGGCAAACTCGGGCTCGGCGTGGTTTTTCGCCAAGGCCTCGATGGCTGCCTCGATCACATTGGCGCTTAAGCCTTTTTCGCGCAGTTTGGCGTGAATGGCGCGCTGGGATATCCCGTGCCGGTTAAGGCTTGCCGCCCGCGCCGCCGCATAGACCGTATCGTTCAACAGACCGGCACGCTCGAACCTGGCGATAATCTCGTCGACGGCGGCCAGGCCCTCGGCGCGGTCGGTATCGTGGGCGCGGGCCGAGCGATCCACCCGGCGCCCCAGCACCCGGCGCAGGTTTTCTGATGAGGTCGCAAACCGCTGCAGATGATAATGGGCGGCATTTTCCAACGACCTGGGCGTCGCCTTGCGCGGCTTGCGCGGCTCTGGCCGGGTTTTGTCCTTGCGGTTTGAATTGTCCAATTGGCTGCCTTGGTCGGTAGGGTTCTGCGCGCCGCCATGCTACCAAATTCACCGGCGCGCGCCCAGCCGGCGCCATCATCCGGGCTCCCGCTTTGCCGTTGACAGCACTAGCCCTGGCGCAGATACTGCGCGGCTTTCCGGGACG
>Ga0209047_1000878_pt1 | contig 24172 bp, 19 predicted proteins | sample SaaInlV_165m_DNA_3_FD_184681 | JGI IMG/M metagenome (GOLD analysis project Ga0209047, IMG submission 184681) | Marine microbial communities from expanding oxygen minimum zones in the Saanich Inlet - Saanich Inlet SI037_S3LV_120m_DNA (SPAdes)... | ecosystem: Environmental > Aquatic > Marine >...
AGTTCCCATATTTCTTGCTCAGGGTCAACTTCGATGAATAATGTCCAGTCGCCATTTGGTACGGTAATAGCGCTGCGGATATTTACTGCTGTATTTTCAGTTATGCTTGGCAAAGATTCACGCCCAACAATTGTTGATGTTTCACCTTGGACGATGCTAATGGTGATGTTGAACGGCACTTCAATTCGTTCACCAGAACTAAGAATTTTCATTTCCAAACGTAATTTAGAACCCGGGCTGGTATCACCCTCAAATTCAACAGAACTAATGGCTAAATCGGGCCCAATATTACTGAGGGAAGAGATGAGCCAAGGGTCATTGGGAGAGTTTCCATCGGTTGATGTGAGTTCCCAACCTGCATCGTCACTACCGCTACCCCAACATGCGATGTTGGATTGTGTAGAGAGCGTCGAAGGGTCGCCTTGTTCGGCAAAATTATAGGTGAAACTGAACATGGTCTTTCCATCATAAATTGTTGAAGATTCACGGCTAAGTGTGATGATTGGCCAATCAAAATCAAGTGCCTGGATCTGACAGTTGAGCGTAAGGTTCTCAGTCCACGAATTCGCTTCAGCAATATTTACTCCTATTTCGACACTATCCAAATGGTAACGTGACACACCACTTGTCAATGTTGATGGGAGGAGAAGAGGAGCCTCGCCATCCAAATACATGCTTGGCAAAGTGGTTGAAAACAATTTTTCAGAATCATAAGGGTCCCATATTTCGAGGACTGTTTGATGCCAAAGACCTGAGCCCATCGGTGTTTGTATTTGTGTTGATAATTTCCCATCAATAACTTCTGCGGAATAACTACTGGAAAAGAAATCATTCTGTATTTTTCCACGCCAAAATACGGATACAAAGCCGTTGTAAGACGAATTACTTACAAGATGATTAACAGTGGCATTCAGTTGAACATGCTCCCCAGAAATCATACTCCATCCTGCAACGAGTTCACCTTGAACTGGCCCTTCAGAATCTCGAAGTAGTTCAATGTCAACTGCAATCTGGCGCTCTAGAGACCATTGCTCTTCTAGAGTAAAGATATTGGTTCCATCATAGTCGTCAATTTGAACTTCAAGATGGCCCACATCAAGAGCAGAATTTACAAAAGTCCAGTCCACTTTCCCGACAAAATATATGGTCAAATTATTGTTTTCAATAACTGCATAACACAATGCTGCCACTCGAATTCTGGCATCCATTTCCTCACAGGTATCCAAATTCTTATTGTATCGCATACCAAGTGTTTCGTCATTTCCAAGTTCAATTCGGACATGGGATATATCTGAAAGATTATTACTGTCACTTACGACTACTTTCCATCCAATATCTCCAGTTGGCTCGAGACGCTGCAATCCGTTTTCCATAGTTTCAAACAATGGCTCGATTAGAGAAAGATTTGCCTTTTCAGGTGTACGACTCATCCATGAAATGTATCCATTATCAGGAGTAAGTAGGGCATCACGAATATTTTTCCCGGCCAAATTTTCCCCTTCAAGAGTTATGTGGACCATTTGGTGGTCGAAATTTGCCGTATCATTAACCGTCAAGTTGAGCACCCAATATAGGCCGATATTTGTGAAGCCGAGAGGATATTGAACGGATTCAGCAAAAGAAAATTGGCCATCTGAATTACTGTCATGCAATGCTTCAACCCAGACAAAGCCTTGAACTGTATCCTCACTAAAACCACCAATATCATAGAATTCAAATTCGACATTTCGCTCTGGATTTTCATTGATATATGAGCCGGATGTGGGAGACACCATCGTTTGAAGTGGGGCATCAACATTGAGAATAAATTCCTTGGATGAGGGGATGACATTGAGTACAAAGTCATCTTGAGTTCGTGCTTCTAGCCAAATTCGAGCCTCGCCAGAACTGGCATTTGGAAGAATATAACTGGTCTCAGTTTCAAGGCCAGTTTGTAGTGTAAACCACTCGCCAGTCGAGTTGAACCATCCAAAGTTAGGACTTTCCACATCAACGTGCAGTCGTGCTTCGATGGTCCCATAGAGGAGGCGTGTTGCGGTTGAATTGAAACTGTGGTCTATTGTGACATCGATTTCTGCACCATCTGGAAAAACCTCGCCAGTTGATACTTCGAATCCACCTTGGCTGGAATAGGATGAAGAATAATCTATAACGTGAACATCGAGGATATTTTCAATCGAGATAATTGCTGGGCTCCTGTAACTGGTTTGATGGAGTCCGTTGGTTATTATTTCTATAGCAAAGTAGTCGCTTGGAAGGCCTTCCTCAACTGAGATAGTCCAATTAATTTCGTCACCATCTGGTGTTGAAGATACTTTTTGAACAGAGATTTCATTCTGCTTCAAGATTCCATCGACATCGTCAATTGAAAATGTGTCAGTATCGACATCCCATACAATTTTAGCAGCATTGCTGTTTAACAAGATGAAACCATCACTATTGGTTGAATGTAACAAAAACGAGTAGTTTGAGTTCGCTCCATATGCAGAATGGAATGATGTCAATTCTATAGGAGCAGCATTTGGATGGAGCGAAACAGGTGGTAGACTGAGTAAAGTTGCTTCTTCAGAATAAATCTTGACATGATCTAAACTGGGTATTTCCCAATTGTTTAGTTCAGTAGTATTGAATTGTACTCGATATTGGAAGAAGGAATTTTCCAGTCCAAAAAGCACTAATGAATGATTTCCAACATGGAAATATTGTGAGGTGTTTTGTGGTCCGACAGGGAGCCAATTCGATGTTTCGAGTAGGCTTGAGTCTACTCCAATTTTATATTGCAAATTAAGTTGAGTATCCAGTGGAGTTTGTCCCGATAATTCCAGCCATACCGGTGAGCAGGTGCCTCTAACAGTTTTGCGAAGGTCGAGGATATCAGAGGTGAGCCAACCATCATGTTCGTCAGGATTTTCAAAATACTCCGATTGGTCGAGGTAATTGTTACTCCAAGTCGAGAATCGGAACGAAGATGAATCGCCAGACGCATAGAGGATAGTACCATTTGTGCCAGTTATTGTATGGTCATACATATTTACCGGGAGTTGGGAATGCTCACTCATCGCTCCAGTAAGTGGATTGTAGCCATAAACATCCTTTGAAAATGAATTCCATCCAGTTCCTGTAATACCCCCGGAAATAATAATTTCATCGTTGTGAACTGTAGCTGCATAGGCTGCAATTTCGAAGGGTAATACGGAATGATTAGCCCATGTGTCGGTGAGAACATCATACACTTCCGTGTGGTTGGATGGCTCGGAAACATTTTGATTTATTGTCGGGTCAAAGTAGGTTTCTATTCCACCAAGTGCATACAATTTACCATGATATTCCACCAGTTCAAAAGAATGACGAGATACACTCATATTTGCCATTTCATCCCAGGTGTCGGTATTTGTATTGTATCGCATGAGTCTGTCAGTTGTATCCGACCTGTCTTTGCGGCTCACACCCCCTGCGACATAAATGAAATTCCCAACATTGTCGACTCCTGCTAAACCAACGGCCTTCCCACTCGGCATTGATGTACCTTCAATCCATGTATCATTACTAGAATTAAATATCTGGACGAGTCCTTCAGAACGAATCTCAGGCGTGTTGAATGGATGATAATCACCGATTGTGTAGACCTTGTCACCTACAGTGGCACAACCAAAGTACATTTGTGTGAAAGGCATGCTCTCCTCACTTGGACCCCAACTCAAATTGACTAGGTCGAATGTTTCAACAAAATTTGTCTCGGCCTCATCTCCGGATTGCATCGGATTTGGGTCTGCCCTACCACCCATCAGCAAGACTTCATTGCTCGAAGGGAGATGGGCTGCACAAGCGCCAGTCCTGGTAAACATGAGCCCCGTATTGGTAATTGGTTGCCAATTGATTATTGGATGGTCTAAGATTGCCTCACCTGTTGCAGAATCAATGGTAATGTTACTCGGAGTAAAACCGTCTGATTCATTAAATTGGTCATCTAAGTGAAGGCTTGGTGACACTTCGATTTCATCTGGCAATGTTGAGCCACTTGTACCCGTCATGACAGAGTGTAATGGCGTAAGAAGCATTAGCAGCATCATCGCCATTACGGGAAGCATCTCGCCATATCTGTCGCTGCCCATGAATCTTGGTGCTGCCGTCGCATGAATATACTTACCCTCTTCCCTTTGAACAGATTACAAGAGTTCAATAACAGTGGGTCTGAACTGAGAGTGAATCAAGCATAGATTCATTGACTTAGGGGATATGCGCCCAATGGAGGAGAGAAATTTGTCACGTGAATACATAGCACGAGACCCACGCACTGGTCTCCCAATAGCCGTTGCAAAGCGCCGAAAGTCAGCAAAGAAAATCAAGGTGGAAAAAGGACCTTGGGTTGCTCTTTCTGATGAAGAAGTCTTTTCTTTACTACAGGGTGAAATTTCAACTGCCTCGGTTAGATGGAAAGACCAGAATGTCAATCTGGATCGCACATATGCCATTCGTGCACTGGGTCGTTTCCATGGTGTGCGAGTTCATCAAGCACATTCACTGCTTCTTGAGGGATTGGAATCTGATGAGGTTGCAGAACGTGTCGCCTCTTTGGAAGTTCTTCCCGAGGTAGCTGTTCTGAAATCAGATGAACTATTTGATTGGCTATCAGTCTTGTTAGATGACCAAGATATCAATGTGCGAAAAGCCGCGAGTCGTTGCTTAACCCTCACCTCGCCGATTTTCCCTTCTGGTGTTTCTACGATTTTGGCAAATGAACTTCGCTCACCAGTGCGAAACCGTAGTGATGCGGCTTGGGCTGGTTTGTCTGGATTGTGTGAAACATGGCCCGAGGTGGTCGTGGACCATGTTGATTCTCTATTATTGGAGGAAGATATGCAACTCCGCAAGAAAGCGACAGCACTACTCAAGAAAATTATCAAAAAGGGCGATTCTGCAGTCTGGGATTTGATATCATGGTCTTTGAACGATGCTGAAGTCGAAGTTCGACGGGTGGCTGCAAAGAACCTCCCTGCACTTGCTCGTCGCGAATCTCGAATTGCGACAATGTTCGCAGAGCGTGCGCTTGTTGATTCCGATTCGGAAGTAAGATTGAGTGCGATAAAAGCGGTTCAGGTGCTGGATACTGATCATGGCCGAGCCCGTGAACTTGTCGTTCGTGGCACTACATCCAAAGACCTCAAAGTTCGCACAGCATGTATCGACCTATTGCCGCGATTATTTGGAGACGAAGTACTACGAAGCATGGCTGAAGAGTTGCTTGTTAAAGAAACGAATGAGAAGATTATCGCCTCGCTCAAGGAGATGGTCTTTGATGCATCATTGGATGGAACTGAAGCACAAAAAAATGCTCAATTAGCACCTTCGGCGCCCGTCCCGGCTCTAGACAGAGAAGTCGCAGAGGCGCAAGGTCGCCGCGTAGGATTGGAGCCGATGCGCTCTACAGAAACCGAACAATCTTCAGCGGAAAAAGCACCTTCAGCAGAGGGCGCCCCTAACATTCCTGCTGAACCAACGCCTACTGAACCCGTTACTGCGCCGGTGTATCGTGCTGTAAGTCAAGATGAATTGATGGGCTATGACGATGATTTTGAAGATGAAGACGCCGATGATGATGATGATTATTTCTGATATCACATTGAATTATCACATTTGTTTTTCCGTTAAGCATGTCGGTATGGTTAAGAAGGGTGTGTCAGTGGGCCGATTGCTTAAGGTGAATATAATGGATGACGCATTCAATGATAAGGCTGAGCAATTCGAACGCTTGTGGGATGGAATCACCCCTAAAGGAATCAACCGAAACAAATCTTTGAAGTTCCGACAATACATTTTGGAACATGTTCGACAGATGCGCAGGCCTCTTACCCGAGACAATGCACGTAAGTATTGGATGGGTATTCTCCAAGCAGAAATCGCTGAACGCGACAACTTTTGATTCCACTCGATTGGGTTGCCACCGTCTCGGCGACCCACTCGAAACACCGAGACGGAGATGATCATATGTTCACCAATACCCGCTTCGACTCATGGGACCTTCCCCAAAATATTCTTGACAGCCTTGAAAAAATTGGCTGGGAATGTGCAACACAGGTTCAAAAAGACACAATTCCAATAGCTCGGGCTGGTCGTGATGTCATTGGACAGGCTCGAACAGGTTCAGGTAAAACCGCAGCCTTTGGATTGCCAATTATTGAACGCTGTCAACCGACAGGAAAATTGCAAGCATTGATTCTTACTCCAACCCGTGAGTTAGCAAACCAAGTGGCCGAAGAGTTTCAAACACTCCAAGGTGAATCAGGCCTCTTGATTCAAACCGTCTATGGTGGAACTGATTTAGAAAAGCAAGCCAAAAATCTCAGTGGTGGCGTTGACATCATCGTCGGAACACCTGGTCGTGTCATGGATATGACCGATAGAGGGCATATCAACCTCGAAGTTCCAACTTTGTTTTGTCTTGATGAAGCAGACCGCATGCTTGACATGGGTTTCTTCCCAGACATTATGTGGGTCATTGAACGCATGAATCATCGAGAACAAACTCTACTCTTTTCTGCAACATTCCCCCAAGAAATAATTGATGCAGCCCACGAGTTCATGGATGAACCTGAATTTGTTCTGACAAATACAGAGGAATTAGATATCCCTCCAATTGATATGTATAGCATCAAAATTGGCCGTGCAAACAAACTTTGGGCACTTGGAAGATTGATGTGTCGTATGGGTGATGAAGACCAAACTATTATTTTCTGTAATACCAAACGCATGGTAGATTTAGCAGTTCAGAGATTGAATAAACATCGATTTGTTGTCGAAGGATTGCATGGAGATTTGAGCCAAAATCAGCGTGAAAAGATTCTCAACCGCTTCAAGGAAGGAGAAGTCAAAACCATTGTCGCTACAGATGTCGCAGCCAGAGGAATTGACGTCGATGGAATTACGCTTGTTGTCAATTATGATTTACCCGTGGATTTGGATTCATTCATCCATCGAGTTGGACGAACCGGTCGAATTGGCCGCAAAGGTGAAGCATGGAGTTTAGTTTCTCGAGACGATGCACCTCAACTTTCCAAGATTATGGCAACCTATGGATTAGATATTGTCGATTCCGAGGCCCCTGAATTACCAGAGGGGCTCGACCGAGACCCAGTATCTCGACAAGATGACTTTGGAGAAACTGCAGATGTCTTTGGCTTCGTCACTCTTCACCTAAATATCGACCATTCATTGGCAGGTTCTCCTCGTTCAGTAGCACATTGGTTCCAAAGTTCATTGCGATGTGATGAAATGGCAATTGGAGATGTTCATTTCGATGACGGCTCGACTTTCGTTAGCATTCACACCAGTAAGGTCGGACTCGCAATTAAGGCGCTAGAAAAGCACGAGATGGCTGGTCAAAGGGTGACTGGAACCGTCTTTGAGTAATCATTCTTCTTCACTGTTCTTTTTCCAAGAACCAGACTTTTTCTTTGAATGGCGTGATGTCGGTGTGTGTTCTGTACTTTCTGACAATTCAACTTGCTTTTGACGTTCTGGTTTCTCCGGCCAATCCCCATTTTCATCTGGACGCTGTATGACAACAGAAGTTGTTCCAAGAATCAAAAGACCGAGAGCGGAGAGTGACCAAGCATAACCAATGGCATCATTCCAGCGATTCTGAGCTTGTCCACACTCAGAGGTCACAAGTTCTGAGAAATAGCAGAAATCAAGGGTTTCTTTGGCCGCCATCGCTTCCTCATTTGAGGTCACATTATGTGCTGCAAAGATTAGGAGTAGGACAGCACCTGCAAGCAGATAATATTGCTTTGGGGCCCATACATTTCTAAATTTCAAACGCCATTTATCATCACCGGCCGCACTTGCATCAAGTGTCCGAGCAGGACCTCCAACCTTCCAAAACCAAACCACCCACATCGTAACGAGTACCAATAAGAACCCCCATTCATAGACCGCAGAATGAAAATTCCACATACCTGATAGACATTCTGCTTGGTTTGGATTTGCCGTACAGTCATTGACAGCAATCGGGAAAAACATCACCAGCCGCATGATATTGAGAACATAGATAATACTACACATCACTATGATAGAACGGATTTTTAGTTTCTGTGGGACACCCTCGGTCATGACTACCAATGTCGATAAGAAGATCATTTCATGGACACCTGCACATTCATCAGAGACATACAAACCAACAGTGTCGTAATTCCCTGGGAAGTCAACATGAACAAAATCAATTCTAGTCATCCAACCATTATGCATCGATAAGGAAGAAGCGACATATTCACCATCACTATACAAGAAATTAGTCATTGCATTCCACAACCATGCCTCGGTAACTTGTAACGGTGCCAAGGTGTCAGAGGGTTGGGTCAAAAACCAGTAAAATGCCTCTACACAGAGTAAGGCCAAGGGTATTCGTGCATAGCGTAGCCCAAGTTTAGCCACTTCCGACCATTCTAAATCCTCTTTTTCGGAGGGGGACTTAGAATTCTTGCTCATGGCTTTGCGTAGGTGTCCCTCTTCATCAAGGTGCGGTTCACTCTAATCAGATGAGTTTGAAGATGAAAGCCAACTTCCACATTTGGGAGGACTTGAAAAGGATGAGGGCTAGCGCATACCATGGTCGAAGTTGTTTCTCTAGGAGAAGGAGCTTTGGTTTCACCGACACATCGCCTTGATGTGATTGGTTTTTTCTGCCCTGTTCCCGTTTCTGAAGCGAAAAAGGCTCTTGCAAGCATGAATGCCGGACAGATTCTCGAAGTGCTTGCTGATGACCCCGAAACTCTACATGATATGCCATTATTGACAACACGTGGAAAGCACCAGATTCTTTCGGTTGAGGAGAATGCAGGCGAACTACGCTTTTTGATTGAGGTGATTGTGTGAAAGGAATAATTGAACCTATTGAATTGGTCGAAACTAATTCAATTCCAAGTGAAGCCAAACTTCCTACAATACATGGAGATTTTCAAATCCGAATTTTTCATGAATCCTCCACAGGTTTGGACCATGTCGCCCTTACATTGGGTGATATGAAGGGGGCCGACCCGGTAATCATCAGGGTACATTCAGAATGTTTGACGGGAGATGTCTTGGGAAGCCTTCGTTGTGACTGTGGAGCGCAATTGGATTCTGCTTTGAAGACCATCGCCGACAAAGGATGGGGATGCTTACTCTATTTGCGTCAAGAAGGCCGAGGCATCGGATTGCATGCAAAAATTCAGGCTTATCACTTGCAAGACAAGGGTGCTGATACCCTAGATGCAAATTTGATGCTTGGATTACCAGCCGATAATCGTGATTACAGCATTGCCGCTAGCATGTTGTCGTCCCTTGGAATACCTCGAGTAAGTCTTCTTTCCAATAACCCAAACAAAAAAGAGCAGTTGGAAAGACATGGCATCAATGTCGTCGATTTGGTTCCGTTGGTGGTCGGTGTCAGTGCACAAAACCGATTTTATTTGGAAACTAAAGCCGAGCGAATGGGCCACCAAATTGACCAAGAACAACTAGAAGGAAATTAAAGGGGCCGTGACCGAGAATCGAACTCGGGCTGGCAGAACCACAATCTGCCGTGCTAACCCCTACACCATCACAGCCATGAGAGGTAAGTCGCGGTTATCCGCGTGGTATTTCAACAATCCGCAGAAGGAATCATCTATCCGAATCTCAAATCGATGAAACTAAACACCCTCTCATTCAAGTGTATTCGTTGTTCTCGCCTTTACATGGGAGTTTCATATTCGAAGAATTCGACCGTAATTTTTATGCTCTTTTTATTGCTTCTTGCGCCATATAGCGCAGTTTCTGCACGTTCAGTTCATCAAACTAATCTTGTCGATATTTTCCCTGAAGGAGATTTTTCACACACTGAAAATTGGACACTCGGAGCATTTACCTCTTTTTCTGAAGACCCAGCATCCTATACAGATGCCATGGTCGCTGACCAACGTCTAACAATGATTCACCATCGTCCACTTAATCAAGACAGCATGATATTTTGGGCACAATCCTCTCCAACCGACTCCAATAACTCAATCGGTACTCCCGATGGTGCAACATCGTGGTCGACTGGACCTGAAATAAAATTATCTTCATTCAATGCTTTTGGTTCCACGGGCTATGATATTTTGGCCGTCAATGTTGTAGTTGCTTTTTCAGTCCCAGACCCACTGTACCAAGATTCGGTGCGATTTTCACTCAATTATGATGGCCAATATGAGCCACTTACCACTTTTGCGCACACTCAAGGTGCTCTTGATTATCTTTCAAATTCTTGGACATACAATGTGACAGAACTAACCACTTGGGATTGGAACATGATACAAAACTCGGTCATGACATTGGATTATGTCTCGGTCGGAACAACCGATGATTCACAATTAAATGTCGATGCAGTTGGTATTAAAGTTGTCATGAAGACACCATGGTATGGTGGTGAATACGGTTCTGCTCAAGCTCAATTCTCGGGTCATGATATGCCAATCATTGGACTTGATTTGATGTTGGGTAGTTCAGAAAATATGGCGCTAGCAGAATGCGGCCTGCAATCTAGCATACCAGGTTCATCTGGCCGTTGGACTAGTGAAATTATCGAAACACCCCCAAACCAGCGTATCGGAAGACCACACTTCACTTTGGACAATGAATCACTTGACGACGTGATACTGGAATATTCTTTTTCAGATGATGGCATTTCGTTTTCTGAATTTTCCGCAATGGATGAGCATATGTTGCTTCCAGACCACCCTTTCACTCAACTTCGAATATCTACAATTGAAGCGTGTATTACTTCGATTACCGTCGATGTGAATGACCCAACTCTTTCATTGCAAGGTCGAATATTCGGTGATGTCGATGGTCTTGACTCAGTTTATTCACGTTGGCTACTATTTGTCAATGATGAATTGGTGACCAATCAACCGGTGGCATTGTCGCCCTCCTTATCCCTCTCATTTCCAATTGGCAAATATATGTCTGCTGGGGATACTTCGGTTAAGGTTGAACTGAAATCTTGGTTTACTTGGGATTCTCAAGGTAATGAAAGTACCACCGCCTTTGAGGTTACTTCTATTTCGATAACCGGTGGTTACGAAATTGAATGGGATGAAAATCCTGTATGTATTCCCGTAGGAGATCAATCCTTGACCGAAGATGGAGGTGGACGCATTTTGCCATTCTTATACCGCTGTACCGATGACCGAACGTCTTACGAAAATCTACAAGTTGAGTTTTCTAATTCAAATCCGGAACTCGTCGTGGTGGACTTAACCGAAGGAGATGTACGTCTCTCACTTCAACCAGAATCTTCGGGGCAAGCATCAATTCAAACCACGGTCTCGGACTCGGCGGGTAATACTTGGGTCGAAGTGTTCATTGTCAATGTGCAGAACATTGACGACACACCAGTCCTTCAGGAATTTCAATCACTAGTTCCTGTTGAATTATCTATTCCGACAGAGATTGCTTTTGATTATTCTGATGTAGATTCGACAGGCCTAACAGCATCCTCCAATCGTTCTTGGATCACCGTTGATGTATTCAATAAAACACTCATGATCAACGCACCAAGCCCTGGTTTTACTTCAGCCCTTATTTCTCTTTGTGACCAAACATCGTGCCACGAACGAATCCTTGACCTTGAAGTTCTTTCTCTGCCCGACCTTATTGTCGAAGAAATTGACCTTGGAGATGATGTGATTCGTGCTGGCGATATAGTCTCCATCCGAGTACTTGTCCGAAATATCGGCCAAGCCCAAGCAAGTTTGATTTCAGTTAGATGTGAATCAAATTCGGAATTAATTGATTATGAAACCCTTCCACTGCTTGAACCGGGCAATGTCGCATATGTCACATGTGATTGGCAGGTTCCGGAAGGCAAGGAGCAGGTTCAGATTCGTGCAGTTATCGACCGAGGTTTGGAAATTACAGAAGGTCAAGAAGATAACAATGAAGGCTTGTTGGCTGTTGCGATTGAACCTGCACTAAGTTCGAATAATGTTCAATCAAATAGAGCGGCTATTTCTGACGGAATGTTTTGGGGTCTTACGATTGTATCTCTTTTGGCAATCGGTGGATTTTTCGTTTTCTTAACTCCACCAAAAATCAAGAAATTGCAGTGAATTTATTGTCAGTGTATTCCGATTCAAAAACACCCTCTGATGACGGATAACGCGAAAAACACCCTCAAACTTGATAGGGGGACCGTCTCACAAAAACTTGCTTTGAGGCCGTGGGGGCCGTTCAACACCCGTTGACAAAGTGGATGTGGGAATCATGTCAGTATTGAAAATACGAATAGAAACAGACGAATATATTTACGAAGAATACGTTGAAGCTTGAGAATCAAATTTGATTCACTCTGGAGACTTCCAGCGGCGAGGGTATAACCCCTCATCGAGCAAGACCATATTTGGTCGAGCAACTTCACCTTCGTTAATAGTAGCGATTTCATCAGTATTGAGCGTGAGCGTTACAATTCCAACAGCCTCGCCTTTAAGCGTTTGAATCATTATTTCTTTGCCAGCCTTTACACCCGATTGAATGTTGATGAGCCCAGGTCGCAAAAGAGGTGCACCATGGGCCAAGGCAGCAGCAGCACTGTCCTTCACAGTAGCAGTTGGCAAGTCAAGCAATATTTTTTCAATCGGATGAATGATTCGTAGTAGTGCCTCTGGTTTGTCGCACTCTTTCCAGAGCCAGACTGCATCGGCCAATTCTTGCATAGTGATACAGTCTTCTAGGTTGAATACACCAGAAGTTTCTCGGCGTAGTTCCTTCAACTGAACTTTCATGTCCAAAAGCAGACCGAGATCACGTGCCATTGTACGAATATATGTGCCTGCTTCACAATGGACACGGGCTATCATGTCATTTCCTTTGATTTCAATATTTTCAAAGGTGAAAATTTTTCGAGTTCGAACTTGAACCTTAACGGCAGAAACTTCCGGAGGGACATTGTAGACACGGCCAGTTAGTTGTCTCATGACCTCTGCAAGCCGACTTTGGTCCGGCAGTGTTGCAAATCGAAACACACAAATGTAGGTCTTCTTGTGTGTGAGAATTTTTTTGGTTACTTTCATTGCCTTTCCAGCCATCAGTGGTAGGACACCTGTTGCAAAGGGGTCAAGGGTGCCACCATGGCCCAAACGCTCTAGACCAAACAGGTCACGAGCCCACGATGCAAGTTGATGAGATGTTGGCCCTGCAGGTTTGTCGAGCAGAATAAATCCAGACGCAAGACGCTCTTCAACATCTCGTGCATCAGGGTTCCCGCCAATTGCGGGATTGGTCGAAGCGGTGGTGTCAAGGATGTGTTGTGTCATAGGGATTTCTCCAATATTTCGATAGCAGCAGCAAGAACTTCTTCACTGCCAAGGTTTGTTGCGTCAAGTAATGAGGTATAGGGTTCACGCTGCTCAGGGAGTAGTTGATACAGTTCCATAAATCGTCCAGCATCAATGTTTGAACGTTGTTTATTGGCAATCAGTGCCTCTTCTATAGAATCTCCTTCACGATTTGCCACACGTTTTGCTCGTTCATGTTCATCCACTTCAAGCCAAAGCCGAACACATGGAATTTGCAATCGATATGCCCACCATCCTGCTAATCTCGATTCAACAATATCTGCAGAATCGGAGAGCATTTGTTCTTGCAGAAGTTTGTCCAATGCACGGTCCACTTCAAGGTCTTGTTCGCAAAGTATTCCAAAGTCATGAAGACTCATTTCACGTCGTGCCGCTTCATTTCGAAAAATGTCGCCACCGTTGAGTGAAGTCCATCCAAAGTGTTTGACTAAACCACTCACTAAGGTACTTGTGCCGCTTCCCGGATGGCCTGAAACGGTAATCCGCGTCATTTCTACACCCACTCATGACGGCAAACATCACAACGTCGACTTCGAGCTCCAAGTTTGGTAACCATCGTTAAGCCACATTCAGGACATTCATTTGAATCACTTTTCGTGGCCCTCTCACCCACATCTTCTTGTGGAGATGCCCTTGAATGCTTTCGTTTGTTGTGGGAATTACGCTGTCCTCGTTGCTGTCGGCGCCGAGCATCACTGTCACGTGAACTGGTTGATGAAACAACTAGATGGAGAAGTGGTTCTTTGAGTGTTTCACCAGAAGTAACTAACGGGTGACCTCGAAATCGGAATAGTTTGATGTGGCGGTCAATGATTCTTCCAAGAGGAGCACTCATACAAATGTAGGCGCAAATCCATGCAGGGAAAAACAGGAATTTATCTTCAAGAAGGTTCCATTCTGATGCCCAAGGTAAGGAGACATAATCCACTCTAAAATTCTCAACTGCCATGGTGAGCCAAGCAAAAATCGCAATGATGAAAACCATCGTGAACATCATGGGTTTCATTGCACCCATCTGTACTTTCAATTGCTCAGGCATCATTTGTTGTTGCAGAGTTGTCGCCTTTTCTTGTAGAATAGGGTCGCGTGACATGCGTGCATCGTTCAACATTTTTCGAACTTGACCCTGGCGATGGCCAATATGTGCTTGAGCCATTGGGTCGGTGAAAAAATTACGCAGAACCGTATTCATGGTCATCGAAAAACTTCCCAAGATTAGTACAGTGAATACAAAATATGCCTCTTCAGGAAGAATCGGTGACAATATAGGATCTGCAATATCTCCTAATGAATTGCGAATGCTGGGATTCATAATGAGGAATGTCATCATTACCATGATTCCAAGCATCATCAGCATTGATCCACCCGGTGGTTGGGGTGGCGGGGGTGCATTCCCGTTCGACATAAACTGAGGGCGGCGCATAGAGGGCATGAAGGTTCGCTTGGATTTCTCTTGAAGTTGGCGACTTCATTCATTCATCGCCGAGGGTTTGAAACGATGTGCCGGCATCGGTGAGTCATGCGCCGAAGAGAACCGCTGGATTTAGACCGAACTTGGCGCCATTCAGTACCAGTGCCAATGCCAAATCGGCCGGTCTGTGTTACTTTGGATGAAGCAGTTGAGCAATTGAACCGCTTGGCTGCAAATCCTCGTGTTTTTCTTTGGACTGATGCAGAACGCCGATGCCCTCCAGGTTGGGGTTTCATTGCCAGTGTCCGTCAAGGTATTCCACCCGAAGGAATTGAAGCAGAACTCAAAGCATGGATGGGTCAGTATCCATCAGCATGGTTAGCAGTTGATATGCGGGATGGAGTGATAACACCCTCAACAGAGCGTTCATTGGAGTTAGTTCTGTCAACTGTAAACCGACCAATTCTTGTTGTCGTTAGTAGTTCTTCAAACAATGAAAGTTGGCCACAATGGGTCTTACCCGAATGAGCGCATTGACGCTCACATCATCTATCTGAATCACTCAAAGGTGAATGAACAGACGCATGTTGTTGCATCATGTGCATTCATGGTCATACAGATTGGACATGCTTTTTCAGCTGCGGCTTCTTCAACTGCTTCTTCAGTAGCAGTTTCTTCTGCAACTTCTTCAACTGCTTCTTCAGCAGCCGGTTCTTCTGCAACTTCTTCAACAGCCTCTTCAGCAGCAGTTTCTTCTGCAACTTCTTCAACAGCCTCTTCAGCAACTTCCTCAGTTCCTGCTTCAGCATTCCAGGCATCGGCAGCTGCTTGAAGTTCAGCCTTCTTGAGATAACCATTGTCGTCTAAATCATAGTTAGCAGCATGTGCAACGAATTCATCACGATTACTGACATCAATGCCAGCAGCATCCATGACACGAAGAAGGACATCTTCTCTCCACGAGACCTTTGGTGCAACTTCTTCTTCAGCCTCAGGTTCCTCAGAAGCCTCTTCCATAGGTGATGCAATATCTTCGGTTTCAACTTCATCACCAAAGTGAACGCCGTGGAATCGGTTTCCAGCTTCACCATCGATAACTCCGGGACCGTTGATTTCAAATGAAACTTCAAGACGTTCGCCTTTTTCGACAATAGGGATTGTCCAAGTGATGTGAGTACCACCTTCACCAGATTCAGTAGCCATTTCACAATCATCACGCTTGTCATTGTTTCCACGAATCAACCAATCTTTAATTTCGAATTTTTCAGGAATGATATCGCTGAGGATGACATCTTTCAATGCAGTATCTCCATCGTTGGAGAATAGAATCAAAACCTCGTGACGTCCCTTTCCACCAATCTTTTGTGTTGTCTTTCCAAAGGAGAAGTCACGTCGGTTGTGAATCACACTAATTGCTGGTGCTTCAGTAGTATCTCGTGTGCAAACAGGGCCGTATCGTTCTGCACTGAATTCAGTGCGAGCAGGTGCGGTAATGTTTGAATTATCAGGGGATGGGTCAGGAGCAATCAAATCATATTCGACAGTCATGGCTTTACCAGGCTTGAGGCCAACTGGGCCACGAGCGCCTACAGTGAGGGTCAAGGTGTGACCATCACCATCTGGTGAGCGGTTTGTCTTTTCTAGAGTAATACCGCTGTTTATTTCTGCCTTAATTTGTTCAGCATCGAGTTCTTTGCCATTGATTTTAATGGTCATAGCAGAGACATCAGGTGCATCGAACAATCCAGGAATATCATCGGTAATTCTCATCAAATTGATATTAGATGAACCGTTATTTGTCAAGGTCAAAGTCGCAGAGACCTTTTGGGACCTATACGAACGTAGACCCGTAGTAGAGTATACTTTCTCGAGGTTTGCTTCAACAACTTCGAGAGTCTTCGATTCAAGACTGATTGAACCTTCAGTACTTCGGCTCGCACGAGGAAGAATTGTGTAAGCAAGTTCGGTTGCAAAGTCTGGCTTTGATTGCGCCATGACAGTGCGTTCTTCACTTTCCCACTTACCATGGGGTTTGACATCTTGTCGAACATCACTGATGTCGAAAAGGAGGTCATCGCTTCCCTTCATTCTAACTTGAAGTTTCACTAGATCAACAGCAAATGAAGAACGGTTTTCAAAGGTTGTACGGCAAAGCCAATTGTCAGGGCGTTCATCTTCTCGTACCCGCATGTAAGAGAATCCACGGCAGAAAGCGTCGAGTTCTCTAAAGTTCAAGTCTGAAAGTGTTGAGTTCGAGGTATAGGTGGCAGATGCTACACCAGCCTTGATAGACTTAGTTCCAGATACAACGATAGTTCCTTCAATGCTCAAAACTTGCTTTTCTCCAGCAGAAAGTGTCCCGACATTCCAGGTTATTGTGTCATCCTCTAGTGTAGCAACTCCAGTGCTTGAGAAATTAAATTCCTTAGGCAGTGGTCGAAGGACAACAACATTATCGATTCCAACGGAGGCTGTGTTTTCAACTTCAATTTCCAAAGCAATTGGTCCACCTTCTTCACTTGATGCTACGGATAGTGAATGTTCTTGAGAACGGGCAGGATTTGTGTCAAGTCGTTCACGTAGGACGAGCATTCTCTTTCCATTGACCTTGTATTTCATACTATAATTTGCTCCAGCTTCAAGTTCATCGACCGAAACATTGTCGCCGCCAATATCTGTTGCATCAGCATGGTCTAGCATGACATCGATATCGTAGATTCTGTCTTCTGCAGAAGGATTGTTTACCTTGAGAGTTCCCTTTACAGTTTGTTTAATGATTTCTCCTTCAGCACTCAATGTCGCCTTTTCGACTTCATGAAGTGTGCCTTCGAGTTTGTCACCAAGAACTTCGTCAACTTCAGCACTGCTTCGGATGACTGCTCCTGCTTGCTCACCCATGAGATTGTCAGGGGCTCCTAGAACTGGGTCGTGGGTAAGTGAGTCGGGTATAGCAATCTCGGAATCTTCTGCTACAGGTGGTGCCGGTGCGCCAAGGAGGGCAGCACTGTCAACCATTACTGCCGAATCTTCAGCAGGTGCTTCTGCTTCCATTTCAGGCATAGGTGGTGCCGGTGCGCCTAGGAGTGCAGCACTGTCAGCCATTACTGTTGAATCTTCAGCAGGTGCTTCTGCTTCCATTTCAAGCATAGGTGGTGCCGGTGCGCCTAGGAGTGCAGCACTGTCAGCCATTACTGTTGAATCTTCAGCAGGTGCTTCTGCTTCCATTTCAGGCATAGGTGGCATTGGTGGCATTGGTGGCAAACCTGGCGGAGCAGGAGGTGCGTCCATTCCAGGCATAGGTGGCATTTCTGGTGGGGCCGGAGGTGCATCCATTCCAGGCATAGGTGGCATTGGAGGCATTTCTGGTGGAGCAGGAGGTGCGTCCATTGGTGGAGCAGGAGGTGCGTCCATTCCAGGCATAGGTGGCATTGGAGGCATTTCTGGCGGAGCAGGAGGTGCGTCCATTGGTGGAGCAGGAGGTGCGTCCATTCCAGGCATAGGTGGCATTGGTGGCATTTCTGGTGGAGCAGGAGGTGCGTCCATTCCAGGCATAGGTGGCATTGGTGGCATTTCTGGCGGAGCAGGAGGTGCATCCATTCCTGGCGGAGCAGGAGGTGCTTCCATTCCAGGCATAGGTGGCATTGGTGGCATTTCTGGTGGGGCAGGAGGTGCTTCCATTCCAGGCATAGGTGGCATTGGTGGCAAACCAGGTGGAGCAGGAGGTGCGTCCATTGCAGGCATTGGAGGCATTGGAGGCATTGGTGGTAGGTCGGCAGGGGCGGCAGGTGCTTCCACTCCAGGTGGTGCTGGAGGCATTGGTGGCATTGCTGGCAGTCCCGGTGGCATAGGTGGTTTTTCGTCGCTCATTTGGAATTCCTCCATGTATACCGCATAAGCGGCAACACCTCCATATTCAAAGAGCACATAACCGTTCTCCCCTATAGTTTTGAAAAAAGTGGACGTTTGGTGAGTCAACTCTTGGTTTTTCCATCATGTTGATGTAGGGTGGTTCGGAGGAGTGGACATGGTCGGAATGGATAGTGGCACACCCCCAGTGCTCTTTGTTGTTGGAACTGCAGGTGCAGGAAAGTCTTCTTTGGTGACATCGTTTCAACGTTGGTCCCGATTTTTGGAAACAGATGCCATAGCAGTAAACCTCGACCCTGGAGCAGAACGTGTTCATTACGATGCTGAATTCGATGTACGAGATTTGATTTCACTAACTGAAGTAATGTCAGAATATGACCTTGGACCGAATGGTGCACAAATTCTAGCAGCCGACTTATTAGCAGCTCAGGCAAGCGATGTAGCGGAACAATTGCATGCATTGTCGGGCGAAGTAATGATTGTTGATACTCCAGGGCAAGTAGAACTTTTTGCATTCCGTGAGGCAAGTAATCACTTGATTGAAGTGATTGGACGAGAACAATCAGCAATTATCTATTTGTTTGATCCAATGCTTTCCCGTTCACCTTCTGGATTTGTATCACAAATGTTACTTTCCAGTATTGTGGAATTCCGACTTGGCCTACCAACCAAGAATTTCTTATCAAAATCAGATTTGCTTGAGCCAGAAGAATTGGAAAAGATTCTCGAATGGTCCGAGCGTTTGGAAATTCTTGAAATGGCTCTTTATGATGAGGCTGGAGGACAACGAACAGAGTTTGCAATTAATCAATTGCGTTTGATGCAAGATTTTGCTCAAGCACCCGGACTCACACCACTTTCTTCAGAACTCGAAGAAGGTCTTGCCGACATCCTCACCTTTGCTCAGGCACTTTTCGGAGGCATGAGTGATGCCCGTGATGGTTTCGCCAGCGACATTGAGCATGAAAAGAATTGATTGTCAATCAAGCACCTCATAACACTTAGAAGCCGTCTTTCTATGGAAAGGTGCATGGCACAACATTTACTCGCAATCGACGATGTCGAAGAAGACTTTGAAATGATTTTGAAATGGGCAATTGAATTCAAGCGGCTTTGGAAGCAAGGCGATGAAGTTGCACAGAATTTTCTACCTCTGGACACCCTTGCCATCGGTTCGATTTACGAGAAACCGTCAACCCGGACGAGGGTATCTTTTGAAGTAGGAATCAATAGATTGGGAGGCTACCCACTGACACTTCTCAAGAATGATATTCAGTTAGGTAAATCAGAGACTGTGGGTGACACATCACAAGTACTTTCCCGTTTTTTAGGTGGAATGACCTACCGTTGTTTTTCACATGATGATGTTGCAGAACTTGCACAGAATGCCGATGTCCCAGTAATTAATGCCCTTTCTGACAAGCATCATCCTTGTCAAGCAGCAGCAGATTTAATGACAATTTTAGAGCATTTCGATGACCGAGAGGAATTGAAAGTTGCTTGGGTTGGAGATGGTAATAACGTTCTTCACGATTTGATGCTCGCATGTGCAATGCTTGGCATTGATATCCATTACGCAATTCCAAAAGGTTACGAACCGAACAAGGATGTAGTTGAGAGGACCAAATCTATTGCTGAAAAGAATGGTAGTCAAGTTGTTGAAACCAACGACCCAATCGATGCAGTTAGTGATGCGCATGTGATCTACACAGATGTGTTCATTTCCATGGGAGAGGAACACCTCACCGATAAAGTCGAATCATTTGATGGATTTCAAATTAATGAAAAATTAGTTTCAAACATGAATGATAGTTGGAAATTCATGCATTGTCTTCCTGCGCATCGGGGTGATGAAGTTACCGATTGGGTCATGGACCACAAGCAATCAATTGTCTTCGACCAAGCCGAAAATCGCATGTGGGCTCAGATGTCATTACTTGCTTACTTAGTGAATGAAGGCGCTTGGGAAGCGATGGGCGAATTCATGAATCTTGATTGATTCACAAATACATCGTGAGAATAAACCCGAGCAATCCTAGCAGCATTGCAATACGGATTCGTGCAGAAACTTGTACATCTTCACCCTTGTACAAAGGTCCGTTGAGACTGATGAGAATAAAAATTGCAGGGGTTTGAAGAATCAATTGGCCAAATGCAAAAGGACCTTTCCAATATGGGATATACAAACAGACCAAACCCGCGATAATTAGGACATAGGCTACCATTCTAGCATTTTCCAAACCAATCTTCATGGGTAATGTTGAACGGACACCTTCATCGGCTAACATGTCCTGACAATCCTTGACAATCTCACGAGCAAGGTTGGTGAAGAATACAACTCCCGCAACAAAGGCTACAAGCCAAGAAAGAGAATCCACTGTTGCTGCACCATAGAGTATTACAGCAGCTACCATCAATGAGATGGAGATGTTCCCGATGAGACCTTTGCTTTTGGTTTCAGGGCCTAAATCATAGGTGAGCATCATTACTGCAGCAATGATGTAAATAGTTGACAAAGGCCACCATGTTGAATTATTTTGTGAAAGTTGAATCGACCCGTAGACCATTGAAGACAGACTCAGTATCCAAAGTCCGATAACAAATCTTTGTGCCGCTTGAATCGAAACACGTTGTGATGGTATTGGGCGTGCTGGATGAGCTTGAGCATCAATTTCAGCATCTTTGATGTCATTCATTGCATTTCCTGCCCCCATGAATGTCAAGACTGCGAGAACTTGGACAGCAACTGAGGTTATTTGCTCAGAATTCAGCGTAGCATTCAATCCAAACAGAGCGCCAAGGGGTACTGTAATCGCAGCAAGCACCATGTTTTTTGGGCGCATCAACTCAATGAACGCTCGAACATCTGCCGCCATACTTCAGCGTAATGTGTGAAGGTTTTCATCCCTTTGCTTCAAGCAGAAGCGATTGACCAAATACAAACTCGCATTCTGAAACCACCGATGTCAGTTCCTTCATCGAATCCGACTTTGACAAATCGCCGGTCACGTGCTAGAACATTGCCTAGTTGATTCATAGTTGCACCCCAGCGGAATCGCTTATTGACATGATCCAATATGTCGCTGGTGTTTGCTTCACCTACTGTTGTAAGGTAGGTCGAGATTTCTTGGCGAAGGCGCTGAGTTCTTCCCATCAAGCCTCACCTCGAATGGCGATTTGACTACGGCGTGTTAACCGTGCAACAGTGCTACTGATGATGGCAGTTCCTGAACCACCAGGTCGGTGCCAAGGTTGCCACCCAGCAGCGGCAAACCGAGATGGGAGCTTGCCGCTGGGGTGGGCATAGAGTGTCGTAGATTTCTCTGCCCATGTGGGTAGTTCTTTCTTTTTCGATGAGCATTCAAGGTCAGCGAAATTTATCTTTTCAAGTGTCTCTGCATTGTTGTGCATGAACCAAACTTCTCGGCGCCAGTATATCAAGCGAATAAACACCCCTCAAGTTAATCTAAACCGGGCATATCCTTGCAGCACTGTGTTTTTCACTTTAACTGGAAACTGAAAGTGAACCAAAAGTTATTGATTTTGCATTGAATATTTCGGAAACGAATGATTGAATGCGTGATGGCTAAATACGAAAGGTCGGTGGCAAGAACACTCACGCTCGTATAGTGTAGTGGCCCATCATGAAGGACTCTCATTCCTTCGACCCGGATTCAAATTCCGGTACGAGCACTAAAACCATGGTATTTCCAGATAGTTTCCCGGTACGAGCACTAGTATTGATTATTGATAATCTCGTACTCATACCGACATTAGAATTTCATTTTGATTGTTAATGACTTTTTTCATTCCAATTCTAACGTTCCGGTACGAGCACTCTTCTATAGTGATTCATTCTCGTAAGATGCTTGGGATTTCTTGGATCATTGGATGTCTGCCACACCCAAGGCTAGAGTATGAATCATCTGCCGATTAAAACCAATTGACCCATACTGGTAAGGTCTGCGGTTAATCGACTGCGTTTGGACCTAGACAATCTGACAAATCCGAGGTCTTCAAGCCCACGGTTTTCATCATTGCCTCGTAAATGATAACTCAACAGAGATTTCGATAAGCCGGTCCATTCGACTAAATCATTCATATCCTCTGCATGGCCGTCATGCTCAGTTAAAGATTTGAGAATTAATTTCTTTGTATCGCTAAGTTGATCATTATAACCGAATCTCATTATCGGTAACGGAACTAACATCCCTTCCAATACATGGAAAGCCAATAATCCGTTGACAAATGATGCTGAAATTGCTGCACAAGCAACGTGCTTTCCGGCCGCACCGACATTGACGACAACTTCACTGGAATCCATGTCGCCAATAATATCCTTGAAAACCGAAAACATCCCAGTTAAAGGATTGCCTTCGATTACATGTTGAGACAAAGGCACTCCAAGCACCTTGAATTTCTCACATAATTCTTTTGCCTCGACTTCTTCACCAGGCAAATGGATAAAAGCCATACCTTTGACTGGGTAATGCCTCAAGCCAACACTTACTGCGTCAACATCTTCTCCGATGGGAATGATATGTAAAACTCCGATTGGAATCGCTTCGGGTGTCATAAGTATTCCTAGAGCATCTAACTAATCAAAGAATCTCTTTGACAGTTCAAATATAATTGAACCTTTCAAAGATATGACGAATTACCAGCCTTTCCTATTAGATGATATGCTGAAGCGTACAATAGGTTGGACCAAGACGAATAAAATAAAAGCGATGAGTTTGGTGCTCATTTTATCATTACTAGCAAGCGTAGCCGGCTATGCGTATTATCAGACCTTCAAAGCAATCGAATTAAATGTTGAATTATCTGAAGGTGCTCAATATTACAAAAGTGGAGTTTGTGTCGATGGCGAAGTGCATCATACTTGCGAAGGAAACATTTCTGTGATGGAAGAAAACGGTTCGTATTTCCTATATTTTGAAGATTATGATGCTACCGATGGGCCGGATGTCTGGTTTTACATGACAGTAGAAGGCAATGAAGAAGACACAGAAAAAGTCGAAGATGAAGGATTGTTGATTGTCACCCCCCAAACCGAAGATGGTCGCGCTGAGGTCGAAGGTACTTTTTCGATTCCGCTTCCAGAGGATTACGATCCCGATGCTTGGGCCGGGTTGACCGTTTGGTGTGAGGATTACTCTCTCTCGATGGGTAGTGTTGCTTTAAGTTGATTAAATAGGCGCTAAGTTGGAATTGTACGTGAGGAAGGTTTGAGTTTTCCGGTACGAGCACCAAAACCATGGTATTTTCAGATAGTTTTCCGGTAAGAGCACTCTTAGTCAATTGTTCTATAGGATTAGTCTTAAAATAGTTCTCACTCAGACCCTTTCGAATCGACCGTCGGGATGTTGCCACCACCAATCGCCAGAAGGGGTCTCATACCATGTACCGTTATCCTTTTGATGATACTGCCCTCCACCGGGCAATTCCTTCCATGAACCGATGAATTTAGAATTGTCAACTACTACCGTCAAAGATTCAGCAATTTGATTCGGCTCGGTTAATGGTTCTGCAGCAATCAGTG
>Ga0209047_1000881_pt1 | contig 24132 bp, 32 predicted proteins | sample SaaInlV_165m_DNA_3_FD_184681 | JGI IMG/M metagenome (GOLD analysis project Ga0209047, IMG submission 184681) | Marine microbial communities from expanding oxygen minimum zones in the Saanich Inlet - Saanich Inlet SI037_S3LV_120m_DNA (SPAdes)... | ecosystem: Environmental > Aquatic > Marine >...
TAGTTCAGAGGTTTATGGATCAAATTTGACTAGAACAAGAGGACCAGATCTTTCAAAGGACTTTCATGAGTATATCAGCAGCCAATGGATGTTCTTTGGAAGAAACGCATACCAGATAGCAGAGCAGATAAACAAGGACACACAGCTTATGAGCAAGTACGGAAAGACAACTCCGTCAGGCGTACACTACCATATCAAGCAGATACAGCAGGAGATGGAGAACTCTATATCTGAGGATGCTATGGACACATACATTGGAGAGTTTATCAGGGCTAGACTGGGCTTTGAACAGGATGTCATAGCATTGGAGGAAATAATGGCAGACGAAAAGTCCAAGGGATTTGACAACATGGACAAGGAACTTTATCTAAAGTTTGCAAGAACAAGACATGAGATTAAGCTGGACTCGTTTAAGATGTTACAGGATTCAGCATTACCGTTACAGGTCAAGAAACTAAAGATGGAACGTGCAAAGCTAAGACCTGCAAGACCAATGCCTGAGGTAGAGGACAATGGGGTTAGCGAATAAAAACACGCTACAGATAATATCAAATGCAGCAACAAGAGATACACCGACAGTACCTCTGACATTCTGGTGCAAAAACTCATTGTCTGAATCAGACGAGTGCTGTTTTTGGCATTACATATTTCATCCTTACGGTGGACCAGAACGTGACGGAATATACCACCCATGCTACGACTATGAACAGAAAATACTGGACAAGATGCAGATGCAGGAACCAGAGTCAGAGAGAACAAACCCTTGCAAGTGGTTTGCAGTTTACAAGGCAACTGGATTAGGATTAACGGAATTTGTCTTGCTATGGATAGTATGGAAGTCATTGGTAGATCCCTGGTTCTCAGGAAAGGAGGCAATTATAATTACAGGACCTAATGTTGATCTGGCACAGGATCTTATACTCAGAGCGAAAAGCTTTTTACAGAAGAAAGGTTTAGGATATGTAGATCATGGAGCATACGAAGTCGACATTAACGGAAGCCGAATCAAATGTTATCCCTCGAATAACATCCATTCAGCTAGAGGTAAACCAAAGATTAGTCTCTTTTTTGGAGACGAAGCAGCGTTCTTCAAACTCAGAGATGATTCAGTCGTTAGAACAGTCGGAGAGAGATATATTGGAAAATCAAATAGTTGGGTTATATGGGTATCTACAGCAGGAGAGGAACCGAGAGGCTTTTTTTACGACATTATGCTCGAACCTAACGAAGGTCCAGAAAAGACAATATATGAAAGATTCCATTTTTATGTTGAGGCAGGTCTTAAGACAGATCCGAAAACTAAAACATCTATCTTCTCGCCAGAATATCTAAAAAAGGCTTCACAGGCCAGAAGTTACGAAAGGGAGTATCTTGGTGTATGGGGTAAGAACGTAGGAGACATATTCTCTCCAGAGGGAATAGAGTTATGCTGTGGAACTGAATACGAGTGGACAGTAGATGATGATACTAATGACAGAGTGATTGGAATAGATCCAGGATTCGGATCCTCTGAGTTTGGAATATGTATCATGCAAAAACGAAAGGGAAAGAAATCAGTTATCTATGCAGATGCCTTTGAGAGGGCAAGTTACATTGACATTATCAACAAGGTAAGGCTGCTGTCAGACAAGTTCAAGACAAAGCGTATATTCGTGGACTCTGCATGGCCTGAGGGAATAAGGGATCTCAGAGACAAGTATTACATGAACGTACAGGCTATAGCATTTAATCAGTACGGAGAAAAGATGCTAAACTATGCAGCAAACAACGTGGACTTTGAAAAGGTGGAGATTCATCCGTCATTTAAGAAACTCAAGATGCAACTAATGACAATCAAGTTCAACAAGAAAGGTGGAACCGACAAGACCAAGCAGAATCCGTTTGATCTGGGAGATGCTTTTTTGCTTGCACTATACTACTATAAGATGGGATCAGGAACACTAGCTGGAGTTGGCTAGTTCTTCCTCATAAGTAAGACCTTCTTCCTTGCAAGGACACCAATCTCCGTTGCCTTCCATACAGTAGCCTATTCCGTCTACAGAGCCATGCATCAGCATACCATGTCCACAGATAAGACACTCACTTTGCACGTTTTAATCTCAACGTATTTTCTAACTTGTCCTTAACCTTAGAACCAAATCTTGGCAGTTTCCTGTCTTTCTTTTTTGGTGTCGGCTTGCTGAAATCTGCAACAAAAGCCTTGTGATCTCCAACGGTAACAATAGGGGTAATGCCCTTCATCAATGCGACATACAGCACGACATTGGGATCTGAGTTTCTTCTTAGAGAGTTCATACAGTATTCATCAGAATAGTAAGCTGGCCATGTACATATTTCGTATAAATGATTTTGTTGTAATTCATCCAACTGTTCGTTACGAATCATTGGATATACAGGAGCAGGAGTATGAACTGCTAGCATATACTTTCTATAATACGATATTATATATAAACTATATGGTTTTATATCTCAAGTTGGACCAAAATGTGTGGGCTCAGCGAGACTTTACTGACTCTGCACTATATGACCTATCAGGAACGGTATATGACGACAATACACTAACAACGGCAAGAGACATCTCAGCATTTACAGGAACACTCAGACTTATAGACCAGAATGGAGAACTAATTTTCTCCACTCAACAAAACCTTACGTTAAACTCTGATGGAACATTCCTAGTAAAGTTTGGACAGGGTTTGAGTCCTGTAGTACAGGGAACATACAAGATAAGGTTAAGATTAGAAGTTTCAGGAACCAGACTGACCTGTGTGGGTGTAAATGGCTCAGATGAAATCTATTTTGAGTATGATTAACTGTATTTTTACTTCCTTTGATTAACTTTAATGCTATTTTGACTATTGGCAGATATTTTTACAGTAAATAAGACCGTTTCTGGCTCAAATATGCCAGTTTTACCCAAAAATACTCTAGTTAAGGAGAAATATGAGGGTTCTATCAGGGTAATTGAGGCATTTAATCAGAAAAGTGAGGTAAATCAGTCAGATTGGCAAGATGAACTGGCTCCAGACCGACCTTTTGTTGAAACTATCAACGCAATCAACCAAGATCCTAGATTAAATCTGTCAAACGAGACATATATTCAAATGGTCCTAGGAAAAGGACTCAGAGTTACGGCAAAAAAGGAATCCGTAGCAGATATGGTAACAGAATGGTTTGATGAGATTAATTGGGATGAACAACTGGAAGATGCACTATACTCTTATCTCGGATGTGGCAATATGTTCTTTGAACATGATCCTACTTACGGAGAATATGTGGAAGTTCCTGTTACAACAATACAAAGCATTGTAAGAGACAAAAAAGGAAACGTAAAATATTACTTACAACACGTTAACGAACAAGATATCAAATTAAGACCAAATGAGGTAACACAATTCAAACTAACCAACGTATCAAGAGAGGCATTTGGCAGAGGATTACATCATTCAGTATTGTCAACATATACCAATCCAGATACAGGAGAGATATTTGATTCTCCATTGATTCAGATGAAAAAGATGGAGGATGCCATGCCAAAGATATTTGAAGGTCATGCAGATCCAACAGTAATGTTCCACTTTGCTGATGCAGGAGAACAGTTCATCAAGACTCAGGCAGATGCACTAAAGAAGATGAAACATGGATCAAAGATAGTCACAGACAAGGAGTTTGATGTCAAGGTTATCGAGTCAAGTGGAAACAGCAAGTTTGAGGGCTACATAGAGCACATACAAAGAGACTTGTTAGAACCAGGTTCCAAGTTCCCATTACAATTCTTCAACGCTGGATTTACTGCCAGAGCAGCATCCGAATCTACTGACTCTGTATTGACAAGAAAGGTAAAAAGAATACAGTCAAGATTGGCAAATCAGATCAAGATGAAAATGGTAATTCCATATCTTAAAAGACAGGGCAAGACTGTAAAATCCAAAGACATACAGATATTCTTTGAAACACCTCAGAAACAGGAAGCAACCATAGCAGATGTTACAACGTCATTCAGAGACAATCTTATCAAAAGATCAGAGGCAAGGAAATGGTTTATCGCAAACTCTAGCATAGACATCAACGAGAATGACATGAAGGATGAAGCACCTATTACAAGTGTCACTCCAACTAACCAATTACAAGATACAAGAGATGAACCAGAAAACACTTCCATTAAAGACAATGATACCAATGAAAAACTGTTAGAGATGGTCCACCTCAGAGAAGAATTAGACAGAGCAGAAAAGAGAAAGAATACTGAGGAGATATTGAATTTCATAAGAGGTTTGAAAAATGATTAGAATATACACAGATAAACAAACAGATAACGTAATAGAATCTTTAGATCTAGGCAGAGTATCAGTAGGAGAGACTGTAAAATATACAATGTATATGAAGAACACAGATACCCAATGGCCTGTACATAACATCAAAATAGAGAACGCAAATCCTGAACTAAGATTTGAGATACCTGATGTGTTAAAAGCAAACGAGGTCAAAGAAGTGTTTGTTTACTGGACTCCTAAACTAGACAGCAGAGAACCGTTACTAACAAAGTTTGAATTTTCAGGCGACGTATTCATAGGATAATGCCTTATTCGTATCTGAGTTATTCAGATGATTTCATATTAGATACAGCTCCTAAAGTCTATAAACCAGGAAAGAAACTCATATCATTCCCACAGACTCAGCATATACAAGGAACGATAAGGGTAAAAGGAAACACAAGACTTCCACTAGACAAAGAAAAGATAGTTGTAAGGGCAAGTGCATTTGAAAGTACATCACAATTAATATCATACAATGGAATTGTCAATACCGTAGGAGAGGCAACCATAAAAGGTGTAGGATCAAGGAATGTCAAATCAAAGGCTATGATAATAGGATCTAAAATAAATACAGTAAGAGAATCAGTTACAATCAAAGGCAAGAAAGACTATGTAGTAGTCATTAACAAAATACAAGAATTACTAAACTCATAAATACTTCTCTATATTGCTTTAAACAGAAATTACTCATGGCAGAACGCATAGCAGGTATAGCATTGATGCCTAGACAGTCACGTAACGGTGTATATTATGATACAGAAGAATTAAAGAAATTTGACGGTAAAACAGTACCACTAAGGGTAGAACATAACAAAGAAACTCACATAGGCCAAGTAACATTCTCATTTGACGAGGAAAAGAGTCAGGTAAAATATGAAGCAACAGTATTTGACTCTGAATGGCAAAAAACATTAGAGAACGAACAGTATCAGGTATCAATAGGAGCATCAGTATTGGAGCAAAGAACTCTATGTGATGAAATGAAAGCCAAATGTCTCAATGCACCTGTATTGGATGAAATATTAGAATTATCAGTAGTAAGAACACCTGGAATACCAGAATCTACTTTACACGTAGTAGAATCACATAACGCACAGTATATCAAAATATTAAACGAGCAAGAAGTACCTGCTTCATTTGGAGGATTCGTTGATCCTATCAGATTAAGACAGGAAATTACAGATAGCATTAAACAAAAGAATCCTGACCTTGAATCAGATGAGATAGACAGAAAGTCAGGAGAATTACTAGGAACATTAGAAGTTGCATTTATGAGACTAATATCTCCACCTCCACAACTTGAGCCTACTGCACAAGAACCAATAAAAGATGATATTACTTCCAATAAAGACAAAGACAAGAAAACATACATGACAACCGAAATTTCTGAAAAGAAAGTAGAGGAAAAAGTCAAAGTAACCATTGAAACAGATGGCGAAGTAGAAGTAGGTAAAGCAGAAGCAAAAACTGAAGTAGCACCAGCCGTTGAAGCACCAGCTCCAACAGAAGTTGCTAAAGAAGATGTTTCTGACAAAGTTGCCGAAAGAATTGAAAAATCCAATGCAGAAACTCTCAAAGCAGTTATTGAAACTGTTCATGAGAACTGGAATCCAAAATCAGAAGTTGCAGAATCAACCAACGCAAGTTATGTTGAAGAAGCATTTACTGACGACCAAGCAACAGCTTTCATGGATAAACTCTTTGAAACTGGCTATAACAAATTGGTCCTTGAGAAAGAAGGATGGATTGAAACTCATTCATACCAAAAACAAACAGGTAATGGAGAGGTTCAAGAAGCCGTTTCTACATCAGGAACTATTCCAGGTGTAAAACAAGCATCAAACATTTCAATTCAGTTAGGTAGCAAAACTGCAATTCCTATTAGACAGTATGGTCAATTCCAAGCTGTTTCAACAGGACAAAATACAGCAAGATTCTACAGAATCACTGTACCAGATGCAGGAGCAATTACTGAAAGCCCAACTACCGACATCACAGCAGTTACTCACACCTTAACAGCAATCGACGTAACTTGTAGCATACGAGGCTGGAGACAAGTAGTAGAAAAAGCAAATCTTGAGGACTATCCTGCAAGTTTCCTTAACGCAATTAGAGAAACTGCAAGACTAGAAGCAATCAGAGATGAGCACAAACTAATTCTCCAAGACTTAGGTGCAACAGATCACGACTTTGGTGGTGTATCAACAGCTCCTTACCATATTGGTGGATCTGACGGTGCAGCAACTACAACAACCACAGAAGAAGATGCTGATGGGGAATTAGACGAAGATGGTCTAACATTTAGTAAAAGATACCTTGAAGAATTAGGTCAAGATACCAGCCCTGGTAACTTGGTCGCTTTCATCAGCCCAAGAGCTTTTGAAGCATTAATTTCTTCAACATCTTTATCCGAATATACCCAAATCGGAAATGCAGGTGTTACCAGACTCGGACAAATGGAGAGACTGTATGGTATTGACATAATCGTCACTAATGAACTTCTTTCAGCCAATAACGCATCAAGAAACCTTGTATGTGTTAAAGGTAAAGCATGGGGATTAGCCTCACAAAGAAAGATGGAAATTGAGTTCCAAAAAGATATTGCAGGACAATACTGGGATATTGTATGGACTCATAGAATTGGTGTAGATATCCTTGATCCAAATACATACGTAATTGTTTCTACTGTAAACGCATAGAACTTTACTTTATTTTTTTTACTTCTATTTATGCTAATTTCATACATTTTTATATGGATGTCGAAGCACGTATATTCGAGAAGCTAGACAAGATAGAAGCAAGAATAAATGATTTATGTATAAGACTATCTGCTATGGAAGCAGAATACAATTCACATATTGGAGACTTACAAAGACAACAAGATAGAAAATTAAAAAGGAGAGATTATACTTTAGTGATTATGGCATTAGGATTAACAACAGTAGAAGTTTTACGGACTCTAGGCGTAATATAGATAACAATAGTTATATACAGTAAGATAAAGGAATTTGATATGGCAGGAAATCTAAGGTACTTTGGATTAGGAGCTTATACAGGACTTATCGCTCTGTGGACAGCTATGGGACAAATCCCACTAGATCTAAATACAGCAATAGCTTTGCTTGCTCCAATAGCAGTAGTAGTTGGTGCAGACGTAGTAAAACACAGAGAAGATTAGATAGTATCTAAATACTATTTATTCTACCTTTTTTTTATGATCAACTATCATACTGAGCATATCAATAAACGTTTTGTCAATCAAACTATATTACATACATTAGCAAACTTATCAATTAGAGATTTATCAGGTTGGTTAAAGAAATGGGATATTCATGTATGGGATCTAAAAGATACTAATTCTCTATACTTTGGTCATATTAAAACAACAAGTGGCCAGAAGATAAACACAGATATGCCAAGTGGAGTAACAGGAAAATATAGAATGGATTTATATCTACATGACTCTACTAATACCTTCAAAGCAAGAGAGAATAGTGATAGGATTATGCACGAAACCTGTCATGCTATCCTAATAGGAACTCCTCATTTTGTATCTGGAGTACATGATAATATAAATAATAGATTTAAAGTAAACTTTTGGTATTGGAACAGGTTTAAATACAATAAATTCACTTTATCAATCATTGACATCAGAGCCTATCTTTAAAGTAGGAGTAGGAATAAACTACTTTGATGATCCTCAAGGATTAATAAAAATTTTTACCAACGACACTGTATATGACTATGTAGATAAATTCTATGTTATTGATGGTATTTATATAGGAAGAAATGACAAACAGGAATCTGATTCTGATTATCTAAATGACCTGAAAAACATTTATTCTAAAATACATATTGTTGATATGAATAATAAGACACAGATTCAAAAGAGAAACAAGTATTGGGAACTGGCAAAGAAAGACAAGATGGATTACATGATAATATGTGACTCTGATGAATACATGGATATTAAACCAGATAGACTTAACAATTCGTTACGAACTATACAAGATAGACCTGAAAAGTGTTATCCAGTAATGCAACATATGGTAGGTATCACAACCATGAGCAGGCCAAGATTATTCAAAGGACCATATACATACAAACATAAACAAAGTGAAAAGGAGAATACAATATCTCATGGTTCTCTATATGACAAAGATGATACGGAGATTATCAATCAAATGTATGCCTGGTTCAAAGATCATCCAAAAAGACAAATCAATAGTGATAATCAGTCAGGTGTAGATGGAATAGAGATGTGGCATGATAAGGAATTTAGAACTAAGGAAAGAATCATAGCAGATAGAGTGTACTATGATGATACGCCTAATAGATAAAAAAAGGGGTTATAATCCCATATTGTGTATGATATAATCAAATTCTTTCTCAAAGGATTTATCTTCTACTTCCTTATTTACGGTTACATTACCGTAATTTGAGGTACTAATTTGTATCAAATTCTCTAAATATTTGTTAGATTGCCTAAACCACTCCAAACCTGAGTCAATGAAAAAAATTTGTGACATAAATACTTCTATTGTTTAAAGTCTATATAACTATGATTATGACAAAGTACGGATCAACGGATGAAATTGAGAAATTGGCATGGGGAGGAACTAAATCCAGTACACCAGCAACAGTAACGTCAGTTCAGAATACGATAACAGATATAATCAATTTAGTATTAAATAGAAATAGTGATTTTTCAACTGTACCTACTGCCATTGACTCAATAGCCAATTTAGCAGGTTCAGAGATATTAAGAAATTTAGGTAGTAGAACATCATTAACTACAATGCAGATTTATGATATGGTAAAAGTATTACTCGGATCTTATATGAATCAAGCACCTGAAGATCAATCAAGATGGGGTAATGTCTGGTACACGTAATGACAATCACATTTACAAATTTATCAGGTGCTAGAGAAAACCTTGATAAAACAATAGCAGATTTAATATCTGACAACTGGACAGCAAGTAACATTACAGGTAGTATTACACCATACTTTGCAGCAGATACAAATGAACCAGACCAATTAGCAAGATCTGATGGATCTTTTGTAAATGAAATTAGAGTTAATTATTCAAACAGAATGAAATATGATGGAGAGGATTTTGAAGTTAATGGAGATGATAAACACGCATGGGTTTGTACTTGTTTCATAGAGATTCAAGGAGAATCACTACAAGTTCTATTAGATATGGAAGATGAGGTTCAAAGAATATTATGGGAGAATAGGCCAAATGGATCAACTAGATTAAACAAGAGTGATGGAGCAGCATCAGAAGTATCTTTCTTTGAAGATGCAGAACCCGAATTTGAACGATTGGAACCTGATGATGAGGTTGACCAGACACCTACTTCTCAAGCAGAACTAAAGATGATTTACTTTAAGATTAAAACTTGATTACTTCTTTATATCAAATTTTTACAAGACTAAACTATGGCAGTTTCAGCACACAACGTTACAACTAATCGAGATATAGTAAAAGAATTACAATTCGTAACTGAGGGAGATTCTGTTAGTAATGCAGCATTATACGGAGCAACACCATCTTCATCAACATTTGCTCTAGTAGGTAATAATACAGAAATTAACATTCAACCAGATGTTCAACATATGGATGTCTCAGTATTAGGATCAGAAGATGTTATTGATGCAGTAAAGACACAATCATTATACGCATTTACACTTAGAAACAATCCAGTAGATTTAACATTATGGAAATATCTATGGAATAGTTCTGGTACAGGAGCATTATCCCCAGACAGTTCATTATCATTTACATATTCATTTAACTTAAACGGTACAGAATATTATCAACATATGAGAGGATGTAGACCAACATCAGGAACTCTATCTGTATCAAGAGGTATGTGGGATCAAACCATGACCTTTATCTGTAAAGACATTACAGTACCAGCAACATCAACTGGCGATGGTGGAACCCCAGTATATCAATCAGCAGAAACATCATCATCTCCAATCGTACACTCTGATGGTGGAGGAAGTCCATTTACTTACAACTCTATATCATATGGAGAGAGATCATTTAGTACAACAGTTAATAGAAACATGGCAGTAATGGCAGTTAATGGGGAAACTGATATCACTTATACTAAAGCAACTGACAGATCAATTACATTTACAGCAGATGTATTTTCTGGAACTGCTTCAAGTGAAACAGCATTATACACATTATATGAATCCAAAGATGCAGATGCAGCAACTTATAAATTCAATTCCTCTGGACCTGTAACATTAACATATGCAAACTGTGTTATCACAGATTACGCATATACTCACGCAGCAGGACAAGCAGATGCACTTATTGAATCCATTACCTGTAGAGCAGAATCCTGTACTAACCTATAGATTTAAATACTAAAAATTTAAACGAATTATATGGTATTTTTAAACATAGATAAAAAGGCTTGGGTTATTAAAGACTTGGAGATTCCTGTCATAGAAGATACACCTATGAAGGAAATGAAATGGTTTAGAGACAAAGTAAAATGGGCTGCTGAAAGAGAAGAGAAACAGGATATTACACAAACAGAGGCATTAGCAGTAGATGATGAATGGTGGGAAAGAACCTGTCAAGTTGGATTAGGTAAATCAACTGATGATATATTAGAAACAGGTTTATCTGAACCTGAATTTAGAGAGTTAATGGCAGAGGTATACAATTTTTTAGCAACACTTGGAACGATAGAAAAAGCCAAGCTGTTCGCTTTATACGATCCAGAGATCCTAAAGAGAGAGAAAGAGCTTACAAAGACTACCCAGAACTCAAAGAGTTAATACCATTAATATCTCTAGTTCGTAACGGATTTGGAACTTGGAAAGAAGTCTTTGAACTTAAAAAAGAGTTAGGAATGGATAAATTATTAGAGATACAAAATATACTTTCTATTATTCAACAAGAAGAAGAATTAGATAATGGTAAAAGAACTTAAAATAACAGGTCTTAGAAGTTTAAAAAGAGAATTGAATAGATTTGATTTTGTTGGTAAAAATGTTCAAAGTAGATTCTTGGATATGATAGGAGAAGAATCATTACAGTTACTTAGAATAAACACTCCAAGAGATACAGGTCAGTTGGCAGACTCTTGGGTATTACAAAAATCTTCTAATATGATAACAATATCAAATGATCAACAGGACCTTATATCATTAATTACATTTGGTAGTATTAGACATATTCCAAATCCATTCATATCTAGGATTAATGATCAAGTCAATATGATGGTAATGGCAAGACTACAAGCAGCATTGGCAGAATCACATAGGTGGTTTGCCAAGCTTCCAGGAGGAAAAAATAGAAAGATGCAACAAGTAGGAAGAACATCAGCAGGGTTCAAAGGTGGTACATCATTTGCAGGTAGGGCAACTATGGTCAGAGCAGGTACAGGTAGGAGACAGTTAAAACGTAGATTATCTCTTAGACGTAGAAGAGGTAAATCTGTCAATCCATCAAGAAAAGATGTCAAATTGGGTTAATACTTCTCTATATCATTTTTGAGGAAGTTAAGACATGGTTGGTAGAGACAATGTAACATTTACCTTTATGATAAATGACCGTCAATTTGTTATAAAAGGTAAACGTATGGGTGCTGTATTAACTGAAATTCAAAGATCAGGAGATGGAGCAGCAAGATCAATGAATACATATGATAAATCAGTATTAAATGCAGGTAGAAGTACAGCAGCATCAGCAGTTAATTTCCAAACAGCTACTCAAGGTTTGCTCAACTTATCAACAGCAATAGTTCAAACTTATACTTCTATATCCAATTTAGACAGGGCTAATAACAGGGCAAAGATGTCTGTAATTGCAGTAGCAAGAGCAGAGGATTTACTTAACAATAAAATACAAAGACGTAATGATATGCAAGCTCAAGGAATATCATCAGGTGGTAAATATAACAATATGTTAAGAGAAATATCAACTGCCACAGCAGACCTTACAGTAAAACAAGAGAAACAAAAAATTGAACAAGCAGCAGTAAACGATATTTATATGTTATTTGCTTCAAACATAGCAAACGTCACAATATCCTCATTACAAACTGTAGGTGTGCTTTTAGGTCATGAAAGAACAGCAAGATTAGGAGTAGTAGCAGCAACCAAACTTCAATCAGTAGTATTAAGCAGACATATTGGAATTACAGAAGTAAGTAATGCAGCAGTAGGTAAAAGTATTGTAAGGCATCAAGCTTTGACTTTTGCTAAAATAAAAGGTATGGTTGCTACTAAACAATATACAGCAGCAGTAATGGCATTTACAAGAGCAGCATGGCCTTTACTCGCAGTTACAGCAGCAGTTACAGCAGCATATCTAATTTATGAAAATAATATATTAGGTGCTAAGGATAAAATAGATTCATTGATGGGAGTAGAGAAATCTCATTTGGATGTTATGAAAGATGAAAGAGATCAAGTAGATGGATTAACAGAATCATATGATAGTTTATCAGGTTCAATTAAAAAATTAACACCTGTTCATAAACAGTATCTTGAAATGATGAGAGATGCAACATTAAATACAGGTAATTACAAAGAAGCAGCAAAATATCAAGCCCAACTTTTAGGTGGACCGTCGCAGGGTTTTAGTTCGCCCTCTGGAACAGGAGGGCAATTCGGAACTGGAGGAATTGGTTCTGGAGGAGGATTTGGTGTTGGTTCTGGTGTTGGTAGTGGATCAGGAGGATTTAGTGGAGGATCATCTACAGCATCATCTTCCTCAATATCAAGTCCAGTAGCAGCAGCAGTAGAAAATGCTGCAATTAATAATATAGTACACCGTACAAATACACCAAGAGGACTATCAATGGATGTTCAAAGTCCATATAATTTAGGTATGATTAGTTATGATAATGGAGTAAGATTAATAGCAGAAGAAGCAGCAGAAAAGAAATTCTCATGGTTTCAACAAAATTTTAATCAGAATCAAGTTAGTGCATCAGGAGCAATAAATCCTTATGTTAAAGATCCTAACACACCAAGTTATCTTCAAACTATCAGCAGTACAAATAGATTTGCTAATAACAAACCAAACACATATTCATCTACACAATCTATAATAGAATCTTCATCAATGAAAACTGCTACTCCTAATCCTCTTGGTAATAAATGGGATAAATTAGTATTTGATGCTTTAAGTTCTAAAAAACAATTTGAAGCATTAAACGCACTTAGGGATCAAGCATTTAAAGATGGAATGTTAGGTATGGCACAGCAGTATAGTTGGTTAGCAAATGGTGTAAGATATGAGGGAGAAAGAGCAGCATCAAAACCTAGTCCAATGCTTGATAAAGATGGCAATTTAAAATTAGATCAAGGAGCTGGTTTCTTTGGTGCTGATATGGCAAATGGTATTGCTCATACACAAAGAACTACAGGTTACACACCAACAGGAATGTCAAAGTCAATAAATTATGGTCAGGATAAAGGAGACGGTTCAGGTCTAGCATGGTATCTACAAGGAAGAGATGAAAAATTCGATATAAATAAAGGTGGAGAGATATTCTATGGAGGAACTGGAGGATTAGATATTGCAAAACATATTAGAGACGGTGGAAGTTTTGGAAGAAACAAATATGGAGGAGGTAATCCATTTTTAGATCAACTTGGAAGAATACAAGCTGAGGGATTAAGTTTTGAAAAGAGAAATACTCAAATGGCAAGAAATTCAGAATTTATCAATAGATCATCATATTGGTTAAACAGTAAGATGAATGAAAGTCAATCTTCAGATATGTCAAGATTTCGTGGTCAAGTAACAACACCATTATGGAAGTTACAAAGAAACACAAAAACATTATCAAATTTCCGTAATAGAGTATCAAGATCAAATGGGTTTGTAAACGGATTAGGAGGAATGATGCTCAATGTAATAAATAAATTAAAAGGTGGTCCACATATTTACAGTAGAGGACATCAAGATATACAAGGTAGAGGAGGTAAAGTATCTGGTTCTGCTGTTATTAATAAAGCAATACAATATGGAATAAAAGGTATGCCTGAATGGATGGATATAATAAATAACATTCCATCAGTTAATAGAGAATCAGAGGATAACATGGACCAAGCAAGAGAAGCATTATCAATGGCAGTAAGTATAGCAAGTCAATATGTATCATTGGTAGATAATGCAAAAACTACAATAGGATTCTCCTCAACTACTTTAGGAAAAGCTCACGCAGCAGGATTTTCAGGTGTAGGATTATATCAAAATATTTCTTTACTAGCAGCAACTAAACGTACCAACTTTAACAATACTGAAATCATTGAAGAATCTAAATCTAAACTAAACCTTACAAACTCTCAGACATTTGCTATCAGATTTAATGCAACTAGAGGAGATACTGAACTTCAGGATAGATTCCGTTATGTAGATCAATTAGAGGCCATGTCGTCAGGAACATCTCCATTATGACCATTACGACAGGGTATGATCCTAGAGAACTTTCTCCTAAAATAATCATTTCAGATTATGACGGTTCTACACAATATACATATGAGTCAGCAACAATAGCAGCAAGTCCTACACAGGATTTCAAATTAACTGATCTTAGAATAGAGATGAACGGTAATGGAAACTATGGTTCAGCAACTCTAGTAATAGCAGATAACGGTTCAGCACTTGTAGATTCAACTCTAAGAAGAGGATCTCTGATCAAGAGACAATGGGATATTCAGATATATCTTGGTAAGACATCAGGAACTTTACAAAGGTGGTTCTATGGGAAAATTGTATCAGCAAATGTAATTAGACCTGGAACTGGACAACAAGGAATAGCATTAGACTGTGTTGGATGGGGAGTAATATTAAAGGAGAGGATTACAAGGATAGTAAGAAATCAAGATAAAGATACTGATGGATTAACCTTACTTGACTCAGATACAAAGACTAGATTGGACAATCTCATATTGGATATGTTCACAAAGGTTGATCATCAGGTAGATGAGAATATACAGGCCATTAATTCAATCACAGCAGCAGTAGCGAATCCTGGATTAGACTCATCAACTTTAGATATTAAAGTGGCAAATGTAAATGAGTTAGGAAATACATATGCAGGATTTATATCAAGAATGGCAGGGGTAGCAAATGCAGATTGGTATGTAGATGCAGATAAGAAACTTATTGTCAGAGATGCTTACACATATGACTCTGGATTTCTTTTCACTAATAATTTGACAGGACTTGATGCAACAGGTTGGAGTTCAACAAAGATAGGGTATTTGAAGAATCAGGTATTTGGTTGGACAGACCATACATTTGATTCATTATATTCTTGGATTCATGGATTTGGACACTTTGCTCCATCACTTGATTTATCATATGAAGTTGCTCCTGATGCAGCAGATAACTTAGATAGTGCATGGGTGGCAATACCAATAACACCAACTAGAGATAATATATTTAAGATTTCGTTACGAATGACAAAGACAGGAACACCTGCTTCAGCACATGAGATTAGAATAGTAGGAGATGATTCAGGAAGTCCAGATGCAACAGATATACGCAGAGTAATTAGAATACCAAAACAAACACTCCAGGCATTAGGAACTAGCACCCCTGCTGATTGGGCTGAATATCCTGTAACTCCTAAACTGGAAATTACACCAAACGAACAGTTATACATTGTATTCCCTAAGTATGGTACTGCAAGTCATACTGTTAATATCAATTACAAAGCTGGAACTGGAACTTATAAGGACAGTTCAGATGGAATAACATGGTCCTCAGCAACAGGAGCTCCAGCACATAGAGTATATTCTGCAAAGAGATTAATGACATCATTAGAGAATACTGTAGTATCACAAAAACTACCAGAGCCTAGAGAGAAACTATTGCCAATTAGGGGAGACTTGGAAGAACAGACAGTTAGACAGGCCATGATACAAGCAGGATTTATCTTAGGAAAACAAAGAAGAGTATATCAGGATGTCACTATCACTCCAACTACAGACAGAATACCATTGGCATCATATTGCAGACTTCAAGACTCTAAATCAGGGTTAGATATTAAGGCTATTATTGATTCATACACGATAGAAATGCACAGTAACAATAACAGGTTAGGTGCAGGCTCTATAAAACTTTCCTTAGATGAGTTATACAGTATTTAGGTATGTCTAGCAACCTTAACGACTATGTTCGACCAACTGACAAGTCCTCACGTAGAGACATCAACAAGATATTATCATTAATCCATGACCTAGTAGCACAGGAACCTGAGTCAGAGGGATTACAGCAAAGGATATGCTTTACACCTCACGTTAAACTTAGGACCAGCACGGTAACATTTGCATCTACAACAGTATCAAATACTGATGATAGGGATATTCAAAACTTTGTATTCAGAAAGAAGATACCAAATGCTGTAAAAGCATATCAACTATCACATACTACTACAGGTACATTGACATTTGATATGTCTGATACCAAACATGGTGGAGCTGCTACTTTTGATGGATCATCATATATATCTATAACAGATCATGTTGATTTAGAACCTACATCTATATCATTTGGTGGCTGGTTTTATCTACCTGCAACTGCCTCATCTGATACAGCATCTCAGAGTATTATATCAAAAGGTGTATATGAATTGACTATAGATCCTCATGCCACAGCAGCAAACCAATTAAGAGCAACTGTAAGTGTATTTGGAGAATCAGATTTATCACTTGAAACAGGAGCAGTATTACAAACAGAGGATTCTCAGACTATTACAGGAGATACAACTATTGATCAAGATGTTACATATGCCTTTAATCCTAATGCTTGGAATCATATATGGGTAACATTTGGATCTAATGGTCTTAACCTTTATCTAAATAATTCACTTGTAGCTACCAATTCTTCAACAGGTACTATACAGACAAACACAGATAATTTAGTCATAGGTTAATTACTTCTATTTATGATATTATTTAATATAAATACATGGTAAAGATTACTGCCTTAACTAATGAAGCTACTCCAGTAGCAGCAGATTTAGTAGCAATAGTAGATAATGTAGCAGTTACTCCTGTTACTAAAAAGGCTACTTTAGATAATGTATTAGCAGTTTATGATGCTCAATCAGCAACTATGACAAACAAGACTTTAACTTCTCCTATTTTAACAACCCCTGAATTAGGTACCCCATCATCAGGAACTTTAACCTCTTGTACTGGATTACCAATAACAGGAATCACATCAGCTACATCTGCTGAAATTGCCACTTTATGTTCTAACGAAACAGGATCATCATTACTTGTATTCAATACATCTCCTACTTTAGTAACTCCTCTACTAGGAACACCTACATCAGGAACTTTAACAAACTGTACTGGATTACCCCTAGCAGGATTGACAGCAGCAGCAAAAACAGAGGTTATAGCAATAGCATTAGGAGATGAATCAACAGTATTAGCAGCAGCAAGTACAACAGTTCCAGTAGTTACATATCATATGCCTTATGGATTTACATTAACTAACGTCAAAGTAGGATTAACAATAGCAGGAACAGGAGCAGCATTAGCCACCTTTGATGTACATGAAGCAGGAACTACTGTACTCTCTACAAAAGTAACAGTAGATGCAAGTGAGAAAACATCTGGAACTGCTGCAACTCAACCCGTAATTTCTGATTCAGCACTAGCAGTAGATTCACTAATTGAGATATTTGTAGACCTAGTTGATACAGATAATGTAGCTGCTGGAGCAAAAGTATATTTAATAGGATATCAGACTTAGAGGTAATATAATGGATCTAAATAATCCAATCGGAATTAAATCATTAGAGCCTAATCAACAACCATTTATCATGAATCCATCAAGATTCGCTTCTAGTGGTGGACCATGGTTTTCTGAGGATTTTGGATCTCCATCTGATAACACATGGACTCAAACATCTACTGGAGTTTCAATAACTGGAGGAGAAGCTGTTCAAGCTGCAGCTAGTGGAACAGATAGGAGAATTGCTTCAGCTGCTAAAGTAGGTTCAGCTTTATCAGATACTTTATGGTATGCAAGTTTTAATGCTGAATTTAATACATTTAATTCGTCATGTACTGCTATGGTAATCGCTGTTTCAGATAGTGATGTCAATCCTAGAAATACTGCGTCAGGTTCAATGCTTGGTATGGGAGTAACTGGAGGTAGTAATATAGGTTTTAATTGTGCCGCAAAAAATTCTGGAACTCCTAACCAATCAGCTAGAATCAATACAGGGATTAATACAGGTATGTTAGCTTCATTTTTTGCTAGAGAATCATCTACAACAGTAAGATCAAAAGTTTCAGGTTTTTCTGATGGAACATTAACAGTAGACGCAGGAATCACTGATCTTCAATATGTACAAGTTTCAAATGATGCGGATAATCCAGCTGCTCGTTTTGCTTACGCAAATACTGATGAATTAAGAATTTATGATAATGAGGCAATACCATGATTATTCCAATGCTTGATCAATCTAGAAAAGATGAAAGAAGTAGATACGGAGAAGCTGTGCGACTATCAAATGGATTTAGAAACCATCTTCAAATTATCAAAAAAGATGATTTAAATGAAATTATAGTAAATACTCCAGCTAAAACTGATGGTTTTGATATTGAAACTGCTTCCATGATAAAATTTAAAGAATTTTTATCAAGTAATATTGTAAAATCTCAAAGTGAAATATCTTTTTTAAATAGAGTTATGGCTTGGCGTAACGAAGATGATTATAATAAACAAAGTTTAAAATTAAATTCTATTTCCAAACTAGAAAAAGAATTGATTCAATCAAGTTCATTAAAAGAGGTAGAATTTTTAGGGGATAGTGGACTTAATGGTAAAGTAAGATTAGATGGAACTTTAGGTAAAAAACATAACAATAGACCAAGATGGAATGATATATAAAATGGCTAGAGTAAAGAATGGCACACGAATGTCACATGTATCCTTGATGAATGTTGAGGTAGATTCTACTTGGATTACAAATCACTATAACGGTTTATTAAATACAGATGATGATGATGATACATTATTAGATGAATTAGGTGCTGTAATATTAACAGAAAATAGTCTTAATTTAGAATTAGACGGAACAGATGTAGGAACAGAGATAACTACCATATCATTTGTAGGAGATGAAAGAGTTACACCTAATTCAACATCAGGCGAATTTAATGCTAGTTAATACCTAACTCGAATTTAACTTGATCTTGTAATATAGGATTATCAGTAAGTGCATCTAATTTAAATTGAATATTTTGATTATATAATAAAGTTAATTCGTGCATAGATACCATACCCTCCATATCTCTTTCTAACTTAGTCATATCTCTTAGCTTATTGGTCCTTGAGATTTTGTTCATGATAATACTTCTCTTTGTTTTAAATAAGGGAAGTTAAATATGCTAGACCATATTGACAATTACTTTAATAAACCTAAATTACTACACGAAACAGCACAAGGCTTATCACATCATATTAAAATAAACGCAGACTCTTGGGGATTTACCCTATGGAATGGGAATGATGTATCATTTAACCCTACCAATATTGTACAGGAGAATGAAAGATTACTTTTAGAGGTTCAAAATGACCTGTTAAATAATCGTATTACAACAGCAAGACCAAAGAAATTTGAATCTATGGATAATGTAATATTATTACAAGGTATCAAAGAATCAATAGACAGAGATATTGGATCAGTATCATCTGAATTAGATTATTGTTCTGTAGGATCTAGTTCAACTGCTGAAGCAGAATCACAAACAGATTTACAAACAGAATTTACTGATACAGCATATGCAAGAAAAAGGTTTTCAACAGTAGGAAGTAGATCAAGGGTTAATCAAACTATGAAGTTAGGTATGCTATGGGATGATTCTAGTTTTGATGCTACACCAAGAACTATCAAAGAAGCAGGAGTTCATTGGGCAGTAACAGGAACTACAAAATGCCATGCAAGAGTTGTATCAACTGACTTTGTATTAGATGCAGGGGATTTATTCGTTGTTCAGATTAACGAGTTACAAGAGAACGGAACATTATAATGGCCAGTCCTATTACTGCTGATTGGGCAGGCGACACTGTATCTAATACTAATTTAAATAGTACCACATATGGACAAGGTACATCATTTCCTTCTACTTATAATGTAACAAGACTATTTTGGAGATCAGACTTTGGTAGAATGTATTATAATGCAGGAACTTTAGGTTCTCCTGTATGGGAGGGTGCAGATGTTCCAGTTGGTACTATCAATATGTATGCAGGTGGTGTAGGAGATGTACCTAATGGATGGTTACTTTGTAATGGTGGTGCAGTATCAAGAACAACTTATGCTCAACTCTTTGCAGTATTAGATACGGAATATGGTGTAGGAGATGGATCAACCACATTCAACGTACCAGACTTTGTAACAACTAACAAGTTTCCTAGAGCAGCAACCAATGATGCAGGTAGAGGTGGTACAGGTGGAGAATCAACACATACATTATCAACATCAGAAATGCCATCACATACTCACGGTGTTAATGATTCAGGGCATACTCATGGTGGTGGTGCTTCTGCTGTAACAGCATCAGCATATTTTGGAGTTAATAATGATGTTAGGTCTCAGGCAAATACATCAAGTGCAACCACAGGAATATCAAATCAAAATACAGGTGGAGGAGGAGCTCACGAAAACAAACCACCATACTTAGATGTTCACTTTATCATAGCAGTTTAAATAGTACTAGTTCGTAACGAATTATATGTTAAAACCTAAAATCAAACGAATGAATCAACAAGGTTACAAACAAAGTACCATACGTAGAAAACTAAAATGTTCAAAGTCACATGTATCTGAGGTACTATCAAAGAAAAAATGTGTAAAAAAACCACATAGAATAACTTCTAATGAATATAAAATGGTATTGAATGTTAGAAATGAATAATTGTTGTATTTACTGTGAACATGAATCTTGTATATGTGAAATAGAGGACTTTGACTGTTAGAGGTAAACAGTCAGGTATAGCATTTGGTCAAAGGACCAAGCAAAAAGGTCAGTCAGATTTAGATCAGTTGATAAGATTAAAACAGTTTTTAAAGGAGAGATTTCATATGGATTTCAAGAGGGAATGGTATGTTGGATTTGACAAAGAATATGGACACTTATGTAGAATTAGTGAATCAGTTGGTAGACAAGAACTCGAAAGATTTAAGTGGAAAAACCCTGACCTCTTATGTATTGATAAGCAGTACGGAATTATTATCGTTGAGCTTGACGGTGCAATCCATGATAGAAAGGTACAAAAAACTATCCAACGAAATGAACTATTTAGAGGAGCAGGAATCAAACTTATTGTCCTTAATATTGCAGATATTAAAGAGTGCCAAGAAACAATTATAGGAAAATTAGAATTTGAGATGTTGAATATAGTTGGATAATATAGAGGCCTTTGTATTTGAAACCAGGATGAGGTTAATAACTGAGGGTAAAGTATACGAAAGACATATAATGGATTACTATAAACATTTAATCAATGCCAAAAATAATCTATAATACATGCAAGATATGTGATATTCCACAGGGTAGAAAGTTAAATTCAATGTGTTGGGAAAAACATAATGTATGTTCTAAATGTTGGAAAGCAAATTATAGACCAAAAACAGAAAGAAAAGAAAAACAAAGTTGTAAAGTATGTGGTATAGTTAGAACAAGTCATAACAAGCCAAAATGTTGGGAGGAAGATCTATGTGGAAATTGTGTTAATCCAGTTAATAAAGTTATTAGAATTAAAAGGAAAAAAGTTTGTCAATGTGGAGAGGTTATGGTTAAATTACATTACGCTAAAAGGGGAGTTTATGTGGGAACAAATTTTAGAATATGTACTAAATGCTCATATATATCCAGAGATCGTAATACAAAGTATGGTATTGCAACATTTAGAATCTAATTATCAATAATAACAACATTTAAATAGTTGGTTTTGAGTGGTAATGTATGGTAGACATACCCCAAAAATACTTTGATTTTTGTGATATAGTATATGAGAATTGGAAATTATCCAGTCAAACATATTATAATACATACATCAAACCATTCATCAAATAGGCTTACAAGCCACTTTTTTTATTTAACCAAAAACTTTATAAGTACTGTACGTTACTTTATATTGTGGTAAAGATCTGTCATGGTCTATGTATACAGTTAAAATGTAAAAAGACCACAAGACCAATTTATGATAATCATAGACGGTGTACAAAGTGTGAAGTTTATTTTACAAAAGATATTAAGATATGTCCATGTTGTAAAATTATCACAAGATCAAAACCTCATAGTTCTGTAAACAGAGAAAGATATAATAACAAGACTATACGTATAGATAACCATGAGACACGACACCTACATTCCTCCATGTTATCAACTTGAGTTTGTAATTTTCAAAGAAAAACATGGGAAAAATACATCAAGACAAATATGTAATTTAATTAGGGAATCATTAAAGGAATGAACTTTCCAGATAAGAAATATAATATCATCTATGCTGATCCAGCATGGAGTTATAATGAGAATTGGGGGAATGGTTGTGTTAAACATCATTATGAAACAACAGGTATAGAACAAATGAAACAATTACCTATATCAGATTTAGCTGATGATAATTGTTATTTGTATATGTGGTACACTAATCCTTTTGTTCAAGAAGCTTTAGAATTAGTAAAGGCATGGGGATTCAAATATAAACAAACAGTTACATGGATTAAAACTTACAAAGACGGAACACCAATCATGGGGTTAGGTTATGATTTTAGAGTATGTACTGAGCATCTAATATTAGCAAAAAAAGGAACTTTGAAAAGACAAAGAAAAGATTTAAAAAATGTGTTATTTTCTCCTCAAAGAAAACACTCTCAAAAACCTGATGAAATGAGAGATTTGATTTTAGAACATATTGGAGACTTACCACGTATAGAATTATTTGCAAGGGAAAGAATAAATGGGTGGGATTCATGGGGTAACGAGTTATGACATCATTTGTAGATAAGGATGGAGAGACTTGTAATCTTTTAAAACTTGAGGAACTTAGACCTGAACATGAGCAATTTAAAGATAATAACGTATTACTACAGACAATAGTAGCAGGCCAGTCAGAGATAGAGCATTATGCTGTAATGATAGTTTACAAATGTCCAAACTGTACGCATGATAAAATTTATGAATATCCAAAGGACTTTGAGGATTGGAGAGACATACCACAAAAGCACAGATGTGACTTATGTAATTTGGATTGTTTTCAGAAACAAGTAACCAAAGATCAACTACGTAAAGTCCTAATGACAGAACAGGGAGAGACTAACCCAATACATTTGACAGGATTCATTTATGGAAATAACATTACAAAGATTCAGCCAGGAACAAAACTAAACCTACGTGGTATTCTTAGGTCCAGAAAGAAAACACCAAAGGACTTGACATATCACAGGTTCTTTGACATTAGCAAGTACACATTGACAGATGAGAAACCTATCATACCAACTGAGGAAGAGATACAACAGTTTAAAGACTTGGATAAAACTGAGGTCATTAAATCATTTGCTCCACATATCAGAAATATGTATCTTATCAAAGAGGGATTACTATTGACTTGTCTAGGTGGAGTACAAACAGATACAGCAAGAGGAGATATTAACACATTATTATTGGGAGATCCAGGACTAGCAAAGACTCAGTTACTCAAGTTCGTAACGAACATAGTAAAGAAATCAGATTATGTATCAGGTAAATCAGCAAGTGGAGCAGGACTATTCGGTGGAGTAGATAATTTATC
>Ga0209047_1000890_pt1 | contig 23931 bp, 31 predicted proteins | sample SaaInlV_165m_DNA_3_FD_184681 | JGI IMG/M metagenome (GOLD analysis project Ga0209047, IMG submission 184681) | Marine microbial communities from expanding oxygen minimum zones in the Saanich Inlet - Saanich Inlet SI037_S3LV_120m_DNA (SPAdes)... | ecosystem: Environmental > Aquatic > Marine >...
AACAATGGATGTGAATGGAATCCGGCACTTGCTGCCGAAACAGTAGAATGGACGAGGGCACATACGGACTGTGTAGATTTAACCGGGACAACTATGACTAGAGATGATTTAAGTGAAAAGCGCAAAGCAACTATTTTCCAATATAAAAATAATAGTGCTGGATTTTCAAAAAAACAGAATTATTCAAGATTAGCTAGAGGTATTGGAAGACAAAGAGGTCAATCGTTTGCTACTCAAAGTGATACTTATACAAATTCAAATACTAAGACATTACCTTTAAATAATACGGTTCTAGAATGTACTGGTTCAAGTATAAACTGGGCACTTACTAATCAAAATGATACACCTGGACCGGTTCGTCGTATTACAAATAATCCATCAGTTCCTTTAACCAATTATATAGTTAGACGAACATATTTGGCAGGTAATAATAAATGGCCGCAGTTCGGGTGGAGACCTGGTATGAATGGATTTCCTGTTGGCAAAATGGGAAAAAAATAATAAACAAAAAAGGGAGTTTATTTTTATTTTTTGTTATTTATCGTGTGTTATTTACATTATATTACATTCTAATTGGGTAAACGATACTTTCGCCGTAAATATCGTGAGCAGCATTAATGAGTTGAGGCAATGTTTCTTCGCATAATGGATCAGATTCCGATATATTCAAGTTGGCTATACGAGAGTGGATAAGTATGTCCATCTTTCCTAAAATATAAACGGAACCTGAAAATGTAGTGACCGTGTTGCCATCAAATGATGTAATAACACTTGTCCGGATTACATCACCCTTCGTAGTTTCGAAATGAATCCGCATATTCAAATCAACAAACCAACCATTTACTATAGTTGGTGCAGGTGGTTCTGACATGGTATAATTATAATACCACTTATTGTTATTTTTAGGCAAAATCCGTCCTCGTGGTTTGAATACAATAGGTTTTGCTTTCAATTTAATGGAACATAGCTCCTCTACTTTATTTGATTCTCTCTCAATAAGTTGAGAACTTTCCAGGTAAACTATGTGCGCACAACGAACGACTTCGTTGAATGTAACTCTTCTTATTTTTTGAATAGACATCGCTTATTTTCGATTGATTGTTAATTGGATGGTAATACTAAATATGAGGAAAAAACTTCAATTTTTTTAACTTCTAGTTTTTTAGAACTATATAGTATAGTAATGGTGTCCCGAAACACTAGGAAATCTAGGAAATCTAGGAACTCTAGGAACTCTAGGAAATCTAGGAAATCTAAAAAAAGAGGTGGTGGAACTGGATTTAGTAAATCCAATCCACCCGAAATAATAAAAGAAAAATCAATATCCCTCTCTAAACCAAAAAAAGTATCATTCACAGAACAAATTATTTCTGACGAATATTCTGATGACTCACGATTATCAGACGAGTTTTATAGACCAGATAAAGAACAAATATCTAAAAATAAGAAGAAGAGAATTGTTAAAACTCCATTAGAAAAAAGAATAATAAAAACCGCAAAAAATACTGCTAAACAGAGATATAATAATAGACAAGCTACAATAGATAAGGAGGTCCAATTTAATAAATATATTGAACAACTTAGATTGGAGAAGTTACAACGTAAAGGAATGTAGGATAGGAAAAAAATAATTCAATTATTTAATGAATTATGTTTTCATTTATGCGATTATTCTCTCAATGAAGGATTAACACAAATTTCTTGAGAAGGGAATATGTCACCAGACATACAAGTATCATTCTCTGATACACTAATACAACTACGGAATCCTCTATCTTCGCCGATGTAACAGTACCCTGATTTTCCAGCACCGTTTCTTTGGGTAGAACTCATAGCATCATCAGGTAAAGGTTCAGTATTTTCTTCAGCATTAGCTAATGCAGATGTTAGAGATGCTGATATAGATGATTTGGAAGATTGTTGTTGTTGAGAAGAGTTTCCTGATTGTTCCAAATCGAGTTGTCCTTGAATGACGTCCACACCACTTTCAACAGTTCCTGCGGCAACATCAATACCTAATTTAGCACCTTTAGCAGCAATATTAGTAACGTCTTTTGTTGTTTCAGTAACAGCGTAACCTAAACTTTCTAAAATATCTTTAAAAAAAGGAGCTGCTATTTCTTTTAGCTTTTGGAGAAAATCACCTAAATAAGAAAAAATGTTTACACCGAAAAATAGAAGTATAATAATGACTAGACCTATTTTTATATAATTTGTTTTTCCATCGTTCATAAAAAACCCGTTTTTAGAAGAAGAAATAGATTCGGACGATGGAGAAGATGAAGCAGAAGACGAACCAAAAAATGAACTAGAAGTATCTTTAGATATAGGTGTAGAATTGATATCGTTTGTAATACCTGATGGGATTTTACTAGTACTATTCATTATATAAAAATGTTATATATAAATATTATTTTAATAATACGATAAAATAAAATAATCCGTAATATAAAATGGATTATATTATTCCTGCGTTTTCTATGCTTGCATTAGATAGTATATATTTAACAAATATAGGTGGTCCTATGTTTGATAAAATGGTAAAGAAGATACAAACTGATGATATGAAAATGAATGTATACGGTGCAATCGGTGCGTATATATTGATGATATTAGCGATATACAAGTTTATAATCATGGATAGAAAATCACCAAATGATGCATTTATATTGGGTTTATGTATTTATGGTGTGTTTGATTTTACAAATTATGCTATATTTAAAAATTATAACATGTTCATAGGAGCATTGGATATGTTATGGGGTGGAATACTGTATTATGTAGTTACTTGGTTCACCTATAAAATATTAGGTATAAAATATTAGATGGACGAACAAAAAGAACAATTGTTTAATTATTTCCTAATTACAGTATTCATAGAATTCATTGCTTCTAATTTTTCAAATGTTTTCTCTTTGTTCGATTTTTCAACACCTGTGAATAAATAATCAGTTGCTGGTGACACTTCGTTCTTTTTAATTTCCTTGTAGATGAGGTCTATTTTTTTTGTGACATTATCTACCATTGGTATATCTTCGATAATATTTACGTTTTTATTAAACGTGTCAGTAATTATTGAAATGGCAAAATATATTAAATACTTGCGTTTCTTTTTAGATCCAGCGGTATATCGTATAGAGAATAATTCAAAAATACTTTTGAGAATTTTTTTGGTAATTTCACATTTATTGGTAGAATTTGTAAAGAACAAAGCATCCCATATAATCCAAATGGGTTCTTTTTGAAATTTTTCATCAGCACTAACAAACGTTCTTCGCTCACATACACACAATTCTTTCTTTTTTTTGCACAAATTTTCAAATTCAACAATCCATTCAAACCAATAACAAGCCTCTAATGAATTACGTGATTCATTAGATATATGATACATGAATTCGTTAATTGCAATAAACAATTCTTTAGGATCATCTTTTTTAAAAATGCTAGTGGCATATGTCACATTAGGAGCTTTAAGTCTTGAAGACATGGAAGTCATATCAAATTCTTCTTGTTTTTTGATTGTAATACTTTCTATGGAATGCTTTTTTTTTGATTGACATAAAACGGTAATAATTTCGCCAAAAAGCTTTCTAACTTTAGAATTATTTCGCATATTAATTTCAAAACCAGTATAACCATTTTGAACAACTTCTTTAAAATTATTAAAACGCAATTCTAAGTAAATTGGTAGTTTAGGATTACCTAAATGTATATGTTTTCCTAGAAAAAAGAGTATAATATCCCATAACTCAATAAATAAGCCGCAACATATGAATTCAGCACTCCAGTTTAAAGCGGCTTCTATTTTTCCATTTTTTAGACTATTTAGTAGTTCTTTTTTAGCGTCGGTTCTTTTAAACTTTGAGAATGTAATTCCTTTAAATTGTATATCATTTCTCATATCATTAATTTCCACATCATTCATATAAATTTTCATATAAAAAAAATAACACAATTATACATATACACTATGAATTTAAGTAAAATCTATAATAGAGTTGAGAGAAGCTTAAAAAAAATGCCTGTATGGTTTCATTTGTTAGTTCTTTTAGCTATAATATTTATTTTAGTAAATATTTATAAGGAAATTCAACCAAAGCGAGAAGGATTTATAAATCAACGTGAAAAATTTGTTGTTAAAAAAGGTATTAATTTATACGATGACTTTTATGTGAATATTTATGATGAACTATTTTTTAGAGAAGTCGCAAATCAATATGAAGTAGGAAGTATAATGAATATAACAAAGCCTACAACAGAAAGTAATATATTAGTAATTGGAAGTGGAACTGGTCACGTAGCAAATGAGTTTCACAAAGATCAAATAAAGGTTACTGGTATTGATGAATCGACATCTATGGTAAAATATGCTAAAGAAGAGTATCCATCTATTCCATTCAAAGTAGCGAATCCATTAGAAGCAATGACATTTAGTCAATCACAATTTACGCACATATTATGTTTGAATTTAAATTTTTATCAATATAAAAATAAAAATGCTATTCTTCAAAATATTTACAATTGGTTGCGTCCTGGGGGGTTTTTTGTAGTACAACTTGTAGATAAAAATAAGTTTGACCCTGTAGTTCCCGCTGCAAAACCATTTATTATGGTCAATCCTCAAAGTTTTACTGATAAGAGAATAACAAAATCAACTGTTGTATTTAATAATTTCGATTATAAATCGGATTTTCAAACATTTCCAAATGATTTTGTTCAATTTAGAGAAATATTTAAAGATACTAGTGTTGGGTCTGGAAAAGTAAGAGAAAATATTCATAAAATGTGGATTCCTCCCAAACAAAAGATTATTTCTGAATGTAAGGAGGTTGGGTTTATTGCTTACGCAGAAGTTGATTTATTAATGGCACAAATGGAATATCAATACTTATATGTATTCCAAAAACCTGAATAAATGTATAAATGTATAAATATACGTTTGGAGTAAAAGTAAATATCTTATTTAATTTAATTAAGTTATTTGCTATAGATTATTAGTTTGGTGTTTTCATGAATTTGGAAATACATTCCCAAAGTTTGGCAGACTCTTGAATATTAAAAGCACCTCTTTTTTGAGCGATATGTGCGAATTGAACAAGTACATTTAATGCAGTAATTTCATCTGTGATGGGAATAGTTGTAATACTAGGGGCTTGTTCTTTAGTTTGGTCGTCGGATTGAGATTTTTCTTGGGTTTGCATTGAAATATTTTCCATAGGTTATGATATTATTATACAAATAATATCGTACGCTTTAACGAATTATCTTACATATTTTCCAACTCGGGCAAATGAATCAACTATAAATATAATGAATATTCCTAAAAAGGAGTATAATATTAATTCTTCGGTTACATGTCCGGTACTTTCATCTTGTTGTTCTTCTAATAAGTATATGATTTGATTCATTTTTGTTAATAAGTCATCTTTATTAACCCCGGTTGGTGTTGAATCGTCTGAACCTTGATTAAAATATGGCACGTACTGTTGGTAATATTGTTTAGCATATTCGCTTGGTAATTGAGTAAAATTTTCTTGAATTGATTGTTTTGACTGCTGATGTGGAGGCAACATTTGTTGAGACTCCATTATTTCATCCATATTAGTTCCATTATTTTCCATTCTTTCTCCAGCAGCAGATTGAGGATTTCCCAATGGTTGATAGTCGCTTAAATCATTATCTTCTTCTTCATCGTCGTGAATTTTTTTCATCATAGCTTCAACTTTAGGATTTGATTTAAATCCTTCCCTCCTTTTAAGAGTCTTATTTCTAGTAGTTTCTCTTTTTTTTTGAATAGGATTATTATTTTCATTATTATTGAATTCAGATGCATACATCGCTAAAGACATAGTTACTTATAAAAAATACAGATTAAATTTTAAATAACCTTCGTGAAATTATATTATTTATTAATTTATATAGGAATGTTCTTAAATTTTAAAACCCTTTTAGGCAAACTACCTATTCTAGTAATTATAATTATTGCTTCTCATTACCATGTTTTAGCTGGAGTATTAGCACTGTTATTGATAATCACCTTAACAAGTACAGTAACTGAAGGTATGGAAAACAATGAAACAGACTCTGATGAACCTGATGAGGAATCAGATCCTGATTCTCAAGCTGATTCTGATTCTGATTTAAAACCTTCTAAAGATTCTGCTAAAGAAATGTTCAAGCAAAAATTTTGTGTAGATGGTAAATTAATGAAAGATGATAAAGAAGTAACACCACAACAAATAAAGGATGCCTTTCCAGACATTAATTTTTCAGGTGAATCATGTAATCCTTGTGATGATGAATGCGATTTTGAAATTATTTCGTCTAAAGAAAAAATAACAGTTGAAGAGAATTTAAGAGCTGTAGATTCTAATAGTCAACCGGTAGATAGATCTAAGGCTATTACTAAATCAGAATAAATATAATAATAATAATAATAATAAAATGATATTTTATATGAATAAAATATTATTAACTGGAATAGTTGTTATTATATTTATAATAATGGTTACACCACATAATCAGGAAGGATTCAATACTTATTTTAGACAAACTATTAGACCACACGTTAGAAGTATTAAAGATATACGTGAATTAGTAACATACCATTTTAATACAAAGTTTACTGAACTTGGAAAAATATTTGGATTTAGATAAACTAAATAAGTAGATAAATATGTAATTAGTATTTTCTGTTACTAATATATATAATTATGGATGTATTTAATGTAATAGGTATTTTAAATAGCAGTAAATATTTTACTGGTGTAGTTATGATAATGTTAAATATAGGCTCACGATTTGTTGAAATAAAATTAAGTGATTCTATGGAGCAATATATTAAATATAATATTGCTCGCGAAGTATTAATTTTTTCAATGGCATGGATGAGTACAAGAGATATTATTGTTGCTCTAATATTGACAGCAGTATTTGTAATATTATCCGATTTTCTATTAAATGCTAAAAGTAATTTATGTATTTTACCAAATAAACAGCAATATTTAAAGTTGGATACTAATAATGATGGTATAATAAATGATATTGAAATAAATAAAGCTATAAGTCTCTTAGAAAAAGCTAAAAAACAAAAGGAGAAGGAACGAAATCAAACTCTTATGAATTATTATCAAAATCTAACATAAATATATACTAATAATATAAGATGAATACTAAAGAGACAATTATTAGCGACAATATTTTAAAAATAACATTTACAGCCTCTACTGTAGATGGTTCCATTATTAAAAATGAAAATTATAAACCATTCATGTCTAATCCGTCCATTTATAAAGATTTCCCAAATATATTATTTATACCTTCTATAAAAATCACCAGAGGGCTATTTGATAGCAATTTAGGTGAAGATGATATTAAAAAGATTTTTCTATCCCCAACCCAACTAGATAATTTTATATCGCGACTCCGAGAGAAAAACTTATATAAACCAATTACTATTGCTAATGCTAAAGAAAAAGGAATTATTTATAATAATATTAAGTTTATCCTAGAATTGTTTTTCAAAAAAGGAAATTCGCTTACGCTTAATTCTACACCATATGTTATTAATAGTTATAAATGGGATAATAAATATGTCTTAAAAACTATTTCCGGAAAAAAAGCACCTCAAGCAGAAATATTTATTGAAATATATCTACATAAGGGTAGTGAATTATCATTTACAGAATCAACTAGACTATCATGTGTGCAAAAAAAGGCAGCCATTGTTGAAGAATATAATAAGTTGGTTGGATTAAACAAAAACTCTGGTAAAACCGCACCTATTTCTACATTTCCTGTTGATAAAACACCACCAATAGTAAAAAATAAATCTAGATCTAGAGCAAGAGCAAGAGCAATACCAACAACAATACCAACAGCAATACCAACAACAATACCAACAGCAATACCAACAACAATACCAATTAATTCTGTTGGTGGTAAAACTCGCAGAAAAAAAGGTAATAAAAAACAAAATAAAAGTAAACGGGCGAAAAGTAAAAAATATTTTTAGCAATAGCAATAGCAATAGTAAATAAAAATCCACATAGTTAGTAAAGCAAATTATATAATATTTTATCAAATTATTATATAACTCATATTCATGTTCATGCTTATTAAAATAGACTCTATATACGATTTAATATCATTGATTTCATTATTTGCAAATTTATATTTTATGTTTAGTATGGATATAGTACTAATAATTGGGTGTATGTTTTGTATATTACTTCATAATATTTTTAAAGAAATCACTTATGGTTGGTTTCCTCCTATTTTTAAACGTCCAAATGGTGCTACAGATTGTAATTTATTTAATACAGGTGGATTAGTAGATCATAAATCAGGGTTTCCATCAGGACACGTAACAGCTATATCATTTTTAATGTCTTCTTTATTGTTAAGACATGATGACTTAGATTTCAAAAATATTATACAATATAACATTCCTGTTCTGTTAGTAGCATATGCTAGGATTATGAAAGGTTGTCATAATCTAATACAAGTAGCTGCTGGGTATTTATTAGGTTATAGTGTAGCTTACATGTTACATATTTATAAAAGGGAGGTTACTATTACAATCGATGAAATTAAAACCTATATTTCAGATAAAATATCTCAATATATTAGATGAGTGTAAATGTTCCCCCAACCGATTCAATCGGATATAATTACGCAATTGCTAGAGCACTATTTGAATCAAGAAAAAATAAAAAGGTGATTGAAGACGAAATTCTAAAAATTATTTATTTACAAATAGATTTGATTTTAGCATATAATAACCACCCAGAATCAGCAATGAATAAGTTAAAATTTATCAAAAATGTGTTTTTTAAAGATTATATAAATGAGCAAGGACAACTTGGTATACCAATGATATTCATTCAAGGAACAGGATACACACATATTAAAACACTAAATGAATTAACTGATATTTTTATTCCAAGTCTAAACATTAGAGAAAAAATGTCAATGTTAAAAAATTTTCAATCTAAAGAAAATGATTGTTTCATGTTTTCTATTTTAATTGAATTGAGTGAATCTATTTCACAAGGTAAATATGATGTATTTGAAAAAAAATATCCCATGTTAAATGTAGATAATATAGCAAAATCAGTAAAACTTGTTGAAAATATTCTAGGATTTAATATAAAAGAAACGAATAAGTGTTACAGAGATATTCAAGGTTCTCAGCCTGTCAGATGTATTCCTGGTAAAACAGAACAATTATATAAACTTATTCAAAGTGAATATCTAACTAATCCAACACCATCACCTATTACACTTTGCTGGTTATGGCATCCATTGGTTTACGGTATTCCGTATCAAGATGTTATTAAATTACCATCAGATAATTATGTAAATCGACTGGCATCTAGTTTCGTTAAAAATACAACCGATATGGCTACTAATTGTATGACGAATACATATTCAAAATATCCACTTTTTCCAGAACTATCACAAAGGGAACAACGCTTTATAAAAAGTAAAGGTAAAGAATTAGTTAAAAATAATGATGGGTTATATACCAATCCACCATGGACACCTCCATATTGTTATATGAAGGAAAAGAGTCCAACTAGTTTTTATGTTAATATGCTTAAGCGATATAATAAATATGTTGTAAGCAATTTATCACGACATGTAATGATGTTTACGATAATGGCAAAATTATTCAATGGAATTAATTTAAAATTATTAGTGTTGGCGAATATAATATATATGGTTCCTTATAATCATTCTATACACGAAATTTTTCAAGCAGCAGAAATGATGGGTGTTTTTGATACAGGTGATTTTAAGTACTCTATAGACGATACTGATCTGGATAATTTAAATAGATTATTGGCTGAAATGGGTATGGATACGATTGTCCCTGCTTGGGGATCGCATACTATGCCGTCATTAAATCCTACTAGACGTGAGAATAGTGTATCTATAGGAGGTGTTAAAAGAAGAAAAACTAACAAAAGAAAAACTAACAGAAGAAAAATGACCAGAAGAAAAATGACCAGAAGAAAAACTAAAGACCATTAGAGATTTCGGAAAACAAAAAAAAATGAACCTATTAAATTATATCTGTTTCTAGTTTTATTTTTAAATAAATTAAATACAGTAGACCAATTATAAATAACGGAGAACTTATTAGGGTTGGTCTTATATTATTTGTTATTCCATATATTAACCACAGTATTTGAATTATAACACTCATACCCAACCATATTGGTGATACACTTGTTGTATCTTGTAATATATAATTATGATATACTAACGAATAAAATGAAATAACCCCTAATATTACCGATATAAATCCAATATATTCTAGTTTTCTTTTCATTATAACGTAAGTACATAAAATAAAATTGATCTTGTTATTTTATATAAATCGAAAACTTAAAAATGACCATCAAATTAATACAATTTACAAAACCGGTTCTAGGTGAAATTATAAAAAGACCTTCTCAATTTTGCAAAACACCATATGTAGCAGATGTAAAATTAATTGACGATGAAAATAATCGTGTAATGGGTCACTCACCATCGTTGGGATGTTGTGGATTGGCCGATAAAGGCTCCACCATAATTATGACAAAAGTAGACGAGAAAAAAAAACAAAAATGTTCACATACAATTCAATTGGCATTGTATTCAGAAGGAGAACATAATGTTATTATTGGAATAAATCCTAAATTGGGAGAAACCATTGCCGAACAATCGCTTATTAATAACTGTATATTAAATTTGACAAATGTTATGTCATATCATCGTGAAGTACCAATTTTAAATTCACGATTCGATTTTGCTGGAAAAGATTCTACTGGGAAACCATTTGTGATGGAAATAAAAAATGTTCCGCTTGCAGATTATGTAGATATGTCAAAGAAGGATAAAAAACTATACGACACCAATAATAATAATAATAAATCATTTGACCAAAAAATATCATATTTCCCAGATGGGTACCGAAAAAAAAACACTGACGTTGTTAGTCCCAGGGCATTAAAGCATATTCAAGAACTAGAACATATTGCTACTACAAGTAATGGGAATGTTAGAGCAATTTTATGTTTTATTGTCCAACGAGATGATGTTAAACATTTCCAAACCTCCAATATAGATTTAATATATAAAGAGGCAGTATACAAGGCACATAAAAACGGTGTTGAAATTAAAACGATACAAGTTAAATGGACTTATGATGGGATATGTCATTTTATAAAAAATGATTTGCCAATTAGCTTAAATGAAGCAGATGGTTATATTTAATCAATATCTTTTGACAAGATATATGATTTATTCTTTGTAGATACTTTTGCTGTTATTGAGTTATTAATTGCAATATCATACAGATTGCCTTTTAACGATTTCGAAAAAAATAGATCGCCAATTTCTATAATACTTTTTCCAGTATTATATTTGTTTTCTAATAAATTATATAAATCTTCCATCGTATCTGTTATATTAAATATCTCCCATCTAACATATATACTGTTTATGATAATTACAACATAAATATCTTCATCATCCATTAGAATTCAGTTAGTATATCATTATAAAATATTTCGGCGATTACAGCAGGAATTTCATTAAAATCTACTAATCGTTTATTGCGAATAAATTTATCGACTTTATTTTCTTTTCTCAATTTTTCAAAAAAGAATTCTTTATTATCAAAACATTTTTCAGCTGTTTTTTTTCCACATTTATCAAAAACTCCATCAATATTGTCACTTTTATCGCCTAATATTGTTTTATAAAAGAGATCTCTCTTTGGATCACCACTGTATGCTTTTGAATCTAGTAGTGATTTGAATTTTAAGTTCATTAAGTTAATTCTATCATTTGATAGTTGAATATAATCATGATCGCTTGTTATTATAGTTATGTTTGCATCAGGATATTTGTGATATAGATACTTGGATGTGATTGCTAGACAATCATCCGCTTCCAATTTGTCTAGTTGTACGATATGATGAGCTCCAGCTTTTGTAAATAAATCTCTTTCGTATGTCAATCGAAAGAAATCAGATATATTAGCTTCTTTATTCTTCTCTTGGTTTCTTCCTAGTTTGTATTCTGGGTAAAATGACTTTCTCCAAATCTGTTGTTGTGGACAATCTTTACCTACTATAACAATAGCATCCATCATTTTAAGCTTCTTTTTAATCTCCAGTATTTTTAAAAGGAATGTATCGATAAATTTGTCTTTAAATTTTTCATTCGTAAATGGATTAGTCAATTTTTCATCTGGTTTTGCATTCTTCCACCACACTTGTAGTGCAAATACTCTATAGAATACAAAATAGCTTCCATCTATTAAGATATAGTTTCTCATATTTCAGTTTCTTTTAATTATATTTAAATTTTTATATCAATTTTAAATATAATTGAAGTTATTATTTATTAGATGTGATATGTATATTACTTATGTGCCATTCATATAAAATGAACGAATATACTATTATTTCAAAAGAAGCAGTCGAAGAATCCTTAATGGAATACAATCCAATTCATCTAAATACGATTGATTTCGATTATTTACATTTAGTTAATGAAATAAATCCAATGTATGATATTACAGATGAGTTTAAATATATATTAGGATCGATTATGTCGTTGATGGGAATATATTATTTTGCAGATAATATTATCAGTTCTATTTATAATCGTTAGTTTGTAATAATTGATATACATACTTACTTAAATAGAAGAGTATAAATATACTGTAATGGGTAATATGGCAATGCTTTCGTGTGCTTCTTATTATAAAAGATATAAACTAAATAAAACAGATATTACAATTCCAGTATTTACTTTAAATGGATATAGTACAATGTGTCGAGTAATAGATGTATATGATGGCGATACATGCACTGTTATGTTTGAATGGGATGGTAAAATGCGTAAATTCAAATGTCGATGTAATGGATATGATTCTCCAGAAATGAAACCTCGACTAAATATTGAAAATAGAGCAGATATAATTGTAAATGCTAAATTAGCAAAACAGCGGTTACAAGAATTAACCAAAAAATGTGTTCGTATAGACTGTTTACAGTTTGATAAATATGGACGTTTATTAGGTGATTTATATATATATCGTACAAACGAACATATCAATCAAATAATGATTGATGAAGGTCACGGATATATATATGACGGAGGTACAAAAAAAACTTAAATATAGTTGTTATTGGATATTTTTTATGTAATAGAATACATCTATTAAATAAAAATTGAATTTAAATATTATCATTAATACTAATATATAATCATAATGAACACACCTACTAAAGATGAAAATAAAATTATTTCAAGTGATAGTATAGATGTTAAAAATACAGATGGATTGCAATATTTATCAACTATTACAGATAAAACAGTTGATTTAATATTAACAGATCCACCATATATTATTTCGAGAGATTCAGGAATGAATACACATTATAATACTGTAAAAAATAATGAAGAAAATAAGGTTGGTTTTGTTAAAACAGAAGATGAATGGAATACTTATAAGGCGAACAACCAAATAGACGATGACTCAAATAAAGTTAATTATATGAAATATGGAAGTATTTACGGGAAAAAATATTGCGTCAAGACTGATTATGGAGAATGGGATAGTAAATTTACTATGGATATGTTAGAGAAATTTGTATCGGAATACTATAAAAAACTTCGTCCAGGTGGAACTCTAATTATGTTCTTTGACATATGGAAAATTTCACAGTTAAAAGAGCTATTTGAAAAGTATAAATTTAAACAGATTCGATTTATCGAATGGATCAAAACGAATCCTCAACCATTAAATTCAAATGTCAATTATCTAACAAATTGTCGAGAAATAGCACTACTTGCTGTAAAAGGTGGCAAACCTACATTCAATAGTAAATATGATAATGGCATTTATCATTTTCCACTTCAAGGTGGTAAAAATCGGTTTCATCCGACACAAAAAAGTTTGAAATTATTTGAAGCTTTGATCTCAAAACATTCCAACGAAAACGATGTAGTTATGGATACATTCTTGGGAGCGGGAACTACAGCAATTGCAGCAAAAAATACAAATAGACAGTTTTTGGGTTGCGAAATTTCAACAGAATATTATGATAAGGTTATGGAGTTATTGAAGTAGAAAGAGGTGAACAAGATAATTATATATTTTTATTTTACATTTTTATTTTTATTTTTTCCATAAATTCTACGGGATCATACCAAAAGGTTCCTACCATAGCATTTATGTCATTTTTGTCATATGTTTCATCTCCACTGATAAAATCAATTCCGTATCCGGTAAGCATGGGAATATTTGTAGCGCCATATCTTTTTCCACTGGCTCTTGTCTTTTGTTCTACTGCGCTTTTTTGTAAATTACAATGATTACATAAACATTGAAAATCGTCTTTTGTTTGGGTTTTACTATCTAATACTCTTGGATCGTTATACAAATCGTTTTTATGATCCGTTACTAAATCCGAATTACTGCCACATACAATACATCTACCGTTTTCTTTATAAAACTTATGTATATCTTGTCGAATAGGTCTACTTGCTCCGTACAAATAACCGTCACTCAAACCAGTTGTCCTGAGTTTTTTAATTTTACTACCATTCTTTGGCTCTTGTTCCCATATAAATCGCTTGTCTGAGAAGTAAATCCCGTGTCTTTGATTACCATTAGATGACCAATTTAACGACGATTTTTCAATATCAACTACTTCTACCCATTCAGAAATACCATCTTCGGTTGGGTTGAATAATTTATTAACAGCTAATTGATTATTAGTTAATTTATTCGCCTTCTCCTTCGCTTTGACGGCTGCCTTCTCTTCCTTCTCCTTCGCTTTGACGACTGCCTTCTCTTCCTTCTCCTTCGCTTTGACGACTGCCTTCTCTTCCTTCTCCTTCGATTTGACAGCCTTCTCTTTCGTCTTATCCAATGTATCGGACATTTTTTTCGCAATATTTATTCCAGTTTCAGACATTGTAATTATAATTGTATTGTTGATATTTATACCATTTAACTTCAATTTTTTCGGAGATTACGCCTTTGAATATTGTTTTGTATTGTATTTGGTGTATAACAAATATTTCATTATTAACATTCCTACAGATATTCCAATGAAAAATAATACCCATGTCTCATGATTGTTAATATCATCAAATTGTACAAACTTTTCTAGTAGAGTAAAGTTTGGATTAGAAGAATGTTTTTTATAATGATGTAATATAATTACTAATGCAATAAATAGAGGTATAATAATCGGGTTCATTAATATAATATACATACATAAAACAAATAGAATTATAGACCATTGGTAAATTTTATTAATACTAAATAATATTTATTTATTTATTATTAATGATTATTTAAATGTCTAATGATATAGAATTTTTCTCCGACTTTCTGCGTTTAGTTCTTAGTGGAATATTATCGTTTTGCATTTCCTTTAATTCACTAATACTAATGGTGCTTCCTTTATCGTCATTATCGTTTTGAATATTAACAGCTGTTTTATTTACCTTAAGACCGGATAGTAAATTCGAAATATCGGATGGACCTTTCATTTCAGGTCGTCTGGATTGTTCAGATACGGGAATATTACGACTAGCGTTTATATCGGGTCGATTAGATAATGGAACATATCCAGCTCTAATCGGTGGTGGTGTTGAATTGGGTCCTTGTGTTGCTACTGGAGCAGGAGGTGCTCCTCTAGTTTGTTGATTAAATTGTGGTTGTTCTCTGGGCATTTGTCGTTGTTGTTGTTGTTGTTGTTGTGGTTGTTGTGGTTGTTGAGATCCACCATTCATCATATTCATAAACCCACCGAGTCCAGGACTATTTTGTCCCATGGTATTGGCAGCAGCACTGGTAAATTGTTGCATTAAATCGGGATTTTGTCGCATAATATCATCCATACCAGGCATTGCAGATTTAAACATTGAGTTTGTCATATGAACCATCATAGCACTACCACCAAGTTGGAATAATAATTTAAGTTCAGGTGCCATCGATGCTTTTGATTGATATTTTTGATGTAGCTCTGCAAAAATTTCATCATAGTCGTCAATATTTTCATTGAGTTGTTCAGACCAACCATCTAATTTAACATCAAATGGATCAAATCTGGTATTTAAAAATTCCAAACCAGTAATAGCAGCCATTAACATTTTTCCTTGGAATTTTACAGAGTTTTTCTTTTCCTTTTCAGCTACAATGGTTTCATATTCTCCTCTCATTTCCATTAAATTAGACTCCATATCGTATCTCTTTGTAAGTTTTATTCCCTTTTTTTCAAGCTCCTCTAATTTTTGTAAATATCTAAACTTTTCTTTAAGCGATTCTTCTTTGTTCAATTGGGGTTCACTCGAAACCTTATGGATGTCTGGATTGATCGGGACATTATTGAATTTTCCATAACCGTCCCAAGTCTTTTTTTCTTCTTCACTTTGATTTTTGGTTGATGTACCTAAATTAATGGGTTCTGATGAAGGTATATTTAAAATATCATCATCCATATGATCATCTTCATTTATTTTGAAAGAACCAGAAAACATATCACTTCTAGCATCTTTCATACTTTTCCCTGAACCAACAGTTAGATCGTTTAATTCGTCTTCTAAATTATTTAAATCATTAATGTCAATATCCGAGGATAATCCAGCACTACCCATCGAACTTTTCTTTTTGTCATTCATTAATAGTTCAATTCCCATTCCAAAATTTGCTGATTTACTACCACTATCATTGACACTGTTATTAATGTTTATAGTTTTTCCTGTATCTAAAGAACTAATATCAATAATTTCTGGACTATTCATTATTAATTAATTAGACAAGATAATTTTAAATCAAACACATTAATTATATATTATCTTGTCTTTCAAGAACCATATTCCTTGTAAAAAGCAATCGGCTAAGTCATCCTTTTTCTTATGGTTATTAAACATCTCTAAATTACTGGAAAAATGTTCGTTATTTATTAACAATTCTTCACATATTTCTATTCCTTTTGATTTTCTCTCGGCGTATGTTGTCTTGGTAGATATATAATCTTTCAATTTATTTGCCGCTGAAATAAAATGTATATCATTTACATTCTTCATAATAAAATATTGGGCAATCATTCCTTGTAAGGTTGTCATTCTGTTTGCAATTGGACTTATTTGATTTTCAATAATGACTGTATCTATTTTAATATCACTATATAATTCGTCCAATTTTTCTTTCAAATTAATTCCAATTTCTATTAAAGTTAAATCATTCGTATTTACCTTATTTGAAAATGGTATAAAATATTTTTTTTCTAAATAGTTTTGCAAATAGTCAAATAATAATATTTTACTTTGTTTTTTATCAAATTCTATGTTTTTACTTTGTAATAATTCTCTTATTTCTACTATTTTCATCTTTTTTAGTTTATTTAATTCCAATTCTGTTGGAATTATTGGTATATTGGTTTCTTTTATATGTTTCTTACACGAGAATTTATCTTCAAATTTATAATTAGCATTTTTTCCACATTTACATTTTATATGTATTTCTTTACATAAATTGGCGACAGTCCAATCTAATAATTTATAATTGTCTTTACTTTCAACGTTAAATACACATAATGCCAAGTTTTTAATTCCAACATCAATACTTAATACGTTCATCTGGTATAACATTTGAATACTTTTTAAACTGATAAATAATTTTATATTACAAAATATATTAAATTATTAAATTAATTAGGATTATGAATTTTTTGTTTCAATATTTGGTCTTGTGTAATTACAGGTGCAACCATTCTACATTGAAGTTCATAAGAAGATAAGTACAGGTTTTTTAAATCGCTTGTTTCGTATCCAAATGGTTGTGACTTATCTACACACGATTTATATAAAAAGGGTGAATCTGGTGTAGATTCGCTTGTTTGTGAAGTAGGACAATAACAACAATTATCACACGCTTCTATTTGATTCGCTTGAATAACAGTATCGGCATTTTCTGTTAAATATTGTCTATATTTCCAATTGGATGTTATATTATTATCTTCTCTGATTTTTTCATTAATAACCGCTCCAGGTTGCCATTTTGCAAAATTTCTTCCATCCATCATAATAGGAGGAAAGTCAAAGTGAATGTTGTTTGATCCTTGATAGCAAGTTCCCCAACTCATTTATATATTATATGAGAGAAAAATGTATTATTTAGAATCCTCTAACAGTTTAATTAAATCCTTTTTATTTCTTTTCTCTCCTTGCGTAATTAGTCCAGAACCTTCTGCTAATTCTCTTAAAGCATTGACGTTCATTGTTTTATAATCAACTGTTACTGGTTTAATAATATTCAATTGTTGTGCTATTGAAGATGTCTCTGTATATTCTAATGGTTGTTTCAGATCATCGTCATCATCGTTATCATCGTCATCATCGTCATCATCATCGTCATCGTCGTGATCAGAGTCGTCATCAGAACTTTCAGGTAATTTATCAATTTTTAAAGAGTTTACTTCTTCTAAATTATCACTTTCTAATTGAATCACTTTAATATGTTTATCAGAAATTCCATTCATTTGTTCTGATAATTCTATTACTTCTAGCTCTTGAGTGTCAGATTCATCATCGGAATCCTCATCATCGGAATCCTCATCATCGGAATCCTCATCGTCAGAATCAGATTCATCGGAAGAACCTTCATCATCACTTACCTCAATTAATTCTTCTTGGCTCGTAGTATGTTGTTCGTTCATTTGATGAGGAATATTAGTTTCAGACATACGATGTTGCATCATGGACGTCATTTCCATATTAGCAATGAATGATTGTAATATTCTAGCTTGATCCATTTGAGCCTTTTCTAAAACGGAAAGGTTTCTCTTAAAATAAAGAAACAATACTGAAACTAGAATAAATATAGTTCCTAAACATATTAAGGTAATCGGGTTAAGCAGATATTCTTGCATTATTAATTATTTGCGATATTAATAAAACTAAATATAAACGTATTATTCCTTCTTGAAATATTTTATTGACTCGTCTAAAATAATCTTAGGATATTGTAAATCAGACAACACCTTTAAACCACCTTTTATACACGAAACACCTGATGTAATATTATATGTATATTCGAAATTGAAATCATCAAGCTGTTTAACATTCATATTGCTATTAATAACATCATCGTCCAGTTTGTAACAAATATCTACTAGATGTGTTGTTAGAATGAAATCAATATTATTCAAACTATTCAAATATTTTATAAACCCATAAGAACTTGATGACGCTTCGTTTGGATTTGTTCCTGAGAATAGTTCATCAAATATACAAAAATGTTTTTGTTTATCTTCCAGACTGTCAATTATTTCTTTACACCTTCTAGCTTCGGCTTGAAATAGACTATCACGACCTGAAGTATCTGGTATATTTAAATAGCAATGAATACTATTATATAATGGGATAGTAGCCTTTGTATAGAATCCAAACCCGCATGATTGAGAGAATATCTGGTTAAATAGAATTGTTTTTAATATAGTGGTTTTCCCAGACGCATTGGGACCAGTAATAATAATATTTTTACTCATATGAATATCATTCTTTACTGGGTCAGAATGTAATAAATAGGGATAAAATGATTTATCCATCTTCATCTTCTTACCAAAACTACATTTATTAACTAATTTCTCTCTATGAAGTAGTTTCAATCCATTCATATGTTCCATATACGCATTCATTCCCATTGAATATTCAATGGTATTACGTATATCTTCGTTCGTATGAATCTCATAAAAGTATTTCATAACAAATCCGATTTCAGACGACTTTTGGGTAAAATTTCTTAAGGAGAATGGTCTAATTTTATCTAATTGTTCTTTTAAATTGACGCATTGAACCTTATTATGCTGTAATGTCAATAAAAATGGAGCATATGTATTATGACAACTAATATTTTCTTCTAGTGTATTTATATTTTCTATTGTCTTAGTTAAATAGGTATTGAGTAAAAATAGATCATCATGAATAGAATAGAAATTCTTATAGAATCTATAACAGACGAGAGAATTCTGATAAACAGAAAAGAAATAAAAGGCAATTGATATTAATGCATACATTCTTTTTTCCAATGATACTTCACCCATTATATTTCCTATACTTCCCAACGCATGTTTAGAAAATATATCTGTGAGAACACGATAATATGTTTGCATATTAATAGAAACTCCGTTGAATTTCAGCATAAAAAAAGGCACTATCATTAAAATAATAGGAATCAGTAATGTAATTATAGGTGATAGTAAGTTATATATGCTTAGTATTTGTAAAAATGGACCTGAGTGATTTAAAAACTTAAAAAACTCAACATCCACATAATAATATCTATCAATAAAAGTGTCATCGTTCTTTAAATTTTCCCATAATTCGTAAAAATTGTCGCATATTTTTTGTTTTTCCTCCATTTTATCGTCAATTTTCCAATTAGTTATTATTTTTTGTGTCTGTTTTAAAAATAATTTGTTATTTGTGAAATATTCAGTATGTTTTTTTAAATTTAGTTTTCCAATTTTTGATGTTGGATTATAAATGGTTTGTAATAGAGACTCTCTTGTATTAGTTTCTTCATTTGTTTCTAATAACTCTAAATCATCAATTATATTTTTATCAATAGTCTGTTTATTGTCTAAATGATAAATAGGCAATTCAAAACTACTCATTAATTAATTATATTAAATAATTAATTAACTAACTACGAATTCAAAACTTACTAGGAAGTTCATCGATTTGAGTCTCATAATATTCCTCAATCTCCTTAATTTTTCTAATATCACGACGTGTGATGAAATTAATACCCATTCCTTTACGACCCCATCTTCCTGACCGACCAATACGATGAATATATGTGTGAATATCATTTGGAACATCAAAATTAATAACAGTACTTACTTGCTGAACATCAATTCCACGAGCAGTTAAATTAGTTGAAATTAATACACGAGTTCCACCTTTTACAAAATCATCATAAGATTTTTGTCTATCTTCCTTTTCCATACCACTATGTATGCATCCTACAGGGAAATTATCCTTTTGTAATGCTTCACATAAATCGGTAACACGCTTAATACTATTACAATAAATAATACACTGACTTACTGAAATTTGTCCAAAAATATCTTTGAGTGTGTCATATTTTTGATTATCATTTTCAATAGCAACATAAAATTGTCGAATACCTTCTAACGTGACTTGTTCAGTTTTCACTAAAATTTTGAGTGGCTCTCTCAAGAACTTCTCGGTTAAATTCTGAATTTCGGTTGGAAGCGTAGCACTAAATAAACAAATTTGAATATTGGTACCTAGAAATTGAAAAATATTATATATTTGATCTTTAAATCCAGAAGACAGCATTTCGTCTGCTTCATCTATGATAAGATTTTTGATGGATTTCGTGTTGAGCTTTTTTCTACGAATCAAATCATGAATACGTCCAGGTGTCCCTACTACAATATGTGGCCTATCTTGCAATTCTTTAATATCATTTTCCATAGCTATACCGCCTACAAATAATTTCGCATTCAGGTTCTCAATAAATGTCCCGATACTATTTAATACCGTATGAATTTGTGTAGCCAATTCACGAGTAGGTGCCATAATTAAACATTGAACCTCTTTAACATTTTCATCTATACTCTGTATAGCAGCTACAGTAAATGCTCCAGTTTTTCCAGTTCCAGATTGTGCTTGAGCAATCACATCCTTTCCGTCAATAATAGGTCTAATTGCTTTTTTTTGAATTGGACTAGGGTCCTCAAACCCATAAGCATATATACCTCTTAATAAATCTTCTTTTAAATTTAGTTCATCCCAATTATTTACCGCGTCTGTATATTCCATAATAATAATAATTATCACGTAATGTTTAAGCCTATTGTATTATTTATTATTAAAAAAATTGATATAAACTAATAATAATATTACCATTATATAACACAATGACAACTATGGTATATTCTTTGAAGGACTTTGAAACTATTTCTTGGACAAATACATTTGTATTACCTGCCGAAAGTATTGAATTAATTAACAACCTTAGTAATCAGGTTGCTTCGCCAGATTATGTAAAAACACCCAAGTTTACATCCAATGATAGTAGACCAACCTATAAAAAAAATAGAAGACATAATAACGAACATCTTAAATCTGAAGATTGGGAAACTATTCGCAATTTCAAAAAAACCGAAATTATCAAAAAGGAAGGCATTGAAAAGGAAATTGATTCTATTCGTCTTCTTATCAACAAACTTACTGAAAAATCATACACAGTTATTATTGAAAAAATATGTGATAATCTCGATGAATTAACTGATAATAAGGATTATGACACTGTATGTATGGATAGAATTGGATATGCTATTTTCAGTATGGCTACTTCTAATAAATTCAATAGTAATGTTTATGCCAAACTATGTAATACACTCAATAACAAATATGAGTTTATGGTTCCAATTATTTCAAATAATATTTCAGAATTTATGAAATTATTTGATAATATGGTGTTTGTTGATTCAACTGAGAATTACGACAAATTTTGCGATATGAATATTGGAAATGAACGAAGACGATCAATGAGTCTATTCTTAACCAGTCTTTACAAAAACGATGTTATTACATTAGATTTTGTATTTGATAATATTGTTAATATTCAAACAAAGATTATGGATACGAAGAATGACGAATCCAAAAAAATGGAAAATGACGAATTTGTTGAAAATTTATTTACACTTATTACTAACATTGATTCACCTGAGTCTTCTGACAAATGGAACACTGTACTCGCTAATATTAATGACATTAAGAGTACAAAATATCCTGGTATTACAAGCAAATGTAGGTTTAAACATATGGACCTTATTGACAGTATCAATAAGAATAAGAAATAAATATTTAAAAGTATTATATTATATAATATAATGAAGACGCGGTCCATACAAAATACAAATTTGACATATGAAATACTAGATACTAGCTGTAATAGTATTAATCCTGAAATCAATAGTTTGTTAAATAACGATGATTTTTTTTCTGATTTTCACGAAGATTTTGAGAATGTCGACCAAGATAATATATTTGCGCAACAATTGGAACATTTTGACAATTTTAATGTAAAGATTTTACAGCATTTTGCGTGCTATTATAAATTGCCTAAATATAGGATAAAAAAAGATTTATTAATTCAAAAAATTATTGACTTTGAAAATAATCCTGAAAATGCTGAAATTGTATATAATCGGAAAAATATGTGGAATTGTTTGAATGAATTACAAAATGATGATTATTTTTCAAAGTTTATTTTATTTACTTCGTAAATATTTAATATTAAATATTTAAATATTAAATATTTAATTACTCTATAATGGTTAATTCTATTTTAAATTCTGAAATTAATTATCCTGAAATTAAAAAATTAGATTCAGATGATACAGATTATGATGCTTCTTTATACGAAACTACTATTTTAGGAGTTGATGTTATTATTGCATTAGGTCAAGCAAAGTATACCTTTATTGATAAAAATATTATATACTTTCCTATTTATCTAGTTAAAAACGATAGAGTTGCCCATCAAGTTGGTGTTTATGAAATTATGGAAAGTCAACTCCCTAATATTGTAGATGAAGACGGTGATATTGATTTAGATAATATTGATAATCCTTTAATATATAAATTTGTATCTAGTGAAATGCTTAAAGATGCTGAAAATAAAGCTGTAGTATCAGAGAAAAAAAATGATGATGATAATGACGAGGTTGATGATGATGATGATGATGATGATGATGATGATGATGATGATGACGATGACGATGACGATGAATCTGAAATAATTATGTTAGATGCTCCATTACCAGAACAATCTGAAAATCAATCGGAAAAGGAATTAGCTGAATA
>Ga0209047_1000892_pt1 | contig 23874 bp, 24 predicted proteins | sample SaaInlV_165m_DNA_3_FD_184681 | JGI IMG/M metagenome (GOLD analysis project Ga0209047, IMG submission 184681) | Marine microbial communities from expanding oxygen minimum zones in the Saanich Inlet - Saanich Inlet SI037_S3LV_120m_DNA (SPAdes)... | ecosystem: Environmental > Aquatic > Marine >...
CCCCGGTCGAGCAGGCCACCTTCATCCGTGGAGATGTGAACCGCGATGGCAGCGTCAATCTGACCGACGGCAGTCAGTTACAGCTGTGGTTGATCGGCAGTGGCAACTCCCCCACCTGCCTCGATGCAGCGGACGTGAACGATGATGGGATCGTCAATCTCTCCGACCCCATCTCCCTGTTCGACTTCCTTTACCAGGGTTCCAATCCCCCCCCGGCTCCCTTCCCCGCTGCAGGTTTAGATCCGACCGCAGATGGACTGGACTGCAACCTGTAGTCCAGAACGGGAGCCACACCCCCGTCACTCGACCAGGATCCACACCTCCCCCGCCAAGAGGTACTGATCTGCCCCCCCCGGATCCTGGTCGGGTCCCCATTTTTCTGCCAAAATCTGCCCCTCCCACGTCTCCCCGCTCGAGCGCGTCCTCCGGCAGCTCATGGGTCCCCGCCTGAGCGTCGCGATGACTCCTTTTTATCCCCCAAATTTGAACTATTTTGTGCCGAAATGGCTCCTAATGCGGATTCCCGCCTTTCTTCAAGATGCCTACAAGTTGGGCGTTGATGGATGCCCCGCCCCTAGATATGGTGCGCCCCACACCCGCAAAAAATCGTCGTGCTGCGGCACGGGAGGAGCGGGATCAGGGCTCAGACGCGCCAAAAATATCGGTCGCACGAGTGACCATCTCGGGTTTCGACTCGAGTCTGAACTCGGGGCTGTAGTTGTGTCAGCGAGGAGAGCCGATTCGACGATCCGGGACGAGATTCAGAGCAGCCTCCAGTGCATTACCGGCGCCTGTTCAGGAGAAATCAGTTCTCCATCAGTTCTCCTCCAGGGTTCACGAATTGGTTTCTTCAGGGGTACCCATCGTCGATGATTGTCGATGGACAGGTTGGGAACTCTCGACGAAAAACTCCTGAGGGTGAACCTCAGGATGATCTCGACGAGAACTGGGGATGAAAACCACTTCATCATCCGTTTTGAAAGGGAAGTGGTTACGAATCAAGGGCGTGTCGAAAGGACCATCGGTGCATCACTGGTGGAGGAGAGACACGCGAAGTCGTCGGACGGCGAATCGTTCGGCAGGATTGCGGTAGAGAACCTGGGGCTTGTTTGAGGGGTTTCTCCTCAACACTGCTGCAGGTAGACGAGAGTGGAATTGATCTTCCGGATGTCAGCGTGGAGTTGACATCCTTTGAACCGAGAAGGACAAGCCCCGATCGAAGCGCTCGACTGGTCCTCCGTAGCTGGGGATGGAGAGTGCAGGATCGGGCAAGGGTTAAACTCTTCAGTGCACGGTCACTGAAGAAAGAGACCCGCACGTTCCCTGGTTCTGGAGTCACTGGTTCGGGCACTGCAGCCTCGATCATCCGTCGCCCAACGGCAACGATGATACAAGTCTGTGGGGTCAGGGTCTGGCTCCTCTCATCGCAAGATGAGATCCGGAAGATGAATACCTCCCTCTTTCCACTTCTACTCATTCTCTGCGGATCGACCGATGTTTGGCGGCCACGAGCAGGGCGACCGCTTGCTGCGGTTGCAAAAATTGGATTGTTGACCCGGAACGAAGAGTGCGACCGAGGAATGAATGGCTCCGCATGGGAACGCCCAGACAAGGCCATTCGTTGAACAGAAGAGGCATTCAATCAGGGGAACAGTCGCACTGAGACGCGCTCAGAACAGTCGCAGGAAGCGAACGTTTTGTCAGAAGAATCAGGAGCTACCAGGAGTCGCTCTGAGAATCGCAGTTCGAACCCAGTTCATCGATTCGACCCGATGCACCGATTTCGAACAGAGTGACGGTAGTTTCGAGCAGAGTTACATGGGGAAAGAGGAACATCTTTGAAAATTGACCGCAGATACACCACCAATGAAGAAAGTCCATACGCCAGTTTCAATATCACCAAACGCCAATCCGAGATTCGTAATCCGGATGGCACGGTGGTCTTTCATCAGGACGACATCTCTGTTCCTGAAGATTGGTCGCAAGTCGCTACGGATGTCCTCGCACAAAAATATTTCCGCAAAGCGGGAGTACCCCAGGTCGATGACCAGGGCGAGCCGATCCTCGATGACCAGGGTAAACCGGTCCTCGGAGGAGAAGTCGACTGCCGACAAACCTTCGGAAGATTAGCCGGGTGCTGGACTCACTGGGGATACGAGAATGGCTACTTCGATTCTTCCGAAGATGCACGCTCCTTCCATGACGAACTGTGCTACATGCTCGCAGCTCAGATGTGCGCGCCCAATTCTCCACAGTGGTTCAACACAGGATTGCACTGGGCCTACGGAATTGATGGGCCGGCGCAGGGTCACCAGTATGTCGACCCGAGTAGCGGAGAAGTCACCGCCGCGACCAGCGCCTATCAACGGCCGCAACCTCACGCCTGCTTCATCCAGAGTGTCAAGGACGACCTGGTCGGCGAGGGCGGCATCATGGATCTTTGGACCCGCGAAGCACGTCTCTTCAAGTACGGATCGGGAACCGGTTCCAACTTCTCCTCGCTTCGAGGTGAAGGAGAACCACTCTCCGGCGGAGGAAAATCCTCGGGACTGATGTCATTCCTCAAGATCGGTGATGCTGCAGCAGGTGCCATCAAGTCGGGGGGAACCACCCGGCGTGCAGCCAAGATGGTTTGCCTCGACCTCGACCACCCCGATATCGAAGATTTCGTGACCTGGAAGATGCGCGAGGAGCAAAAGGTCGCCGCACTGGTCGCCGGATCACAAATCTGTGCACGCCACCTGCAACAGGTGCTGGCCAGTTGTCATCAGGGAGAGGGAGAATCTCGGGTCACCGACGTCGATCCGAGTAGCAACGACAAACTCGCCGCTGCGCTTCGCGATGCCAGACAACATGCAGTGCCAGAGCCATCGATCCAGCGCATCCTTCAATTGGCATCACAGGGGATCATCGCCATCGCATTCGAGGAGTACGATACGGGCTGGGAGAGCAAGGCGTACCAGACTGTCAGCGGTCAAAATGCCAATAACAGCGTCCGCGTTCCCAACGCTTTCTTCGAAGCTCTCGAAAACGATGAAGACTGGAACCTGATCCAGCGCACCGATGGAGAGGTCTTCAAGAGCATCTCTGCCAAGCAATTGTGGGACGACATCGCGCACTCCGCCTGGTCCTGCGCAGATCCTGGAGTCCAGTTCGATACGACCATCAATGAGTGGCACACCTGCCCTCAGGACGGTCGAATCAACGCATCCAATCCCTGTTCCGAGTACATGTTCCTCGATGACACTGCCTGTAATCTCGCGTCGTTGAATCTGGTAAAATTCCTCGACAAAGATGGCAATGTCGACATCGAATCCTTCCGCCATGCCACCCGAATCTGGACCATCGTGCTCGAGATCAGCGTGTTGATGGCGTCTTTCCCCAGCGAAGAGATCGCCCGCAGGTCCTACGAGTACCGAACTCTGGGTCTGGGATACGCAAACCTCGGCACCGTTCTGATGCGAATGGGAATCGCCTACGACAGCGAGATCGGCCGAAGTATTTGTGGAGCCATCACGGCGATCCTCACCGGCGAGGCCTATGCCACCAGTGCAGAAATGGCCAAGGAACTGGGTCCATTCCCCGCCTTCGATCGCAACCGCGACGGAATGCTGCGAGTGATGCGCAATCACAGAAACGCCGCATTCAATTCACCCGATACCGACTACGAGGGACTCTCCGTCTTCCCGTTGCCCCTCGATGACAAGATTTGTCCGAGCGAACTGATCGAATCCGCGCGAGAGTGCTGGGACCGAGCCCTCGATTTTGGACAAAAATACGGCTACCGAAATGCCCAATCTACGGTGATCGCCCCGACTGGAACCATCGGCCTGGTGATGGATTGTGACACCACCGGAATCGAACCGGACTTTGCCCTGGTGAAGTTCAAGAAACTCGCTGGTGGCGGGTACTTCAAGATCATCAACCAGAGCATGCCGCCGGCCCTACAGAACCTGGGCTATTCGAACTCGAAGATCCAGGACATCATTCACTACGCCGTCGGTCATGGCACTCTGAGAGGCGCTCCCGAGATTGACCATGACGCATTGCGTAAGGTCGGGTTTGACGAGGCTTCCATCGCCAAGATTGAAACTTCCCTCGCCAGTGCTTTCGACCTGCAATATGCCTTCAATGACTACTTGCTCGGTGAAGGTTACGCACAGAAAACTCTCGGCCTCAGCGATGAGGAACTGGAGATGTGGGCGATCAATCCACTGCAGGCGATCGGCTTCAGTGCGGCACAGATCCACGCCGCCAACCAGTTCGTCTGTGGCACGATGACCATCGAAGGTGCTCCTCACCTCGAGGATCAGCACCTTCCCATCTTCGATTGTGCCAACCGTTGCGGTCGCCTCGGCAAGCGCTTCATCCGCTCCGACGCTCACATCTTGATGATGGCTGCGGCTCAGCCTTTCATCTCAGGAGCCATTTCCAAGACCATCAACATGCCAATGGATGCGACCATCGAAGAGGTCAGTAGTGCTTATCATCTCGGCTGGAAGTCGATGTTGAAGGCTGTTGCACTCTATCGAGATGGAAGCAAGTTGTCTCAACCACTCTCCTCCTGGGGAGAAGAGTTGGAGGAGGAAGAACTTCCCGAAGTACCGAACACCATGCCAGCAGGTGTTGAAAAGGTCATCTACCGATACCTCGCTCGGAGACGGAGACTTCCAGATCGCCGCAGTGGATACACCCAAAAGGCGATCGTCGGGGGACACAAGGTCTATCTTCGTACCGGTGAGTACGACGACGGCACTCTCGGAGAGATCTTCCTCGACATGCACAAGGAAGGTGCAGCCTTCCGTAGCCTGATGAACAACTTTGCCATCTGTCTCTCTCTCGGGCTCCAACACGGAGTTCCGCTGGAAGAGTTTGTCGAAGCGTTCACCTTCACCCGGTTCGAACCAAACGGGATCGTGTCCGGCAATCGCAAGATCAAGATGTCGACCAGTGTTCTCGATTACATCTTCCGAGAACTGGCCATCAACTACCTGGGTCGAAATGATCTGGCTCAGGTCCAGGAAGATGATCTCCGTTTCAGCGCCATCGGTACCGCAGCTCCTCCCGAGTTCACAGATGAAGAAGAAGTTACCGTTTCTTCCGGAAGCAACTCCGGCTCGTTCCAGGGTTCCAGCCAATCCAGCCTCACCACTGGACCCAAGAGTGCCTCTGCTAGAGCCGAGCAGGCCTCTTCCACGACGGCAACACTATCCAATCGCGAAGTCTCTCGAGCAAAGGGCTACACCGGAGATCCCTGTCGGGAATGCGGAATTCTCACAATGGTGCGAAACGGTACTTGCCTCCGATGCGATTCCTGTGGAGCCACAACCGGCTGCTCTTGAATCCACAGGAGGTAGACCAACAGAGTGCTGGGCCGTTGCTGTCTGACCAGATCAGCATCGGCCCACCACTCGAACTCGCTTGTAACAGGACGCTCACTATTTCCGGTATGAAACCAATCGCAGAAAAATAGCTGGAGGTGCTCGATGTCAGTCAAATCAGACCGCTGGATTCGAAGAATGGCCGTAGAGCACGGCATGATCGAACCCTTTTCCCCCACCCAGGTGCGTGAGAAAACCAACGAAAACGGAGAACAGGAACGCGTCATTTCCTACGGAATCTCCTCCTACGGATATGACCTGAGAGTCTCCAACGAGTTCAAGGTGTTCACCAATGTTCATGGATCGGTGGTCGATCCAAAGTGCTTTGACAGTCGTTCATTTGTCGATTTCACCACCGACTGCTGCATCATCCCACCCAACTCCTTTGCCCTGGCTCGAAGTGTCGAGTACTTCCGGATCCCCCGAAACGCCATCACGGTGTGCCTCGGCAAATCGACCTATGCCCGCTGCGGAATTATCGTGAATGTCACCCCCTTCGAGCCGGAGTGGGAGGGCCATGTGACCCTCGAGATCTCCAATACCACTCCCCTGCCCGCCAAGGTTTACGCCAATGAGGGCCTCGCGCAGGTTCTCTTCTTCGAGAGCGACGAGGAGTGCGAGACTTCCTACAGCGATCGTGGTGGGAAATATCAGGGCCAGACCGGCATCAATCCGCCGAGGATGTGACCCGAAGTAGCGACCACCAACGGTGGCATGAGCGGTGGCATGAACAGTGGCATGAACGATGGTAGGGCCTTACGATGCCAGCCAGCGGCCGCTGCGTCATCACGATCAGGCCCATAGTGAAGGGGATCTCGGTTGAGTCACGATTCAGGTTCAGCAGCCAATCCAGGCCTGGTCGCGTCTTGCGACAGTTCAGAGTCCTGCGAAGTCATCCTCTCCGCTGCACTGGCGGGCGAGAGAATCTCAGCCGCCGATGCGCTGGCACTGGCTCTCCACGCCGATGAAGACTCCCTCTTCCGGACTGCCAACTCGATTCGAGAAAAGTGGCACCCGGACTCGGTGGTCACCTATGTCGTCGACCGAAACATCAACTACAGCAACATTTGCACCTCTGTGTGCTCCTTCTGTGCCTTCTACCGCAAGCCAGGAGATCCCGAGGGGTACTTGCTGAGCCTCGATGAGATCCATCAAAAGGTCGATGAAACCATTGAACTCGGAGGCAGCGGAACCCTGATGCAGGGAGGCCTCCATCCCGATCTTCCCTTTTCCTGGTACACCGACATGCTACGAAGCATCAAAGATCGGCATCCCGACTTCTACCTCCATTGCTTCTCTCCCACCGAGATTCACGCCCTCACATCTGTGACCGGTCTCGACTGCGAAACGATTCTCCGTGAACTGAAAGAAGCCGGACTCGATTCGATTCCTGGCGGTGGAGGAGAGATTCTCGTTGACGCGATTCGAAAGCGTAGAAGATCATCCTGTGGCACCGACGACTGGCTCGAGGTGAGTGCCACTGCGCATCGACTCGAAATTCCGACCACCGCCACCATGATGATTGGTCTCGGTGAAGAACTCTGGATGCGAGCAGAGCATCTGGAGAGGATTCGACAGGTCCAGGATCAAACCAGCGGTTTCATCTCCTTCATCCCGTGGACCTTCCAGCCGGATAACACACCACTGGGACGAAAGATTAGCGAGCGAGTTCCGGCACGGGAATACTCTCGGTGGCTGGCGGTATCTCGCATTTTCCTCGATAACATTGCGAATCTGCAGGTCTCCTGGCTCACCGTTGGTCTCGAAGAGGGGCGCATGGGTCTGCAACGAGGAGCCAATGATCTGGGATCGGTGATGATCGAGGAGAATGTCATCTCGGTGGCAGGAGCGAATCACACGGCAACCGAGAAACTATTACGGGACACCATCATCCAGGCCGGATTTCAACCTGGGCTGAGAAATGCCGGCTATCACCGACTGAAGTCTCGTATCGCTCCCTCCGCCATCTCGGAGAAGAACGGATGAAGCGCCCAGTCACAGACCCGACGCGGGAACGTGAAGAGGTCGCCAAGGCGACCGAAGCGATGGTTTCCAACTGGATCATTCCAGAGATGATCCCCCAGGGGATTTGTACTGCCATCGTGCCGGGAACCGAGTGCCTCGACGGCGCACGCCTACTGGCCAGAACACTTCATACTGCTGTACTGCGCTCCCGCCCCAGAACCCTGGTACTGGTCGCCACTGGAACGGCAACGATTCCGAGAATCCGTGCGATGGGGAGCCTGACCACCACCCTGGGTGATTCGCACATCGATGAGCGCCTCGCCGCCAGGATCGCTTCCTTCTGGCCTGGAGATGTCGACATCATTCCCAACGGGGAAGATGAAAACTCACTTCCGTCACTGCACAGGATCGGGCCGTTACTGGCACAGATACTGGTTCCCGGTTGCCGCATCGTCCCGGTGGAAGTTCCAGCAGAAAAAACGATCGACTTCGATCCCGTCGTGGTGGGTAAAGAGTTGGGTCGACAGTTGAAGTTTGAGTACGGCTGCTTCCTTCTTGCCTCCTGCACACTCTTCACCAGAGAGAATCAAGACTCGCCGCAGCAAACGCCGATTCAGATCCGCGAAGACGCCAGGGTACTGAAGTATCTACTCGAACCGGAACTGGATCATCTCTCCGAACAGGTCGTCGAAACCGGCCTCCAGAACTCCACGCCATTGATACTGGCCACGGCTCACGCCATCGAAAGAGAACGCCAGCGTGGTCATCTGCTGGAGCATGGAGTGGTGGAATCTGACGGAGATCGATTCGGCGCCGCAGCGATCGTTCTTTAGAAGGGACTCACGACATGAACTCGATCACGACCGGTGGTGGCGACCTGGGAGACACGGGTATCCTCGGATCTGACCGCCTTCAGAAGTGCCACCCCAGAATCGAAGCTTACGGAGCCGTCGATGAACTGAACTCGGATCTCGGTGTGTGTCTTTCAATGCTGGCGGCTTCCAAGGCCTCGATTCCCCCAACGCTTGATCCCCAGTTGCGAGAAATCCAGTCGATGCTCTTTTCGATGGGTGCCGACCTGGCCCAGCAGAACTGCGGACTGGAGGGCGGGCCCAGTCCCCGGATTGGCCAGCCACATGTCGACCGATTGACCGATTGGATCCATCGATGGGAGGCGGACCTCCCTCCGCTGAAAGAGTTCATTCTCCCCGGTGGGGATCCGATCGGAGCACAACTCCACAGGGCCAGGACCACCTGTCGGCGAGCGGAACGACGCACGGTTGAGTTTTCTGGGTCGACGGGAGAAGGAAAGAGTGCCGTGGTGGCGCTGAATCGGATTTCAGACCTGCTCTTCTTGCAAGCCCGTGGAGCCAACCTCGCTCTCGGTCACGAAGATACACCGTGGAAATCGATCACCGACCTTTGAACCACATCCTCTGAACCACATCCTCTGAACCACATCCTCTGAACCACAACGCAGACCAGAAGACGCACGGCTCCCAGATCAGGTCCGCAAATTCTCCGCCAGGAACTGAGATTTGGTCTGGGTCTGGGCCTGGAGCGTCACCCCCACCTCCATGGCGATCCGATCGAGGAACTCTCTCGCAAGAGTTGGTGTATCCCCCTCCGCCTCCACTTCCCAGCGTAGCACTCCATCTGGAAATCTTGTTTCGTCCATCTCGACCAGGAGGCCGGAGGAAACTCGATAGCATCGGCGCCGATTCTCTACACGGCCCCATTCCACAAGGTTTTGCAGAGGACTCTCACACCGGGTCCTCGATTCTTCGATGACTGCCGCATCGATGCGCATGATCGCCCGAGGCTCCGCTTCCAACGCCAGCGCAAGATCTAGCGCCACCGCCTCCTCGATCTCCTCGCTATCAAACACTCCTTCTCGCCGTGAGCTCGCGATCTTGAGCGTGAGCCATGCCGATGGCGGCTCGATCCGCAGTCTCAGCATCATTCTCCGTGCAGCCAGTTGCCGTTGATCGTCGAAATAGATGTTTCTTTGCTTCTTCTCTTCCTCGAATCCTGGCAGCGCCTCGCACAATCGCTGGTAGTCGAGAGCGCTATCGATGGCCAGTTTCAGTTCCAGTTCCCGGAAGCTCATTCTTCTTCTCCGGTCACTCCGAACTCCTTGAGCCAGTGGTCGATCTGATTCTTGCTACGAGGAGGAGGTGGCTTATCAGAGGAGTCGTCCATTGCAGACTTACTTCGGCCGGTTCCGAGTCTCATCACGGAGCTTCGAAATTCAGAGCAGGTCATCCACTCGATTCCCGCTCCTCCGAGGCGCGCCCCGATATCGGAGTGGTCATCGGTCACCACGATCAGTTTTCCCTGGCCGCTTTTATTCCTCGCCATGGCAAGGATTCGGTCGTCTGCCGAATTTCCATGCTGTGCGATCGATGTGGAGACCCCGCCCCGATTTCGGGTCGAAGTCCCGCCATCGTAAACAACATGAAACTGCTCATCTGAAGATCGAAGCCTGCTCAGATCGTGGTCCAGTAATTTCCTGGCGGATTCGAGGCCACTCTCCACCATCCTCTGTCGAAGACGAGGATCCGAATGAATCAGGTTATTGCCGTCGATGATCCAGATGACCATCTGTGCTCCCCCTAATCAAAGTCGAAGATGGAGGGAGGTTTCTTGTTCGGATCATCATCGGCCTTCTTGAGGCCCTCATCGAACATGTCGTCGAGCCGTTCCTGCTTTCCTTCTTCGGAGGCAAGAACATCCTTGAACTTGTCTGCCGCTCGCTGGGCACCTCCGGTGGCATCCTTGACGGCATCCTCAAAGGATTTGGTCTCACCGTCTTCGCCCTTGGTCACCGTATGGAAGATCCGCTTGGCTCGAGGATCGATGGTCAAGCGGGTATCACAGCAGGGACAATCCACCTCGAACAGTCGGTCGGGACGCCCGGACACTTAACTCACCCGGCCGAAGATGAGTCCCAGAATCTCGTTTCTGGTCGCCAGGTTCTCTCGGATCACGCCTCTCATGGCTGAGGTGGTCATCACGCTGCCCGGTTTCCGAACCCCTCGCAAGGTCATGCAAGTGTGGGTCGCTTCGAGGACCACTGCCACTCCCTTGGGCTCAAGGGCATGAGTGATCAGATCAGCGATTTGCGCGGTCAGTCTCTCCTGGACCTGTGGTCTTCTGGCGAAGTGCTCCACTGCTCGTACCAGTTTGGACAGGCCGACAATCTTGCCGCCAGGCAGATAAGCGACATGTGCCTTGCCGGAGAACGGCATCAGGTGATGTTCGCAAACGGAGAAGAACTCGATATCCTTCAGCAATACGATCTCATCATACTCTTCGTGAAATACCGTATCGAGAAGTGCCGAACTGGACTCTTTCAAACCAGAAAACATCTCGTTGTACATCCGGGCGACCCTGTCCGGGGTGTTGATGAGTCCCTCGCGAGTCGGATCTTCACCGACTCCCTCGAGAATCAGTTTCACACCTTCGCGAATTTTTTCTGAATCAAACTCTTTCATCGAACTCATCCGTTCACTCCCAACCCGGTTGCAGGTCTACCCGTCCCGAGATGGAATAAAACGCGATGGGATTATCCCAGACAATTTTACGGATCACATCCTCTGAGAAGCCTTCCCGGCGCATGCGCCAGACGGTTCGAGGAACGCTGAGCGGATCTGACGGCCCCCAGTCACAGGAAGAGTTGACCATCATTCGATCAGGTCCGTATTTTTCAAAGATGGCTGCTGCTCGTTCGGGGCTCAACTTGGTCACCGGGTAAACGGTATGACCGCACCAGAAGCCATTATCGTGACTGACCTCGATCGTCTCTTCGGTGTTGTGATCCATCAGGATCCGCGAGGGATCCAGATCCATATCCTGAACCACCTTGATGGTTCTCATCGTTCCCTCAAGCTTGTTTCGATGGGGAGTGTGGATCATCACCGGAAGTCCTGCGCTGAAGGCCATTTCTAGCTGACGGCGAAGGATCGTCTCCTCATCGTCGGTGATCAGATCGAATCCCAGTTCTCCCACCGCCACCACCGAAGGGCGCTCGAACCACTCCTCGATCCGCGTCAGAACCTCTGTGGCAAGATCGATGTCATTGGCCTCTCGAGGATTCACTCCGATGGTGCAGTAGTGCTTGATTCCATACTCTGCTGCCCTCTGAGCCTCGAAATTGGTGATGTGGTCGAAGTAGTCGTAAAAAGTACCCGCATGCTTTCGCGGTTCGCCGAGCCAGAAAGACGGCTCGGTGAGAGCGACGATCCCCGCCACTGCCATCTTCTCGTAGTCGTCGGTGATCCTGGAAATCATGTGGCTGTGTGGGTCAAAGATCCTCATCTGGAAACCTTTCTTTCCTATCCGTCACTGCGGTCAGAACTGATCGTGCATGGTACCGCATGAAAACGGTACATGGGAACCGCTCACCCTCCGGCGAAGGTCGAAATTCTTGAGGGGTGGGTCACTGCCGACTCAGTTCCCCTGGTGCTCGATCCACCGCTCGGCATCGATGGCAGCCATGCAACCGCTCCCGGCTGCGGTGATCGCCTGTCGGTAGGTGAAATCCTGGACGTCACCACAGGCAAAAACACCATCGACACTGGTACGGGAACCTTCTATGCATCGGATATAGCCATTGTCGTGCAGTTCGACCTTGCCATCGAACAGTTGAGTGTTCGGAGTATGACCGATCGCGACAAATAATCCGGTCAGATCGACACGGCACTTCTCACCAGACTTCAGGTTTTCCACCTCGATCCCGCAGACCTTGGCATCTTCCTCGAAAATCTCGGTCACGGCTGAATCGAGCATGAACTCGATCTTCGGATGATCGATCGCCTTCTGCTGCATGATCTTCGAGGCGCGGAGGGAATCGCGACGGTGAATAACGGTCACCTTGTCGGCAAATCGCGTCAGGAAGGTAGCCTCCTCCATGGCAGAGTCGCCGCCACCCACGATGGCAATCTCCTGCCCGCGGAAAAAGAAACCGTCGCAGGTCGCACAGGTACTTACACCGTGTCCCATCAATCGACTTTCTGCCTCGAGACCAAGCAACTTGGCACTGGCCCCGGTGGAGATGATGACGGTCTTCGCCTCGACCTCCTGAGAAGCGCTCTTGACCCGGTACGGATGACTGGAGAAGTCGACCTCTACCACGTCCTCGTACACCACCTCTGCACCAAAGCGTTCCGCTTGGTTCCTGAAATTCTCCATCAGTTCGGGCCCCATGATTCCCTCGGGGAATCCAGGATAGTTCTCGACATCGGTGGTCAGCATCAACTGCCCTCCACTGAGCGATCCCGCAAATACCAGTGGTGCCAGCTGAGCACGCCCCGAGTAGACGGCCGCAGTGTATCCTGCCGGTCCCGACCCAATGATCACGACTTCACGAACCATCGATCTTCCTCATTTCAGCATGACAAGTACCTGGTGCTTCTCCGGTGATTTTTACCGGCACCCTATCCATGGCGGATGCGGGTCGATTATCGCCTGGATCCACCTCAATTACTTCGAATCCTGAGACAAAAAAAATTCCAATAAACGAATCCAGGGAGGCCTCAGCGGGGTTGTCAGTATGTACCAGAAGGGCAGCGAGCAGCAGCTCTTGACCCTGACGAAGAGGTTCGTAGTATGAACTCCGATCCGCTGGAACGGTGACAGAGCCGCACTTCACCGGTGGCTGTGGACCACATGTAAGGAGATGACGATGAATTGTAAATCTTCAGCCACGGGGCTGGTCTCGCTGACGAGGCTCACGATACTCCTGGTCACACTGCTGTGGGCGGTTCCGATCAGCGGATTCGTCACTTCTCCCCTCCCACAGGTCGAGGAGCCCGCCTCCACACCCGAGGAGTCTACCGATTCGAAGATCGGGCCGGTTCCCAAGATCGACCTCGGGGACGCCGCTCTCAATTCGGATCTCGATCGTTTTCATGAATATCTCGAGCAGCGCGAATTCTCTCGCGCTCGATCGATCATCAAACGCCTCAATGGGAAACTACGAAAGTCAGAAGCTCCCATAGCAGCTGTTCTTGAACGATGCACCAAAGAAGCAGAGGCGGGTGTGGTTCTCGAGAAGGCCCAGAAATACTTCGACAAGGAGAAGTTCAAATCGGCGCTCTCCATCATCATAAAAGAGGATGCCGACGGAACCGCATTTGAAGGATCTCTCAACGGTGAGGAACTCTCCGCGCTTCGCCAACTCGCTTTCGAAGAAGTCTACTTGTTGCTCGAAGACTTCGAGAAGTCCAAGTCCGATGCCAGCGACAAGCCGGAGGAGCAAGAAGATGCCGATCCCCGGGGAAATCGTGGGGGCGCTCAAGCGGCCAAGACCAAGATCGTCGGAGGGACACCTGAGGACGGCGACGTTCGGACCGGCAAGTTTGCCATGCACTGGCAGACAGGTACTGAAATCAGTTGGATCAATCTCGGGGATGCCGTTTTCAAGAAGATGATCGACGAAGGCCTGAGCCTGACCGACTATCGATTCCTCAACATCTCAATTCGCTGCGAAGACCCCAAAGCCCGACCACAGTTGTTGATCCTGTTCGATGCGAATGGAGGCCAGGTGCGAGCCCCGCGCGGCGGAGGACGTAGGGGCGCAGGGCGTGCGTTCCAGAGAGATGGATACAACTCCGCACTGATTCCCCAGGGCCGCTGGCAAGACCTGCGTCTCGACCTGAAGAAGTTCACTCGTAAGGGGGAAGTGCAGTGGGACATGGTCGAGGCGTTACGAGTCGTATTCAGTGGTGGACCCGACAGTCTGATCATGATCGACGATGTACGCCTGGAGAAGTTGTAGAGTTTCCTCTTGTCCAGTAGCAGTAGATCGGGATGATCTCCTCTGGGGGACCCGATCATCTTGAATTCAGCATCCGGACAGTTTGAAACCAAGCCGATCCAGATCGATTCCGCTGCAGCACAGTCCGCAGTGCATTTGTCCCATCTGATTCTGCCCCCCTTGCCTTGGCACCATCGATTTTGTGACTCCCATCTCCTCGGATGGCTGCTCCTTCTTCTGCTCCTTCCGCAGTGGGCACTCGGGCAGCAAGGAGCAGATCCGTTCGACCAGGATCCGTTTGACCCCTTCAGCACCAACCCCTTTGAGGAAGCGCAAGAGCTCCAGCAAGAAGACAATTCCGATCTCGGTTTCATCACCATTCAGCATGGCGGCCGCATCTCCATCGTAGGCCCAGGAGATGTTCCTCATCTCGAACTGGTGGGGACCCTTCGCCTCGATTCGACGATCCACTCCCAGCAAGATCCCTCGAGCCTATCCGGCACCAGCCTCCGCAGGAGCGACCTTCGTATCGAGGGCAGCGCCCTCGAAAAAAATCACTTTCGATTCCGCCTGAACTTCGACGATGAGAACTCGGCCGGGGCCTTCTCCGAGTTCTGGATCGACCGCCATATCCGTGGTGGATTGCATCTGACCGGCGGCAGGATCCCCAATTCGATGGGGCTCCAGGGCGGGCTCTTCCAGGAAGATCGACTCACCGTCTCCCAAGGACTGATCGATTGGATCTCCGAGGGCTCCAGTTATTCCATCCGCGGAGGGGGACGCTGGCTCGATGATGCCATCATCACTGACCTGCAGGCGAGATTGGGAAATTCGGTCGATCCTCGTGGGCTGAGATTTGGAGGACAGGGGATCTCCGGGCGACTCAGCCTTCAGCCCTTCAGTCGATTGCTGTTCGGTGGCCCCGAAGCCGTGGAAACTCCTGGGAGCCACTTCTCGATGTTCATCGCGGGTCGCCTCGAGCGCCATTGCGAGGGTCGGATCCAGGTTCTGAGCCCGGGAGAGTTGACCCTGATGGAAACCGTTCCGCTCGAGGTGGAAAGCGCGCGCTGGGTTCGAGCCGGCTGGCGCTGGCCGCTACTCGAGTGGCTTCATCTGGAGAACGAATGGATGACTCATGGCCTCCATGGAACCGAAACCACTTCCGGCCCTACCGATCTTTCGGGAGATCTCACCGGCTGGCAGTTTGGAATCAGGGCGCTGATCTCTCGAAACAACTCCCTACCCACACGATCCGGACCAGACCTTCCACCCACCACTTTTGATGCTCCTTCCCCCTTCGATGGACCCAACATTGAACTGCTTCTTCGTTACGAGAGGGCACACCTCGCAGGACAACTGGAAAGTCTGGGCCTACTCGATCCTGGCAGCGCTGGCGGGACCGTCCAGGTACTGAGAGCGGGGCTTTCGGCACGGCCAAAACCGTGGCTGAGGTGGTTATTCGAGGCGACCTGGGCCCAAACAGAGGAGTCGATGTCGACCTTCGATGATGATCGAGGGACCAACTTACGGCTGATGCTCGAATTGGGCGGATAGCCACCGTTCCGGTCATTCCTTCCGGAAACTGCTCCCTTCTCCAGGCCAGATCTCGGCGGTTCCGGCAGGCCGATTTGCACCGTTGGCGTTCTCCGTCGTACTCTTCTCGGGACCCGTTATGTCCACATCATCCCCGATGGACCGCGAGTGATCCCCCAAAGGAAGAGGTCTCACGATGGAATCGTGTCCCGAAATTAATGCCCAGCAGGATGGATACACCTTGCTGGAGGTGATGATCGCCCTGGCCCTGCTGACCGTCGTCGGAACCGCAGCAGCGATGTTGATGCTGCCGATCCTCGACGAGCAGAACCACACCCGAGAAGTGACTCGGGCGACAGGACACACCCGAGCAGTCATCGAAGAGTTGAACTCCCGCACTATGGAAGACCTGACCAACTCCCAGGATGGATACCTGCTCTCGAGTAACTGGCCGAAAAAGGGCCGCCAGGTCTTTGATGAGACTCCGACCCTGCTCGAGATGGCAGATCTGACCATCCCCACCCTCGATGTCTCGGTCACCGACATCGAAGCCGACCCCCTGGAGATCCTCGTAGAGGTCACCTGGGAGGGCCGTGATGAGGGACAAATTCAACACCAGTTCTGGGTCATTCGAACCCGGTAGGAGTAGACCGATGAACCCCACACACCCGAGACCAGAGGAGGGCACGACCCTGCTCGAGATTCTCATCGCCACGACGGTCTTCGTCGTGGTGCTCGGATTGAGCCTGGCTCTCGCCACCTCCTTCGCACGCTTCGGTAGCGACGCAGACGCCGATTCCGCGGCTCAGTTCGACGCCCACCGCAGTTTCATGAGGGTCGAGTCGCTGCTGAGGCAGGGCTGGTCGACCCCGGTCCTGTCTCCGTCGGGGGAGTCGCTGGAGATCGATCTGCTCGGCTACTCCTATGATGTAACCACCGATCAATGGGATCGAATCGCCCCTGAAACCTGGCGCAGAGAATATGATCTAGCGCTGGGGCAATACCACTTCGAGGACAGTTCTGGTATTCCATTGTCGGTGGTTCAGTGCTCGATCGAATGGCAACGCCTCTCGAGCGATCCAGCCAGTGATGATTATCACTTCGGAGATGTCAGCTGTACGATTTTCGATTCGCTGGGCAATTCATCCAGTTCGACCCTGGCCACTCGCATCGGTACCTATCAGTTGAACGAAGCCGGCACCGACCGATTGCCCGGACTCTTCTTCGAAATCCAGGGGCTTTCCATCGTCGTCAATTTGAATCTTCAGCGCGAAAGTGACCATGTCCCCTACTCCGTCAGAAGCCGAGTCAAGCGGCGCAATTTCATCGAGGATTCCCAGTGATCTCGAATACAACACCATCGATCTCCCCCACCGGTCCACTGCCCCACACTGGAAGGTCACCCATGGATCCAATCATCCTGGCACCCACATCGAGAACCAAATCGACACCGGACCAGTCCCTTGGCGATTCCCAGCGAGGATCCGCGTTGCTGGTCACCGCATTCATGATCCTGGTGATCGGCCTGATCTCCTCGGCAACGGTCGCCACCACCTTGACCCGGAGCAAGGATTCACGCTTCCAGCTCGACAAGTTGAAGGCCAGAACCCTGGCCGAATCGATCCTCGATGCGGCACAGAAGGATATCTTGGTCCGAACAGCCAACTTCGATGATCCCTTCGAGTTCTCGACGACCGCCACCGGAACGGTGCTGGTCGGTGGAGTCAGCTACAACTGGAATGCCACCGATCTCACACCCCAGGTCTACCCGACTGAGATCGAGGATGATGGATGGAGACCGATCGAGGTGCTCTACGATTCCACCGATACTGGTGGTCCTACACAGACCCTCTACACGCGGGTCGTTCAACTCTACCCCGGAGCAAACTCTACCTCGGGAGTCGAGATGGACTCTGCCATGAGCCATCTTCGCAGAACCATCGAAGTACAAAGGAATCCGCTCTTCGACTTCGCCATCTTTTATGATGATGACCTGGAACTGCTCCCTGGCCCCAGCATGACATTTGCCGGTAAAGTCCACGCCAACGGCGACATCTACGTCGGCGTCGGAGGTACCTTGACCATCGATTCCGACTACTTTCGCTGTACTGGTGAAATCTATCGTGAGCGCAAGAACAATGGCAGTACCACCAGTGGAACCGTCAAGATCAAGGACAGCAGCGGAGTATTCCAGACCCTTGGCAATGACGAGGACTTCGAAGCGTATTCCGATCCGCAGGAATGGATCGATTTTGCGGACGAGACCTGGGATGGCACGGTCCAGACCGGGAGCCATGGAGTCTTGACCCAGAATGCTCCCGATATCGGATCGATTGCCAACAACGGGCACTATCGAACCAGTGCAGATCTGGTGATTCACAACGACCGCGTCTACCACGTCCAGAACGGGATCGAGGTCGATGTCACCGCACAGATGGGAGGCGCGATCACCGAGAGTTCCTCCGACATGTACGATGCCAGGGAAGAGACCTATGTTCCTCTGACAGAACTGGACCTCTCCAACCCGACCTTTCAGAGCTTCGTCACCACCGTCAACTCGGATGCAGACCCCGACAATGACATCCACCAGGTGTACGCCTATCGTTCACCAGACCCGGAACCCGCCAACTGGGATCCAGGGGTTGCGAACAACTGGTTCGAGGGAATCCGCCTCACCAATGGTTCCGAACTACCCGATGACCTGCTGTTTGTCAGCGAGGATCCGATCTATGTTCAGGGCGACTTCAACACCGCCCACAGAACCGAAGGGGATCCGCAGATGAGAACGGCTGCTGTGATCAGTGATGCCGTCAACTTGCTCTCCAACAACTGGTCCGATGAGCGGGAAGCTGGCGATAGTTACTCTGACATCGATAACGCCTCGGAAACCACCTACAACATGGCCTTCGTCACCGGCAACGTCAGGACTCCCGACGGTGGAGGAGACTACTCCGGTGGACTGGAGAACTTGCCTCGATTCCATGAGAAATGGTCGAATAAGAAGGCCAACATCAACGGAGCCTTCATCAATCTGTTCCAGAGCCGCGTCGCCACCGAACGTTGGGGTAAATCTGGGGTCTACAAGCCGCCGATTCGCAACTGGCTCTTCGACCCGGGCCTGCTCAATTCCAGCACCCTGCGCAACCTGTTCCCCCAAGCGGTCGGGATCGATCGCCTGGTGTGGGACGAGGGCCAACCGCTGATGCCAGGAGTCCAGTAGGAGAGGGTCCCGATCGCAGTTATCCTGTCGGGAGATCGCCGCCTCGGCGGCCTCCCGGAGGAGAGCAGCGCCCAAGATGTCCCCACAACAGCCAGTGCCAGGCCGAAAGTCGAAAAGACTCCCGGTCCGAAGGACTCGATCGGGTCGCTCTCCACGCGGACTCGATGAAATCGCTGTCGAGGAACCGCTGGAGATCCGACTGCGCTGGAACCACCAGGGCACCCAGCAAGACCAGTTGGTCTCCACCACGATGCGAACCCCCGGCGATGATTTCGACCTGGCGGTCGGGTTCCTGGTCGCCGAAGGATTGCTCGGATCGACCGAGTCCCCGGCCGGAGTGACCCACTGCACCGATGGCAGCGCCGAGGAACCGCTCAATGTCGTCACGGTGATCCTCAAAGATGGCTCCGATCCCGATCTCGAATCTCTGACTCACACCGGTTTCGGAACCAGTGCCTGCGGCATCTGTGGTCGAACCCGGATCGAGGATGTCATCGCTCGAGTTCCCTCGACCACCAGTGATCGACACTATGATCCGCAGTGGCTCGCTTCCTTGCCTTCTCGATTACGAGTGGATCAGGGTTTGTTCGAGAGTACCGGTGGCGTTCACGCGGCAGGAGCCTGGGCCCAAGGTGAAGACGAAACGATCGCGGTGCGTGAAGATGTTGGTCGGCACAATGCCGTCGACAAACTGGTGGGAGCCCTCAGTACTCGCAACCGACTCCCCGCCTCGGGGCTGGTGTGTGCGGTCAGTGGAAGAGCCAGTTTTGAACTGGTTCAAAAAGCGGCGGTCGCCGGATTCGATGCGCTGGTTGCGGTCGGTGCCCCCTCGAGTTTGGCGGTGGAAACCGCTCGCGAAGCGAGCATGATCCTGTGCGGATTCACCGGTGATTCAGGGCTCAACTGCTACAGCCAGGCGGCACGGCTGGGGCTCTGAACCGCTCGAAGGCCTGCTCAGGGTTTTGTCGCAACGATCTTTCCGTTGCGCTCTTCCAGCGACGTGACGGCGTGAACGGGATCATGCTCCAGCACCAGTAACGCCTGCTCTTCCAGCGCTGCTTGCAGCATCCTCTGCTTCTCCTCGACGACGGTGATGGCGCAGATGTCATAGCCCATCGTCCAGGCCGCTCTCAGGTGATGCCAGGTCGGCGCCAGGTCAGCCAGGTACCGCATCACGCGCCCTCCCCCCTCGATTCGCACCGTCTGCATCCCCACAGTGTGCCCATCGACTCGTTCGACCGAAATTCCAGGGAGGATTTCGCCATTCCCATCGATTTTCTCGAGCGGAGCCGCTGCCAGCGGCTCGATATTCTGGCGCAAGTAAGAAGCCCGTTCCCTGGCATTGGGCGACAATCCGGTGTCCCAGTTGGCCTGCTGGACCCAGTGAGTAGCATCGGGGAAGAGCGCGGTAGATTGGCCCTCTCGATCGAGTTCCGTCGCCCCCCCGACATGATCGAAGTGCAGATGGGTGAGGATCAAGTCGGTCACCCGTTGCGGATCGACACCGACACTGCGAATCGCACGCCGTAGTGGAGCTTCCCCTGTTCCTTCCGGCAGTTGGATGGCGAACCGATCGCGAAATGCCGGATCCTCCTTGTCTCCGACTCCCGCATCGATGAGCACGACTCGATCTGATCGGGAATCTTCCAGCAGCAACAATCGGGTCTTCATTGGAATCCGATGCTCAGTATCGGGTTCAATACAACGCTCCCACACGACCCTGGGCACCGAGCCGAACATCGCTCCCCCATCGAGAGATAGACTGCCCCCGTCGATGATTGTGGCTTTCCATCTCCCGAGCGTTTCCGACATGTTCATCCGAACTCCCCTCATGCAAGGATATTTTGCACCGAATCTGTGGCATTACCTAGAAGATCACCCCTTCGAAAAGAAGTCTGCAGATTGAAAAACGCCGAGGACCTGACTACTATGAGTCCAGGAGAAAAGAGTCCGATCGATCTCGACGGTCAGTCCCCGGTGGACTGAATTTGCGAAGCCTGCCGCAATCCTTGAGGTGACCGAACTTGACCCGAAGTAGCTCCAGAAATCCAAGAGGTGGCGAGATGTCCGAGACAGTGACCAGCGGCCCTCCGATCATGAAACTGGATGAGGTGAATGCCAGACTGCCTCTTCTGAAGAGGATTGGTGAGGATTTACTGCAGGTGATCGACAAGAAGCATCTGCTGATTCAACAGTCGCATTCGGCCCACGCCAATCCAGATCCCCAGAAGAGTCCGACAAAACTGACCCTCCGAGGTGAGTTTCGTCAACTCGAACAGCAGTTGGACCAGTTGATCGCTGAAATCACTGCGCTGGGCGGAACCCTGATCGATCTGCAGACCACAACCCTGGAATTCCTCGGCGAAGTGGACGGAAATCTTGCATGGTTCTCCTGGCAAGCGGGCGAGGATTGCATCCGCTCCTGGAGACCTGTCGATGGAGAACCCGGAGAGCGACTGGCTCTTCCAGGATTTGTACTGGAGAGCTCGAATCAGGATGTACCTGTTGAAGACGGGGAAGTCGTCGAATAATTGTCCAGCGTACTCGTATTGGTGTTTCGAAGTGATCCGAATAGCAGAGGAAGAAAGCATGACCGACAACTTGTTAACCATTGATGACACCAACTTCGACAGCGAAATCGGCAAGGGCATAGCCATGCTCGACTTTTATGCCACCTGGTGTGGCCCCTGCAAGACGATTGCACCGCTGATCGAACAACTGGCGGATGAATTCGCCGACAAGGGTGTCAAGGTGGGCAAGGTGGACATCGAGCAAGCTCAAGCACTTGCCGTGAAGTACTCGATCCAGGGAGTTCCCACTCTTCTCTTCTTCAAGGATGGAGAGGTCGTCGACCGCATGACCGGCGCCCATCCCAAGCCTTCGATTGAAGAGAAATTATCTTCCATCAGCGGATAAGCCACAGATGCCATCGCTGCCAATCACCCGAATGATCTCTGCGGCATCTTGCAGGTCATCGTTCCGACCCCAGCGGATCCGTGGATTTCTGTGCTGGTGTGGGGTTCTGATCGCGATCGTCATCGCAGGATCCGGCTGTTCCGATGATCACGCTTCTTACGATGGAGTGCGCTCCATCGAGAAGGCAGTGCATCCGATCTTGCCCGCTGCCACTGCTTCGCAGCGCTTTGGAACCGATCGACCCACTCGCCCGGTCGAACCAGACCCCTCGGTTCCAACGCTGGCGTACGATCTTCCTGCAGGCTGGATCGAGGCTCCACTCACTGCGATGCGTCGAATCAATGTGCGTATCGCTGGCTCTCCTGACGCCGAGTGTTTTCTCATCGTGATCCCCGGTGGAGGTACCCTACGCGACAACGTCGATCGATGGTGTGGACAGATGGATCAACCCAACCTTTCAGATGACGCGCTCGACAACCTGCCAAAAGCTACCCTGCTCGAAAGAGAGGGTGTTCTGTTCCAGATCGACGGCACATTCACCGACGCTTTTGCCGCGAAGACGGTCCCGGATGCCCGGATGATCGTCTATTCACTACCGCTGGGTGACACGACCCTCTACCTCAAGGCGACCGGACCACGCACCTTGCTGATGGAACAGGCAGAAGCCCTGGTTGCTTTTGCCAGTTCGATACGGCTCGAACTTCCTCAGGGTCCACCACCAGAACCAAATGTACCCAGCATTCGCTGGCAAGCTCCGCAAGGCTGGGAGGTAGATTCTGCCCGACCGATGAGAGAGGTGACATTCATCGTCGGTGAAGAGGCGCGCTGCTGGATCACCGTACTGGCGGGAGATGGAGGCGGGGCCCTCGCAAATGTCAATCGTTGGCTCAAGGAGTTGAGCCTCGAACCCATCGATGATCAGCAACTCTCCAAACTTCCGACGGAAACGATGCTCGGCGGGCAGGCCATCGTGGTCGAGGGCAGTGGCCCCTACGCCAGCATGGGGAGTACCCCCAGACAGGGCTGGTCGATGATTGGATTGATTCGAAATCTGCAGGACCGTGCAGTCTTCGTCAAGATGGTCGGACCCGACGCCGAACTCAAAGAGGCTCGATCGAAGTTGAAGCAACTGGTTCTGTCACTGGAGGTGGTCCAGTGAAGAGTTCCAGCGGATTGGCGCTCCTGAAAAAGATCGGCTCGCAGAAGGTGGCGACGGTCATGATGGTCTTGCTGCTGATGCTCACTTATCTCGGAACACTGGAGCAGGCCGAGCATGGACTCTATCGAGTCCAGCAGAAGTACTTCGAGTCGTGGGGATTGATCCACCACTTCAGTTCCGCTTGGTGGTTCGTTCCGTCGGAAACCTTCAGTTTCTCCATCCCACTCCCTGGTGGCATGACCTGCATGATCATCTTCACCATCAACCTGCTGGTCGGCGGGATTCTCCTGCTCAAGTTGCAAAAGCGTAACTTTGGCATCTTCATCATCCACGTGGGTATTGCACTGATGATGTGTGCGGGACTGGTCAAACTGAAAGCTTCCGATGAAGGATACCTACAACTGTGGGAATCGCAGGAAGCCTCCGAATACATCAGTCATCACGAATGGGAAGTTGCGGTATTCGAGACTGGGAACGATTCAGTGGATGAGCATCTGGTACTGTTCGATCGCATGGCAGGAAAATCAGAACTGTCGATAGAACCGACCACAGGACTGCCATTCCAACTGAAGCTCAGCGGTGCCCTGGCCAATTGCAGGGCGCTTCCTGTGGGGCCCAACTGGACTCCAGATTCTCCAGCGATCGACGGCTGGGGACTGCTGGAGCAGCAGGAACGTGCAGAGAACGAGCAGAATCTCCCCGGTCTGACCATCGACATGATCCCGACTGATCTGGAAGTTGGCTCCCGGCAACAGGCCCTTCTCTGGGGTGGTCAGAACTACCCCTGGACCTTTACCGTGGCCGACAAGACCTTTGCCGTGGCATTGCGCAAGGTTCGCCACTCGATGCCCTTCTCGATCCGCCTCGACAATTTCGAAAAGGTCGACCATCCGGGTATCTCGATGGCCAAGGAATATCGAAGCGACGTGACCCAGAGAAC
>Ga0209047_1000919_pt1 | contig 23329 bp, 20 predicted proteins | sample SaaInlV_165m_DNA_3_FD_184681 | JGI IMG/M metagenome (GOLD analysis project Ga0209047, IMG submission 184681) | Marine microbial communities from expanding oxygen minimum zones in the Saanich Inlet - Saanich Inlet SI037_S3LV_120m_DNA (SPAdes)... | ecosystem: Environmental > Aquatic > Marine >...
AGCGCCAGTCGCGCGAACTGAGGCCGCACCTGAGACCACACCTTGGCCTTGAGTTCGCTGCTTGCGAACCGGTGCCGTTGGGGCCTTTTGGGCAGGTGCTTCACCACTCGACCCTGCCCCGCCTTCACCCGCCGGGTGGAAGGTCAGCATCCGCAACAAAGTCATTTCAAAGCCCGATACCGGATCTGGCGCAAGCAGCATGTCTCGTTTACCTAACATGCCAATCTGGTAGTACAACTGCGCATCTTCCTTAGTCATCGCACTGGCAAGATGCACCACCAAATCTGAATCCGCCTGCTTGGCTGACGCTGCCTCGGGTAAAATCTGGTAGAGCGAGACGTCGTGCAGCACCAATAACAGGTCATCAAGGGCCGCCATGTAATCAATCGCGCGGGACGCCATTTGCGCCACAGTATCAATCAGTGTCGACCCATCAGCCGCCGCCAGTGCGCGTAATATCGTATCAACCTGTTGTTGCTCGATCATACCGAGCATCTCGCGTACTTCGGCGCCGGTAACCCGGCCGTTACCAAAGACAATCCCCTGATCCAATAAACTTAAGGCATCGCGCATGCTGCCAGATGCCGCCCTGGCCAAGGTTGCCAGTCCCACTTCATCGACCTCCAGGTCCTCTGCGTTGGCTATCTTGTGCAGTTGGCCGGTAATTTCTTCGGGCTTCAGCACGCGCAGATTGAACTGCAAACAGCGTGAGAGAATCGTTGGCGGCAGTTTCTGCGGGTCGGTGGTGGCCAACAGAAACTTTACATGTGACGGAGGTTCTTCAAGCGTCTTAAGTAAGGCGTTGAAGCTGTGCCCGGACAACATATGCACCTCGTCAATCAGATAGACCTTATAGCGGCCCAGGGTCGGGGCGTACTGCACGTTGTCCAGGATTTCTCGGGTATCGTCGATTCGAGTCCTCGAGGCGGCATCGATTTCAAGCAAATCTATATAGCGACCTTCGTCAACGCCGGTGCACGCCGGGCACGACCCACAGGGCTCAGCGCAGGGCGCCTGCTCACAATTGAGCGCTTTGGCCAGCAGTCGTGCCAGCGTGGTTTTTCCGACACCTCGGGTGCCAGTAAAGAGAAAGGCATGATGAACCCGGTTCTGCTCCAATGCCGTGGTCAGGGCTCCCACCACATGAGCCTGGCCAACAACGTCGGTGAACCGCCGAGGTCGCCACTTTCGGGCAAGCGCCTGGTAACTCATGAGAACTTGATTGAAAAGTAGAAACGCATCCGTGCCCCTGACGCTTGATGGTTGGCTCGCATCTGCTTGGAGACGGCGCCAGCCAGCCTGACCCCAGCACCCGATTCGGATGCTACGGCTGCTTCCTTCCGGACCTGACCGGGTTCACAACCTTCCGCCACCGGGGAGACCGACCGCCGCCGCCATATCGATTTACACCAGGCGTTGATCCCGGCATGCCCACAATTTTAACACCGGGCCAAGCCATTACAGGCAATTGTCTGTCAGGCCCTTAGAGTTTTCGCATCAGGCAGAATTTTCCGTCGGGCTCTGCGGCTTCAAAATAGGGCTTGTCGACAAGTTTTTCGACAATAATGATGCCGCCAGCTTCGAGTGCCGCGATGTGCTGGGCGAAACCGGCATCAGCCCACAGATGGGTATGAATCGTGCAGGCGAATACAGCTCCACTACGAAGCACTCGGAAAATCTCATTCAGTGCCCCGGGGCCGACATGGCCGTGGGTGAAGGTGCCGCAGGATATCCCCGCATCATAGATGGCATCAGCAATACCCAATGTTCCCTCGAGATCAGACTCAAGTAACTCATGGTAAATATCTTTTTCAGCCGCCCCCGCCAGCATCTGGGGGGAAAAATCCAGCCCATCGATGGAACTGAATCCAAGAGTCGTCAGGCGTTCCCCAACCAGCCCTGTACCACATCCCACATCCAGAATTCGAGCAGCGCGATCCTCAAGCACCTCATCGAGCATTGCAGCAATGTGTGCGGGTGCGATATATCCCAGCCCATTCTCCAGGTGAGAATCGTAGGTCCCGGCCCAATCGCGATACAACGCCCGGGCCTGGTCGGGGCTCTTGAGGCCATACGCCCGTGCCAGAAGCGTCTCAGACGATTGCGAGGCGATATCGCTTTCTTTCGAATCCTCAGGCACGGTTTTTCCCAAAAGCGCTAGACCCCATCCTAAACCCACGCAATGAGCGGCAACAAAGCCGCGCTAAACCCACTGATGGTTGAGAAAATCGGAACGCCCATGAAGGCTAACAGGATCAGAGCCAACAAAGCAAAATTGCCATAGCGCCCATTGTAATAACGATAAGCCTGGGACAAAGCGCGAGGGAGCAGGTAAGGAAGAATGTAGTGTCCATCGAGCGCGCCGACGGGCAATAAGTTAAACATCATTAACAACAGATTAATTTGCGCAAGATAGATGAAAAACAGGCGAGGACCCGGACTGGAAAGATCCACCCACCCCCAATCCAACAATATGAGATAAGCATTGATACTGATAATAGCCAACAATAAATTCATGGCAGGCCCGGCAGCAGCCACCAGCAAGTCGGCGTAGCGCGAGGTAAATCGGCGAGGGTCGGTCGGCACAGGTTTGGCATAGCCAAAGCCGATAAAAACCACCATCAACAGGCCCATAGGGTCAATGTGGGCCAGCGGGTTAATGGTCAAACGCCCGGCACGACGAGCAGTGTCATCGCCGAATCGAAGTGCAACAAAAGCGTGGCCGAACTCATGGAACGACAAGGACACAACCAGCGCCACAAGAATTACTATGAACAGAACCCACTGCCCCTGGGCAAGTAAAGGAATCAACTGATCACCATTGGCAATTCAAAAACCATCGTGATGCGTTGTTGCTCATCTGGATCAGGTTGCACAGCGACCTGCAGGTTAATCATGAATGACAGAAGGATACATGAAAAATGAGTTTAAGACGGCTCACTCGGGCGATACGTCTGATCCAACGGTCCATTTTATAGCCCGCCTTGGTGATCGAACTGGGTTTGACCCGCTTCGGAAGCTTCAACCTGATACGGGCGTTTTGAAAAACGGGGTTTGCTACGAGGCTTTGTCCGTGTATGGTTGCCCTTTCCCATTTTTGCATAGATCGATATGACTCAGCCCTGCATTATTACCGTTGCCATTACTGGTGCAGTCCCCAGAAAAAAGGACAATCCTGCTGTGCCGATCAGTACCGCCGAGCAGGTGGAATCGACTCACGCTGCCTTTGAAGCCGGCGCGAGTCTGGTGCATATCCATGTCCGTGACGAGCAAGAGAGCCCCTCCTCGGATCCACAACGTTTTGCCCTCGTGCAAGAGGGGATCAAAAAGCACTGCCCTGGAATCATCATTCAGTTTTCCACTGGTGGACGTGGCCGTGAGGCTGACCAGCGCGGTTCCATGCTGCACCTTGCGCCCGACATGGCCTCTCTGGCAACCGGTTCGGTGAATTTTCCTGGGATGATTTATGAGAACCACCCGGAACTCATTGATCAACTGGCTGGCAATATGCTGAAGCACTACATCAAACCGGAGGTCGAAGTCTTCGATCTGTCGATGCTTTACTCGGCCGCTGCGCTGGTGGAACGGGGCCTGATCAAAGCCCCGGTTCACGTGCAGTTTGTGATGGGAGTGCCAAACGCCCTGCCACCACGACGAGAGATTCTTGACTTCGAACTTGCCCAACTATCGACTGTCATGCCGGATGCAACCTGGACTGCGGCGGGGGTTGGCCGCGGGCAACTCGAGGTTAATCACTGGGCGTTGGAGATGGGCGGCCACTGCAGAACAGGGCTTGAAGATAATCTGCGTTTTGATAAGTCGCGCCTCGCCCAAAGCAACGCCGAACTTGTCGAGCGCGTGGCGACCCTGTGTTCCGATTACGATCGGCATCCAGCAAGCCCGGTAGAAGCCCGCCAGATTCTCGGACTGCAATCCTGATCTCAGACTAATCGGAGGTCCGCAATCAAAGGCAGATGATCCGAAGCCTGTCGTGCGAGGCTCAGTCGTGAAGGCAGCAAGCTATCGATTTCCAGGGCGCCGCGCACATAAAGGCTGTCCAGTGGCCGTACCGGCGCGTAAGCTGGAAAGGTACGCGGCATTCGCCCGGTGCCAAAAAAGCCTGCCGGATGCATTACCTGGCGCCCTAAAGTGCCCCAAATGTCATTGAGATCACCAGCAACGAGGGTGGGCGTGTCGTCGGCGATTCGGGTAAAGGTCGAATGACCTAGCATTTTCTTTAACTGCATCCTTCGCTCGATTCCCGACAGGCCCAGGTGCAGATTAAACAGATGCAGGGTACGACTTCGAGCCTCACCCGGGGCGTTATCATCTAATGATACCCGTGCTCGAGCATGAAGGGCGCTGCGACGCTTTTTTGGGCCAATGGTCAGATCAATATTGTCGCTGTCAAGCAGTGGCCAACGGCTAAGGATCGCATTACCGTAACCGTGGCCGGTTCGAGCCTTCACATTCGCCACCCAAAGCCGATGATTCAATCCAATCGCCTCGCCCAGCACATCAACCTGACGAATATTCGCAGACGACCTGCTATATCGGACCACTTCTTGCAAAAGGACGATATCCGGGCGGTAATGATTTATCACTTCGACAATACGCGGCAGATCGTAGCGCCGATCGATTCCGCCAATACACTTATGAATGTTGTAAATCACCAGTCGAATTTTCACGGTACAATCAACTCCTGTAAATAGCCCTTACAGGTCTCCAGCGTGACCCTAAGGCGTCTACCAGTCTACCTCCCGCACCTTTGATCAACAAACCGTCAGCCCCATGATCCGCCCTGTGCTGCCCCATCTCGTTCACAAGCTTGCCGCGTTAATAACTGCGGCCCTGCTAGCACTTTTTTGCACCTCGACAGTTGCCAGCAGTATCGTCATGGCCCCGTTCCAATCCCACTACTCTGTCGACTACTCTGGCTTTAGGGCATCACGGGTAGTATCCCTGGAACGCACCGGGTCTGACTATATTCTGCGTTCAACGACCAAGCTTAAAGGTTTTGCCCGGTTGTCGGGGTTTGGCCCGGTTTACGAGGTTTCGCGGTTCGAAATGCACGATGGCGTTATCCGCCCCCTGCTCTATACCGTTGGCGACGGCCAGAACAAACACAAGCGTGATATCCGTATTGAATTCGATTGGAAGACCGGGCTCAGCCGAGGGTTCGCCAAAAATAAAGAGCAGACTTTTCCACTTGAGTCAGGCATGCAGGATCCGCTTACCTTTGAACTGATGGCTCGCCTCGAATTCTCGCGGGGTCAACGGGCACCGCACTATCTTGTGCACGAGGGCCATCGAATTCGTGACTACGTATTTGTTGAGCAAGAGCCCGAGACACTTGAGATTGCCGGGCAATCTGTTGCGACCATGAGATTCTTTATTGACCGGAGCAGTTCGCGCGAGCTGTATTACTGGTTTGCATCGAAACCACATTTCACATCGATCCAATTGCGCCAGGAACACAACGGTAAGGTAAAGGCGACCGTGATACTCAGCCACAGCACAATGCTTGAGTGACTGGGAAAAGACTAAGTGACGCCCAGCGGCGGCACAAGGTCAATAAACGCCTGGATTGGTGCCCGTGCCCGCCGTGCCCGCTGGCAGCAGACATATTCGGTATTCTTGAGGTCGGCGTCACGAACCGAAATATAATGAAGCCGATTGTCATTGCCGCGCTCAGACCAGGGAACTACTCCGATGCCTAAACCGGCAGCCACGGCCTCGCGTATCCCTTCCCGACTGCCGATCTCCATCACATTTTCAAGCACGAGGCCGGAATCGCTGACCGCCTTTTCAAAAATCGCACGAGTAGTGGACCCTTTCTCCCGCAATACCAGCGCCTGCCCGACGATCTCCCGCAGACTCACACTGCGCCGCGCGCCGAATGGATGTGCCAGCGGTGCCAGAATAACCAGATGATCACTTGCCAGTGGCGCTGCGACCAGCCGATCGCCAGGCGTAATATTCGGTAAGACCGCAATATCATATTCGCCACGCCGCAGGCCCGTGAGCACGTTTTGGGAATTGCCAAAGGCCAGGGAAAGCGTAACACCCGGGTAGCGCCGGGCGAAACCCGCGAGCAACGGCAGTACATGATAGGGCGCATCGGCCCCTACCTTGAGCTCACCAGTAACCAAGCCATAGGCTGATACCAGTAGGTTGTCTATCTGTGCGTAAGTCTCAAACAGGCTCGTCGTATGCTGAAATAGCGCGCGGACCCATGGGTCTGCGCAAAGACCTACACATTCAAGCCTTGACCCAGGAGCCGTATATCCGAGACCGCTGGCATGAAGTGCACGGCAAAAATCCGGACCAATCCGATGTAGATCGGATGTTTGCAGATTTTGTGCCGATGCAGCTTGATTGCCTGCGTAATTACACCACCTTGCTACCGCATGTAGCCGAGGTGACTCAAGGCCTGCAAAAACAATGGGTTCGGATCGGTAGTTCAACTGGTTTCGTACGCAGCATGGTCGATATTCTGGAGGCGGACGCCAAAACCCAGGGCTATGTTCCGGATGCATCGGCGGCTGGAGACGAAGTGGTAAACGGCGCCCGACCCAAGCCATTCATGGTGTATCGAAATCTGGAGCTGATGGACGTGCACCCGGTCCAATCCGTCGTTAAGGTTGATGACACAGTCTCAGGAATTGGCGAAGCACTCGAGGCAGGATGCTGGGGCGTAGGCATCGCTCGTTACAGCAACTACATCGATGTTGATTCCCTTGAGCAGGGTGAGCAACTCGCCGGGGATGACCTGCAGCGCCGGCTCAACCTGACCCGGGAAAAACTGCGTCAGGGCGGAGCACACTACGTCATTGATACCTTCGACCAGCTCCCCGAGGTTATAGAAGACGTAAACATCCGCCTGGGTCGTGGCGAACGGCCGTAACAACAACTCACTGAGTTAGTTCCACTTTGCAAGAAAGCTCTCGCGGGGTGGGACTCAACCTCTGTTTAGTTTCCACTGGCGTTCAGTTGGCAACATCCTTGGATCACAAACCGTTGTCTATCAGGCTCGCCATTTGTTCACCGATCTGCACGGGGGAACGAACGATCGTAGCCCCGGCACAAGCCAAAGCATTCATCTTAGACTCGGCAGTGCCGGTGCCATAATGCATGATAGTGCCCGCGTGGCCTATGCGGCGACCAACAGGAACCGACTGCCCGGCAATGTAAGCAACCACTGGCTTGGAGTCTTCGATATCGGCCAGATAAGCGGCAGCGGTTTCCTCTGAACTGCCGCCAACCTCCCCTATGAGGATAATGCCGTCGGTCTGTGGATCCGCGTTGAATCGTTCAATGCAATCCACGAATGAGAGACCAAAAACCGGATCTGCACCGATACCAACACAAGTCGACTGGCCAAGGCCATTACGAGTCGTCTGTTCAACCGCCTCGTAGGTTAGCGTGCTGGATCGCGAGACGATACCGACACGGCCAGCCAGGAAGATGCCCTGCGGCATTATCCCAAGAGTGCACTGCCCCGGCACAGCGATGCCTGGGGTATTGGGGCCCACCAACACCGTATTTGAGCTCTTAAGTTGTGAACGAACCCGAACCATATCTAGTATAGGAATTCGTTCTGTGACGCAGACCACCAGGCCAATGCCTGCATTGATGGCTTCTTCAATCGCATCGGCTGCATTCGCAGGCGGCACAAAAATCACGCTGGCTGTGGCTCCAGTCTCACTGACCGCGTCATCGATCCGATCAAAAACCGGGATACCCAAGTGACTCGTGCCCCCTTTCCCCATGCGCACGCCGGCGACAACCCGGGTGCCAGTGGCTAACGCCCGCTCGGCATGAAAGGAACCTTGTCGGCCGGTAATACCCTGGAAAATTACACGGGTCGCACTATCAACAAGTATGCTCATCGCCCGCGATGCCCCAAAGTGTTAAACCAACGGCCAATCTGGCCGGTGATTGCACCACGAGACTTTGGGCGATCTGGCGTAGCGGCTAACTCAACGGCCATTTTTGCCGCAGATGCCAGATCCGGCGAAAAATGAATCGGCAAACCTGATCGCTCAAGGCGGGAAATCGCCAACTGCGCATTGGTGCCCGCGAGGCGCGCGACAACATCCACGGTTATCGGTTTTTCAAGGTGCGCGAGCAGTAGACCATCGGCAATCGTATCGCAGCGCATAATGCCGGCTCCGAAAATATTCAGCAGCAAACAGCGTACACGCGAGTCTGTCAACGCTAACAGAAATGCCTGTTTGACTCGGCTAGCTTCAAGTACAGGGGGCACATCGAGAAAGTTCGCAGGCTTGCCACCAAGGTCAACAACGGCGTCGAGGGTCGCCATAGCCAGTCCCGCGCCGCTGGAAAATGTACCCACGTTGCCATCCAAACGAATGTAATTAAAACCGTAACGTGAAGCAGACTCCTCCATAGCGTCGGTTTCAGCCCGCGAGCCGAGTGAAGCCATCTTTGGCTGACGAAACAACGCATTGTTATCCACAGCCATTCGTCCATCCAGTGCTATCAACCGACCGTTTTCCTGTATGCCGAGCGGATTTATCTCAATCAGTGAAAGGTCGTGAGTCACAAACAGCTGGTGCATACGTTGAAGGATATCGGCAAAAATAGTACAAGAGGCTTGCTCAAGCCCCAGTGCCGAACCTATTCGCACGCCAACTTTCTCGGCAATCCCAGAACCCGATCCCAGCAGTGTCTTGATGAGGCTTTCAGGGGCATAGCGAACCTGTTCTTCGATGCTCTCCCCACCGCGGGTGGTCGCCAAGCAGACAATTTCTCCAGACTCACCATCGACCAGCAGTGCAACAAACAATTCCCCCTGGGTCTTTACTTGGGGTTCAATGTATACCGCGCTGACGCATTGACCAGCGGCCCCCGTCTGCGGGGTAACCAGGGTTGCGCCCAACATCGAAGCGGCGGCGTATTGAACATCGTCCAGTGAGTCCGAAAAGCGAATTCCTCCAGAGCGGGGCGCATCACTAAAACTGCCTTGAGCACGGCCTCCCGCATAAATTTGTGCCTTGACCGCCCAAGGGCCGCACCCCAGCTCCTGGGCAATCTCTCGGGCCTGAACCCCTGTGATCGCGACAGACCCGGGCAGCACCGGGATACCCCACTGGCGCATAAGATCCTTAGCCTGATACTCAAAAAGGTACATGACGATTCAACACAGGTGCCGAGCGACCGGACCTGCAAAAATCTGGATGGTCACAGCGAAGCTTCACTGTCGACAATGAGCACTAATTTCCCGAAGTGTCCAGACGATTCCATCAATCTGTGAGCCTCGACAACCTTCTCCAAGGGGAATACCTTGTGTACCAGGGGAATTATCTTCTCATCGGAAAACAATCCCAGTGTCTCACTCGCAAAACGGCTGATAATGGCCGCCTTTTCGTCAACCGGCCTTGGGCGCAGGACCGAGCCTGCAATCTTCTGCCGTTTTACCATCAGTTGCGCAAGGTTGAGATCGCTTTTTGCCCCGCCCATCACACCAATCAGCATCAAAGTGCCATTCACAGCAAGAGATTTGAGGTTCGCATGCAGGTATGCCGCGCCAATGTGATCGAGAATAACGTCTACCCCACGACCGTCCGTCAGCTTCGCTACCTCTTCTTGGAAGTCCTGTTGCTGATAATCGATGACAAGATCCACGCCGAGATCTCTTACCCGCTGGACTTTCGTTGTCGACGCGGTTACCAGAATCGTCACTGACGGTGCGAGCACGCGGCACAACTGGATAGCGGCCGTATTCACTCCGCCGCCGCCGCCATGAAGCAACACTTGCTGCCCACCAACAAGTCCGGGAAATTGAAAGAGATTAAGATGGGCCGTGATGTAGGTCTCGCTTACGCAAGCAGCCTTCTCCCAGCTCATACTTTCTGGAATTCGCATTAAGTGCCCAGGCCAGGCAACCGAAAACTCAGCGTAGGCTCCACCACCCACCAGGCCCATCACGCGGTCCCCACAACGCCACTGATCTACCCCGTCCCCAAGGGCCGCAACTGTACCCGCGATTTCCAGCCCCAGGATATTTGAGTCCCCCGGTGGAGGTGGATAATTGCCCTGGCGCTGGATCACGTCCGGCCGGTTAACGCTGGTGGCGGCCACTCGTACCAATACCTGCCCTGGCCCGGGGGTCGGCTCAGGAACGGATGCCACCCGCATGACTTCAGGGCCGCCAAAGCTATCATTGACAATTGCTTTCATCAGGTTCGACTCCGCCTTTCGCGATACTCCAAGTGAAGTCCACTCTTGCCAGAACAGAACTGGCTTAGGCTACTGGCGTCCTACTCTACGATCGCTGACTGGATATAGGACTTGGGCACCGGGTAGCAACATGCGTCGCCCCCTAGTACGCTCAACTACTGGTATACATTATACGCAGAAATTAAAACCCTGAACCTCACTTTATAGCCTAAGTTAACATGCGATCGGTGGGTTCCCACCTTGGCAATGAAAAATAGTTTTCCTGAGGAATAAAAAATGAAAGCCTACAAGAACACCAAATTCCTCGATAGCCCGGATGCACGGCTATTGCGCATCGTTGCCGAATTTGTTGAACCCGCTGCGCGGTTTGGCCGAAACGAAATCGAAGACACTATCGTGTTCATGGGTTCGGCCCGAGCCCCTGAACCTGTTGATGGCGCCAAAGCTGGACCAGCGCCCAATGATGATACCCAGGTGAAACACTGGAAGGCGATGGCCCGCTACTACCAGGATTGCCGTGAATTGGCCAAAAGGATCACCAACTGGTCTAAGAACCTGCCCGAAGGCCATCGGCGTTTTGTGGTCTGCTCTGGCGGCGGTCCAGGCATCATGGAAGCCGCTAACCGGGGTGCCTCGGACGCCGACGGGATCAACATCGGCCTTGGAATCTCCTTGCCGAACGAACAAGGGAACAATCCCCACATCACCCGTGAGCTGTCACTGGAGTTTCATTATTTTTTCATGCGCAAATTTTGGTTTGCCTACATGGCAAAGGCCGTGGTGTTCTTTCCTGGCGGCTTTGGCACTATGGACGAGCTTTTTGAAATACTTACTCTCCTGCAGACTGGCAAAATCCGCAAGCACCTGCCTCTGGTCCTTTTTGGTACCGACTACTGGAAACGCGCGGTCGATTTCGAGATGCTGATTGAATATGGCACCATAAACAGAAGCGATCTGGAACTGTTTTTGATGACTGATTCGGTTGATGTCGCCTTCGACTACCTGACCGAACAGTTGTCACGATACGGCGTAAAAGAACATGGCGCCACGCTTTGAAATTCTGCGAGCAGCGCTGGGCTGGGGCTTTGCAACAACCACTTCTCTGTAAGGGACCAGGTGCAAACGCCTATTGAGCTACGGTTGCCACCCGCGCGCAAAGATAAAACCCTACGCCGTTGTCAGTTTCGGTTACTTTCGATCGACCGCCCTGTCGAAGACCTTTACGCTTCTTTCTGATTGGCCGCCCGGTTTCGCGCCAGCCAGTCATCCACCATGTCGACTGTTGCATCGATAGCCTCGAGATGCATTCCCTTTTGGGCCGCGATCAACGCAACCAGCTTGTCGACCCGTTCAATTTCCTGCGCTCCACCTGCCAATGCGCGGGCTGCTGAAGATGGGCTGGCGAGCGAGGTTGCTGCTTTGGCATATTTTTCGAAAGGCACAAAATCAGCTGCTTGGCCGCCGAGGTCAATGCACAGATTCACCACCCAGTCATAAACAGCCCGGCTAGCCTCGATGTTATTGTGCACCGCATCCTTGATTGGTCGCATCTGATCTTGCTGAACGCACCGGTAATTACCCGTCATCAGCATTGCCCATTTTGCCAGGGGCACAAAAATGGACTCATGAACGCGCAACTTGACCGGAACTTCAATCAGATCGCCATCACCAAGATTGAAGCGGGCGGCCTCGATATCTTGCTCAAGTTGTAGCAACATCTGGGTATGCGCTTGCGACACAAACCGCGCGGCCTTGAAGTTCGTCGGTAGCCGTACCTGTAGCACATTGGGTTTCTCTTCAGGGGGGCGAAATGCCTGCGGGTCTGGACTGCACAGCGTTAGAAGCTCCGGGTCAAAATCATCCCATAACGCGGCCTCGGAGAAACAACTACGCAGCCTATCAGTATCGAGCCCTGGGATACGCTTGAGGTAAGGCAAAAGCGGCATATTCGTGACCGCCATCGTCGGAACCCGTGATGCAGCAATCCGCCCGAGCAGTTCACGAACACCCGAGGCGCTGTATTGCGGCTCCTGCATCGCCAGAACGACGAGATCGAATTCTGATGGATCAACATCGCCCGGCTGTGAAGCGCACAGCGTTCCGGCGAGCTCACCAGAGCGGATCTCGACCGAACCCTCGCGCGCTTTGATCGGTGTGCGCACCACCGAACCTTCAGTATTGAATAAAGCCGCTGTTGCCTCACGGCAGATCAAGGTGGTGTCATGCCCCGCGAGCAGCAGCTTGGTAGACAGGAGTGATCCATAAGACGCTCCCAGTATCAGAATTCGGTACTTGCTGCCCGTCTTGTCATTTTCAGAGGCAGTCAAACCGCCTGCCAACCCCGGCACTTCTCCCATGATACGTTTCTCGACTTACTTAAGAAATGATCGGCGATTCTAACGCAAGCCGAGACAAATTCGGGCCAGAATTACGGGCAATCGCTTAGTCTTTTGCTGGGAATCTGTCACAACACTCACCACCTTCAATCGGATTGGTTATAGTCGTCGCCAGGAACAAGCAACCCAGCCTAGCCACCAGGAGCAAAGGAATCCATGAGCAACATCCACGTCTTCTCGGATGTCAACAAACCCGTATCCTCAAATCCAGCCGATGGATATACCATGCCGGCAAAGCTTTACACCGATCCAGCAGTCTACGAGCTAGAGAAAACAGCTATATTTTCAAAGACATGGCACTACATTGGCCATGAAAGCCATGTGTGCAATACCGGCGACTATCTCACCTTGGATATCGCCGATGAAAGTGTCTTTATTATCCGATCCGATGATGACCAATTGCGGGGGTTCTTTAACGTTTGTCGTCACCGGGCCCATCGCCTGCTGGAAGGCGCTGGAAATGTCCACAGTATCGTCTGCCCTTATCATGCCTGGTCCTATCGCAACGATGGCAGCTTGCGCCATGCGCGCTTCAGTCGCGACATGCCAACCTTTGATCCTGATGACTTCTGCCTTCCCGAGATTCGGGTCGAATCTGTTCAGGGCCTGCTGTTCGTCAACCTGGATCTCGATGCCAAGTCAATTGATGAACTGGCTCCGGGTTTCAAAAAAGATCTTGGTGAGTTGATACCGCATATGAGCTCGCTGAGGCCACTCGATACTTTTGCTTTCGATTCACCAGAGTCGGCCGACTGGCAGGCTAACTGGAAAGTTGTAGTGGACAACTACGTAGAGTGTTACCACTGCGCGCCCGCCCATCCGGCTTTGGCAGATCTGATGGAAATGGGAAGCTACGAGCACAAGGTGCAGCATCGATGGGCGCGCCAGATCGCCCGCAAGACTCGTAACGAAAATAAAGCTTACACGTTTGGCGAAAGTGACGACGTACAGATCGCCGCCTATTGGTATTTGTGGCCAACAACATCGATCTGGCTCGTGCCTGGCTCGGCCAATCTGTTCGTGCTGGCCATGATGCCGCAAAATCATGAAAGTACCGTTTTTTCAGGTCATCGATATGGCTTGACTGACACCACAGATACCGAACGCGGTATTTACCTGAATAAGATCCTTGGACCGGAAGACCAGGGGCTTTGCGAATCAGTGCAGCGCGGGCTTAAGTCGCAGTCCTACAACCAGGGCCGATTCATGGTCGATCCATCCCGCTCAGGCATCGCCGAGCACGGCGTACACCAGTTTCATAAATTGGTGACCGAGGCGCTGGCCAAATAATCAACACAGGTGCCCACGCTAGCGGCCAGAACTGCGATTTAATCTTTGTTGGAACCAAATCACTTTCCTAGAATTGGTAACGGTGCCCAGCATGGGGCACTAAAGCAAAAACTCTGAGCCTGGTGACAGCCATCTGGGGGTTGTAACAACAAGTTAAGCGACTCAGGACGAGTCGTGCTCAACCTGGGGCAACATGGTCTCAGCCGTGGTGAAACGTCCTACACCTACAACGGGCTTGGTAATGACTGAATAGCCATAAACGGACTTTGGCAGCCTGAAGCACAATCAGAGCCAATAGTGCAGGTAGTCAAAGATGTGGCACCACGTTACCCTCACATGGAGTATTGGAGTGGATGCTGTGGGACCAAAGTGATGTATCTGTAAAATCTGGGTAGGTAAATATTACCGGGCGCATTAAAGGCCCCATTAAACAGTGCTCTAAAGAGGTGATTCGCCTTGATTGCCCTGATAGAAAAGGTCACATTGGTCGATATACCAGGTAGCCCATTATTGAATTTGGCCCGTCAACGCAATTGAAGATAACCGCCAGGCCATCGGCATGCAAGAGTCGCCTGTTATCGAGTGAGCAGCCAAATAGGGTGGGTTGTTTGGCGGAGAGGGAGGGATTCGAACCCTCGATACGCTATTAACGTATACACACTTTCCAGGCGTGCGCCTTCAACCGCTCGGCCACCTCTCCGCAAGGCGGCAAAGGGTATCTGACTTACACGCTACGCGCAAACCCGCGTCAGCGACGTCAAGCCAGCGCGTTCAGTCCTGACATCAATCGTCCAATACCGTCGATAGCGCTGGCACTTTGCAAAGCGCCAAAAGAGACACGCAGCGTGCAACGATCAGTCACCCCAAAAGCGCTGCCGGGGATCACCGCGACTCCGTGCTCTTTGATCAATCGGGTCGCAAGGCGAAGGTCGCCATCATCATAACCGGGGACCTCAACAAAGAGGTAAAACGCTCCCTCACCAGGCAGCAGGCGAACTTTGTCTGTTATCGATTCGACCGCATCCAGCGCCTGGGCGCGCACGGCTGCGAGCTCAGCCACATAAGGCGTGCAGTAGTCACGACCGGACTGCAGTGCACCGATAGCCGCATATTGAGCTATCACCGTAGCACAAATAACATTGGTGTCCTGAATCTTGCGCAAGGCTCCCATCAGCGATTCAGGCACTGACGCGTAGCCGATGCGCCAGCTGGCAAAGCCGTAGGCCTTGCTCAGCGAGTAAAGGCAGATCGTGTGCTGGGCGCTGTCGGTGATTGCGCCTGGTGAGAAATGCTGCACACCATCGTAAAGGAAGTACTCGTAGGCCTCATCGCTGATATGGTAAATGCCCTGCTCAAGGCATAGCCGGTTCACCGCCCGAAGATCCGCTTGCGGGTATACGACGCCGGTTGGGTTATTCGGTGATACAGTGACCATGGCCCGTGTTCGTGGGGTAATAGCGCTTTCAAGCGCCTTGAGATCTAACTGGCCATCGACATCTGTAGGCACTGCGACCGGAACACAGCCTGCAATCCTCACGGCCATTTCCTGATTGAAATAAAAAGGCCCTGGCAGAATAAATTCATCGCCCGGATCACTGATCGCCAAAAGCACGTTAAGGAATCCCATATTACTTCCGGCTGTGACCACCACCGCTCGCCCCTGTGCGGCGATTCCATTCTCGAGAGCGAGCTTCTCAACAAGAGCCTCTCTCAACGGGTCAATCCCCTCAACTGGACCATATAGGTGGCTCAGTGGGTCGTCCCAGAATCTGCTGATCGCCTCATGCACGGTCTGTGGCGGCCCATAGTGCACCACCCCCTGACCTAGGGAAATCGTACCCGGATTAGCCCGGATCAAATCCTCGATCGTTGGAATAATAGGCGCTTGTACCTGCTGCATACGACGGCTTGCTCGGAGCTTGTGGGTTACTGTCATTAACTTAGGCCGCTTGCGTTCATCTGAAATAGAAACCAGGGCCACCACTTTATCTTTTCTCCCAACATGCGGGCCCGCCAGTCAAAATCTTCCATTCGAGTGGATCATTCATCTATAAATAGCTTCGGAATCCGGGTATTATATGGGCCTAAGCGACGCATTCAGCCAGCCAGGCAAAATTTACCCTGATCTTGGAATCTCAACCTGAAATCCGATCAGAACAAACACCTGAACAGGATCTTCGACTCGCTTGGAAAAACAGTTGCAAGCGGTGCACACATTAGTTACCTCAAGAGTTACCTCAAGATTAGAAATAGCGACTGCTTTGCGACCCTTTGGTTCAAAAGTCGCGGCCCCGCTACTTTATCCAGAGACATAACAGCGCAGATGCAAAAACATGACCGCTGATTCACACACGGAACCAAACGCCGGAGCATCAACCAGCGCCGACAACCGCAATCCGGACGAACTGCGGGCAACCCCACTCCAAACAGGGGCACAGCTTGGCAACAACATCATCTCCCGGATGCTTGTGCAGGCTGACAGCGGGTTTACCTACACAGCGAACAACGGTGGCGTTGTTATCCAGGAGTATTTTCCGCTGCAATTCGCTGTGCGCGATCAAGACGGTGTTTCCCTTCTCCTTTGCGATGCTGACTTTAATCCCGACTTTGAACAAGGACTCAGCGAATTCCTATTATTGGCCCGGGTACTCAGCCAGATAGATCATCCCGGTCGAATCTCCCGCTACGAAGAAAGGGATGGCACAGCGTGGTATGCCATCGATCTACGCATCCGCGCGTCGCTGGCTGACCTGCTGAACACCGGCGAACGACTCCCGGAGGAAACGCTAAAGACTATTCTTTATTCGGCAGTAACCTATCTCGACGCGGCTCATGACGCCGGTGCCCTGCACCTTGAACTCAGCCCGCAACGGATTCTGCTAGCGGATGAAGACAAACTCCTTATCTGTGGTTTTAATACCGACAAGCTGCACTACCCAGCAGAAGATAAATCCAATGGGCACGATTACCGGGCTCCCGAACTCGCCAGTTTTCGCGGCCAGCTGGGTCGCTGGACTGATTATTACGCTCTTGGGGCTATCCTCTATCAGGGAGCCTGCCGTGTCGGGCCGACCGACGCGCTAACCCGACTGAGCGTCACAGACCGAGGTCAAGATGACCCCCTGGTACCAGCGATTGAGGCTGGAAAAGACTATTTTTCCCGATCTATTCTAACGCTCATCGATCAGTTGCTGGCATTAGAGCCCACGGCCAGACCACAAGACGCCGAGGCAATCGTCAGCGCTCTCGACCCGACCGCATCAATTCACCCAGCAGCGGATAGTGAATCAGAGCCCGTTCAGAACTCCGCCACTAACGATTCTCGACCATCTGTCGAGCCAATTGACCCGCCCCAAGCTGGACTCAGTTCGCATTCTCCAACCGTATCGCAAGCGGGGTCAAAAATGCTGCGTGGCGCAAGCGCCATTGCGCTATCAGCGCTGGGTAGGGCGGCAAAGGATAAAAACCCCGAAAAGAATGAAACAAGGTCGCGGTCAAACGCGGCGCCCCGGGTAAAGGCCGCCCCGACTGAGGCAAAACCAACCTCGCCTACCCAGGCTGCTCAGGGAAAGAGTTCTGCGAGGCAAGAGCCTGTTTTCAGCGAATCCCGTGAGGCTTTTGAAGACACGCTCAAATCGCTTGAAGTAACGAGATCATCGAGCCCTGGGTTGGAGATCGCAAATGACCTGGAGAGCGCGGGTAAAGTGCTGACAGACAAGCCCTACAACGATTTCACATTGCGCCCCACGAAACCGGGCAAGCACCGCACTACGCCTCATCAATCCTCAAGAAGTACCGCCTCATTCTTAGGCTCTGTTGGGAGAGTTCTAGGCTCCTCACTGCAAGGACTGTACCGACATCTGACAATGCGGTTAGCCCTGGGCGCGCTGATCGCGCTGTCTGCACTTCTGGTTATTTACCTGCTGACAACGCCAAGGCCGACTCCCTTGGAAACAACCACGCGTACTACCATCGAAATTATCGGTGCTACTACCCATGAGCCACCCACAAAGCCCAGTCGTGAATCGCCCAATATCCAGCAGCAAGTGGACAACACCTCACTACCCGCCGCGGCGCAGGACTTCTTAAAGCAAGATGATCTAAACCGGGTTAACGCGTATAGAGATGCTGAGCAACTTAAGCTTCTTAGTGAGCCCCACTTTGCTCGAGCTCAAGAACATCTGGCACAAGGGCGCCTGATCGACCCACCCAGTGCCAGCGCCTACAGCGAGTTCACCGCCATACTGCGCATAGATCCACAAAACAAAACCGCTACCCGCGGCGTTAAGGAGATAATCGCCCGTATACTCGCCCGCATTGACAATCTGGTAGATGCCAAGGAGTTCACTAACGCGCGTGAACAGTTATCCCTGGCAGCAAGTGTTATAGCGGGACATAAGCACTTTACCCAAACTGCCACACAGATTGATCGCGCACAAACGCACTGGCAAGAGGCGTTGGCGCGCGAAAAAACACTGGCCCAAGCGCAGATGGAGCAACAACACCGCGCTGAGCGTGAGCGAAGTCAGCAAATAGAGGCGCTACTGGCCCGGGCACTGACCGCCTTTGACACTGACCGACTGATCGATCCGCCCGGGGAGAACGCCCTGACCCTGTACCGCGCTGCCTTGGATCTTGACCCCACCAACCAACGGGCCCGCAACGGCATCGGCAACATCACGGCCTTCTACCTGCGACAAGCCCGTGATGCCCTGTCACAAAACAAATTAGACAATGCAGCGCGAAGCCTGCAGATTGCCAAAGCAATCGACCCCACGGATGCCGGCGTTGACACACTGATTGAGCACCTGCAACGTCGAGAATATCTTGCTACTGAGCAGCAACGTCTGCAGGCGGAGGCAGACGCCCGGATCTCTAAAGCTCGAGAAATGGCCAAAGAGCAGGATCAGTTGAATCTCGCCGGTGGCATCAAGTCCTACTATGGCGGAAACTACCGTGAGGCATACCAGTTCCTTCAACCCCTGGCCGAGCGCAATTATCCCAGGGCTCAGGTCCGGGTCGCGCGGATGCTACTCGAAGCCCGCGGAACAGACCGTGATAAACCCCGGGCTATAGGTATGTTCAGTGCGGCCCTGGCTCCGGTGCAATTGGCCGCCAGCCAGGGTAGCTCCTGGGCACAGTCTGATCTTGCAGATTTTTACTTCGACGGCCTGGTAATCGATGCTGACTATCGCTTGGCTGCGTTCTGGTACCAAAAGGCCGCCGAGCAAGGGTATGCCCCAGCTCAGACAAACCTCGGAGTTCTATACATGACAGGCTACGAGGGTGTCCCACCAAACCGGGCAGTCGCGGTGCACTGGTTTAATGAGGCTGCCCTTCAGGGGAATCGCGCGGCGGAGGACAACCTGCGGGTGCTGGGTGAGTCTCAACCGAGCAACGCCGGAGGTTGAATCAGAATCACTTTCCTGGCCAAGCGCCCGCTCACGCCATGTCCATTGGAAAGCGCCTTCTGCGGCGCCGGTGACGCTTGGCCCCAACGGCCGCGTGACATGCCTATTATTCTTTACTGCAGATTCTGCGACTCGGGTGGCTTCGCATTCACGGCTTTTTGCTATTCACCAAGAGTTTGAGATCCTCGGATCACTGTGATCCTTTGACCTTCTTGGTATAGGTCCGTCTATTGGGGATTACGCCACGAACGCCTCCTTGCGGGTTATCGATATCCCCTTTTCTTCGCGGAATTAAATGCATGTGCACATGAAATATTGACTGGCCCGCATCCTCGCCAGCGTTCACACCAATATTAAACCCGCTAACGGTCTCATCGTATCCCTGTATTTTATTTTTCATCTCGATCAACATTTGGTGCATCGCCCTGACTTCGCGATCGTACAGATCAAAGTAAGACGCTACATGCCTTTTTGGAATAATCAGCGTGTGCCTGGGTGTCACCGGGTATCCGTCTCTGCGGCTGTAGCAAAGATCGTTTTCTTCGATCAGCTCAGCATTATTTGAGTCACAAAAAAGGCAGTTGTTCTTGGTCATACAGGCTCATTGGCGGGCATCCAGAGGTTGTCCGGATTGGTTCAGTTAAATGGCGGAGAGGGTGGGATTCGAACCCACGGTACCTTGCGGTACGCCGCATTTCGAGTGCGGTACATTCGACCGGACTCTGCCACCTCTCCGAGAAGTCCAGGTAAACGAGGTCAGTTAAGCCGCAATACCCGGGTTGTACCGACAAAGGAGTACCCACAGGTGCGCCGGTTCAAAAAGTATTTTATCATGGCATCTCACGCTCACTTTCGCACACACCGGGGCAGCCCTTAGGTCGAGATCCAAAGGCTCCCCGCCGCCGCCCTGACAGGGAGAGTTATGACATCCAAAAAATCCGTTGGCCGCCGCCGGTTCGTCAAATTGTGTGCCTCGACAGCCGCCGCGGTCGCAGCCTATCCTGATTCACTGGTTGGGGCGGTAAATCACGGCGAGTTCTATGAAAAAGTCCAGTTACATGATGATGAAAACAATCCATTACGGGCCAGCGCCTTGCAGCCGGACAAGAACTATCTTTTTTTCTATCCGTTCATCTCAACTCCCTGCTTTTTGATTCGGCTTAACAAACCGGTCCAGCGGGAGGTAAATCTAAGCACGCGCGACGGCAGTTCCTACAGTTGGCCAGGCGGAGTAGGTCCCGGACAACAGATCGTTTCTTTTTCTGCCATCTGTGCGCACAAAATGAGTCACCCTTCCGTCCAGGTCAGTTTTATCAATTATCGGCCCGAAGAAGTCCAATTCGCAGGAAATGACAATCGGTTTCACCGTCGATCTAATGTTATCTACTGTTGCTCGGAGGGCAGCGTTTATGACCCTGCCGATGGGGCTCGCGTCCTGGGAGGGCCGGCCCCACAGCCCCTGGCTGCAATCCTACTGGAGCACGATCCCCGCACAGACGCCCTTTTCGCGGTCGGCGTAGCCGGTCAGTCTATGTTCGACTCTTATTTCAAAACCTTTGAGCACCGCCTCGAGCTTGAATTTAAGACCCAGAACATTACCGAGGCAGCCCGCGGCTCAGCTCGAGTTATCGAGCTGGAGTCTTTTTGTGCTCGTCAGATTCTTTGTTGAATACCCATTAGCCACCAAGGCCCTCTAGTAACTGAGGGTGCCCCGCTTCGTGGGCGTAATCGAGTGCAGTGCGTCCTTTGTTATCGGATATTTTTGAATCAGCGCCCCACTGGATAAGCATCTGGGCTATTGCCGCGAATCCCTGCGCTGCAGCGCGGTGAAGCGCGGTCGTACCGTTCACGCTACGGGCATCAATTTGAATTCCCGGTTGGGCTGCCAGCAGCTGTACCACTGTTAGTCGCTTTTGCTCTGCCGCATGCATCAATGCTGTCCATCCAAAAACATCGGTAAGATTTACGTCGGCGCCTGACTTCAACAGGTGATGCACAATCTGCACGTGACCCTTGGCCGCCGCCAGCGCGAGTGACGTCCAGCCATTACCGGCCTGGGCGTCAACCTCGGCACCCGATTCAAGAAACAGTAAAACAATGGCTAAATCTCCAGAAACAGCCGCATGCATAAGCGGCGTTCCGCCATTTTCATTACAGGCATTTACATCAGCCCCACTATCAACCAAAGCCTGACTGAGGGTTTGTTCTGCTGCCTGAGCGCTAACCATTAGAGCGGTCTTGCCTTTAGCAGACGCGACGTTAACCTGCGAGAAACCCGAACCCAATAACTGGGAAAGCACGCCGACATCCCGCGCTTGGATGGCACTAGTCCATAACGCCAACCCGGGATCAGCTTTTGCAGTTCCCAGTCCGGAAAACAATTGAACCAGCCACAAGGCGACAAGCAGAGCGCTAGTGCCCGACACCTTTGTTTCCAATACTGGCCACCGCTTAGGGGTCAAAGATTCATATCCGGCCCTACCCTTGTATTCGGCCACAACGTCCGGGCCCCCTTGCCCCCTGCCCCCTGCACTACACCGACTCAATAGCTTGGGTCATCATTACGCTGGTAAAAACTGCTGGGTGGATGATGCTGATTAGGTTTCCACGATGATGAACTCAGCCAACTCATAGTACGAGAGGGGTTGTTCGATAACTTTGCGATAATCCAGACAAGCACTAACAAGGATTGGACATCCAGGTCCGGTCGTTTTTCTCCCTAATAAACGCCGCTGCAGGTAATATCGACAGGGACGATCATATGCCGCTCGGGGTCCGCCCCGTCGGACCGACGACCAATCCCGAAAACCAGACCAATCGTTGCGTTCTCAACCAAGACCCAAAATCGGCTTAAACCAAGCTTGGGTTAATGGTCTTCCTTCTAGTTCACACGCGATCGCGAATCATAAATCTGACTTTTCATCAGCGGTATTTTGAGTCTCCTCATACCAGCGATCGTGATGCTCTTTGGCCCAGTTAGCATCAACTTTGCCGCTAGTCATACCAGAAAGCGTTCCGGGCACAAACAAGGTCGCTAGAAATATATGGCCGAATGCGAGGGCGATAAATAGCACTGCGATAACACTATGGATAATGTGCGCGTATTCCATGACATGCCGGTACTGGGTGAACTCTGTTGAGGTTGCCAGCACCCACGAAGCAATGGCTGGGAAATCAAGAACATATCCGGTCACCGAAATCCCGATTCCAAGGAAAATAGTCAGCCAGAACAGCGCTTTCTCACCAGCGTTGAACTTACCCGCGCTGACATGCCCTCCTCCAAAAAATCCACCACCCTTTGCAATCCACTTTATATCTCCTCTCTCGTAGATATTGCGCCGGACAAGATTGAAAAAAATCAGGATGATCGCGAGCGGAAACAGTGGCCCTACAAAGTTATGGATATCCTTACAGATCGAAGCTACGACACCAAATGCCGGCTTGCCGATCAGTGGAATCAGCGCGACTCGCCCGAATAGAAGAATCAGCCCGCTGATAGCCAATACAATAAAGATTACCGCTAGAAACCAGTGGACAAACCGTGCAGTCACATTATGTCTTGCGACCTGCTGGCCCGACTCTCCGCTTTTTAGTCTTGCCGGGCCGGGAATTATGTAGAACAGCCCGAGTAGAAGCAGTACGAACAGTAACCATTCCCGGGATTTTGGCACTAACTCATCCACGCGGATCGACGTCCACCACTCGCCCTCGGGGTTAACCAGTACTGCGGCATCTTGTCCTTGCACCTGAGTGGACGCAGGGGAATCAAGCGTCCCGCGCACAGCCTGCCACAGCTCTATACCGGGATTCGGGTTGTTAATCTCGGCTGGAGGGGGCGTTTCGGCGAGCGCTTGCGCACCAAAAAAAAGGCCAGCCAGAGGAAAACAGGCTAGCCCAACCAGAAAAATCCAGAATCGGAAAGTTTTCACGTTTCGCTCCATTATCGGCTCGTGCTATTAGTGGCTGGGCTCAGCAGTTTAATTTAGATGCCTAAACCAGAGAGTCGGCCGCACGTGAGCACGCCTG
>Ga0209047_1000923_pt1 | contig 23302 bp, 25 predicted proteins | sample SaaInlV_165m_DNA_3_FD_184681 | JGI IMG/M metagenome (GOLD analysis project Ga0209047, IMG submission 184681) | Marine microbial communities from expanding oxygen minimum zones in the Saanich Inlet - Saanich Inlet SI037_S3LV_120m_DNA (SPAdes)... | ecosystem: Environmental > Aquatic > Marine >...
CAGCCATGGATTTCGGCATAAGTCCTTACTATAGTGAGTATTATGACTATACTGTCTCACCTGTCAGGGTGCCGATCCAGCACTCGTGGATCGCCCCAAGATCGCCCTCAAGATCAGTGGTCAGGAGACTGTCATGAATCTCGACTCAGCCGCTGACGAGAGTTCCCCGTCAGAGCCGGCTCCCGCCGTTGATCGTCAAAAAAAAGTCTCATCCGAGCAGATCCATCACTGGCTGGAGAGTCGTCCCGACTGGCGAGTCGAGGAGGGGCATCACCTGGTACGCAGTTACCGCTTTGCCGATTTTGTCTCTGCTCTGGAGCGGATCGACAGGATCGGTGCGCTGGCGGAGGCTCTGGGTCATCATCCGGACCTGGAACTGAGCTGGGGCCGGGTGGGAGTGAAGATCTATACCCATTCGGTCGATGGTTTGACCGCTGTTGATTTCCAGTTGGCGACTCGTATCGATGGGTTGGAACAGGCCGATTGAACTCTTGAAATCGCTCTGTACCCTCCGTTGCCTGTTCTTGAGTACTCTCCTCTGGCCCGGTGGATTCCCCGTCCTGTCCGCCTTCGCTGCCGATCTCGGGCCAGCCGCCGAGAAACTCGCCAGCCGCTGTTCCCTGATTGGCCTGTGCAGTGAAGGTGCGCTCCTCGCCATCGACCCGGGGCAAGGCCCCTTCTCGAAGCCGCTTGTTCTTGCGTGCCAGTGATCCTTGCTGGAAACGATGTCACGGTGCTGGACCCAGTCCCGCTGAAGTGGCCAACAACTCCACCGGAGTCGACGAGACCCTTCCGCTAGTGAACTTCCAGTCACGGTTCACCCCACGGCTGCTCCCCGAAGGGAAGTGGTCACGATTCTCGGAGTCACGTCAGCTCGAACCCGAATGGCGGGGTGTCGGTGCGCCGCACCAACCTCTGCGATAACTCAAGAGCGCCCGGGAAATGCCACAACTCGAGCGCGCCATCGAGCGCACCGAGGGGGCACTGCGTGCCGGTGCGGCAGCGGCTATCGCCGGTGGCAATGAGTAACAGGCGAGGCCGCGATCGATGCGCAGTTCCGACGACTGGGATCTTCCGCACCCGGGTTTCCTTCCAACGACGGTAGTGGCAAGAAAGATTGTTGCCTGCACTGGATGAAGAATGAAGGTCGAGTCAAAGAGAAGATCTGTGGCGGCTGGATGTAGGAGCACGTTGTGGTCCGTACGCCGCAGACTTCACCAGGACGCCGCCTCTCGACGGTGATTCGGAAGGCGGGTGATGGCGCATATTTCCTCACGGCACCAGTCATCACATGGGGATGGAGGTGCACGATGTCGGACCCTTCCGCATATTTCAGAAGGGTATGGTGGTGACCATCGAACTCGGGATCAATATCCTGGAAGAGGGTCTTGGGATTTGCATCGAGGATAGGGCGGTGGTGACTGCAGAGGGGTGCCGTGTGTTGCCTGCGACGATTCCCAAGGATCTGGAGAACTTGGAGAGTGGGGGCAAGCGAGGGGTGACTGAAGGAGCCGCTCGATGGCATCGCTCGATGGCATCGCTCGATGGCATCGCTCGATGGCATCGCTCGCTGGCACCGGCGCAGTCGCTGTGAAGACCTCATCGGGTCAGTGAAGTGGAGGGCTCTTTTTCAGCGATGAAAAAAAGCCGGGAGAGGGGTTCACTCTCCCGGCGCATCAGGATCGAGGGGGCCGATGCCCCTCCGGAGTACAAACTTGGCGGAGTTCTGAAACTCGTAAGCATCAGAACCCTGTGTTCCTGTTGGCAACTTTCACCTGCAGGATCACCGTGATGGCGTAACACCTTCGACACACCATCGCTGCTTCAGCAGCCGATCATGGCAAGAAGTCCAAGGCCCAATTCATCAGTCAGCGTCGGACTCACAACTTTGACTCACACCGTGGTGAAAGTCGTTCCTTGCCGGAGACACCATAGCCAATCGAACCACTGACTTCCAGAAGAACGGCTGACTCGGATATTGTGGCCAGAAAACAGCCAGTCTACCATCGGGAGTGGGGCCGAGAATCTCATTCACCCTGGCGAATTGAGTCTCCGTCACCAATAGATACGCTTCTCGAGGCATCGGGGACGATTCTGAAGAGCCTCCCGCTTTCGGGTGGAGCACTCGAGGAGGGCGATTCGAGCTGGCGTAACGAAAATGTACGGCTAGAACTTCTCTGGTAGTTCCCGCACCGGAAAGCAGGGCCCCTCGACGCAGACCCTGCGATAGCGCAGGGGCTGATCGGCGGGCCCCTCGATGACGCAGCCAAAACAGGCTCCAAATCCGCACGGCATGTAATTCTCGAGGGAGATGGAGAAGTCCAGATCGCGCTCGATGGCGATATCACGCAGTGCCAGGTTCATCCCGTGAGGACCACAACCGATGCCGGAGACCTGGCCAAGATCGGAGAAGGACGCCAGCTTCTCCTCGAGCAACTCGATGACATTGCCATGAAAACCGCAACTGCCATCGTCGGTCGCCGCGTGGGTCTCGACACCGATCTTGTGGAAGGCCTCGATACCGATCAGCAGGGCTGAACTGCGGGCCCCCAGTAGTACCTGGTGCTTCAGCGGTGATCCCTCTGCGGCCAGCTCACGACAATAGAAGTAGAGTGGTGCGACACCGATTCCCCCTCCGATCAGCAGCAAGACGCCGTCCTCTCCCAGAGAGGGTCTTGGCATCGGGTGCCCGAGTGGACCCATCAGGTGAATCCGATCTCCGGCAGATAACTGCATCATGGCGGTGGTTCCGGGACCGACCCTTTGCACCAGCAAGCGCAGCATCGTCGCATCCGGTCCCGGTTCCGGTCCCACATCGAAGATGCTGAAGGGACGCCGGATCAGTGGATCGTCGGTGGATCCGATCCGGACCTGGACGAACTGGCCCGCTCGTGCCGTCGATGCGATGGAGGGCGCTTCGATATCGAGGCGGAACCACCCTTCTCCGAGATGAACATTATCGATCACCTCGAAGTCATCGACCAGGCACTGTTGCATCGGCATTTTCATCGGCACTCCTTCAGGTTCTGAAAAGCCTCGCCAAGCATCTCGATGATGTCCCCGGCGGTCATCGATTCCTGGCCCCGTCGATCTGCGGCAAGATCGCCGGCGTATCCGTGGAGCCAGACACCTCTACGGGCCGCAGTTTCGGGTGGATCCCCCCGCGCGACCAGCGCTCCGATCACTCCCGCCAGCACATCTCCGCTGCCGGCGGTGGCCATGCCCGGATTGCCCGTGCGGTTGGGAAACACACCTGACGGTCCTACGGTGATGGTGCCAGGGCCCTTGGCAACCACCACGGATCCACTCCGTTGATGCAGTGTGGTGCCGAGATCTTCTCGTCGCAAACCCTTCAGGTCGAATACTTGTGCCAGCCGATTCAGTTCTCCCTCATGCGGTGTCAAAATGGTGTCTCGGCCGAGTTGACTGATCAGCGCTGGATCTTCGCCCAGGTGCCACAACCCATCGGCATCGATCACCGCCGGATTCGATCGAGCCTTGAGCCAGGTGGCGAGCGCTGCAGTGCTTCTCCGATCTCGTCCGAGACCGCAGCCGAAGACCCAGCAATCGGGGTGGGGGGACTGAAGTAGCGATTCGATGGCAGTAGTAGTCCAGCAAGACTCCCCATCGAGGGGACTCCAGCACATCACCTCGAGCGGCTTTTGTTCCTCGGCAACATGCGCCACGGTTGCGGGAACAGCGATGGTCACTCGACCACAGCCGGAACGAATCGCCGCATGAGCCGCCAGCAATGCGGCACCACTGAGACCTGTCGAAGCGCCCACCACTGTCACCGATCCCATCGTCGATTTATTGGCGTCGAATGGACGAGGAGGCAGGGCGGGAAAGGTCTCACCGACCACTGGCGGGGCCTCCCTCGCAGGCGAGACGATTGATTCGAGCGGCAAGGATGCCGGCACCGAAACCGTTATCGATGTTGACCACGGAGATTCCTGCTGCGCAGGAGCATAGCATTCCGAGGAGCGCCGTGACTCCGCCAAAAGCAGCGCCGTAGCCGACGCTGGTGGGGACCGCAATCACAGGTACGGCGACCCTGCCCGCCACCACCGAAGGAAGAGCGCCTTCCATGCCTGCGACCACGATCAGAGCATTGGAGGTACGAAGAATCTCATCGTGAGCGAGGATCCGGTGGATGCCGGCGACCCCTGCATCGGGGATCACTTCGGTAGAGGCGCCGGCGAGATCTGCCGTCAACCGTGCCTCCTGGGCGACCGGAAGGTCACTCGATCCGGCGCAGATGATGGTGACCTGACCCATCCGCTGACGATTCTTCCGGTCGATGGAGATACAGCGACAACGATGGTGCCACTGGGCACCATCGATCTGACTGGCGATGTCAGCACCGACATGATCATCGACACGGGTCGCCAAGGCGATATCGGTTCGATCCGCAATGGCAGTGAGAGCCGAGACAATCTCCTCTGGAGTTTTGCCCGCTCCGTAGACCACCTCGGGAAATCCGCACCGTTGCTGGCGGTCATGATCGAGGTCGAGATTTTCGTGTTGCATCATGGTTGTGCCTCCGCGACCAGTTCCAGGTCGTCTCGATGACCATCCTCGAGCCGTCGCAAGGCGAGGGCTCCGATCATTGCAGCGTTGTCGGTGGCAAACTGCAAGGGGGGAAAGACCAGTCGGAATTGATTCCCCAGCCTCTGGGCTAATCCTTGCCGTAGCGCCTGGTTGGCGGTGACTCCGCCGCCGAGCACCACTTCACCGAGCGACTCCTGTGTGCACGCTCGGCGGATCTTTTCCGCCAGCACGTCGAAGACCGCCTCCTGGAATGCTGCACAGATGTCTTGCGGCTCTGGTGCTCCAGGAGCTCTTCCAGGGTAGGTCGCATTGGGTCCGCGCCAGCGATACAGCACCGCAGTCTTGATGCCGGAGAAGGAGAAGTCGAGCGAGTCCGCCGCGAGCAAGGTTCGTGGCAATCGGAGCGCCTTCGGGTTTCCCTGAAGGGCAGCACGTTCGACCGCGGGCCCCCCCGGATAACCCAGTCCCAGCACCGCGGCGACCTTGTCAAAGGCCTCACCGAGGGCATCGTCGCGAGTGCCCCCGAGCCACTTTGACCGACCCGCTTGTTCGACGCGGTGCATGTCGGTGTGGCCTCCGGAAATCACAACACCCAGGTACGGTGTGGAGATCTCTTCTCCCGCCAGTGCCGCCGCTTCAAGGTGCGCCTGCAGGTGGTGTACTCCGATGATGGGGAGGTCCCACGACCAGGCCAAAGCCTTGGCGGTGGTCACCCCGATCATCAGGGCGCCGATCAGACCGGGTCGATGGGCGACCGCGATGGCATCGAGATCGCAGGGGTGCAATTGCGCGCGGGTCAGGGCTTCCTCGATCATCGAGGTCAACTGCTCGACATGACTTCGGCTGGCAATCTCCGGCACCACACCACCGAAGGGTGCATGCTCTTCGATCTGAGAATAGACCACATCGGAGAGGACCACCGGGCCTCGTTCGACCACCGCAGCGGCGGTTTCATCACAGGTAGTTTCGATCGCCAGGACCTTCATCGTGGCGTCTCCTCAGCTGCCGGATCTTCCGTCTTCTGCGAGACGGGAGTCGAGTTGTTCAGCAGTGTTGTTCGGGCTGGGGCATCTCGAAGTAACTGGATCGCCGCCGAGAGGACCGGATCACCGTTGCCGATTTCGTCGACCTCCAGCGAATCATCGGGATCTGCGAGGCGCGTAAGTTCGGTTGGGTTTTCGATCCGATCAAAACTGCGCTGGCGCCAGTGGCTACTCAACTGAAGATGCTGTTGTGGTTTCGTCTCGATCTCCAGGTCGGGCTGAATTCCTGCCCGGTCGCCGTTTTCATCCTGGGTCACCCTGAGGCTCTGCGGGGCATGGAACGACTGGGTGGTCAACTTCACCAGAGAGCGAGTCTTGCCACGACCGACGGAGATCAGGTCCTGCACCGACCACTTGCCAAAGGAGATCTCTCCGACCAGTACCGCACGCTGATGATCTCGAAGTGAAGACGCCACGATCTCGGAAGCGCTGGCACTGTAGCGGTCGATCAGGATCGCCAGCGGTAACTCGAGGAAGGGTCCATCATCATCATTCTGGAAGACCTGGTGATCACCCGATCCGGTTCGACCGCGGGTCGAGACCACCGTCTGTCCCTCCTTGAGGAACAATGAAACGATCTTGACCGCCTCGTGTAGCAAGCCTCCGCCGTTATTTCGCAGATCGAGGATCACTCCCTCGATACCCGATGCGATCATCTTCTCTATCGCTTGCTGTATTTGAGTTGAACTCTCTGGCTGGAACTGTTGCAAACGGATCAAGCCGATCGAGGTGGTGGATCGATCCTCCGCGGCGAAGAGTGTTGATTCGGTGATGCTGGGAATCTGGACCTCGGCACGACGAGCAGTGATCTGCAGTTCGGTGCCATTTCTCAGCAGGCCTAGCGAGACTTCGGTATCGAGAATCCCGCGAATCCGTGCCGAGATCTGGGCCAGTTGCCAGTCCTCGGAACGGTCCCCTTCGATGGAGACGATCTGATCTCCGGCAAGGATTCCAGCCCGTTGTGCGGGCCCATCGGGCAGCACCTTGTCGATGGTCGCTCCACCGTTTTCGTTCTTCTTCATGATGATGCCGATCCCGAACAGGATGCCGCCGGTTTCCTGTTCGAACCGTGTCGCCTCTGCTGGCGGAAAGAAACGGCTGTGGCGATCGAGTTGAGAGAGCGCCTGGTCGAGTCCGTCGAGCAGCCACTTGGGGCCATCGACCTCCTCGACGTAGCGTCCTTCGACCACTTGCATCACCTGGTGGGCGATGACGGCGGCGGGTGGATCCGCCGTCGTGGTCAGCGGCCAACTGCTCAGCAGACCCAGTAGCGCTCCCAGCAGCAGGGCACTGCTCGTGTGTCGAAATGAGACGATGGCCATTGCGTCTTTCTGGGGCAATCGGATCCTGTCAAGACTCCATCTTCGTAACTTGGCCACAGCATACCCGTATGTATCATTCCCTGCGACCGCCATTGCCGATTCTGAGAGTGTCCATCAATTTTCCTTCAAGTGTGGCCTGAGATTTGCCGAAGAGGGTCAAAGGAGCACTGAACAGGTGACTTGCCCGCCCCGGTGAGATCGCCCGCCTGGCGAGTTGAAGAAGATGAAAATATTGATCGTGTTACTCAGTGGATTGTGGGTTCTCACTGCACTAGGTGCAGAGGCGCCGACACGTCGACCGCTCGATCTTCCGTCAGGGGGAGCGCGACAGCCGATGCAGGATCAGGATGAGATTGTCGAGATCATCCACTTTTACGGGCATCACTACGAGGCCGATGCGTTCGTGTTCGTCATCGATCGCAGTGGATCGATGAGCACCGGCGGTAAGTGGGGCACCCTGCTCGAGGAGATGGTCACGGCAATTCAAAGTCTCTCCAGCAATGCGGAGCTGGGGATTGTGGCCTTTTCCACTCCGATCGTGCCGTGGAACGATCAGATGGTCGACTCCGGTCCCAGTGCCCGTGCGCTCGCCATCACCTTCCTCTCAGAACTGCAACCGATGGGGGCGACCTGTATCTCCCTCGGAGTCAATGCGGGACTGCAAATCCTCCGAACCTCGTCGAAAGAGATCGACTCTCGAAGGTTGATCCTGATCGGCGATGGAGGACAGTTTTGCTCCGGCAATAATGATGCTGAGATGGTGGTGGCGGAGATTGTCACGGGAAACTGGGATATGCATCGTATCGACACCATCTTCCTCGGTAACTACACCGCAGGAATCGATCTGTTCAGCGCCATCGCCCAGGAGAATGGCGGACAGATGCGGATTGTTCAGTAGCCCAGTGATGCCGCAATTCTCCCACACAGGGGTGGAGCAAGACTCGGGGACAACCCGATCAGTTTCCTGCTGGCATGGAAGAAACAGTGCGACACACGGATGCCGTTGGACCGGCGAAGTGTTTTCACTGACTTGTCGATCTCGAAACGGTTGCGGATCGCTGCGCTTTCTACCGCTGGGAACCAGAGGGATGGCAAAGCCGTTGATGGGATGGAGTGACCGAGGACCGGATGTACCCAGCTGTGGTACCGGTCCGACTGGAGAAATAATCTGCCCGCCTGGTGAGTGAGTGGCACGATGAGAGTGTTGGTACTGTTCCTGTCCTGTGTCGTATTACTGGCACTGGTACTGACTCTGGTCGGTGCTGATAGTCCGCAACGGCGTCCCCTCGATCTTCCATCGGGTGGGGGAGCCGATGGTCCTACCGATGATGAAGACATCCCCGAATCGATCCAGTTTTACGGTCGCATCTACGAGGGAGATGCGTTCATGTTCGTGGTCGATTTCAGCGGGTCGATGGGGCGAGCCGATGGCGACAAGTGGAATGACCTGTTGCACGAACTGGTGAAGGCCATCGATGAACTGTCGTCAGAGGCGGAACTGGGCCTGCTGGCCTTCTCCGACAGGATCGAGATCTGGAATCCAGAGATGATCGCTGCCGGGCTCAATGCCTGTACTTCGGCAAAAGAGTTCCTCGGCCAACTGGTCCCCGGTGGCACCACCTGCATCTCGACCGGAGTGGTTGCGGGACTGAAAATCTTGCGCACATCGACGCTGGATATCGATTCGAGAAGATTGATTCTGATCGGAGATGGGGCTCACTATTGCCAGGGACAATCGGATTCGGAACCGGTGGAGCAGGATATCCATCATGGCAACTGGGATCGGCACCACATCTACACCGTTTTCATCGGATCCTGGCAGAAGGGGATCGAGCTCTTCACCCACATCGCACGCCAGAACAGGGGCCAGTTTCGTATCGTGCAGTGAAGATCGTGCAGTGAAGATCGTGGAAGCGTGATGAACTGCGAGTCGAGACTTGAGTTCGACTCGGGTTGCAGGAAAGGAAGGATCGATGATCGAGCAGTCGAAGGCGGATGAACCCTGCGACGATCCGTGGAGAAACGAGATGAAAGATCTCATCGCAGAAGGAGAGCCGATGAGCCGCTATCGAACAGTGAATCGGTGGCTGATCTGTACCCTGATGTCGCTGGCTTTTGCCGGGGGATACGCCTCTGCCGTATACCAGCAGCCCGCCGTGGCACTCGTGGGCCCTTCTGGCCCTTCGGTGGGTCCGCGTTGGCAATACATGAGTGATGGCACCCACCACATCATGAGAATTGATCTTTCGGTCGCCGATCCGATCCCCGAGAGGTTCACCTACTGCACGCCAAACTCCACCGACATCGATGCCTGCTGGCAGGAATCGAGCGTCTTCAACAAGAAGTGAGCCCATCGCGGCGGCGGATTTTTCGGGCCCTGTCGAGAATCGCCGACGAGGGAGTGGGGCGACCAGCGCTCGTCACCGGTTCGGCATCGGTTTGGGGGTACCTCAATCACCAGAACGGCCACCACTCTTCGGTAGTGATCTCCAGTTCCGGGCAGAAAACGAGACTGCTGGAATCGCATTCTTTGATATTGTGGTCGATGACCCTCTTACCCTCCTTGTTCGTCGCCCGAGCATTTGCGCCCTTTTTCAGCAGCAGCGTGACGATCTCCGGGGGCCAGGTATCACAGGCGTGCATTCGCGGGGTATTGCGTGGGAATTTCTCAAGATCCTTGGCCATCCGACTCTCCAAAGAAAAAACCCCGCCGGGTCTCGAGACCAAGCGGGGCTTCAGTTTCTGAATGTGGCCAGGCGCGGATTCGAACCGCGGACACCTGCATTTTCAGTGCAGTGCTCTACCAACTGAGCTACCTGGCCGCAAGGATTTCCAGGATCGGTGATCTCGGATCTCGCGGAGGAGTCTAGGCGGTACCGTTCAGTTTGGCAAGGTGACGATGGATCACAGCCTTGCGGCGTCCCACCGTGTTCAGGTGCATGGTGCCTGACTTGGCGGCGCGATCCAGTTTCGACTGGATCTCTTTCGCCATCTGCACGGCCTTGTCGGATTCGCCCGCTTCGATCGCAGCCAGCACGCTTTTGGTCATGGTGCGAATCTCGGACTTCTTCATCCGGTTACGGAGATTGCGCTTGACGTCCTGACGTAGTCTTTTTTCGGTCGACTTGTTATTCGGCATTTTCCTCTTCTTTCCTGCAGTCGTTCTACAGAGCGCTGCGGATTTCGGTTACCAGTTGAGAGACATCACGGAAAGAGATGTCTACCGACATGATTTCTTCCAGGTAGTGGAGAGCTTTATCTTTCTCTTCTTTTTTCATGTGCGCAAGGGCTAGATCATAGCGTACGGATTTGGCAGCGTCGCTGTCACTTTCGCTGATCTGCTCCATTGCGGAACTATATTCTTTGATGGCGAGATCGTGTAGGTCCTTGTTGAAAAAGGCTTTTCCGATCATGTACGTCGACCCTGTGACGAATTTCGGGTCCTTGCGGGAGTTCTGGAACTGACCGATCGCCTCGTCCCAGCGCTCGGCTTTCAGCAGTAATTCACCGTACTGGAATTTCAAACCGAAGTCTGTCGGGTGGTCGGCGACACGGCGGGCGTAGTCTTCCATCATGAAAGCGTTTTGCTCCACCATGACCTGCTCCATCTCGGTCCGGGCCTGTTCATCGCCCGCTTCCGACTTCTGGCGCAGTTTCTCGATCCGGTCGACGAAGATCGCCTCCGTCAAGGAACCGAGTTTGTCCGCGGCATACATATCCTGCGAGTTGACTTCGAGCGCTTTTTCGTAGGAGGTCCGTGCCTCATCAAAGTCCCGTGCTTTCACCTGCATGTCACCCAGGTCGCGCCATAGCCTCGAGTTTTCGGGATCCGCGTCGGCTTTTTCCCGTGCGATATCGGTCGCACTGCGAGCGTCTTCTGCGGTCCGGATGATGGAAGATGCGGCCTCTAACTTGGCGGAATCCTCTTCACTCTTGAGCATGTCGCGGAAGGATCCGTCTCCGCCCTTTTTGCGTTCCTCGGTCTTGGCCAACATCTGTGCAGCAGAGAGGTTGCGAATCGCTTTACCCGCCTCGGCATCTTGCGGCGCCGCAGAGCGAACTCGCTCCCAGCAACTGATCGCGTCATCGAGTTCCTTCTGCTGCTCGTAAATGCGGCCTAGCGCTTTCCATGCCTCGGTGTTGCCGCTATCCGAGTCCGTCACCTCGATGTAGGCCTGCTTGGCGCTGGAGATGCGATCGGTATTGAGGAACGCCTCGGCAAGTTGGAACAACTGGCTGGCAGACTGAGGTGCGACACAGAGGAACTTTTCCAGTTCGATGATCTGTTCCTCGTACTTCTTCTGCATGCCGAGTTTCTTGATGCCGAGTAGTAGGCCACCATTCTTGAACATCGCCCCGGCACCACCGGAGGGATTGCCTCCCTTGTCATGGATGCGGCGAATCTGTGCCTGGCGAAGACGCTGACGCTCCTCGACCCGGTCTGGATCGATCTGCAGGCCTTGCTGGTACAGTTCGATGGCGTAGTCATAGTTCCGCTTCTTGAGTGCCTGATCAGCCTTCGAGAAGAAGTTGTCTGCTGCTGCCATGTCGCTCATCTCCGTAGATTCAACGATCCGAATACATAGATCCGGAATGGGATTGCTAGGTCAAAAATTGAGAGGTCTGACGACTTCGAAGCATCGGTGACCACCCGGGGGGACTCCGGTGGAGTCGAGGATGGTTCAGGATGAATCCGAAGTGACGTTACCGTCTCCACAACATTCCCGGTCACGGCCCCTGGGGGTTGTTCCCGGAAACCCCGGAGGGTACCCGGGAGGTCCAGTATGGTCAACATCTCCGGACTGGATTTACACTTGGGGCTCTGGCCCGGATCGTGCCTGACTGCTAGGATCCGCCACGGTGATCTCGTTCAATCTAGACCTCGATGGCCAGGGAGGGCCCTTGACGACACCTAATCGCTCATCACCCGATCCAGCCGCTGAGGTCCCCGATGCCGGTGACCTTCGGTTGCGATATTACCCCGATCCGGTTCTGGCCCAGCGATGTCGTCCTCTGGGAGCCCCTGGTCCGGCGGCCCAGGCCTGCATCCAGCGTATGTTCGAGCTGATGTACGAGCACCAGGGGATCGGGTTAGCGGCACCGCAGGTGGGCTGGAATGCACGAGTGTTCGTTGCCAATGTTGATCCTGATGAACCTACGACCGACGCCGAGCGAGTGTTCATCGATCCACAGGTCGATCCGATCGCGGATCTGCGTGAAGTGGCAGAGGAGGGGTGCCTCAGCCTGCCAGGAATCCGCCTCGATGTGGAACGCACCCGGTCGGTACGGGTTCGGGCGCTGGGATTCGATGGCGAGCCATTTGAACTCGAGACCGATGATTTGCTGGCCCGATGCATCCAGCATGAGAATGATCACATCGATGGAATCCTGATCACTGCGAGAGTCTCGACCCTGCAGCGCATCGCGATTCGGTCCGATCTTCGCGAATTGAAATCTCAATGGGATAAGCAGGAGGGGCGCACTTGAAGATCCTTCGCGGTCTCCAGGCGCTGTCCGATGATCCACCTCGGCGTCCGGTGTGCACCATCGGTTTCTTCGATGGCTTTCATCGTGGACATGCCTCGCTGATGAATGATCTGTTGCGATGGAGTGAAGAACTCGCGGGAACCTCGACGGTGATCACTTTCTCCACTCATCCGAAACAGGTGGTGCTGGGTAGTGCGCCGGCAGTGCTCACTCCGCTGGAACGCAGACTCGAATTGATCGAGGCGATGGGGATCGACACCGTTCTGGTCTTGCCCTTTGACGAGCAATTCTCTCGTATCAGTCCAGAACAGTTCATTCGCGAGGTGCTGGTGGGGGCTCTCGCCACCCAGCATCTGCTGATGGGGTTCGACTCGGCATTTGGCCAGGGGGCGAAGGGGACCGCCCAGTACCTTCAGCAGATTCCCGACCTTCCCCTCGAGGTACGACTTTCCCCACCCCTGATGATGGAGGGGGAAGCGGTCAGTTCCTCGGTAGTGCGTTCGACCCTACAGGAGGGGGATCTGACCCGTGCGCAGCGGCTGCTGGGGAGACCCTTCTCCCTTCGAGGTGAGGTGATCGTGGGAGATCAGCGCGGTGCTTCGATCGGCTTTCCCACTGCCAACCTCGACCCCGGACCGGTTCTGGTACCCCCGGTGGGGGTTTATCTCGGTTCAGTGATTCTCGGTACACCAATTCCTGGTACATCGATTCCTGGTACATCGATTCCTGGTACATCGATTCCTGGTACATCGATTCCTGGTACATCGAAGAGCCCCGGTGAAGTGGTTGCGAGCGACAACGAATCGAACAGTTGGCCGGCAGCGATCAACATCGGGCGGCGTCCCACCTTCGGCACCCCGGAAGCGCCGGAGGGTACCCCCTTCGATCCGCAACTCGATCGACTCGAGGCTCACCTCGATGGCTTCGAGGGAGATCTCTACGGGCAGATCATCACCGTCGAGTTGCATCGGCGGCTTCGGGGGGAGCGGCGCTTCGAATCTCTCGATGCGCTGCGTCGACAGATCGTTCGAGATGTGGAATCGCTCAGAGACTGGTGGCAAGTTCGCGGCGCAGATGGAGCGACTGAACTCTAACCGTGATTCCAGTGCGGATCACCGAAGCGTTGCTCCACTCGGCGAGCGAGTGGGCCTTGCCATTGCAGGGGCAGATCTCCTACGCTGCTCGATCCCGCCTTCAACCCGAGGAAAAGACCGAGGCGATGCAACTGTTGGAGATCGTTATCCGGCTGTGCATCGAGCAGGTCGCGACGAAGGCTGGCCTCGATCAGCACCCGGCCCTGTCGAAATGCGAGAGCGATTCCTCCCGCCTTGATCGATCCCTCGGTCCCCTCGACCACCACATCGCTGGGCGACTTTCGCAGGAAGCAATCGGTGATGTGCTGCATCGACGCCTCCTGCACCTCTCCGCCACGACTGGTGGCACGTCCCTCGAACAGGCGAGCGAGCAGCAAGGAGATGCGGTGGGCGACTGCGGTCGGCCGGCGGTGGGGGAAGACAGGGGAAGGACAATCGCCAGCGATGGCGAGGGTCAAGTCTTCACCGTGGAGGATGGCACCACCACCGGTCGCTCTTCGCACCGCAGCGAGGGTGTCTGGAGGTGGCTCCACTTCCCCAGCGGGATGGATCGGGGGGAATGCGGATCGCTCGTCAGTACAGGATTCTGGCCACGACTGGAAGCGACCGAGGCTCACCACCGGCTGTCGCCAGCGTGTCAATCGGAGGAACCAGCCCGGTTGATCGAGTAACAGATCATCGAGCGCCATGTTTTCCGCTGCCGACAGGGGGCCGGGCACGACCAGATGAAATGAACTCTCGCTGCGAGGGGCAGTTTGCAGCGGAGTCGATTCCGGCACCGGAATCAGGAACCGTCCAGTTGAGCCTGGTAGGTCTTGTGATCGAGCAAGAGGTCGAGTCCCGAGTCGATGGCGGGCTCGACCTTGATCAGCCACCCGTCCTCGAAGGGGGAGTCGCTGATGGCGGCCTGACTATCGATCAACTCCTGGTTGACCTCGACCACCTTGCCGGTGACCGGAGAGTTGAGGCCACTGACTGCCTTGACCGATTCGATCTCACCAAATTGAGTCTCGAAAACCACTTCATCCCCTTTGGCAGGGAGCTCGATGAAGACCAGTTCTCCCAGTTCCTCGGCGGCATGCTCGGAGATCCCGACCACGACGACACCCTCGACTTGTTGGGCCCATTCATGAGAGGAAAGGTACTGGCGATCGGTGGGGACATTCGACATGGTTTCAGGACTCCTTCTGTGGATCTCGACGCCATCTACCTCGTGGATCGAGGGCGTCGATTGATCGGTGCTTCCGCGGCGAAATATGATCGAGACACCGCCGAGTTGCAAGAGGGAAGTGGCACTCTTCTGTCACTCGCTGTGGGCAGTTTCAGCGGTTCGGCGGTAGAAAGGCAAGGGATGAGGGCTCAGAGGGGCGGATTTGCCCCTCAGATCGACCTCCAGCGGCGCTTCCTCGCTGACGCTGGAATCGACATATCCACAAGCGATGGGCACTCCGAGAGTCGGCGACGGCGATCCACTGGTCACCACTCCGACCGGTCGCGAATCGTGCAGGATGACTGCGCCCTGACGCGCCGGTCGTTTCCCCTCGACCACGAATCCACGCAACTGTCGCCTGGGGCCGCGGGCGACCACTTCACGCAGCGCTGGCTCACCGATGAATCCGCCTTCCTTGTCGAGGGAGACCCCGAAGGAGAGTCCGGCTCCGATCGGGTCCTGTTGCTCCGACAGTTCGTGACCGTAAAGCGGCATCCCCGCCTCCAGTCTCAGGGTGTCACGGCAACCGAGTCCACAGGGGATCACTTCATCGGAGAGGTCTAACAGGGCATCAAACACCGACTCCGCCGAGCCAGAGGGGATGTAGAGTTCGAAGCCATCCTCCCCGGTGTAGCCGGTGCGTGAGATCCACCCATCGATGGGGGTTCCAGTCAGTTTCACCTGAGCACGGGAGATGCGGTAGTAACCGAGATCTGCCACGGCACGGTGGTGGGCTCGATCGATGTGTGGAGCCAGCAGTGAGCAGGCAAGCGGTCCTTGCAAGGCGACCATCGCCAGATCTTCGCTGTGATCGATCACCTTGGCACCGACCAGGCGCTCGCCAAACCAGTGCAGCAACTTCTGGCGATTGCCGGCATTGACGACCAGCCAGAGTCGATCGGGCAGGCGATAGATCAAGATGTCGTCGAGCACTCCACCTTCATCGTTACAGACCAGCGAGTAACGAACCTGGCCCTTTTTCATGCGAGAGACATCCTGGGTGACGACCCGATCGAGCGCTGCCACCGGATCATCTCCGACGATCTCGAATCGTCCCATATGGCACAGGTCGAACACGCCGGCACGCTGGCGAACGGCATGATGCTCTTCGGTCAGACCGGAGTACCAGACTGGCATCTCGAAGCCACCAAACTCGACCAGTCTTGCACCATGACGCTGATGCGCCGCATTCAGTACCGTCTTCTTCATCGGTTGAGCTCTCTTCGTGGGGCCTGAATTCTAGAAGTCGAAATCGTCTCCCGTGGACTCTCCACGAGTTCCCGCTGCGACCTTCTTCAGTTCCGACTCGGCCCACTCTTCATCGACGATTCCCGAGATCTCCAGCTCCTGGATGATGAACTTGGTATCGGTCCAGCGGAATCCGGGGAACCCCTTGCGGAAGCGATCGGTCTTCAGTTTGACCGTGGTCTCGCCATTGATCTTGGCCTCGAGGACTCCCTTGTCGTCGCCACGCTTGTAGTAGATGAACTCGAACTCGTAGGGCTCACGCTTCTGTACCCAGTCCTTCGGGCTTTTCTTGTAAGTGGAAATGGGACTACTCATGTTGCCGACGGGAAGGCCATTCTTGTAGACTCTGGCGTGAGCGCCGTAGGACGCCGCATAAAAATCCTGGGCTCCATCGGACATCAGTATGATCTCGAAGTTGGGCTTGTCGATCAGCAACTGGAACAGCACCTTGGCCCGTACTCGGACTCCATCTTCAAAGGAAGCGTTGACGGTCCAGTAGCCGGAGGTGTTTCCCGCCAGCACGTAAGCACCATCCTGGCCCTGACCCACTCCTTCATCTCCTTCGAAGTGCGTATTGGCAGGGTCACCCAGAAGCCGTGTCATGTCCTGTTTCAATTCGGTGCCATCAGCCCAACTGAGATGGAGCGATCCCTTGGCCGAGTTGTACTCGGCGGCTCCGGAGAAGAGGCTCGCCAGGTCGGTCGAGAGGTCGAGGTCGCCACCGGTACCGATGTCGGGGATATCGATCTGATCCACTCCTGGAACTTCGCCATCCTGACCGCCACGGTCACCATCGGAAGCACCATTATTGGTACCGATGGCGATCGCGGAGTCTTCACGACGAGCGGTCTCCAGCGCTCCGATATATCCGGTCTTTGCATCGCGGAAGTGGCGGCTTGCAGAGTCGAAATCACTGCTCTCATAGGCCTGATCTCCGAGACGTTCACGATCTCGTGCGTACTCCAGATCTCTGAGAGCCTTCTCCTCGGCGCCGGCATCGATGGCCAGTTGACGCTTCTCGGCCATCAGTGCCTTCTCTGTATCGGCGGAGGTCTTGTTCTTGGCGTTCGCATTGAACTGTTCGATGACGCGGTCGAGGTCAGAGATGGCATACCCGAGATACTTCCCGGCACTGCTGGCCTTGCCACTCTCGATGTAACCCATCGCCTTCTCGTACGATCGTGTCGCTCCCTCCATATCCGAACCGGAGGTCTTTTCTGCTCCCAGTGCATTCACCTCGGCGAGCTTCTTTGCGTATTGAGCGACCTTGGTCTCCACCGCTTTCATCTTTCCAGCGAGACTTTCGGTTTCCTCGACCACACTCTCTAACTTTCGCTTGGCACTTCTGGCGGTGGTGCGAGCCTTCTTGGCGTTTCCGTCCTCCAGTTGTTCCTTGGCGCGGCCGACCAGTTTAATGGCGGCCTTCAGATCTGTCGCTTTGTATCGATCGGCTCCGGTATCCTTGGCCATGACCACCAGTTGATCGATTTCCGACAGCATTTCCTCGACCTGCTCGATCAGTTCTGGGCTGCTGGATGAGGCGGTGGCATCTCCACCGGATTCATCACCGCCGCCGCCGCACCCCGGCAGGGTCAGTCCAACGACTGTCGCCAGTACCAGGGGTAGCCAACGGGACCAGGGGCCAAAAAATACTAGAGAATCATCGGAATGGATTCTGGGCTCGCAGGGCATTGCGTCTCCTCCCGGGAGTGAACGGCTATTGAGGGTCTCTTGGGAACCATCTTGTCCTACCATGCTAGCCCTCGGAGTCTCGATCCTCAAGGAATCCAGTGGCATCTGGGGTGCCTGAGACCTCGAATTCAACCTGACTCCAGCCCAGAAGACGCAGCATCTCGAGCAACTGGATCCCCGATTCGAGCGGAACACCTCGATCCGCCTGGACGGTAAAGGGCCGCAATCGCTGCTCCGGAGGGAACTGGGTCAATTGATCGGTCAACTGTGAAGGCGAGATGAGATCTCCTCGCCAGCGCATCGATCCGTCCTCCAGTAGTAGCAGGACCAATGGATCGAGGGACGAGGACTGCACCACGGTGCCCTTTGCTTCGGGAAGATCGACGATGATGGTCCGGGTCTGATCAAATCGGGCGGAGACGAGCAGGAAGATCACCAGCAAGAAGATCACGTCGAGCAGTGGAGCCAGCGAATCGCCCCAACGAGGAGTGAGTCTTCTTCGACCGAGTCGAGAGCGTGGGCCCTGATTTCTCATACCACCGATGCTTCCCTGTCTTGCACTGGCTTTCCCGTTTTCTTGCGTGGGCTGCTGGCGGAGAGGATCTCCACCAGATCCGAGCGAGACCGATCGAGATCGGCGATGAATCGATCGACCCGGTGGCTGAGCCAGTGATGGAGCAAGGTGGCGGGGATCGCCACCGCCAGTCCAGATGCGGTGGTGACCAGTGCTTGACCGATCCCTTGAGCGAGCAATTCTCCATTGATACCGGCACCACTGGAGAGGCCTTCGGCGACACCCTCGAAGGATCCGATCATCCCCCAGACGGTGCCCAGAATCCCGATCAGTGGAGCCACCTGGGCGATCACTCCCACCAGTGGCAGATACTTCTCTAGCCGCTGAACCTCGGCGATGGAGACGGAGTCCATCTTCTCCCGCAGGACTGCCAACGGGTAGCGGTGAGAGCGGAGTCCCGCGCTCCAGGCAGCAGCGATGGGGCCCGGAATCTGATCTGCGACCTCGAGGCCCGAGGGGATGCCACCGCTCTGGATGGCACCTCGAATCTCGGTCAGGAACCACTCGTAGTCGACCGAGGCGAGGCGGAAACGACGGTGACGCTCGATGGCGATCGTGACTACCAGCACCGAGGAGATCATCAACGGCAGCATGAAGAGGGGGCCGCCCACCCAGAACAGTTCGATCATCCTCGATCCTCGAGGGTCTGTTCCTGCTGATCGGCGAATCGTCCGATGTCCATGTACTTGCGGAAGCGCTGTTCCTTGCGCAGGTCCGGGTCGATGTCGGTAATCTCATCGAGGTGTCGAAGAATCGTTTCCTCGACCCTTTGCAACATCTCCCGGTGCTCCCGGTGAGCTCCGCCGACCGGTTCCGTGATCACCTCATCGACGATGCCGAAGCGGGACAGGTCAGAACTGGTCAGTTTGAGAATCTCCGCGGCGCGCGGTGCATGGCTCGCATCTTTCCACAGGATGGCGGCGCACCCTTCGGGGGAAATGACCGAATAGTAGGAGTTTTCCAGCATCAAGATTCGATCGGCCACTCCGATTCCAATCGCTCCGCCGCTGCCTCCTTCGCCGATCACGATGGCGATCACAGGCACTCGCAAGGAAGCCATTCCTTGCAGGTTCTTTGCGACGACAAACGCCTGACCCCGTTCCTCAGCTTCGATCCCGGGAAAGGCTCCTGCGGTGTTGATGAAACTGATGATGGGAATGTTGAACTTCTCCGCCAGCCGCATTTTTTTCATCGCTTTGCGGTAACCCTCGGGGTGGGGCATGCCGAAGTTGCAGGCGACCTTTTCGGGATTGGTCCTGCCCTTGCGGTGGCCGACGATCATCACCTTGCGACCGCGAATCCGCCCGAGTCCGGTGACGATGGCAGGATCGTCGCGATACGCCCCATCCCCGTGTAATTCGAGGAAGTCAGAGACGAACCCCTTGATGTAATCACTGGTCAGTGGGCGTTGTGGATGGCGTGCGATCTGGACCCGCTGCCACGGATTCAGGTGGGTGTAGATGGCCTTCTTCTTCTCTTCGCACTTCTTCTCTAACTCCTCGAGTTGGCCGGAGAGGTCGATTTCGGAACTCTCCGAGAAGGAGCGCAATTCCGAGATTCGGTTCTCCAACTCAACGATCGGAGCCTCGAAATCGAGGCCATGAGCTCTGGATTCGTTCTCCATCGGTGCCTTTCCCCATCAGGATGAACCGTCATCCTAAGGTGCGAATCCCTGCGAGGCCAGTGCTCCGGCTACCACGGCCCTGATTTCACGGCTGCGGTACCCCCCCGCTTCTGAACCACCGCTGCGGTCTCCTCCGGTGCGCTTGCTCGGCCCCCCGGGGGGCTGCACAATCTCGGTCTGTCGGCTCGGTTTTCGGGTCGCTTTCGTTCAGGAGCTCTGATGTCCTTGACCTATACAGTCACCATCCTTCACGACCTGGATCCGAATCCGAGTCCCGATCATGATCTGCGAGAAGCTCTCATGGCGGTCGGTTGCTCTCCGGACGAGGGCGATCTGCTCGCTTCCGACCCGATCTTTTACCTGCGAATCCCCGAGCAAGATGCCGATCGAGTCGAGGCACTGGCGCAACAATTTCTCGCCGGATCTCCCGCCTGTCGTGCGGTGGTCCATCCGGGAGTGACGATGCCCCCGCGCGATGATGATCAGGCTGCGATCGTAGTGCAACGGCGACCGGGGGTGATGGATCCCGTCTCGCAGAGCGTCATCCATGCGATGTCAGAATCCGGATTTGTATCTTCCCAGTGCCAGGTTCGCACCGCGCGTCGATATCGCATCGGTGGAATCGAGACCAATGTGTCGATGCTCGACGGACTCGCCAGTCGCCTTGGAAACGGAATCGTCGACGAGTGGCGCTCCTTCAGTGGGGGCGAAGAGGAACAGGTTCCCGATCCGTTCCGGGAGTTTCCATCTCACAGCCAGGGACGGGTGGAGATTCCTCTGATCGAAGCTTCCGATGAAGAACTGGTCGCCATCAGTGTTGATGGAGGACTCAGTCTCGACCTGGCGGAGATGCAGGCGATTCGACAGCACTACATCGAGCGTGGTCGTGAACCGAGTGAAATCGAACTGGAAACGATTGCCCAGACCTGGTCGGAACACTGCTGCCACAAGACACTGACCGGTGCGATTCGACACGGGGATCTTCGCTACGGCAACCTGCTGCAGGAGACGATCTTTCAGGCCACTCGCCAGCTGGATCTGCCGTGGTGCTGGTCGATCTTCCGCGATAATGCGGGTGTGATCGGCATCGACGAGGAGTGGGGGGTCTCCTTCAAGGTCGAGACTCATAATCACCCCAGTGCTCTGGAGCCCTACGGTGGAGCCGGGACCGGCATCGGCGGAGTGATTCGCGATACTCTCGGCACTGGAGTCGGTGCCCGTCCGATCCTCAATACCGATGTGTTCTGCTTTGCTCCGACCGACACCGCTGCTGAGGATCTTCCGACCGGCACCCTCCATCCTCGTCGATTACTCAGAGGGGTGGTTGCCGGGGTTCGAGATTACGGCAACCGGATGGGCATCCCGACCGCAAACGGGGCGATTCATTTCCACCCCGGCTTCGTCGGCAACCCGCTGGTGTTCTGCGGTTCCGTGGGGCTGATGCGACGCGAGCATGTCGACAAAGAGGTTCACCCCGGAGATCTGGTGGTCGCCGTCGGAGGCAAGACCGGCCGTGATGGAATTCACGGGGCGACCTTCTCCTCGAGAGAGTTGACCGAGGATTCGGAACAGGATTCCTCCGGTGCGGTGCAGATCGGCAATCCGCTGGAAGAGAAGAAGGTTCTCGATGCGATGATGAGAATCCGCGATGAAAACCTCTGTCGCTCGGTGACCGATTGCGGTGCTGGCGGCTTCTCCAGTGCGGTGGGAGAGATGGGTGAAGAGACCGGTGCCGAGATCCATCTCGACCGTGCTCCCCTCAAGTATCCGGGTCTCGGTCCCACCGAGGTGTGGATCAGCGAGGCGCAGGAGCGGATGGTGTTCGCCGTCGAACCCTCGAAGCTCGCGAGGATTCAAGAGATCCTGCTCGAGGAAGAGGTGGAGTGCGCCGTTCTCGGAGAGTTCCGTGACGATGGGAAGTTGCGCCTGCTCCATCACGACCTGTTGGTCGGTGAACTGGATGTGAAGTTCCTTCACGGCGGTCGCCCCTCCCAGGAAAGAGTTTCGATCCCACCCGAGCCGAAGCCCCTGATCAAGGCCGAGGTCGACCACCTCGATGCTCAGCAGCTGCTCTGCACTCTCCTTGCCGATGGCAACGTCGCATCGAAGGAACCGGTGATCCGCCAGTACGATCACGAGGTGCAGGGTCGGATGACCTTGAGACCACTCGCCGGTGCCGACAGAGATGCACCGATGGATGGTTGCGCCCTCGATCCATTGCGCGATGGCAGCCATCAGGTGGTGGTGTCGTGCGGCTTGACCCTGGGAATGGGAGAGGTCGATCCTTACCAGATGGCGTGTCACTCCGTCGATGAAGCGCTGCGCAACTGCATCGCGTCGGGGGGGAGCCTCGAGCGCGCGGCACTGCTCGACAATTACGCCTGGGGCGATGTGAAGGATCCGGCGATTCTCGGTCAGATCGTCGAGTGTTCTCGCGGTGCGGCAGACGCTGCACTGGCTTACGGCACCCCATTCATCTCGGGCAAGGATTCGTTGCACAACACCTACCGAGCGGGAGGGGTCTCTCGATCGATTCCTCCGGTACTGCTGGTCTCCGCCATCTCGATCACCAAGGGGCCCTTGCGGGTGCCCGGTTCCGATCTCAAGGAGGCGGGATCGTCGATGATGCTGATCGGCCCCGAGGGGGCGATCCCCGGCAGCCTGATGCAGTGGCTGCATGGCGGAGGGGGAGGGATCCCCGCCCCCTTCGATCGACAACTGGGGCCAAGATTGCTCCAGCAGGTGCGTCAGTGGATTGTCGCAGGCCAACTGCGGTCGTTGCATGACCTCTCCGATGGGGGCCTGGCGGTCGCCGCTGCAGAGATGGCCTTTGGCGGCGGTGGCGTCGGACTCGATCTCGACATCGGTGCCCTCGGAGATGATCGAAATCGATCCCTCTTCGGTGAGGGACCACATCGATTCCTGGCGGAGGTGAGGGATACGGATGTCGAGCGGATCACCGCCGATGCTGAGGCGGTAGGGATACCGCTGACTTGCATCGGAAGGAGTGTCGTGGAGCCCACTTTGATCATCCGCCACGGTTTGGATCGGTGTATCGAGAGCGGTGTCGGGGAGTTGAAACAGATCTGGAAGCGAAGTCTGGAGGCGATATGGCCGACCTCATGAGCAGGAGTGCGCCGCGGGCGCTGGTGCTGCGAGCGGCGGGGACCAACTGCGATCTGGAAACTGTCCATGCCCTCGAACTTGCGGGGGCGGAGGTCGAGTCGATCCATGTCAACGCTCTCAGTCGCGATCCATCGATTCTCGATGGTGTAGGACTGGTCGCCTTTCCCGGTGGTTTCACCTTCGGCGACGATGTCGCCAGCGGAGCGGTACTCGCTCACATCATCGAGCAACGATTGCGCCCGCAACTCCAGCGGTTTGTCGATCGAGGTGGTCTAGTCATCGGGATCTGCAACGGCTTTCAGGTGCTGGTGAGACTGGGACTGCTGCCTGG